>Ga0335069_10000082_pt1 | contig 164717 bp, 151 predicted proteins | sample Lox_Sample_11_FD_206714 | JGI IMG/M metagenome (GOLD analysis project Ga0335069, IMG submission 206714) | Soil microbial communities from Loxahatchee National Wildlife Refuge, Florida, United States - Lox_Sample_1.1 | ecosystem: Environmental > Terrestrial > Soil > Wetlands | place: USA... | reverse complement strand
GGAGAGAGCTCGACACGAGGCAACGGACATCGCCACAGAAGGAGGACGGTTGAGGAGCACGGGAGGCGGGCCGAACGTCGGGTGACCCGCCGCTACGCCGTCGAATTTCCCGACACGCTGTAGCTAGCGCAGGGTCACGCTGAGCTCGCCCAGCCCCTCCACCTCGCTCGAGACGAGGTCCCCGGCCCTGAGCCAGACCCGCTCCGCCTCTGGGCGTCCCTGGATGACGCCCCCCGGGGTCCCGGTGAAGAGGATGTCGCCCGGCTCGAGCGTCATATGCCTCGAGGCGTAGGAGATGAGGGCGGCGCAGGAGAAGATCATGTCGCTCGTGCGGGAGGACTGGCGCAATTCGCCGTTCACCCGGCACGCGAGGGCGAGATCCTGGGGATCGCGGACCTCGTCCGCGCTCACCAGCCACGGGCCGACCGGGGCGAAGCCGTCGCAGGTCTTCCCCAGGAGGAACTGGCTCGTCCGGAACTGCAGGTCTCGGGCGGTGAAGTCGTTGCCGGTGCAGTAGCCGAACACGCGGGAGAGCGCCTCGCCCTCCGGGACGTCGCGGGCGCGCCGGCCGAGCACCACGACGAGCTCCACCTCGTAGTCGAACTGCGAGGCCACCCCCACGGGGAGAGGCAGGTCGGCCCGGTGCCCCAGAAGGGCGTTCGCGAACTTGCTGAAGAGCACCGGGGTCACGGGGATGGGTTGCCCGATCTCCACCGAGTGCCCCCGGTAGTTCATGCCGACCATGAGGATCTTCTGGGGAGAGGCGACGCAGGGCCCGAACGCGACCTCCTCCTCGCGGAGGTGGAAGCTCCCGTCGCGCTCGCACCGAGCCACGAGGGCGTGCAGGCTCGGGAGGTGGTTGCCGCGGACCACTTCGTCGGTGGTGGCCGGAGCGAAAACGGCGTGCGCCCGGGCGGCCGCCTCCACGTCCAGGACGCCGTGCCGCGTGCGGACCCCGAGGGAGAGCCCCTCGCCGCGCTTCAGGTTGCAGAGCCTCACGCCCCCTCCCCCCGCCGGCGGAGCGGCCGGCGACCTGCGAGCTAGCATGGTGCGGGCGGCCCCGTGTGGCAACGGGCCGCCCGCTGCGCGGCAAACTCCCCCTTGACGACACCGATCCCCGCGGTGTAAGGTAATCGTGAAATTTATATCGATAACTATCTATCGATATGGCTGGCTCCAATCAGACCACAAGGTCGCGAGAAGCGGGCGGCGCAAGCATGAGACGCCTGCCTCTCTACTATCGGCTGGGACAGAAGGTCCTCGCCGCCGGGGTCTCGAACCTCTCGAGCAGCGCCATCGGGAACGAGCTGCTCCTCGAGCCCACCCAGGTCCGAAAAGATCTAGAGATGATCGGTATTTCTGGAAAACCCAAGGTTGGTTTCGCCGTGGCGGACCTGCTTCGAGGGATCGAGACCTTCCTGGGCTGGGATAGACCCAAAGAGGCGGTGCTGGTCGGTGTGGGAGGCCTCGGTAGCGCCCTCCTCCGCTATGAGCGGTTCCGCGAGTACGGCATCAGCATCGCCGCCGCGTTCGATACCGACCCGATGAAGATCGGAACACCCATCGGTGGCAAAGAGGTGTTAATTCTCGATTCCCTGCCGGGACGTGCCCGCAGAATGGGCGTACAGCTCGGCATCATCACCACCCCTCCCCAGGCGGCGCAGCGCGTCGCGGACCTCATGGTCGAGGGGGGCATCCGCGCCATCTGGAACTTCGCCCCCGTGCACGTGCGCGTCCCCGGGCACGTCGTCTTGCAGAACGAGGACCTCGGCCACTCGCTCGCCGCGCTCTCTCTCAAGCTGGCCCGACGAGCGGCCGCGACCGACGGCTCCTCCCACGAGCCCTTCCCCGGGGCCGCGGCCTTCTTCGACGCCCTGGCCCTCGAGGATGTCCCCCAGTTCTCCGATGCCTCCCTCGAGGAGGACGCCGATCCAAAGGACAGGTGAGCCATGAAGAAGACGATCGACATCACCGAGCTCATCCTCCGCGACGCGCACCAGAGCCTCATGGCGACGCGGATGGCGATGGAGGACATGGTCCCGGCCTGCGCCGACCTCGAGCAGGCCGGCTACTGGTCGGTGGAATGCTGGGGGGGCGCCACCTTCGATTCCTGCATCCGGTTCCTGAACGAGGACCCCTGGGAGCGGCTCAGGACGTTTCGCAGGCTCATGCCCACCACCAGGCTGCAGATGCTGCTCCGGGGACAGAACCTGCTCGGCTACCGCCACTACGAGGACTCGGTGGTCGACCGGTTCGTGGAGAAGGCGGCCCAGAACGGCATGGACGTCTTCCGGGTCTTCGACGCCCTGAACGACATCCGCAACCTGCGCCGGGCCATCGCCGCGGTGCGCCGGACCGGCAAGCATGCCCAGGGCACCATCTGTTACACCGTGAGCCCCCTCCACACCACCGACGACTTCGTGGAGCTGGCCGAGAAGCTCGTGGAGCTCGGCTGCGACTCCATCTGCCTGAAGGACATGGCCGCGCTCCTCAAGCCTCAACCGGCCTTCGACATCGTCCGGGGGATCAAGGAGACCTGCGGCGAGACCGTCCGCGTCCACGTCCACGTCCACGCCACCACCGGCGTGACCATGGTGAGCCTCATGAAGGCCATCGAGGCGGGCGCCGACTGCGTCGACACCTCCATCAGCTCCCTCAGCCTGGGACCGGGCCACAACCCCACCGAGAGCCTGGTGGAGATGCTCGAGGGGACGAGCTACGACACCCGGGTCGACAAGGGACGGCTCCTCCGGCTGAAGCGGTACTTCAACGGCGTCCGCCCCCGGTACAAGGAGTTCCTCTCCAGCTTCACCGGCGTCGAGACGGAGATCTTCGAGAGCCAGATCCCGGGCGGCATGCTCTCCAACATGGAGAACCAGCTGAAGCAACAGGGGGCGGCGCACCGCATCGGCGAGGTCCTGGCGGAGGTTCCCGCGGTGCGCAAGGACGCCGGCTACCCGCCCCTCGTCACCCCCTCCAGCCAGATCGTCGGGACCCAGGCCGTCTTCAACGTGCTCATGGGACGCTACAAGGTGATGACCGGCGAGTTCGCCGACCTCATGCTCGGCTACTACGGCGCGACCATCGGGCCCCGCGACCGACAGGTCATCGCCCTCGCCGCCAAGCAGACCGGCAAGTCGCCCATCAACGGCCGGCCCGCCGATCTGCTGAAGCCGGAGTGGCAGGACCTCCGCTCCGCCGCCTGCGCCCTGAAGGGGTCGAACGGCTCCGACGAGGACGTCCTCACCTACGCGATGTTCCCCCAGGTCGCCCCCAAGTTCCTGTCCACCCGCGACCAGGGGCCGAAGAACCCGGGGAAGGAGCCCGGCCCCAAGGCCGCCCCCGCCGCGGCCGCCCCGGAGCCGGCCGCGAACGGGAAGGGCACCGAGAACGGGAAGGGGCCGGTCAAGGGCCCCGTCACCTACGACGTGAAGCTATTCGGCCGTTCCCACCGCGTGACCGTCTCGCCGGTCTGATCGGCGGGGTTCGAGGACCAGCATGTCATCGCACAGCATGCAGGAGAAGATCGCGGACCTTCGCCAGCGCCGCGACCAGGCCCGCCTGGGAGGCGGGGCCGACAAGCTCGAGAAGCACCGCGCGTCCGGCAAGCTCACCGCCCGGGAACGGATCGAGGCCCTGGTGGACCCGGACAGCTTCGAGGAGACCGGGCTGTTCGCCGAGCACCGGTCGACCCTGTTCGGCATGGCCGAAAGGGACCTGCCCGCCGACGGCGTGGTCACCGGCGCCGCCTCGGTGAACGGTCGGCTCATCCACCTCGCCAGCCAGGACTTCACCGTGGCCGGTGGCTCCGCCGGCGAGGTCCACTCGGTGAAGGTGGCCGAGATCATGATGCAGTCCTTGAAGACCGGCTCTCCCTTCGTGTTCATCAACGACTCGGGGGGGGCGCGCGTCCAGGAGGGCATCGACTCGCTCTCCGGCTATGGCCGGGTCTTCCACACGAACGTCATGCTCTCCGGGGCGGTGCCCCAGGTCTCCCTCATCTGCGGTCCCTGCGCCGGAGGCGCGGCCTACAGCCCCGCCCTCACCGACTTCATCATCCAGACCCGCTTCGCCCAGATGTTCATCACCGGCCCGCAGGTCATCAAGAGCGTCACCGGGGAGAGCGTCACCGCCGAGGCCCTGGGGGGGCCGGAGGCGCACATGACCAACTCCGGGGTGATCCACTTCGTGGCCGAGGACGACCGCCACGCGGCCGCCCTCTGCCAGAAGCTCCTCTCCTTCCTCCCCTCCAATAACCTCGAGGACCCGCCCCAGGTGGAAGGCGATCGCCACATCGACCCGAACCCGGCGCTCGAGGAGGTGGTCCCCACCGACGGCAAGAAGGGCTACGACGTGCGCCAGGTGATCACCTCGGTGGTCGACTTCGGCGACTTCCTCGAGGTGCAGGCCGGATACGCCATGAACATCGTGGTGGGCTTCGCCCGCATCACCGGGCGCACCGTGGGCATCATCGCCAACCAGCCCTCGGTCCAGGCCGGAGTCCTCGACATCAACGCCTCCAACAAGGCGTCGCGCTTCGTCCGCTTCTGCAACGCCTTCAACGTCCCCCTGGTCACGTTCGTGGACGTGCCCGGCTTCCTCCCGGGCGTGCAGCAGGAGTACGGCGGCATCATCCGGCACGGGGCCAAGATGCTCTTCGCCTACTCCGCCGCGACCGTCCCGAAGTTGACCGTCATCCTGCGCAAGAGCTACGGCGGGGCCTACCTCGCCATGTGCGGCAAGGACCTGGGCGCGGACCGGGTCTTCGCCTGGCCCACGGCGGAGATCGCCGTCATGGGGGCGGAGGGGGCCGCGGAGATCGTGTTCCGCAAGGAGATCCAGGAGGCGGAGGACAAGCGAGCCCGGCGCAAGGAGCTCATCGAGCAGTACCGGGAGGTCTTCTCCAACCCCTACGTGGCCGCCGGGCGGCGCCTGGTGGACGCCGTCATCGAGCCCTCGGCGACCCGCCGCCACCTCGCCCACGCCCTCGAATACCTGCACACGAAGCGGGAGCTCAGGCCGGCCAAGAAGCACGGCCTCATCCCACTCTAGGAGGCCCGATGAGCGAGCCCGTTCACACCGAGGGGGTCCTTCCCGGGGAGATCGCCCGGACGCTGGAGCGGCTGGAGGCGGCCCTCTCGGCCCTTGCCGACCGGGTGGGGAGGCTCGAGGCGAGCGCCCCAGCCGCTCCCTCCCGCGCTCGAGAGCCCGAGAAGCGACCCGCCCCGGCCGAACCCTCCGCTTCCGGCCTCTCGGAGGAGGAGATCCTGGCCGTGTCCGCCGCCCTCGCCGCCTACCTGGGCGTGCGGCTCCGCATCCGCCAGATCCGGCTCGTCAGCTCGACCGCCTGGGCGCAGCAGGGCCGCGTCTCCATCCAGGCATCGCACCGCCTGCACGGCTAGGGAGGAGACTTCGTGAAGCTCAAGGTCACCATAGACGAGAAGACCTACGAGGTGGACGTTGAGGCGGCGGAGCCGGAGGCCCCGGTCCAGCCCCCGCGGCCCCTCGCCGTGGAGCCGGCCCCGGTCCGCGTCCCCGCGACCCCGGCCCCGGCCGCCCCCCCCGCCGCCTCGGGGGAGGTTACGGACGAGAGGAAGGTGTGCCGGAGCCCGGTGTCGGGGGTGGTGGTCCGCATCGCCGCCCAGGTGGGCCAGGCCCTGCAGACCGGCGACGTCCTCGTCGTGCTCGAGGCCATGAAGATGGAGACCAACATCACCGCTCCCAACGGAGGCAGGATCGCCGCCATCAAGGTGAACCCGGGCGACAGCGTGCAGTCGGGCCAGGTCGTGGTGGAGTTCGAATGATGACAATTCCAGCGGAACAGATCCCCGGATTCCTCTTCTTCGATCACGTGGCCATCTCGGTCCGGCCGGGCGAGCTCGAGGCCCAGGTGAGCGCCTACCAGGCGATGGGCTTCACGGTGCTGCACCGCGAGGACGTGCTCGGCAGGGACCAGGTCCGCGAGGTCTTGCTCAAGGTGGGAGAGGGCCCGAACCTCGTCCAGCTCCTCGAGCCGCTCAATTCCGACTCGCCGGTGGCCAAGCAGATCGAGAAGAACGGCGGCCGGGGGGGCCTCGCCCACCTGGCCCTGCGGGTGAAAGACGCCCGCCGGGCCTTCGACGCCCTGAAGGGGCAGGGCTTCAACATCATCGATCCGGCGCCGCGGAGGGGTTCGCGGGGGACGACCGTGTTCTTCCTCCACCCGAAGAGCACCCCGGCCGTCTCCTTCGGGTACCTGCTCGAGGTGGTCGAGGAGGGGTCCCATGCCTGACGAGGCCAGGGGCACGGAAGCCCTCGAGCTCTTGCGGGAGTTCCCTCCCGTCCCCACCTCGGCCTGGGAAGCGGCCATCGCCGCCGACCTGAAGGGCGCCGACTACGAGAAGAAGCTCGTGTGGCGCACCGAGGAGGGCCTCGCCCTGAGGCCCTATTACCGCAGGGAGGACCTGGCCGCTCTCGCCCCCGAGCGCTTTCTGGGCCGCTGCCAATTGGCAAAGGAGGCTCGCCCCGGGCCAAATGCCATCCGCGCCGACCTCCTCCACGAGGCCGGCGCCCACGCCGTCCAGGAGCTCGGTTATGCCTTGGCCGCCGGCGTCGAGCGGCTCGCCGCCCTCGCGGCCGTGGAACCTTTGGAAAAGGCGGCTGCCTCGGTGGAGTTCGTCTTCGCGGTCGGCCCCTCGTTTTTCATCGAGATCGGAAAGCTCCGGGCGGCGAGGCTCGCCTGGGCCCGGGCCGTCTCGGCCTTCGGGGCGAGGACCCCCGAGGCGCTGCGCATGCACCTCTCCGCGCGCACTCCCCGGCGCAACAAGAGCCTCCTCGACCCCTCCACCAACCTCCTCCGGGTCACGACCGAGGCCCTCTCCGCGGTGATCGGAGGCTGCGACGAGCTCACCGTCGAGCCCTTCGGCTTCGACCCTCACCTCGCCGATGCCCTACCGCGGATCCTCTCGGAAGAGGCGCACGTCGACGCGGTGGCCGACCCGGCCGGCGGGTCCTACTTCGTGGAGGCCTTGACCGACGCGATCGCCCGGGGGGCGTGGCGGCTCCTCCAGGAGGTGGAGGCAGCCGGAGGCTACGCGAAGGCGGTCTCCTCCGGAAAGGTGGCGCAGGCGCTCGCCCAGAGCCGCGCCGCCCGGGAGAAGGCCCTCTCCGCCCGCCGCCGCTTGCTCGTGGGGGTGAATAACTACCCGAACCTCGAGGAGAAGGAACTCGGCTCGGCGGCTCTCCCTGCCCCGCCGAGCGCCTTCCCCTCCTCCCGGCTCGCCGAGCCCTTCGAGCGGATCCGGCTTCGCACCCTGGCCCACGCCCGGGCCACGGGCAAGGCGCCCAAGGTGCTCCTCCTACGGCGGGGCGACGCCCGGATGAGCGGCGCCCGCGCCACCTTCTGCCTGAACTTCTTCGGGTGCGCGGGCTTCGACATCTCCGAGGACACGGAGCTCTCCGACGACCCGGACCTCGTCGTCCTCTGCAGCTCCGACCCGGAGTACAGAGCCTTCGCGGCCGAGATCTGCCCCAAGGCCAAGGTCCCGGTGCTCGTGGCAGGCCATCCCAAGGAGGAGCTCGAGGCCCTCACCGCCACCGGGGTACGGGGATTCGTCCACCTGCAGAGCGACGCCGTCGAGACCTTGACCGAGTGGCAGGACCGGCTCGGGCTATAGGGACAGGCCATGAAACCGGACTTCACCCAGATCGAGTACGCTCCCCTCGCGCCGCCCCGGCCCGCAGGACGAGGAGCCGCGTGGACCACCGGCGAGGGCATCGCCGTACTGCCGTGGTACGAGGCAGAGGATCTCCGGGGGATGGAGCACCTCGAGTACGCCGCCGGAGTGCCCCCCTTCTTGCGCGGTCCCTACTCCACCATGTACGCCCTGCGGCCCTGGACCATCCGGCAGTACGCCGGGTTCTCCACCGCCGAGGAGTCGAACGCCTTTTACCGCCGGAACCTTTCGGCCGGGCAGAAGGGGCTCTCGGTGGCGTTCGACCTCCCCACCCACCGCGGCTACGACTCGGACAGCGAGCGCGTCCGGGGCGACGTGGGGAAGGCGGGGGTGGCCATCGACTCGGTCGAGGACATGAAGATCCTCTTCGACCAGATCCCGCTCGGCCGCATGTCCGTCTCCATGACCATGAACGGCGCGGTCCTGCCGGTGATGGCCTTCTACATCGTGGCCGCCGAGGAGCAGGGGGTCCCGTCCCGGGAGCTCTCCGGGACCATCCAGAACGACATCCTGAAGGAGTTCATGGTCCGGAACACGTACATCTATCCCCCCGGCCCCTCGATGCGGATCATCGGGGACATCTTCCGCTACTGCTCGTCGCGGATGCCAAGGTTCAACTGCATCTCCATCAGCGGCTACCACATGCAGGAGGCCGGCGCCACCGCCGACATCGAGCTCGGCTACACCCTGGCGAACGGGCTCGAGTACCTGCGCACCGGGCTTCGGGCTGGCCTCTCGATCGACGACTTCGCCCCCCGCCTCAGCTTCTTCTGGGGCATCGGGATGAACCATTTCATGGAGATCGCCAAGATGCGCGCCGCCCGCGTGCTCTGGGCCAGGATCGTGAAGGGGTTCGGCCCCAAGAACGCGCGGTCGATGGCGCTGCGCACCCACTGCCAGACCTCGGGCTGGAGCCTCGCCGCCCAGGACGTCTTCAACAACGTCCCCCGCACCTGCCTCGAGGCCCTGGCGGCGGCCCTCGGCCATACCCAGTCCTTGCACACCAACGCCCTCGACGAGGCCATCGCCCTCCCCACCGACTTCTCCGCCCGGATCGCCCGCAACACCCAGCTCTACCTCCAGGAGGAGACTGGCATCACCCGGGTGGTCGACCCCTGGGCCGGCAGCTACTATGTGGAGACGCTGACGGATGAGCTCATGCACCGGGCCTCGCACCACCTCGAGGAGATCGAGGGGCTCGGGGGGATGGCTAGGGCCATCGAGACCGGCCTCCCCAAGATGCGCATCGAGGAGGCGGCCGCGCGTCGCCAGGCCCGGATCGACTCGGGGCGGGAGACCATCGTGGGGGTGAACAAGTACCGGCGGGCCGAGGAGGCCGACATCGACGTCCTCGTGGTCGACAACCGGGCCGTCCGCGAGTTGCAGCTACGGCGCCTCGCCCAGGTCCGGGCGCAGCGCGACCCGAGGGAGGCGAGCGGGGCCCTGTCGGCGATCACCCGGGCCGCCGAGACCCAAGAGGGGAACCTCCTCGAGCTCTCGGTCGCCGCAGCCCGCGCCCGGGCCACCCTGGGGGAGATCTCCTCTGCGCTCGAGAAGCCGTTCGGGAGGTACCAGGCCGTGAACCGGACCATCTCCGGCGTCTACTCCGCCGAGAGCACCGCCGACCCGGAGTTCCAGAAGGCCCGCGCCATGGCGTCCGAGTTCGCCCGGACCGAGGGCCGCCGCCCCCGCATCCTCGTGGCCAAGATGGGGCAGGACGGCCACGACCGGGGCTCCAAGGTGATCGCCACCGCCTTCGCCGACCTCGGCTTCGACGTCGACGTGGGCCCCCTCTTCCAGACGCCAAAGGAGGCGGCCCGGATGGCGGTCGAGAACGACGTCCACGTACTCGGGGTCTCGAGTCTCGCCGGCGGACACGCGACCCTCGTCCCCGAGGTCATCGAGGAGCTCCGCCGGCTCGGCCGCGAGGACATCGTCGTGGTCCTGGGCGGCGTGATCCCGCCCCAGGACTACGACGGGCTCTACCGGGCCGGCGTGACCGAAGTCTTCGGCCCCGGCTCGGTCATTCCCGTCTCCGCCCAGAAGATCCTGGCGGCGCTCTCCCGCTAGGTCCCGTGCCGCACCGGCATGCCAGGGCGACCTCGGGTCGCCGCCGTCTCCCGCCCGAACGCTACGTGGAGGGAGTGTTTCAGGGCGACCGCACCATCCTGGCCCGCGCCATCACCGTTGTGGAGAGCGAGCTGCCCTCGGACGGAGAGCTGGCAGCGAGGATCCTCGACGCCATCCTGCCCAAGACCGGCCGCTCGCTCCGCGTCGCCATCACCGGCGTCCCCGGCGCCGGGAAGAGCACCTTCATCGACGCCCTGGGGATGCACCTCGTCCGAGACCGGGGCGAGAATGTGGCGGTCCTCTCCATCGACCCCACGAGCCCGATCTCCGGCGGCAGCATCCTGGGCGACAAGACCCGGATGGAGCGACTGGCGGTACAGGACCGCGCCTTCATCCGGCCTTCCCCCTCGGGGGGCCAGCTGGGCGGGGTGGCCCGCCGGACTCGCGAGACCTTGCTCCTCTGCGAGGCCGCTGGATACCAGAATATCCTCGTCGAGACCGTGGGCGTCGGGCAGTCGGAGACCGCAGCCCGATCCATGACCGACTTCTTCCTCCTCCTCATGCTGGCCGGCGCGGGCGACGAGCTGCAGGGGATCAAGCGGGGCATCATCGAGATGCTCGACGGCATGGCCATCAACAAGGCCGATGGGGAGAACGAGCCGAAGGCCGAGCGCGCGCGCGTCGAGTACACGAGCGCCCTGCATCTCTTCCCTCCTTCCCCCGACGGCTGGGCGCCGCGCGTCCTCACCTGTTCCGCCCTGCACGACCGGCGCATCACCGACGTCTGGCAGATGGTGCTCGACCACCACGCTCTCCTCGAGAAGAACGGCTTTTTGGAGAAGCGGCGCCGGGCCCAGGCGCTCGAGTGGATGAACGAGCTCGTGATGCTGGGGCTCTCCGAGTCCTTCCGCGCCGATCCCCGGATCGCCGGCCGCTGGCCTTTGCTCAAGGAAGAGGTCCGGCGGGGCCAGGTCACGCCGTTCGCGGCGAGCCGGGAACTCCTCGCCCTCTTTCGCGGGAGCGGCGGCGGACGCTAAAGGAAGCGGACCGCAAGGCCAGACAAGTCCTCCGGTTTTCGGCGGCGCTGCCAAAGCCCACTTGAGGCCCCTTTCGACCGCGGGGCCCGAAAAAGCGGCGCACCCCAGGCTCCCCCGCCTCGCCTCCCCTAAGCCGTCTTCTGCGCCCGAAGAGCCCCGCGGGAGGCGGCGGGGATCGCGATGAGGCTGGTCAGAACGCACGATGTCTGACATCATGCGTGTCATCCGAAAGGTCGCGGCTGGAAACCCATTGAACTCGCAGCAACCCACCCGTCGCGGGGATGTCGGCCGCGGTCGGTCCATCCGCACCGGCACAACGGAAGGTGAGGTCACGGTCGGAAAGTGCATGTAGAGTCGACCCGAAGTGAAACGGAGGAGAAATCCATGAGGAAGTTCCGGCTCACGGCAGTTCTGCTCTCGGCGTTCATGCTGTTCGGGGCGGGCGGAGCGTTCGCCAAGGACTACCACTTCATCCTCGTCAACAACCGGACGACGCTGACCAACTTCAACCCAGACTACGACGGAGCGCAACTGGCCGCCGACGAGCTCGGCAAGTGGACGGGCGACAAGGTGACCTGGGAGATCGTCGGGCCCACCGAGATGAATCTCGTGGCCGAGGCCCAGGCCATGGAGGCGGCCATCGCCAAGAAGCCCGACGGGTTCATGGTGATCTGCTGGGACGCAAAGACCATGACCCCCCCGATCAACAAGGCGATGGATGCGGGGATCCCCGTGGTGACCATCGACGCGGACGCGCCGGACTCGAAGCGACTGTCCTACGTGGGGACGGACTGGTACACGCTGGGACAGGAGCTGGGAAACGCCCTGGCCAAGGAGATCGGCGGCAAGGGCAAGGTCGCGATGCTGGGCCTGGTCGGGGCGGACAACATGGAGACGGCCTTCCGCGGCTTCACCGACGTCATGGCGAAGTACCCCGACGTGAAGATCGTGGCCAAGGAGCACGACAACAGCAACAAAGCCGAGGCGGCGCGCATCGCGACCGCGCTCATGCAGAAGTACCCCGATCTCGCCGGCTTCTCCGGGTTCGACAGCGAGAGCGGCCCCGGCATCGCCCGGGCGGTGAAGGAAGCGGGGAAGGCCGGGCAGGTGAAGGTCGTCGGCAATGACCTGAACGCGGATCAGATCGCCTACCTCAAGGACGGGACGGAGCAGTTCGTCCTCGGCCAGAAGAGAGTCTTCTTCGGCTACTGGGGCGTGATGACCCTCTACCTGCACCTGAAGACCGGCCTCAAGTTCACCGACGCCGACGCGTCCATCGGCGTGGACAACATCCCGCCGCGCATCGTCACGGGCTTCCTGCGCGCCGACAAGAACGGCGTGGATGCCTACAAGGCCGCGTTCGACAAGTGGGCCAAGCCCCGGCGCTAGAGCGGACTTCGGCGCGCATTCCGGGTTAAGGACAGGATTGCCGGCGGACCTGTCCGCCGGCAATGGTGCCCGGGTATTCTCGGGGCGGAGGACATGGACACCATCCTTGCGTTCAGGGGCATCCGGAAGGAGTTCCCCGGCGTGGTGGCGCTCGACGGGGTCACTTTCGAGGTGGCCAAGGGCGAGGTGCACGGCCTCGTCGGCGAGAACGGAGCGGGCAAGAGCACGCTCATGCACGTCCTGGCCGGGGTCTACTCGCCCGACGCGGGGCTCCTCGAGGTCGAGGGCAGGGAGGTGAGGTTCGCCGACGAGATGGCCGCGCAGCGGAGTGGCATCGGGATGGTGTTCCAGGAGCGCAGTCTGGTGGGGAGCCTGAGCATCGCGGAGAACATCTTCGCCGGGCGCCAGCCGGTGAAGTTCCTCAACTGGGTGGATCGGCGCAGGATGAACCGGGAGGCGACGGAGCTCCTCAGGAAGGTCGGGCTCGAGCTCGACCCCTCGAGCCTCGTGTCCACCCTGTCCTCCATCGAGCAGCAACTGGTGGAGATCGCCAAGGCTCTCTCCCTGGACGCCCGCATCCTCATCCTCGACGAGCCCACCGCGACCATCACCGAGATCGAGACCCACCTCCTCTTCGACCTCATCCGCGATCTGAAGCGGCGGGGAATCTCCATCATCTACATCTCCCACCGGTTGGACGAGTTGCACAGCATCTGCGACCGGGTCTCCGTCCTCAAGGACGGGGTGTACCAGGGCACGCGGGTCATGGGGCAGGTCTCCCTCGACGAGATCATCACCATGATGGTGGGGCGCAAGATCCTGAACACCTACGACGACCGGGGCTTCAGGGGCGGAGATACGGTTCTGGAGGTCCGGGGACTGTCGTCGACCTCCTTCTCGGACGTGAGCTTTTCCCTGCGCCGGGCGGAGATCCTCGGCCTGGCCGGGCTCGCGGGGGCAGGCCGCACCGAGATCGCCCTGGCCCTCTTCGGCGCCGATCCCTACGCCCGGGGCGAGATCCTGCTCGGCGGCGAGCGCGTAGAGTTCTCCCATTCCCGCGAGGCGATCGCGGCCGGCATCGGCTATCTCACCGAGGACCGCAAGGCCGCCGGCCTCTTCCTCGAGCTGCCCGTGGCCGCCAATATCATCGCCGCCAACCTGCGAGGCTTCACCGAGAGAGGCTTGTTGAACGACGGGGAGGCCAACGAGCAGAGCGCCCGGTTCGTGGAGCGTCTGCGCATCAACACTCCTTCTCTCCAGCAGATCGCGCTGAACCTGAGCGGCGGCAACCAGCAGAAGGTGCTCCTTGCCCGGTGGCTGATGAAGAGGCCCGGCATCCTCGTCATCGACGAGCCCACCCGAGGGGTCGACGTCGGCGCCAAGAACGAGATCTACGGGTTCATCCGGGAGATCGCGCGGGAGGGCACGAGCCTCATCGTGATCTCCTCGGAGCTGCCCGAGCTGCTCATCCTGTGCGACCGGATCATGGTCATGTGCCAGGGGCGCAAGACCGGTGAGATGTTGCACTCCGAGGCCACCGAGGAGGGACTCATGCACCTGTGCGCGGGCCTCGCCCCCTCGGGAAGCGGCGCTCCGGAGGTCGCGAGGTGAGTGCCCCGCTCTCCACCAAGGACTGGGCCATCGCCCAGCTCATCACCAACGGGGCATTGTCGCTGTTCTTGATCAACGTCGCGATCGCAGCGCTCATGTCCCTCGTCTTCGGCCCGGTCTTCTTCTCCCTGGGGAACCTCTCCGGGATCCTGCTCAACCTCGCCTCCGAGGCCATCCTCGCCGTCGGCATGATGTACCTCATCGTTTCCGGCGTGATCGACCTGTCCATCGGCGCCAATCTCGCCCTCGGCGGTGCCATCACCGGCATTTGCCTGCAGGGCAGCACCCTGTTCGGGCTCGTCATCAACCCCCAGCCCGTAGCGGTGGCGATCCTCTGGGGGCTCTTCGCCTCCTCCCTGGGAGGGCTCCTCAACGGACTCCTTGTCTCCCGGGTGGGCGTCAACGCCCTCATCGCCACCCTGGCCATGTCCAAGATCATCGGAGGGGCGGCGCTCTACATCGGGGGCTCGGAGATCGCGAACCTCCCGGAGGAGTTCTGCGTCCTCAGCCAGACGAGGCTGCTCGGGTTCTTCATGCCCGTGTACTACACGCTCGTCGTCGTGCTCTTGGGCGCCATCCTCCTCTCGCGGAGCCGCTTCTTCCGCCGGTTCTACTTCATCGGCGGGAACACGCGCGCCGCCGCCCTGTCGGGGATCAAGGTGCCGCCCACCCTGACGGCGATGTTCGTGATCATGGGGTTCCTGGCGGGCCTGGCCGGGGTCATCTTCGCCGCCCGCATGGGCAACGCCAGCGGCAACACGCTGCCCAACATCGAGCTCAACGTGATCACCGCGGTGATCATCGGCGGCGGAAGCCTTCTGGGCGGCAAGGGGACCGTGGCCGGCGCCTTCATGGGGGTCGTGTTCATCAACCTCATCAAGACGAGCATGGTCATCGCCGGCATCGACATCTACTGGCAGCCCATCGTCATCGGGGCGATCCTCATCGCCGCCGTGGTCTTCGACATCGTGATCCAGGAGCGCTACGCGGTGAGCATGAACCTTCGCAGGCTGAAGGGCCGGCGGACACGGATCGTCGGCCAGGCTACCTGAGGCGGAGAGCTGCTGTGCAGGAACGAACGCATCGGATGGATCCGGCCACAGGGTCCGGCATGCGCGAGATGGTGCGAGCGACGCTGACGAACCGGGCCCTCTCCCTGCTCATCCTGGTGGTGCTCATCTCCGCCCTCATGACGGCGCTCTTCCCCAAGTACTTCTTCAACTACTACAACCTGCGACAGCTGCTGTTCTACCTCGCCACCCCGGCGATCCTGTCCGTGGGCATGGTCCTCCTCATCGTGGCGGGCGTGTTCGACCTCTCGATCGGGGGAAACCTGGCGATGTCGGGGACGATCGCCGCCGCCATCCTGATCGCCCTGCCGTCCTTCCCCGTCGCCGGCGCCATGCTCATCGCGGTGGCGGCGAGCACGCTCGCCGGTCTCTTGAACGGCCTCTTGGTCGCCTACGTCGGTGTCAACGCCCTCATCACCACCCTGGCCATGATGGGGATCCTACGGGGCGTCGCCATCATGTTGGCCAAGAACCCGATCCAAGTCTCGGCGTCCTTCGCCAGCGTGGGTGCCCCCTTCGTCCTGGGATTCCAGATCCCCACCTATTACATGTTCGTCATCGTCCTGATTGGTGCCTTTCTCCTCTCCCGCACCATGTACTTCCGGCAGCTGTACTATATCGGCGCCAATCGGCGGGCCGCCGAACTGTCAGGGATCGACGCGAAGAAGGTGCTCCTCACCGCGTTCCTAATCTCCGGGTTCCTGGCCGGCTTCGTAGGGATCGTGCAGGCGGCGAGCTCCAATGCCGCCATCGGCATCATCCACGAGGGGATCGAGCTCAAGGTCATCACCGCGGTCATCATCGGTGGCGGTAGCCTCGCCGGAGGGAGGGGCACCGTGCTCGGGGCCTTCATGGGCGCGCTCTTCATGCTCCTCGTCGACACCATCATGACCATCGCGAGCGTCAACAACATGTACCAGCCGTTCATCGTGGGCGTGATCCTGGTGCTGGCGGTCACCCTAGACGTGGTGATCCAGAAGAATCTCGGGGCCTCGAGGTGAGGTGGATCCGTGGATCTAGAGGGGAAGGTCGCTGTCGTCACCGGTGCGAGCAGGGGGATCGGGCGGACGATCGCTGAGACCCTGGCGACGAGGGGCTCTAGGGTCGTGCTCGCGGCGCGAAGCGGGCCGGAGCTCGAGGCAGCGTGCACCGCGATCCGGGCTGCGGGGGGAACGGCTGCGCCCGTCGTGGTGGACTTGGCCAAGCCGGGTGCCCCACGGTGGGTGATCGACCAGGCGGTCGCGGCGTTCGGGACGATCGACATCCTCGTTAACAACGCTGCCGTCCTTCATACGACCCCGTACCTTTCGGTGACGGAGGAGGAGTGGGACGCGGTGATGGCCCTGAACGTGAAGGCGCCCTTCCTGCTGAGCCAGGCCGCCTTGCGCATCATGATGGCGAAGCGCTCGGGCTACATTGTCAACATCTCCTCCACCGCCGCGCTTGAGGTCCCGCGACACCTCACCACCTACGGGACTTCGAAGAAGGCCCTGATCGGGCTCTCGGAGGCCTTGTACGAGACCGCCAAGGAGGGCGGCGTCAAGGTGAGCGTCCTCTACCCGGGGATGACGGACACAGAGATGCTGAGGAGCGCCGGCGTGGCGGTCCCCGAGGAGCACTGGATGAAAACGGAGGACATCGCGGGGTGCATCCTGTTCCTCCTCGAACAGAGCGAGCGGGTCGTGGTGCGCGACCTCGTGCCCTGGGCGTCGCGCCACGACCAGATCTGAACGAGAGCGCGTGTCCCAAGGCCATTCGAAGGGCTGGTCTCCCGCCGACCACCCCCTTCTGGGACTCTCCTTTCCTCGCTCTCGTCAGCAAGCAGAGCGTTGGGAGGTCGCAATGTCCACGAGCGGGGAAGAGGCTCGCCACGCCCACCCGGACTGGCGGGTGCACGGAGTCCGGATCGTTCGCGCGAACGAGCTCGACTCGAACACCCCCCAGACCCCGGGCATGCGGCGAGCGGCCGCCATCACCCTGGCCACATCTGGTGCGCACAAGCTCTGGGCGGGCTCGGTCCACATCGAGCCGAGGGCTCGCACCGGCCCCCACCACCACGGCGAGCTGGAGAGCATCATCTACGTCTTGAGCGGGCGAGCGCGGATGCGCTGGGGCGCGTCGCTGGAGTTCACCGCCGAGGCCGGTCCCGGCGACTTCATCTTCGTCCCACCCTTCGTCCCTCACCAGGAGCTGAACGCGAGCCAGGACGAGCCGCTCGAGTGCGTCATCGTTCGTAGCGGCCAGGACCCGGTGGTCGTGAACCTCGACCTCGAGCCGGCCGAGCGGCCAGTGGAGGTGCGTTGGACCGATCCACACCACCCTCCCCGTTCGGTGGGCGATTAGCCGGTCGCCTCCCTACAGAGGAGACCGGCCCGGCCCTGGCCTTGACCGTCGCCTCGGCCGCGGCCATGCTCGAAATCGAGGCGGCCGTGGTCGATTGTTCCATCCACCGCGACCTTCTCCTGGAGCTCCTGGGACGGACGGAGCGCTCCCTCGACCGATTCGACTGGGAGGGGATGACGCGCCCGCGCCTGGTGATGGGGAGCGTGGGGGCCGACCCGCGGGCCCTGGCGGCGCTATCCTGCCCCTCTACCGTCGTTCCGCTCCGCTGCAGCACCTCTACCCCAAGGCCGAGCCCGAGGAATCCTGGCGCGGGCACGAGACCGCGACGCGCAGGCCCCGAACCTGACCGCCCGAGGAGGGCCGATCAACCCTTTCGCGTGTAGCGCTCGATGAACGCGTAGGGGTACGGCAGTTCGAGACGGCTCGCCTGGTCCAGCGCCTCGAGCTGCGGCTCCCCCAGCCGGACCGCGCCGGCCATGAGGTTGTCCGCAAGCTGCTCACGAGTCCGCGCCCCCACGAGCGCGGTCGTGACCCGGCCTCCCTGGAGCATCCAGGCCAGCGCCACCTGGGCGGGCGTTCGCTCCACCTCCTCCGCGACGCGGCACAGCACTTCCAGGATGGCCCAAGTCCTCTCCCCCCCGCGCTGCTCGGCCGCATCGTCCCAGCGGTCGCCCTTCCCGGCTCGGCTGTCGGGCGGGAGCGGCTGGCCCTTGCGGTACTTGCCGCTCAGCCAACCGCCGGCCAAGGGCGACCAGGCGAGCGTCCCCACTCCCTCCTCCCGGCACTGCGGCAGGAGCTCCCACTCCGGGCTCCGGACGAGAAGGCTGTACTCGAGCTGCAACGCGGCCACGGGCGCTCCCCCGAGCTCCCGGGAGAGCAGGATGGCCTTCTCCAGCTGTGAAGGGGCGAAGTTCGAGAGCCCCAGGTACCGAACCTTGCCCGCCCGCACGAGGTCGTCAACGGTCCGCAGGGTCTCGTCGAGCGGCGTCATCCGGTCGAAGCAGTGCAACTGGTAGAGGTCGATGACGTCTGTCCCCAGGCGGCGCAGGCTCTCCTCGATCGACAGCTGGATGTGCCTCCGGCTCAGGCCGGCGTCGTTGGGCGAGTCGCCAGTCGCGAAGAACACCTTCGTGCCGAGGAGGAGCCGGGAACGGATCCCCCGGGCCTTCATCCAGCTCCCCACGATCCGCTCGGATTCGCCCTTGTTGTAGGAATCGGCCGCGTCGATGTAGTTGCCACCCAGCTCCAGGTACTGGTCGAGCAAGGAGAAGGCCTGCTCGGGGCCCACCGACCAGCCGAAGGTCTGTGCCCCGAGCGTGATGGCGGAGACCTGGACCCCGGTCCGACCCAGGTAGCGGTACTCCACAGGTCACCTCCTGAGGAGCCAGGCCCTCATGTTCGGGTCGTCGATGACGAACCAGCGCTTCCCGAAGGAGAGGGGAGGATGCTCGTCGTCGCGGACCGGGGCCTCGAAGATCGCGTCGTAGCGGGCCGGTTCCCAACGGGAGAGAACGTGGTGGTACGCCTTCCCGGCCTCGGCGTACCACTCCTCCCAGAACAGGTGATCCTGGTCGGGCTCCTTCGGGATGGCGTTTACGATGGTCTTGTCCTTGGTCCGCTTCACGAGCCAGACGTGGTTCCGGTAGGGATCCGAGGAGAGCCCCGTTCCGAAGACCGCGGCGGCGTCGAGACCCAAAGCGGCAATCGCTCCCCAGACCCCTTGCTGGCGGAGGACCTCTTCGAGAGGCTGCATGCGGAGCTCCTTCCCTTTACGATTTGCCACCTCCGGCTGGCGTCGCCTCCTCATCGGCCGCGGGGAACGCGTACCGCAGACAGCGGCGCCCTGGCCTTCCCTTGGCCGGTCCGACGACCGCCGTACACCGGCTTACCGTCTGAGCGCGGGCATGCCCAGGAGCGACCTCTCCCTTTCGCGATTCCTTTCCTGTCGATCACCGCCTCCTCTGAGCGAATCCCCGCCCCGGTCCTCCTTCCCCCCGAGCCACCGACGCCCGCGCCGTCACTTGACAATAGGAGTCTTCTCACGGTCAAAGGTCAGCGTGACGCTGACGATGACCATGACCCCTAGTATGGCCTGCTGAAAGTATTGATCGATCCCGATCACGTTCATCCCGTTGTCCAGCATGCTCATGAAGATCGCGCCAAAGATCGTGTTCACGACGCCCCCGGTACCCCCGGTGAGCGCCGTGCCGCCCACCACGACCGCGGCGATGGAGTTCAGCACGTACGCGTTCCCGACCACCGGGTCCCCGCCGTAGCGGATCGAGGAGATCATGATCGCCGTCATGGCCGCCCCCAGCCCGGAGAGCATGAAGGCGATGTTGCGCGTCTTCGCGATGTCGATCCCCGACATCCAGGACATCTTGATGTTGCTGCCGACGTAGAAGATGTTGCGGCCAGTTTTGGTGAACCGGAGAATTGCCCAGAACACGAGAAGCACCGCGAGTCCCATGAAGAGGACGTTACTCACCGTGAACAGGGTTCCGTTGACGAGGTCGACGACGCCGTACAGCGCGGGGGAGAGATTCACCGGTCGCGGCGAGGCAATGTACGCGAGGCTGGTCAGGATGCCGCCGGTGGCCAGGGTGACGATGAAGGACGGGATCTTGATCCGGGTGAGGATGTTCCCGTTCGTCCAGCCGACGAGCGCCCCCGCGGCCAGGCTCAAGGGGTATGCCAGGTAGCCCAGGGGCTTGATGAGAAGGATGAAGATCACCGAGATGAAGGAGACCAGCCCCCCCACCGAGAGATCGATTCCGCCCACGATGATGGTGCACATCTGGCCCAGAGCGACCATGAGGAGGATCGCGGAGAAGCTGAGGATGGTGTTGATGTTGTAGAGGGACAGGAAGTTCTGGTTTCCGAGGTAGAACAAGACGGTCACGACGATGAGGAGAGCGATGGTGAGGTACACCGGAGGAATCTGCCCCCTGCGCGCCCGGCGTTCTTTCGGCTCTTCCTCGTCGGCGGTGCCTCGTGGTCTAAGGACCTCCACGTCTCTTCTCCTCGCGCCAGAAGTGCTAGACGATCAGGCTGATGATGCTCTGAGGGCTCGGCTTCTTTTGCGGGGGAGTATCGACCTCCCTCACGAGGCGGCCGTCCTTCAGCACGAGCATCCGGTCGGAAAGGCCGATGTCCTCCTCCAGGGTATCGCACATGATGACCATGCCGATTCCCTGTTGGGCGAGCCTCCGGAGCAGCTTGTAGATCTCGTCTTTGGCGCCCACGTCGATCCCCCGCGTGGGGTGATCGAGGATGAGCAGCCGCACCTGCGAACTCAGCCACTTCGACATGACGGTTTTCTGCTGATTGCCACCACTCAGGTTGGCGCACATCGTGGAGATGGAGGGCGTCTTGATCTGGCACTCGGAGACCCAATGCTGCGCGTTCTTCCGCTCCTGGGCCGGGCTCAGGAGGCCGGCCCTCTTCAGGCGATCGAGGACGAGGAGGTTCACGTTGTCGGCCACGCTCATCATGAGGGCGAGGCCCTCGCTGCGACGGTCGATCGGGATGTGCCCGATCCCCGCTCGCACGGCGACGTCCGGCGACCCCGTGGGCAGCTTCCGACCATCAAGGGAGATGCTCCCGGTGTCGGCCCTTTCCAGGCCGGCGATGCACCGACAGATCTCTTCCTTTCCGGAGCCCACGAGCCCGATCAGGCTGACGATCTCTCCCTCCCTGACCGTGAAGCTGAGGGGCTCGAAGATACCCGTCCGGCCCAGGTCCTCTATTCTCAGGATCTCCCGCCCTCTCTCGGTTCTCTGTTCGTCCTCGTGAAATCGGTCCGCCGAGAACGAGTGGCCCACCATGAGCTGTTCGATGCGAACGATGCGGGCGTCCGCCGCGCCCATCTCCGTAACGTTCTTCCCGTCCTTGAGGACGTAGATGCGGTCGCTGTTCTCGACGACCTCCTGGATGCGGTGGGAGATGAAGACGACGGAGGCGCGCTTCTTCAGCTCCCGCAGGATCCGGAACAGGGTCTCTCGTTCCTTGTCGGCGAGCACGGTGGTCGGCTCGTCCAGGATGAGCACGGGATTGTCGCGGCCGTACAATCGGGAGAGCCACAAGAGCCGGGCGATCTCCACCATCTGCCGCGCAGACGGACCGATCTCGGCGACCGGCTCGCTTACGTCGACCTGGAGGCCCAGCTCGCCCAGAAGCTCCCGGGCGGCTTCACGCATGGACCGGAGGGAAAAAAAACCGAGTCGGCTGAAGCCGTTCTCGTGGCAGAGGAAGAGGTTCTCGGTCACCGATAGGTTGGGGACGAGCGAGCCCTCCTGGAAGACCATCCCGATTCCGTGCCGGATTGCGTCCGAGGGATCCCGCAACGTGATGGGGATCCCCTCGAGGAGAACCCTCCCCTCGTCCGGCTGCAGGAGCCCGATCAGGATCTTCATGAGGACGGACTTGCCGGCGCCGTTCTCCCCCACGAGACCGACGACCTCGTTCCTGCGGATCGCCAACTCCACCCGGTCCAGGGCAACGACCCCGGGGAAGATCTTCGTGATTCCGCGGAGTGCCAGGATCACGTCCTCTTCGGCTCCGTTGCTCACGTTCACTCCCCCGACCTCTCACTTGATGAAGCCGAGCTTCTTACGGTCGATGGTGAGAGCGACCGCCCCGATCAGGACGACCCCGTTCACCGCCTGCTGGATGTAGGGGCTCACGTGCATGAGAATCAGGCCGTCATTGAGCGCCGTGACGATCAGGGCTCCCAGGGCTGCGTTCTTCGCTCCGCCGATCCCCCCCGTCAACGCGACTCCTCCCACGGCGACGGCGGTGACCGTCGGAAAGAGAAGGGTGAGCCCCATCCTCGAGGTCGCGATGCCGAGGCGGCAGGTGAGGAGGACCGACGCGAGCCCGTAGACAGCCCCGGCGACCGTGAAGAGCGCCACCTTCGTCATCCCCACGTTCACGCCCGCCTGCTTAGCAATCACCTCGTCGCCGCCGATTGCGTACATGTACCGCCCGAGCCGGGTGCGGTCCTCGATCACCTGCACGATACTGGTGAACACCACGACGGCGATCGCGATCAGTGGAACGCCCCACAGCGTGGCCGAGGTGAACTTGCCGATGCGCGTGTCGAGGAGGGGGACGTTGACCGCCTTGCCCATGTAGACCGCCAGCCCGTACAGGATCCAACCCATTCCCAGGCTGGCGATGAACGAGGGGATCCGGAGCGCCGTGTTCAACAGGCCGTTCACCGCTCCGGCCACGGCTCCGATCAGCATGCAGAGCGGAATGATCCAGAATCCGACGTCGTGGGCGTTGTACTGGTTCTTGAGCAGGAGCCCCACGAAGACCGCCACCAGGGAGGCCACCCCTTGGACGGAAAGATCGATCCCTCCCGGCACGATCGTCGGGTGCAGCCCGATGGCGAAGATTGCCGGGATGGCGGCTAGGCTGAGGATGACCTGGATGTTTGACCAGGAGAGATACTTGCCCCCGGTGCCAACCGCGAAGATACCGATGACGATCGCCAACGTAAGGACTTGGGCGGCGACACCACCGCGCCAGAACCACGTGGCTGCGGACACGATCGAACCGGGGAGTCTCTCGCGCAACGGGGTTAGCCCACCTGACCTGGCCGTCACGGTTGTCATGCTTGGCGATCCTCGTTCGGCGAGCTCCGGGTCCACTGCTCCCGGCATTCCAGAGGCTCCCCCGCACGGTGGTGAAGTGCCGACCGTGCGGAGGTCGACCTCTTGAGCGGAAATGCAGGACCTCTACATCGCCTCTCCCGCCCAGTTCGCGAAGAAGTTACTCAGGTCATAGGTGGGCATCTTCTTGATGTAGTCGTTCACGAACTGGTCGACGTTCTCGCGGTTCACGTTCACACCCGGGATCATCCAGCTGCGGTACTTGGCCGGGAGCGTCTTCACGTCGAGCTTCCCCTGTTTCGCCGCCAAAGCCATGCTCAGCCCAAACATGGCCTGATAACGGGAGTCCTGGAACTGCGTCGAGACCATGTACCCCGCCTTGATGGCGTCGAACGCCTCGGGGACGCCATCCGTGCCGGTCACGAGGACCTTCCCTGCGAGCCCGGCCTCCTTGAGCGCCTGGATAGCGCCCATGGCCATGTTGTCGTTTGCGCACCACACACCGTCGACGTCGGGGTGAGCGGCCAAGAGGGCCTTCGTCGCGTTGTAGGCCTTGGTGGTGTCCCACTCCGCGGACTCCCACTGCAAGAGCTGAACCCCCGGATTCTCCTTGAGGGCCTTCTGGAGACCCTGGAACCGGCCGATCGCCGCGTTGTTGGCCAACATGCCCTGGATGGCGATGATCTTACCCACGTTCGGAGTCTTAAACGTCTTGAAGAGTTCCTTGGCGTTCCAGTAGCCCTGGCCCACCGCGTCGAACTGCACGTGGGACACCCAGTGTGGGTAGTCCATCACCTTCACATCGGGCGGCTTGTTCCACCAGTTCACCCAGTACGCTCCCGCGGCCTCCAGCATCTTGGCGATCGGAACAACGTCGGGGGCCTCGTTGGGGTCGCAGCTCACGACCATGTTGCCGCCCGTCTTCGCGATCTCCGCCTTCAGGTCCGCGAATTGCTTCTGGCTGTTCGCCTCGCTGGTCAAGACATCGACCGGCAATCCCAGCTTCTTCCCGAGCTCCTTCGCCCCGACCGCGTAGTTTGCGTGATAGGGATTATCGAGCCCCCGGATCATCACCACCAGCGTCGTCTTGCTTTCGGCGTTGGCCATCCGAGGAATGACGGATAGAACGAGACCCACCACAGGAAGTAGTACCAACAAAGGATTCCGTCTCATTCCTGATACCTCCCGGTATTCTGAAACCGAAAAGGCCTAGATCCCTCCTTCGGAACCCGTCTCTGTCCGCCCGTACCTTCTCTTGCTTTGCGCACCTCCCTTCGGACCCCGCCCTTCGATCCTACTGGGCGGTCAACCCTCCGTCGATCACGTGGACGGAGCCGGTCATGAACTCCGAGTCATCAGATGCGAGGTAGAGCGCTGCCTTCGCGACGTCCTCGGGGGTCCCCACGCGGGCCAGGGGCTGCCAGTGCCGCTTGGCCTCGGTGGCGTCCACCGCAGGCTTGTAGTGGCCGACCACGGTGTCACCCTGGGCCGTATCGGTCATGCCGGGGCATAGGCAGTTGACCCGCACTCCGTAGGGCGCGAAATCCAGGGCCATACTCCGGGACAGGTTCACCACCCCCCCCTTGGAAGCCGCGTAGCAAGAAGCGTCCGCCGCACCCACCAGGCCGGCAACGGAGGCCACGTTGACCACCACTCCCCGCCCCCGCTCCATCATCGCGGGCAAGAAGTGCCGGGAGACAAGGAAAATGCCCTTGAGGTTCGTGTTAAGGACGCTGTCCCATGTCTGCTCGTCGAGGTCGACGACTCTCCCCGGCCTCCAGATGCCGGCGTTGTTCACGAGGATGTCGATGGCTGAGTGTTCCTCGAAGATTTGAGCCGCCGCGCGGGCGACCTCCTCCGCCCTGGATACATCCGCGACGTAGGATCGGCAGTCCCCCCCAGCCTCCCGGATCCTCCGGGCTGTCTCCGCGCCCTGGGTACCGTCCCTCTCCAACAACGCTACGCGCGCTCCCTCCAGTGCGAAGAGGCGGCCGATGGCGGCGCCTATCCCCATCCCCCCGCCGGTGATCACCGCGGCCTTGCCCCGGAGCTTCATGGCTTGTCCTCCGCCTGCGTGTCCACGCGGTCGCCTTCCCATCTCCTCGTGAACGGATTCACGTCCACCAGGTGGCAGAGCCGGTGCTCAAAGCGCGCCATTCACCCCGCTGCTTCCCCTGCCAAGGCCGACAGGCGAGACTGCCGTGGCCTCGCTGCAGCCCAACGTCGCATCGAAGGCGCGACGACCGGAGGAGCCCTCCTGCCCGGTCGCCTCGCAGGCAGGACTCGCCGAAGGTGACACCCCTCCCGATCATGGCGCGCTTGCACCGAAACAATACCAACAAGACCGCGCCTGTCAACCGGAATGGAACGCGGTTCCATTTCGTTGTAGCGTCTCCCTGGGGAGGCAGAATGGACCGGGTTCCTCGCCGGCGCCGCGCAGCCGCGCGGCGCCAGGGCCGGCGCATGGCACGGCGGGCGCACTCCTTGACCTTCGCCGATCGAGCGGCGGAAGCGTCCGCCCCGCCCCGAGAGCGTCACTCCCCGCCGCTCGTCAGTGCCGTGGCCCGGGCCTTTTCAGTGCTCGAACGGATCTCGCGCGAGCCCTCCCTGAGCCTGGAAAAGCTCTCGCGCGACGTCCACCTTGCTAAGGCCACGGCCTACCGGCTGCTCAACACCCTGAGGACTCTCGGATACGTTCGGCGCGACGAACAGGACCGCTGGGCCATGACCCTAAAGCTCTTCAACACTGGCTCCCGCGCCCTCGATCACCTCGACCTCTACGCCGCGGCGCGGCCGGTGGCCGAGGAGCTGGCCGAGCACCTGGGCGAGACCGTCCACATGGGCGTGCTCGAGGGGGACGCGGCGGTGTACATCCTCAAGATCGAATCGAAACACACGATCCGCATGTTTTCCAGGGTCGGACGGCGGATCCCGCTACATTGCACGGCCATCGGCAAGGTGCTCCTCGCCTTCGCCCCCCCCGCAGAGCGCGCCGCGACCCTTCGGGCCATGCGGCTCGCCTCTCACACGCCCCGCACCCTCACCGCCCGGGTGGCGGTGGAGGCCGACCTCGACAAGGTCCGGCGGCAGGGGTTCGCCCTCGACGACGAGGAGCATGAGCACGGTATCCGCTGCATCGGTGCCCCGGTGTTCGGCCACACCGGCGAGGTGCTCGCTGCCCTATCCGCCTCCTGGCCCTCCTTCCGCTTTCCGGCGGATGGCTTCCAGGCCGCCACCGAGGCGGTGCGCGTCGCGGCCGCCCGCATTTCCTCGATCCTCGGCCATCCCGAGCCGGCCTGATCCCCTGCCGGTGCGAGCGCACACGGACCACCCGGGCCCAACCGCTCCGTTGATTGCGAGGGCGGCGGCAACCCCTCTTCTCCCCGGGAGCAGGTCCATCGCGGCGCGTTGCCGCGAGAATGGAATGCAGTTCCAGACGCGTTGACAGCCCGGACCCCGATGCTAGAGTTCCGCAAGCTTCCGCGCCCCGGAAAGAGAGGTCCCTCATGGCTTCGATGCTCTTGGACGGAGAGTGGGTGGGCGCCTCCGACGGTGCCACCCGCGTCGTCTCGAACCCCGGGACGGGCGAGCGGATCGACGAGGTCCCCATCGCCACCGAGCGCGACCTCTTGCGGGCCATCGAGGCCGCCCAGCGCGCCCGGGAGCGGATGCGCGCCCTCCCCGCGCACGAGCGGGCGCGGATCCTCGTCGAGGTGGCCGGGCGGCTGGAGGCCGACCGGCCCGCCCTGGCAGAGCTCCTCGCCCGAGAGAACGGGAAGCCCATCCGCCAGACCCGCGAAGAGGTCGGGGCAGCGGCCCGGATCTTTCGCGGCTTCGGGGAAGAGGCGAAGCGGCTCTTCGGCCGGGTCATGCCCATGGACGCTGTCCCGGGCATGGAGCGCCACTTCGCGGTCACCATCCGTCAGCCCCTGGGCGTGGTCGCCGCCATCGTCCCGTTCAACTATCCGGTGGAGCTGTGGGCCCACAAGGCCGCGGCCGCGCTCGCCGCGGGGAACGTCCTCATCAGCAAGCCCCCCACCCCCTGCCCCCTCACTCTCCTCGCCGCGGCCCGGCTCCTCGAGGAGGCCGGGCTGCCGCGCGGCGGGCACCAGATGCTCACCGGGCCGGGCGAGAGCCTGGGCCGGGTCCTGGCCGAGAGCCCCGGGGTACAGCTCGTCACCGTCACCGGAAGCGTGGAAACCGGGGTGGCCCTGGCCCGCGCCGCCGCCGGGAGCCTGAAGCGCCTGCACGCCGAGCTGGGCGGAAACGACGCCTCGATCGTCTGCGCCGACGCCGACCTCGGCAAAGCGGCGGAGGCCATCGTCATGGGGCGGCTGGCCCGTGGGAACGGCCAGATCTGCTGCTCGGTCAAGAGGGTCCTCGTGCACGCGTCGGTGAAGGCAGCCCTGGCGGACCGCCTTGCCTCCTGGGCCCGCCGCCTGTCGGTCGGCGACCAACTCCTCGAGACCACGGAGGTCGGGCCCCTCATCAGCGTCGCGGCCGCCGAGGAGGTGGTCGACCGCGTGCGCCGGGCGGTGCAGGCGGGGGCCCTGCTCCTCGCCGGTGGAAGCCGAAGGGGCGCGTTCGTCGATCCCACGGTGCTTCTCGACGTCCCCCCCGCGGCGACCGTGTTCCGGGAGGAGACCTTCGGCCCGGTCGTGCCGCTCGTCGGCTTCTCGAACCTCGACGAGGCCATCTCCCTCGCCAACGACTCGCCCTACGGCCTCCAGTCGGCCGTCTTCACCCGGGACATCTCCACCGCCCTCTCGGTCGCGCATCGGCTGGAGGCCGGAGGGGTGATGGTGAACTGGGGCTCGGCCCTGCGGGCCGAGACCCTTCCCTTCGGCGGGATCAAGATGAGCGGGATGGGCCGAGAGGGCGTTCATGACACCCTCCTCGAGATGACCGAACAGAAGGCCATCCTCTTCCACGACGCACTCTCCGCGCCGAGGTAGGGCCCCCCCGTGAGCGCCGTCCCCAGGCTCGAGCTGCACGGACTCCGCAAGCGCTACGACGCCACCCTGGCGCTCCGCGACGTGGGCCTCGTGGTCGCTGCCGGGGAGGTCCATGCCCTAGTAGGCGAGAACGGGGCGGGCAAGTCCACCCTCATCAAGATCCTGGCCGGAGCGGTCCACCGCGACGCGGGTACGATCGTCCTCGACGGCGAGACCCTGGATCTTCCGAGCCCCACGGCGGCGCGCGCGGCAGGCATCCGGGTCGTCTACCAGGAGTTCAGCCTCGTTCCCACCGTCTCGGTGACCGAGAACGTCCTCCTCGGCCAGTTGCCCTCGAGCGGCGCTGGGGTCTGGATCGATTGGAGCGCCGCCCACCGCCGGGCGGCCGAGGCCATCGCCTCGCTTGGCTTCGAGGTCCCCGACGTGCGTAAACGCGTGGGGGTCCTCCCCGTCTCGCAGCGCCAAATGATCGAGATCGCCAAGGCGATGCTGGAGCGGCCGCGCATCCTCATCCTGGACGAGCCCTCGGCAGTCCTCTCCACACGGGACCTGGAGCGCCTCTTTGCCGCCATCCGCTCCCTCCGTCAGACCGGCGCCACCGTCATCTACGTCTCGCACCGGCTGGACGAGGTGTTCGCCATCGCGGACCGGATCACGGTGCTGAAGGACGGGGCCCACGTGGGCACGGTCCCGACGAGTGAGATCGACCAGGCCGGTCTGGTGCGGATGATGGTGGGCCGGGCGATGGGCGAGATCTTCCCGAAGCGCCGTGCGCTCGTGCCTTCCGGCCCGCTCCTCGCGGTCCGCGGCCTCTCGAGACGCAAGGCGTTCTCCGAGGTCTCGCTCGATCTCGCCCCGGGCGAGATCCTTGGCGTGAGCGGCCTCGTGGGAAGCGGACGAACGGAGCTGCTCCGAGCCATCTCCGGGGCGGACCAGCCCGATGGCGGCGAAATGACGCTCGCCGGCCGTCCCTACCATCCCCGCTCGCCGGCGGAGGGACTGCGCGCCGGGGTCGCCATGCTGAGCGAGGATCGGACCCGCGACGGGCTCATCCCCGCCATGTCCCTACGCGACAACCTGAGCCTGGCCTCGCTCGGGAGGATGTCCCGGTTCTTGGTGCTGTGCCGGCGCATCCAGGATGCGCTCGTCGCAGGCGAGGTGAAGCGGCTCGACGTGCGCACCGCCTCGGTGACAGCGCCGGTACGCCGGCTCTCCGGGGGCAACCAGCAGAAGTCCTTGGTCGGAAGGTGGCTCATGCGCGGCGCCCGTGTCCTCCTCCTCGACGAGCCCACCCGCGGCGTCGACGTCGGCGCCAAGGCGGAGATCTACCGGATCGTCGCGCGGCTTGCGGAGGAGGGCATGGGAATCCTGCTCGTTTCCTCTGAGCTGCCGGAGATTCTGGGGCTCTCGGACCGAATCCTGGTGATGCGCACCGGGCGGATCGTGGGCCACTTCTCCCGGGCCGAGGCGACCGAGGAGCGGCTCTTGGCCGCGGCCGCAGGCGTGGCGACGGAGGCAGCCTGATGACCGAGGCGAACGGCTTCTTGGCACGCGTTCGCGAACGGGTCCACCTGCCCGGTGAGAGGGCGGCAGGCGAAACCGAGGCCGACCAGCGCGCGCGCCTGGTCGCGTACTTGCCCATCGCCGCCTTCGTCGTGCTCGCGGCGGTCGCCGCCATCACCTCCGACGCCTTCCTGGGTGAGAGCAATCTCGGGAACCTCCTGCGCCAGATCGTGACCAACGGGCTCATCAGCCTGGGCATGCTGGTCGTCATCCTGAGCGGCGGGATCGACCTCTCCGTCGGACCGGTGGTGGCCCTGGCCGGGATCGTGGGGGCGGGACTCTTGAACGCCCTGCCCTGGCCACTGGCCGTGCCCATCGGCGTCGTGGTGGCGCTCCTCGCGGGGGCGGTGAATGGGGGGCTTGTGGCGTACTTCCGCATGCCTCCGTTCGTCGCCACCCTGGCCACCATGTCGGCCTACCGCGGGCTCGTCTACGTCTACTCCGAGACGCCAGTGGTGCCCACCAACACCTCGTTCAGGAACTTCGTCGTGTCGAGTGTGGGGCCCGTCCCCAGCGTCGCCCTCGTCATGCTCGCCTGCTTCGTCCTGGTAAGCCTCTTCCTCGGCCGAACCACCCCCGGGCGGAACCTTTACGCCATCGGCGGCAACGCCGAGGCGGTCCGCCTTGCAGGCATCAACGTGCGGGCGCACCAATTGCTCGCCTACGTCATCTCCGGAGGGTTCGCGGGGCTGGGAGGGCTCATCCTCACGAGCCGGTTGGGGATCGCCCAGCCGAGCGTGGGATCCGGGATGGAGCTCGACGGCATCGCCGCTTGCGTGATCGGCGGCGCGGCACTGTCCGGAGGAGTGGGGACGGTCCGGGGCACGCTGGCGGGGGTTCTCCTCCTCGGGCTCATCTCTAACCTCCTCAACCTCTACAACGTGCAGGCCTACTACCAGCAGATCTTCAAGGGGGCGCTCATCGTGCTAGCGGTGATGACGCGCCGGAGAAGCGAGTAAGGGCCGCCCCGGGCCGGGGCGGTGTGGACGACGCAGCTGCAGTGAACACGCAGGAAAGGGGGAATCCCATGGTTCGCAGGATCGGCATCGCCCTGGGTGCGGCCGTGCTCTTGTTCGTATCCGCATGCTCCAGGCAAACGGGAGGTCCGGCGTCCGCAGCGGGCCAGAAGACCATCAAGATCGGCATGGCCAACCTGAGCCTCTGCTGCGCCTACTTCATCGGCATGTCCAAGGCGGTGGAGGAGGAGGCCAAGGCCTTCTCCAACGTACAGGTGCTCGTCACGAACGCCGACGGCAAGATCGAGAAGCTGACTGCCGACGTCGAGGACCTCATCTCCAAGAAGGTGGACGGCGTCGTTCTGAGCGCCGCCTGGATCGAGGCCGCCCCCGCGGCCCTAGAGGCGCTGCAAAAGGCGCACATCCCGGTGGTGATGGTGGACCGCAAGCTCAAGAACGGCGAGTACACGAGCTGGATCGGCCCCGACAACTACGCCATCGGGCAGGGGATCGGCGAGTTCTTGGTGAAGACCCTGGGCGGCAAGGGGAAGCTCGCGGTGATCCGCGGTGGGCCCGCCGACAACAGCATCGGCCTCGATCGAACCAACGGGATGAAGAGCAAGGTGGAGGGCAGTGGCATCGAGCTTGTCGTCTATCCGGACTGGGGAGGGTGGAGCACCGACGGCGGCAAGAAGGCCATGGAGGACATGATGGCCAAGAACCCGGACCTCTCTGCGGTCTTCTGCGAGAACGACTCGATGTGCCTGGGGGCGGAGTCGGCCATCGCGGACGCCGGCAAGAAGGACCAGATCATCGTCACCGGGGTCGACGGCCAAAAGGAGGCCTTGAAGGAAATCCTCGATGGCACGTGCTACCGCGCCACCGGGCTCAACAACTCGGATCAGATCGGTCGCGCTGGGTTCCACCGGCTCATGGGCATCCTGGCCGGCGGCCAGCCAGAGAAGGATACGGTCCTCCCCTCCCCCATCATCAACCGCGAGAACGTGGTGAAGTTCTACAACCCGGCCAGTATCTTCTGACCGGATCGGACCGCGCGCGAGGGAACCCTCGCGCGCGGATCCACTCGAACTCGAGGCGCCCGTGCTCCCCTTCCGGTATCACGTCTTCGTTTGCGACCAGAGGAAGGCGGAAGGCGCCCCGTGCTGCTCCGCCGGCGGCTCCCAGGCGGTGATCGAGTCCCTCCGGCGCGAGGTCGCCGCTCGCCTGCTGTCGAGCACCGTGGCGGTCACTCCCTGCGGCTCGCTGGGGCTGTGCGAGAACGGGCCGAACATGGTGGTCTACCCGGAGGGCGTGTTCTACTCGCACGTTTCCCCGGCCGATGTGGGCGAGATCGTGGCCGAGCACCTCGTGGGGGGCCGCCCTGTCAAGCGCCTCGCGCGCATGGACGAGGAGGCGCTCAAGGCCGAGGTCGCACAGAACCGGAACAGGGCTCTTTCGGCCCAGAAGGCCCGAGAGGCGGCGGGCTCGGTGCCCGACGATCTGGCCGACCTCATTCGGGCCTACATGCCGAGCCGCGTGCTCCTCACCGCTCTCGAACTCGACCTGTTCACTTCCGTGGAACGCGGCACATCGCCCGCCACGGCCGAGTCGCTCGCCCGGGCGCTCGGTTGCGAGCTGCGAGGGATCCGCACACTCCTCGACGCCTTGGTCGCGCTCGGAGTCCTCTCGAAGCGGGAAGGCTCGTACGCCAACACCCCGACCTCGGCACGTTATCTCGTGGCGGGAGCGCAAGACGACGCCACCGCCGCGCTCCGACACAACCTCTCGCTCTGGGCCAGCTGGTCCACCCTCACCGAGGTGGTCCGGCAAGGTCGCCCGGCACCTCGCCCCGAGATGAGGGACCGAGGCGACGACTGGACGGTTCCCTTCATCGCCGCCATGCACCGGAACGCCGCTTTGCGCGCTCCCCTCCTGGTCCGTTCCCTCGGCGCCGCCGGGGTGCGCCGGCTCATCGACATCGGGGGAGGCTCGGCGGCCTACTCGATCGCCTTCGCCAAGGAGAACACCACCCTCGAAGCCGACGTGCTCGACATCCCGAGCGTCGTGCCGATCGCACAGAAACACATTGAGGAAGCCGGCATGTCCGGAAGGGTCCGGACCCGCGCCGGCGACCTGCGCCGCGACGCCTTCGGGGTGGGCTACGATCTGGCCCTCCTCTCCGCCATCTGTCACATGCTCGGGCCGGAGGAGAACCGCGACCTCTTTCGCCGGGTGTTCGCCGCGCTCTCGCCCGGGGGGCGGCTCGCCATACAGGACCACGTCATGGCCGAGGACCGAACCGCGCCCCGCGCCGGTGCCCTCTTCGCCGTGAACATGCTCGTGGGCACTCCCCAGGGTGGGACCTACACGGAAAGCGAGTACCGGGCCTGGCTCGGCGAGGTGGGCTTCAGCCAGATCCGGCGCGCCGGACTCGAGGGACCGAACGACCTCGTCGTTGCGGTTCGGCCACAGCGCTAGAGTTCGAGGGGCCTTCTGGTTCACTCTTGAGGAACGGCGCCTCAGCCCGCCTCGCGTAGAGGGAGGACGAGGGATGTCGAGGGTGGTCGTGATCACGGGGGGAAGCAGCGGAATCGGGGCGGCGCTCGCGAGGCGCCTGTCGCGGGACGGAGATGCGGTGGTCCTCGCGGCCCGCCGTGGGGCCGAACTCACCCGGATCGCCGCCCTCTGCGGCGAGCACGCCCTGCCGGTGGTGACGGACGTGACGGCTCGAGCCCAGGTCGAGCGCCTCCGGGAGTTGGCCCTTGCGAGGTTCGGCGCGATCGACGTGTGGGTGAACAACGCCGGCCGGGGGATCGCCAAGCCCGTCCTCGACCTCACGGACGACGACCTCGATGCCATGATGGCCGTGAACGTGAAGTCGGCGCTCTACGGAATGCAGGCCGTCGTCCCCCACTTCGTGGAACGCGGGCGCGGCCACCTCGTGAACGTGTCCTCGTTTCTGGGCCGGGTTCCGCTCGTCACCTTCCGCTCCGCCTACAACGCCGCAAAGGCCGCCCTCAACGCGCTCACGGCGAACCTCCGCGTGGATCTCGGTGCGACCCATCCCGGCATCCACGTCTCCCTGGTCATGCCCGGTGTGGTGAGCACGGACTTCGCCAAGAATGCCCTGGGCGCGGGCACGCCCTCGGTGCCTCCCCCGGGAACTCGAGCCCAGACGGCCGAGGAGGTGGCCGACTGTATCGCCGACCTCATCGCCCATCCGGTGGCGGAGGTCTACACGAACCCCGCCCAGCAGGCGCTCGCGCAAACGTACTACCAGGACGTGGCCGCCTTCGAGGCCCGGGCCGCCGCGCCGCCCGGCCGTCCCGCCAGTGGTGCGAGCTGAGGAACCCGCCCGGGTCACGTCGGATGGCGTCCGACCGCGCCGCAGCCTGGCGCGGCCCCTGCTCTCGATCTCCGCCCTCGAGGAGGTGGCCTTCTCCTGGAAGGCATGAACCCCGGCTGGCGGCCAGGAGGAGACGGTGCCGTATCGACCGTGGTCGGTTGGCCGGATCGCCCCTGAGGAGCGGTCTTGAGCGTTGACAGCCTGGCAAGATCCATGACAACGTCCGGCACGGATTAGACATCATACGTCTATTCGCTTTCCGAGAGGCGCCGCGCGAGGGGTGTGATCCATGGCCAAGATCGCCTTATTGGGTGCGGGCGGAAAGATGGGCTGCCGCATCACGGACGCCCTCAAGGGAAACCCCGCTTACGAGGTCACTCCCGTCGAGACCGCTGCCGCGGGGATCGCCCGCCTCGCGGAGCGAGGTCTACGGCCCGTCTCCGCCTCGCAGGCCCTCCCCGACGCCGACATCGTGGTCTTGGCCGTTCCCGACGTGGCCATCGGAAAGGTGTCGCACGAGGTCGTCCCCACCCTCCGAAGCGGAGCCCTGGTGGTGGGGCTCGATCCGGCCGCGCCGCTGGCGGGCGTCTTGCCGGAGCGAAAGGACGTGGGCTTCTTCGTGTGCCACCCCACGCACCCGCCGCTCTTCCACGACGAAACCGACCCGCTCGCCCAGCGCGACTGGTTCGGCGGACTGGCCAAGCAGGACGTGGTCTGCGCACTGTTCGCGGGGGCGGAGGAGCACTATCCCACCGGTGAACAGCTCGCGCGCCAGATGTTCAGACCGGTGAAGAATACCTACCGGGTGACCGTGGAGCAGATGGCGGTGCTCGAGCCGGCCCTGGTTGAGACCTTCTCCTCCACCCTGGTCGAGGCCATGCGGGAGGGTTTCGACGAGGCGGTGCGCATGGGGGTCCCCGAACCCGCTGCCCGCGCCTTTTTCATGGGCCACGTCCGCATCCAGTTCGCGGTCTTGTTCGGCTACGCCGACTTCCAGTTCTCCGACGGCGCCAAACTGGCCATGAAGCAGGCCCGGGATCTGCTCCTCAGGCCCGACTGGAAGGAGAAGGTCTTCGATCGGGCGGCTATCCGACGGAGCGTCCGCAACATCGTCGAGGGCATCCAGCAGCCGAAGTGAGAGTCCCGTGCGCCTCGGCCTCGGCTCCTACGGTGTCGCATGGGCGATCGGCGTCCCGGGGTTCCCGGTGCAGACGCCGCTCGACGCCTTCGGCCTGTTGGCTCGGGCGGTGGAGTGGGGGCTCGATCTGGTGCAGATCGCCGACAACCTCCCTCTCGACCAGATGACCTCCGGCGAATTGGCCTCCCTAGGGGCAAGGGCGGATCATGACCGGGTCTCGCTGGAAGTCGGGATGCGGGGCCTGCGGGAGGAGACCGTCGTCCGGTACCTCGAGATCGCCCGTCGGCTCGGCTCCCCCATCGTGCGGGCGGTGATCGACGCCCCCGGCTTCGAGCCCGAGCCGGAGGAGATCGTGTCGATCCTCCGGCGCCTCGTTCCGGCCCTTGAGCGCGCCGGCGTCACCCTGGCGATCGAGAATCACGATCGTTTCCCCTCGGCGATGCTTTCGGAGATGGTCCGTGCGGCCGGGAGCTCGCGGGTCGGTGTCTGCCTCGACACCGTGAACTCCTTCGGTGCCCTGGAGGGGCCGGCGGCGGTGGTCGAGACGCTCGGTCCCCTGACGGTGAACCTTCACCTCAAAGATTTCACCATCCGTCGAGCGGGCCACAGGATGGGTTTCGCGGTCGAGGGCATGCCGGCCGGCCGGGGTCGGCTCGACGTCCCCTGGCTTCTAAAGCGGCTTCGGGAGATGGGTCGCGACCCGAACGCCATCCTGGAGTTGTGGGTTCCGCCGGAGGAGGACGTCGTGCGGACCGTCGCCAAGGAGCGAGAGTGGGCGGAGCAGAGCCTGGCCTACCTCCGTCCCCTCTTCCCCGGCTGATTTCTTCCCCGCGTCTCGCACTCGGGATCGAGCGCGACACCAAGCAGTGGAAGCACTAGGAGGAGCAGTCAAGAGCCGCTGTCGTTCACTGATGGAGGTCCCCGATGAGGAAGCCGTTCCTGTCCGTTCTCCTCGCGATGATGCTCGTTCCGGTCTCCGCCCTCGCCGCCGGCGGGAAGAAGCACGTCATCGCGCTTTCCAACTCGTTCTACGGCAACTCCTGGCGCAAGCAGATGGTCGACACCATGCAGGACGCCGCCAAGGATGCCAAGGCCAAAGGGCTCATCTCGGACTTCATCGTCGCTAACGGTGACGGCACCGAGAACACCCAGATCCAGCAGATGAACAGCCTCATCCTCCAGAACGTCGACGCCATCGTCATCAACGCCGCCTCGCTCACCGGCCTGAACGGCGTCATCGGCAAGGCTCACCAGAAGGGGATCAAGGTGGTGGCGTTCGACTCCATCGTCAGCAGCCCCTACGCCTACAAGATCGAGTACGACTTCAAGAGCTGGGGCAGCATCTCCGCAAAGTACATCGTCGACCGGTTCAAGGGTAACGCCAAGGTCCTCATCACCCGTGGGGTGATGGGATCGGCGCCCGAGAAGGAAGACTACGAGGCGATGATGGAGATCTTCAAGGCCAACCCCGGGATCAAGATCCTCGGCGAAGTCGACACCGAGGCGGACATCGCCAAGTCGCAGAGCGCCGTGGCCAACGTGCTGCCCAGCTTCCCCGACATCGACGCGACCGTCGGCATGAGCGCCGGGTACGGGGTGGTGCAGGCGTTCCAGAACGCGAGCCGGAAGGTCCCCGTGATCATCGGCTCCAACCGGGCCGAGTTCATCAACTGGTGGGCCGACGAGAAGGCCAAGAGCGGGTACGAGACCATCAGCCTCGGCTCCGAGCCGAGCATCGGCGCGGTGGCGTTCTGGTACACTGTCCACCTCCTAAAGGGCGACAAGGTCCCCGACTTCCGGCAGAAGAGCTTCCAGCTGCCTCTCGTCCCGGTCACCAACGCCAACGTCGACCAGTTCAAGGGCATGCAACCGGGTACCGTCATCGCGCAGAAGTACGACGATGCCTGGGTGATAAAGAACGTGCTGAAGCAGTAGCTCCCCGGACCAGGCACCGGAGGCGCGCCGCCGTCCGCTGCGCCTCCGGCGCCGGGATTCCCACCGGTGAGGACGTACCCGTGACCGGACCCGAGAGCGCGTCGCTGGGAGGATCGGCCGAGCTGGCACGCCCGGGCGCGGCCCCGCGCGCGCTGTTCGAGCTGCGAGGCGTCACCAAAGTCTACGGCGCCACCACCGCGCTCCGCGAGGTGTCGCTCGCCACCCGCGCCAGCGAGGTGGTCGGCCTGATCGGTGCGAACGGCGCTGGCAAGAGCACCCTGACGCGCGTCCTCTCCGGGGTGACGCACCCGGACCAGGGCGAGTTGCTCCACCTAGGCGTACCGATACCCTTCGGCTCCTATACCCCCTCCGCTGCCAGCGCCCGCGGCGTGCGGGTGGTCTACCAGGAGCTCTCCCTCTGTACCAACCTCGAGGTGTGTGAGAACTTCTACATCGACCAGCACGCCGCGGTTCGAGGCGTGTGGGGCTGGCGCAAGGTGCTCATCGGCGCGGCCGAGCGGGCGCTGGACGAGGTCTTCCCGGGACACGGCATCGACCCCCGCATCCCCCTCGCGGAGCTCAGCATCGCCCAGCGCCAGATGGTTGAGATCGCCCGGGCGGTGAGCATGCCCGGACTCAAGCTCCTCATTCTCGACGAGCCCACTTCTTCCCTGGGCGCCTCCCAGACCTCTCAGCTCATGAGCGCGCTCGACCGGTTGACGGCCCGCGACGTGTCGGTCCTCTTCATCTCCCACCGGCTGGGCGAGATCGTCGGGGTCGCAGACCGCATCGTGGTCATGCGCAACGGCGCCACGGTGTGGGAGGGCCACAACGAAAACGTCAACGAGGCCCGCCTGGTCGAACGGATGACGGGGGAGGAGCCGGCCTCCTCCCCCTCGATCGCACGACTCGAACCCGAGAGGGGCGGCGGGCATCTCAACGACGCCGTCTTCGTCCGGACCCGGAAGCTCACCACCGACGCACTCGTTCACGTCGATGTGGACCTGCACGGCGGGGAACTCGTGGGCGTGGCGGGCCTGGAAGGTAGCGGGCAGCGGGAGTTCCTGCGGGCCCTTTACTTCGAGCGGCATCGGGCGGGCGGCCAGGTGGAGCGGGCCGGACGCTTCGCCTTCGTCACGGGAGACCGCAGCAAGGAGGGCATCTTCTCCCTCTGGCCGATCTTCGACAACATGAGCCTCCTCGAGGTGACGAGGTCCCCCCTCTTTCGCGTTCTCGACTTGCGAGCGCTGACCGAGAAGGTGGGACGTTGGTTCGCCCAGCTCGCCATCAAGGCGCCCGATGCCCGCACCCCCATCGTGGCCCTCTCCGGCGGCAACCAGCAGAAGGTCCTCGTCGCCCGGGCGCTCCTCGCCGAGGCGGACGTGATCGTCCTCGACGACCCGACGAAGGGCGTCGACGTTGGCACCAAGCGACAGATGTACGCCCTCTTCAGGCAAGCGGCCCAGAGCGGAAAGCTCGTCATCTGGTACAGCACCGAGGACGAGGAGCTCGAGAGCTGCTCGCGCGTTCTAGTCTTTCGCTACGGCCGGGTCGTAAAGGAGCTTTCCGGAGGCGAGACCACTAAGCAGCGGATCGTCGAGGCCAGCTTCGCGGGCGAGGAGCTTCTGGTCCGAAAGGAGGTGGTGACGCGTCGGCGCCGCCGCTCGACCGCCCTCGCCGTCCCCACCGCGGCCATGATCGCCGTCTTTGTCCTCTCCGGGCTGCTGCAACCGGGGGTCTTCACCTCCTTCGGGGTCGACCTCCTCCTGGCCGGTTCCATCCCCCTCATCTGCTCGGCCCTGGCGCAGATGGCCATCGTGGGCCTCTCCCAGATCGACCTCGGAGTGGGCGCCTTCATGGGACTCGTCAGCGTCCTGTGCGCCACCGCCCTCCACGACCGCCCGGTGGTGGGCTTCCTCGCCCTGGCCCTCGCGGTGACGGCCTACGCGGGCATGGGGATGCTGATCCTCGTGCGGAGCATCCCCGCGGTGATCGTCACCATGGGCATGTCGTTCGTTTGGACCGGCATCGGGCTGACCCTGCAGGACAGCCCTGGAGGCGAGGCCCCGGAGTGGCTCATGAGCTCCTTCAACCTCTCCCTGCCCGTGCCGGAGAGCATCCTCCTCGTGCTCTTGTTGGGGGCGCTGGCCCACGCTTTCTTCCGATCCCGGTACGGCACGGTCCTTCGGGGCTTCGGGAATAACCCCGTGGCGGTGGAGCGGAGCGGCTGGTCGCCCCTCTGGGCAGTGGCCGTTTCCTACGGACTCGCCAGCCTCTTCGCGATTTTCGGAGGGATGGCCATCACCGCCGCGGCCGGGGCCTCGGACATCAACTCGACCCGCTCCTACACCCTTCTCACCGTGGCCGCGGTGGTCATGGGGGGGAGCGAGCTCTTAGGGGGGATCGTCTCCCCCCTGGGAACCATCATCGGAGCGGTTACGCTGTCTCTCCTCGGCGCACTCATCGGTTTCCTTAGGCTTAGCTCAAGCTACGTGACCGCCGTCCAAGGGCTCATTCTGCTCGGGATCCTGGCGTTCAGGCTCGTTCGAAAGGTGAAGACGTGACCCCGCTCCTCCGGTCGATCCGGAGCGCCGACTGGATCTGGGCGGCCCTCGGGTCGCTCGCCATGTGGCTTCTCCTCGGGGGGTTCGCCCACAACCTAAATCTTGAGAGCCTCATCGCCACCAGCACCACCGCGGCCTTCCTCGCCATCGTGGCCCTGGGGCAGATGATCGTCGTCACCACCGGCCGGGGCGCCATCGACCTCTCCATCCCGGGAGTCATCACCCTCGCCGCTTACCTCGCCACCGGCATGAGCCTGGGTTCCAATCTGCGCCTTCTGTACGTGTTCCCGCTGGCGCTGGCCATGGGGGCGGGGGTCGGCCTCCTGAACGCCTTGGCGGTGCTCCTCTTGCGCATCCCCCCCATCATCGCGACCCTCGGGATGGGCTACATCGTCACGACGCTCATCCTCGTCTACAACCCACACTACCGGTCGACGTACGTCGCATCGCTGCTCACCCACGTCGCCCGCGACCGCGTGCTGGGCGTCGTGCCGGTGGTGGTCCTCGTGGCGGTGGCGCTCGTGGCGTTTTTCACCTGGATCCTCCGCAGCACGAAGTTCGGGAAGGCGCTGGCCGCGCTGGGGCAGAGCCTCCCGGCCGCGCGGTTGTCGGGCGTCGACGTGAATGGGATCCAGGTGATCGCCTACGTGATGAGCGGGGTGCTGGCCGCCTTTGGTGGGGTCCTCATCTCGGCCCGGGTCGGTGGCGCCTTCCTCGGGCTCGGGGACCCCTACCTCCTCGAGACCGTCGGAAGCGTGGTGGTGGGCGGCACGCTCATCATGGGCGGACGAGCCGTCCCTGTGGGCACGCTCTTCGGGAGCCTGTTCCTCGTCCTGCTCGTCACCGCGATGCAGGTCGCGGGCATGCGCATCGGAGGGCAGTTCGTGGCCGAAGGAGCCCTCATCATCCTCGTGCTCTTCCTGGCTGCGCCGCGTGCGCGCGGCTAGCGCGAAAGGAGCGGATCGTGAACCGAGTCATCGTCGCCTCGGCCCCGGCCAAGGTCATCCTCCTGGGCGGCAAGGGGGTAAACTACGGATACCCCGCCCTGGTCGCTGCGGTGGGCCTGCGCACGCGCTGCACGCTCCGGACGGGTGGCGGCAGCGGCTACCGATTCACGTATGGCGAACGATCGGAGGCGGGCGAGCCCCAGTCGCTCTTGGAATTCAAGCGCCGGGTCGATAGGCTCCGCGAGGGAAAGCGCCACGACGACATCTCGGCCCTCGCCCGGCAGGACTTCTTCGCTCCCACCCGGTACGTGCTCTCCCATGTCGTGGAGCGGACCGGCCTCTCCGGCATCGATGTGTCCTGGACCTCCGACATCCCGGTCGGCGCCGGGCTGGGCTCGGGGGCGGCGGCGGCCGCCTCGCTCGTGGCGGCGGCGCTGCACGCGGCCGGGGTGAGCGCTTCCCCCCGGGAGGTGGCCTTTCTCGCTTGGCAGGGCGACGTCGTCGCCCATAGCGGACTGGGCACCGGCCTCGACTCGGGCGGGAGCGCACTGGGGGGCGTGGTGCGGTACTCTCTGGGCGACGGCCCGTCCCCGGTGGCCGCAGCGGTCACGCCGCCGCTCGTGATCGGCGACACGCTGCTCCGGGAGAGCACGGCGGCGAGCAACATCGCCTCCCGGAACTGGCTCGCCGAGCACCCCATGCGCACGCACCTCATGGCGGAGATGGGGATGCTGGTGCGCCAGGCCGAGGCGGCCCTCAAGGAGGGCGATCTGCCCACCCTGGGCCACCTCATGAACCTAAACCACCTCATCAAGGAGAAGCTCGGGATGTCTCTGCCCAAGACCGAGCAACTCATCGAGGCGGCGCTAGGCGCCGGCGCCCTCGGTGCCAAGATCTCTGGCAAGGGCGGCGGCGGCATCATCGTCGCCCTGGTGGAGGACGGGAAGCGCCCCGCGGTGGCAGCCGCGATCGAGGCGGCCGGCGGCAAGGCCCTGGTCCTCGAGATCGGGGTCGAGGGAGCGCGAATCGAGGACAACCTTTAGCACCGACGAAGGAGAGAGAACCGATGGACCTGCAGCAACTTCTGCCCAAGGGCCGGATTGTGGACTTGACCCACCGGCTCAAGCCCGGAGCCGAGCAGTACGCCCTCGACATCGGCCGCCACAACGAGCGGCACGGCGACGAGGGCGACATCATGAGCACCGTCTACTTCTGGTCGCACGTGGGGACCCATGTCGAGGCCCCCCTCCACTACCTGGCCAAGGGAAGCGATACCGCCGGCATCCCGATCGAGAAGCTCTTCGGGCCCGCCATCGTCCTCGACTTCCGCAAGAAGGAGGTCAACGAGGCCATCACCCTCTCCGACGTGAAGGCGGCCGGTGACATCCAGGTGGGCGACCGAGTCATGACCATGACCGGCCGGCATGTTCAGTACCGGACCCCGCAGTCCCATCAACGCCCCTACCTCACCGAGGAAGCGGTCCGCTGGCTCGTGGAGGACCGAAAGATCAACTGCCTGGGCACCGACAGCTCCGGCTACGAGGTGCGCGGGGTCTCACACCACCCCGATCACCGGCTCATCACCGGGGCGGAGATCCCGGTGCTGGAGTGCCTTGCGAACCTGGTGGAGCTGAGGAGCCGGCGGTTCTTCCTCATCGCCTTGCCGGTGCCGGTGGAAGGGCTGGACGCAATCCCGGTACGCGCCATCGGGATAGACCCGGAGGGCTAGAGATGGCGAGCGAGTGCCCAGGCCGGACACGGGTGCGGCTCGGGGCCGCCTTGTGGAACGGCGACCACGGCCGGTTCGCCGAAGAGTTGGCGCGGCTGGAGGCGTCCGGCCTGGACTTCCTGCACCTCGACGTCTTCGACGGCTACTTTGTTCCCGACGTCGCCTTCTCGCCGCGCACCATCGGTGAGCTGCGTAAACTCACCCGCCTCCCCTTCGAGGTGCACCTGGGGGTGCTCGAGCCGGCCCGGTTCGTGACTCCCTTGGTCGAGGCCGGGGTGGACCTGATCCTCTTCCATCTCGAGTGCGCGCGGATGCCGTTCGAAACGGCCTTCGCCATTCACGGCCTCGGCGTCAGGGCCGGCATCGCCCTCTCGCTCGGCACGCCACTCTCCGCCGTCGAGCCGCTGCTCTCGCGGGTCGAATCGTTGCTGCTCCTCTCGCGGGTGACCGGCGAGGGCACCAAGGGGGCGAGCTTCGACCCCGCTGCCCTCTCGCGGCTCGCCCAGGCCCGGCGGATGATCTCGTCCGCCGGCGGGGGCTGCGAGCTGCAGGTCGCCGGGGGAGTGAACCGCACCAACATCCCGAAGCTGGTCGAGGCGGGCGCGACCACCCTCTCCCTGGGCGCCGGGATCTACAAGGTCCCGGACATGCGCAGCGAGGTGGAGGGAATCCGCCGTTCGCTCGGAGAGGAGTGAGACGACATGGCGCGCTGGAAGCTTCTCGTAGGCTCAAAGTCCTTCGGGAAGGCCTTCCCCGAGCACCTCCGGCAGCTCGAGGAGGCGGGGTGCGAGATCGTGCCCAACCAGGTGGGCCGTCCCTACCGGGCGGCCGAACTCCTGGAGGCGCTCCGGGGCATCGATGCCATCATCACCGGCACCGACGAGCTCACCGGCGAGGTGATCGCTTCGGCGAGCTCGCTCAAGACCATCGCCAAGCACGGGGTCGGGCTCGACAACATCGACCTTTCCGTCGCCCGGGCCCGCGGGATCGTGGTGAGCGCCGCCTTTGGTGCGGTGCACGACTCGGTCGCCGACCTCGCCTTGGCGCTGCTCTTGGCGGTGGCACGGGGGATCGTCCCGGCCCACCTCTCCACCCGAGCCGGGCAGTGGAAGGGGTTCATGGGCTCGGAGCTAAGGGGCAAAACCCTGGGGATCGTCGGCCTGGGCCGGATCGGCAAGGAGGTCGCGCTCCGGGCCGAGGCCTTCGGAATGCACATCGTGGCGAGCGATCCCCGCCCCGACTCGGCCTTCGCCGCCGCTCACCAGGTCCGGTACCTTCCCCTGCCCGAACTCCTCTCCGCCGCCGACGTGGTCTCGCTCCACGCCGGGCTGGAGCAGGCCGGGCCTCCGCTGCTCGGCGCCGGGGAGCTGGGGATGATGAGGGATGGCGCCATCCTCCTGAACACCGGGCGCGGTCACTTGGTCGACGAGGCGGCGCTGGCCGAGGCGCTCCGCCGGGGGAAGCTCCTGGGCGCTGGACTGGACGTCTTCTGCGAGGAGCCGCCCGAGGGGAGCCCGCTCCTCGGGCTCGAGAACGTGGTGCTGGCGCCGCACATGGGCGGGGACACCCGGGAGGCCCGGAGGCGCATGGGCGAGATCACCGTCGAGAACGTGGTACGCGTGATGCGGGGGGAGCCGCCGGTCTCCCCGGTGGAGTGAGGCCATGAACCCTCTGCGTTTCGCGGTCTTCGGCGCCGGCTTCTGGACCCGTCCCCAGCTCGCCGCCTGGGGGGAGGTGCCGGGCGCGAAGTGTGTCGCCATTTACAACCGCACCCGGGAGAAGGCGGAGAAGCTGGCCCGGGCCTTCGGCATCCCCGCGGTCTACGAGGATCCCCGGGAGCTTCTTCGCCGCGAGAAGCTGGACTTCGTGGACATCATCACCGCTCCCGAGTCCCACGAGGAACAGGTGCGGCTCGTGGTGTCGCACGGCCTCCCCGTCATCTGCCAGAAGCCCATGTCCACCTCGCTCGCCTCGGCCGAGCGGATGGTGGAGAGCTGCGCCCGGGCCAAGGTCCCCTTCTTCGTGCACGAGAATTGGCGCTGGCAGGAGCCCTTCCGCGCCATCAAGCGCCTCCTTGACGAGGGCGCTATCGGCAAGCCGTTCCGCGCCCGGCTAGTGATGATCTCCGGCTTCCCGGTCTTCAAGAACCAGCCCGCGCTCAAGGAGATGGAGCGGTTCGTCATCGCTGACATGGGCAGCCACCAGCTGGACGTGGCCCGCTTCCTCTTCGGCGAGGCAGAGAGTGTCTACGCCCACGCCGGCCGGGTCCACCCCGACGTGAAGGGCGAGGACGTCGCCACCATCATGCTCCGGATGCACAGCGGCGCCACCGTGCTCGTCGACCTCGGCTACCCGGAGAACTTCATCGAGCACGAGAACCTGCCCGAGACCTGGGCATTCATCGAGGGGGCCAAGGGGTCGATCGAACTCGCCCCCGACTATTGGCTCCGGGTCACGACCGAGTCCGGCACCCACTCCCGCCGGATCCCCCCCCCCCACTATCCCTGGATCGATCCCTTCTACGAACCATCGGAGGCGAGCGGAGTGCCTTGCAACATGAGCCTCCTCGCGGCCATCCGCGGCGACGCCCCGGCCGAGACCACCGGCGCCGACAACTTGCAGACGGTGCGGCTCGTGTTCGCCGCTTACGACTCGGCCCAGAGCGGCCGGGCCATTCCCCTCTGACCGGAGCCCGCCATGCCTTCCCCGCGCGTATGGACCTACGGCAGGGACCAGGAACCGCCACGGCGACGCGAGCTGCACGCCGGCCCGGTCTCCCTCTTCCTTGAGGGCGTCGAGCTCGTGTCGCTCTGCCTCGGCGAAAAGGAGGTGCTGCGCCGGATCTACGCGGCGGTCCGCGACCGGAACTGGGGAACCATCCCCGCCGTCCTCTCCGACGTCCGCGAGGAGATCGGCCCGGACTCCTTCCGCCTCACCTTCACCGCCGACCACCGGCGGCGGGAGATCGACTTCTCCTGGCGGGGCCGGATCACCGGCGAACGGGACGGCACGGTGACCTACGCTCTCGAGGGCCGGGCGAACACCACCTTTCTCAAGAATCGGATCGGCTTCTGCGTGCTCCACCCCGATACCTGCGCCGGCTGCGCCTGCCGGTTGCTCCATGCGGATGGGAGCTCCGAGGAGGCTTTCTTCCCCGCGGCCATCTCCCCCCAACAACCCTTCCTGGAGCTGCGCGCCATCTCCCATGAGGTGGCGCCCGGCCAGTGGGCCGAGCTGCGGATGGAGGGCGACACCTTCGAGACCGAGGACCAGCGGAACTGGACCGATGCCTCGTTCAAGACCTACTGCACCCCGCTCCGCCTCGGCTACCCAGTAGAGATCGTCGCCGGTACGCCCGTCGCTCAGACCATCAGATTGCACGTCTCGGGAGCGAAGGGCGTCACACGGCGGGCAGCCGCCGCGCCCACCTACACGGTCGAGCCAAGTGGCCCACGCCGGCCGCTGCCGGCGATCGGGCTCGGCCTGGCCAGCCACGGGCAACCGCTGGAGCGGCACGAGCTCGAGCTCCTCCGGGCACTGCATCCGACCCACCTCCAGGTGGACCTGTGGCTCGGTAGACCGGGGTGGGAGGGCGCCCTGGCTCGGGCCGCAGCCGAGGCGGCGGCGCTCTCCGTTGCCGTGGAGGCATCGCTCATCCTCTCCGATGCCACCGGCGACGAGCTCCGGGCGGTGGCCGCCCTCGTCCCCGCGCTCCCTGCCCCCATCGCCCGCTTCCTGGTGTTCCATGAGTCCGGGGCGGCCACCACGGAGCGCCCGGTGGCGCTGGCCCGCGAGGTGCTCGCAGCTGTCGCTCCTGGCGTGCCGGTGGGCGCCGGGGCCCGCGCCTACTTCACCGAGCTGAACCGCGGGCCGCGACCGACCTTCGCTGACCAGGTGGTCTTCTCGGTGAACCCGCAGATCCACGCCTTCGACGACACTTCCCTGATGGAGACCCTGCGCATCCAGCGACTCTGTGTCGAGAACGCGGCCCGGCTTTCGGGCGGCAAGCCGATCGTGGTGAGCCCGGTGACCCTCAAGCCCCGATTCAATGCCGTAGCCACGGGCCCGGTGCCGCCCCCGGCTCCCGGCGAGCTCCCGGACCAGGTCGACCCGCGCCAGATGTCGCTCTTCGGCGCGGCCTGGACGCTGGGGAGCCTCGCCAACCTCGCCCAAAGCGGCGCGACGAGCCTCACCTACTACGAGACCACCGGCTGGCGCGGCGTCCTGGAGACCGCCGCGGGCCCACCCGTTCCCCAGCGGTTTGCGCCGCTCCCCGGCTGCGCCTTCCCCCTCTATCACCCGCTGGCGGACCTGGGCGAGCTGCGCGGGGGCGCGGTAGTCCCGGGGGAGTCGTCCTCGCCTCTCGAGCTGGAGGGCCTATCGGTGGAGGCGAGTGGCCGGCTCCGCACCCTGGTCGCGAACCTCACCGACCGGCTCCTCGAGGCCCGGGTCTGCGGAGTGCCCGCCGCCTGCCGCGGCAGGGTGCTCGACCTCTCGAGCGTCGAGCGGGCCTGCCGGGAGCCTGTTCGCTTCCGGGGGGAGCGAGGCGAGCGGCTGGCCTCGGGCGCGGGAGAAGTCCGGCTGGAGCTGGGACCGTACGCCACCACCGTGATTGACTGGGAGTGATATATGACCGCCGATCGCAACACGCTGCAGAGCTTCTTTTCGCTGGAGGGAAAGGTGGCACTGGTGACCGGCGCCGCCGGAGGCATCGGGCGCGTGCTCGCGAGCACGTTGGCCGGCGCCGGGGCGGCCGTGGCCCTTCACGACCTCAGCCTCGATCCCCTGAAGGAGGTGGCCGCGGAGATCGAGCGCGCCGGGGGAAAGACCACCTGCCTGGCCGCGGACCTCGGCAACCTGGGGGAGGCCCAGGCCCTGGCGCGGCGGACCCGCGATGCCCTGGGCCGGCTCGACATCCTGATCAACTGCGCGGCCACGAACCGCCGCAAGCCCATTCGCGAGGTGACCGAAGACGATTGGGACAAGATCATGGCCGTGGACCTGAAGAGCATCTACTTCCTGAGCCAGGCGGCCCACGCCATCATGAAGCCCCAGGGGGGCGGCCGGATCGTCCACATCGGTTCGATCAACGTCTTCTTCGCCCTGGGAAGCGTCTCGGTCTACGGCGCGGCCAAGGGCGGGGTGGTCCAGCTCACCAAGGTGATGGGGGTGGAGTGGGCCAAGGACGGAGTCCTGGTGAACGCCGTCGTCCCTGGGTTTGTGGCCACGCCCCTCTCCAAGGCGCTCTGGGACCAGCCCTTCAAGGCGGAATGGATGCGCAGTCGCATCGCCCTCAGGCGCCCGGCCCGGCCGGACGAGATCGCTGGCCCGGTGCTGTTCCTCTGCGCTCCGGCCTCCTCCTACGTGACCGGCACGACCATCGTGGTGGACGGGGGTGTGATCGCTGGCGGCTGGTGGGAGCCGGACGACGTCCTCGCCAAGTTGTAACACTGGAGGTGAATGTCAATGCGCGCTATCATCATGGATGCTCCCGGGCAGGTGCGGGTGGGTGACTGGGAGGACCGCCGCCCCGGACCGGGCGAGGTCCTGGTCGCGTCGCGGGCGGTGGGGGTGTGCGCCGGCGACCTATACATCTACCAGGGCAAGAACCCCTACGTCCGCTTCCCCCAGGTGGCCGGCCACGAGATCGCCGGCGTGGTGGAGGAGGTCGGACCCGGGGTCAGCGGCCTCGCTCCCGGGACCAAGGTGGTGGTGGAGCCGTTCCTGGGCTGCGGCCAGTGCTACCCCTGCCGGGTGGGAAAGTCCAACTGCTGCGCCAACCTGCGCATCATCGGGGTCACTCAGCCGGGCGGGTTCGGCGAGCGGGTGCTCGCGCCGGCGGAGAAGATCCACCGCGTCCCGGAGAGCCTCTCCTTGGCCGACGCCTCCTTCGTCGAGCCGGTGGCCATCGGCGTGCAGGCCTGCCGACGGGGGGCGATCGCCGCGGGCGAGTACGTGCTCGTCCTGGGCTGCGGGCCCATCGGGCTGGCGGTCATCGAGGTGGCGCGAGCCCGCGGGGCCCGGGTGGTGGCGACCGACGTGGCCCTCGCCCGGATGGAGACGGCGGCCAAGCTCGGCGCCGAGGTGCTCCCCTCGGGCGACGCGCTCCTCCCCAAGGTCCTGGAACAGACCCGCGGCGAGGGCGCCCCGGTGGTGGTCGAGGCCACCGGCAACGTCAAGGCCATGGAGTCCACCGTGGACCTGGTCGCCTCCGGCGGCCGGATCGTCATCCTGGGGCTCTTGAAGAAGGGAACCCCGGTCACCTTCCCCGGCCTCGACTTCACCCGCAAGGAGATGACCGTGGTCGGCTCCCGGGCCTCGGTGAACTGCTTCCCCGAGTCGCTGAAGCTCTTGGCCAGCGGCGCCGTCCACTACCCCCGGGTGAAGAGCGAGTTCGACATGTGGGATGGGCCCGAGATCATCAAAGACCTGGCCCAAAACCCCGGGAAGCTCCACAAGGCGGTGCTGGTGCGGGGTTAACCCGGTCGGGATCCCCTCGTCCCCCAGAGCGTCGGAAAGGGCGAGCGGATCCGACCGCCCCGCGGAGCGAGGAAGGGCGCGGGTCGGGAGCGGATCATGGCTGAGATGACCTCACGTGAACGTGTATGGGCCGCGGTGAACCACGAGGAGCCCGATCGCGTGCCGCTCGACATCGGGGGCGGGGGAAGCACCACCTTGGTGGTCGAGGCCTACCAGAAGCTGGAGCGGCACTGGGGGCTGCCGCCGCGGGAGCCGCGGATCATGAGCAAGGCCTTCCGGCTCGCGTACCTGGACGAGGACGCCCTGACCCGCCTCGGCTCCGACACCCGCGCCCTGGGGGTGAAGGGGTTCTCCCGGGCGCCGACCCAGAGCGGCGACCCCGATACCTTCCGCGACGCCTGGGGCGTAGTCTGGCGCCGGGCGACGTACCCGGGCGGCTACTACTGGGAACTGCACCGCCACCCCCTGGCCGAGGCCACCGTCGAGGACCTCGACCGCTACCCTTGGCCGGACCCGCGGGATCCCGCGCTCACCGCTGGCCTGGCCGACGAGGTCCGGGCCCTCAGTGCCGGCCCTTACGCCATCATGGCCGACAGCGGATTCAAGAGCTTCTTCGAGCTTGGCTACATGATGCGCGGGCTGGAGCAGCTGCTCATGGACCTCGTGGCCGACCCCGAGTTCGTGAGCGCGCTCATGGAGAAGCTCCTGGAATTGAACCTGGCCGGCACGCGGCGGTTCCTGGAGATCTCCGGCCCCTTCATCCAGGTCTTCCGCGCCGCCGACGATCTGGCGACCCAGACCGGCCTGCTCATGTCACCGGAGGTGTACCGCGCGGTGCTGAAGCCGATCTACAAGCGGTACTTCGAGGCGGTGCACGCCCTCACCCCGGCGAAGCTCTTCTACCACTCCTGCGGCTGCGTGAACGAGCTCGTCGACGACCTCATCGAGATCGGCGTCGACATCCTCAACCCGGTGCAGGTCTCGGCCATGGGGGACACCGCGGGGCTCAAGGCGCGTTTCGGCTCCCGGGTGACGTTCTGGGGCGGGATCGACACCCAGAGGGTCCTCCCCCACGGGACCCCGGCCGAGGTCGAGGGAGAGGTGCGCCGGCGGATCCGGGACCTCGGGCCGGGGGGCGGCTACGTGGTGGCCTCGGTCCACAACATCCAGCCGGACGTGCCCCCGGAGAACGTCCTGGCCATGGCCGAGGCCACCCACAAGCACGGCCGCTACCCCCTTCCCCGCGGTGAGGCCTGAGAGGCGGGAACTGCCGGATCGGTCGCCGGGGAGCCCACCCCCAGCCACCGGGTACCGAGGAGGCACCGATGAATGAGCTCGAGCGGAGGGAGTTTGCCGTCAAGGTCGAGAAGCTCCGCGCCTTCCTGCGCCAGGGCGGCTACCGGGCCGCGCTCCTCGGCCGTCAGGATGACTTCGCCTGGATCACCACCGGTGGGGACAACCGGGTGGTGCGGACCGTCGAGAGCGGGGTGGGAGTCCTGGTGGTCACGCCCGAGGCCCTGAAGCTCGTGGCGTACACCATGGACGCGGCCCGCATCCACGACGACGAGCTCGCGGGAACCTCCGTCGAGGTGGTTCCCCTGAGGTGGCACCAGGGTTCCCTCGAGGCTCAGGCCCTGGAGCTGTGTGGCAAGGGCCGGGTCCTCTCCGACCTGAGCGTCTCCGGGGCCGAGGTCGACCCGCGCGCGTTCGCCCGGCTCCAGCATCCCCTCGCCCCCCTGGAGATCGAGCGCTGCCGAGAGCTGGGCGCCCGCACCGAGTCCATCCTCCGCCGGGCGGCGGACGCGCTCGATCCCGACCAGACCGAGGCCGCCGTGGCGGCGAGCCTTTCGGCCGACTACGAGCGCGAGGGGATGACGGTCGATGTCATGCTGGTGGCCGGGAGCGACCGCATCTCCCGCTACCGGCACCCGCTCCCCTCGGGAGCGCGCATCGGGAACGTGGCCCTCCTCCACTCCGCGGTCCGCCTGCGGGGGCTCCACGCCAATGTGACTCGGATGGTCTGCTTGGGCGGGTCGGTGCCGCCCGACCTCGAGCGCCGCTACGAGGCCGCCTGCCGGCTCCAGGTGCTCACCCTCTCCATGTGTCTGCCCCATAACCGCTTCCGCGCCATCTTCGAGGCGCGCCGGGCGCTCTACGAGCGGCTCGGCTTCCCGGACGACTGGGAGCTGCACTTCCCCGGCGGTCCGACCGGCTACGCCCTCGTCGAGCCGGCCGCCGCCGCCGACCCGGAGCGGACCGTCTGCGACGGCCAGGTCTTCGATTGGTTCGTGACCGTCACCGGGGCCAAGGTGGAGGAGCTGAGCCTGACCTTGGACGGAAAGCGCCAGTTCCTCTCCGCCACGGGCCGCTGGCCCACGCGGCCGTTCACGAGCGGCGACCTGACCCTGGACACCCCCTGGCTCTTGGTGCGCTGAGGAGGGAACCGACTCGCCCGGAGGTGCGAGCGAGGGCTCCGGGTGGCCTCGCGCCCGGAGCAGGTGGAGATATTCACGATCCTCGCCCGGTGAACGCGACCGGCGCACCCTCTTCGTAAAGCGCCCGGGCGATGGCCGGGCCATCCCCGCGCTCCCGAGAGGAGCGGGGTCGCCCCTCGAAGGTAGCCTCTTGCCGCCCCGCCCTCGGGTTCACGCCGCGGACAGCCCCCCGGTGGCCCGCGGGCCCGCGCCGGCGTCGGCCGCTCCCCGATCCCGCACCGGAGCGCTCGCCACCCGCACCTTCTGCGCCTCGATGGTCATGGCCACGAGGATGATAATCCCGCGAATGGCCTGAACCCAGTACACGGAGACGTCCATGAGGTTGAGACCGGCCCCGATGGTGGTGAGCAGGAGCACGCCGCCGAGCGCGCCGAGGAGGCTCCCCTGGCCGCCCTTCAGGCTCACCCCCCCGATGACGGCGGCGGCGAACACTTCGAAGATCATCCCCTTGCCCATCGAGCTCATGGCGTTGGTGAGGCGCGCCGAGAGCATCCAGCCCGCGAAGGCGGCGAGGAGCCCGCTCAGCACGTACACCTGTATGATCCGCCGCTCGGGCCGCACCCCCGAGGCCAAGGCGGCGCTCCGGTTCGCCCCGATGGCGTAGAGCTCCCGCCCGAAGCGGGTGCGAGCCACGACCACGTTCCCCAGGACGAAGAGAACCAAGAACACGATCACCGGGACGGGAATGGGTCCGGCCTTGGCCAGCCCCAGCCAGTTGTAGGCCTTCGAGGTGCTGTAGGCGGTCTGGCCGTTATTCACGAGCAGCGTCACTCCCCGTATCGTGATCAGCATCGCCAGCGTGACCACGAAGTTGTTCACCTTCATCTTGGTGATGAGGACCCCGTTCACCCAGCCGATGCACAGGCCGATGACATGGATAAGCAGGATCGTGAGCCAGAGCGGGAGCATGAGCCCGCTGCCGTAGAGCGGCGGCCCCGCCTTGGTGATGAAGAAGATGCCCAGCAGTCCGCACAGGCCAAGGGTCGATTCGGCCGAGAGGTCGAAGTTGCCGGTGAGGAGGGTGAAGCTCTGACCGATGACCAGCACCCCGAGCACCGAGGCGTTGAAGAGGATGTTGATGAAATTGGCGCCGGTGAGGAAGTTCCGGGTGGTGAGGGCAAAGAACGCAACCACCGCCAAGAGCAGGAGCCAGATCAGATGATCGAGGAGAGCGGGGATGAGCCTTTGAGCTCTCATGGGTTCCCTCGGAGCTTCAGGCCGCCAGCCGGGCGGACGGCGCCTGCTGGCTGGCCGGCTGCCGGTAACGCAGCTTCTGGGCGTCCAGGAGCATCGCCGCCAGGATGACGATGCCGCGCACCATGTCGATGGCGAACCCGGACACCTGCATCAGGTTGAGGCCGGAGTTGATGACGGAGAGGAGCAGCACGCCCCCCAGCGCCCCGATCATCGTCCCCCGCCCGCCGAAGAGGCTGATGCCGCCGATCACCGCCGCGGCCTGGATCTCGAAGATCATCCCCTCCCCGATGCGGGTGGCCCCCACCCCCAGCCGCCCCAGCTCCACCCAGGCGGCGAAGGCGGCCAGGGCCCCGCTGATGAGGTAGACGTGCAGGATCCTCCGATCGGGGTCGATCCCGGAGGCCAACGCGGCGTCCCGGTTTCCCCCCACCGCGTAGAGATCCCGGCCGAAGCGGGTGCTCTGGGTGACGACCGCAGCGACGGCGAAGGCGGCGATGAGGACGATGACGCTCACGGGCACCGGACCGATGAGACCGTGCCCGAGCACCTTGAACGACTCCGGGAGGTGGGTGACGGTCTTCCCCTGGGTGAGGAGGAAGGCCAGGCCGCGCACGATGATCATCATCGAGAGCGTCACCACGAAGTTGTTCATGCGCATCCGGGTGATGAGCAGCCCGTTCACCGCCCCGATGAGGAGACCCAGGGCGAGCATCACCCCCACGGTCGGGATCGGGTGGAGCATGAGCCCGCTCCCGTTGGCCGGCTCGCCCGAGGCAGCGAGGAGAAAGGCGCCCACCACCGCCACTAGCCCCAGGGTGGACTCGGCGCTGAGGTCGAAGTTGCCGGTGATGAGGGTGAAGCTCTGGCCGATGACCATGATCCCCAGGACCGAGGAGTGGACCAGGATGTTGACCAGGTTATTCACGCTCAGAAACTGCTCGGTGAGCAAGGAGAAGGCCAGCCCGCTCAGCAGGAGCAGCACCCAGATGAGGTTGTCGAGCAGTGCGGGGACGGAGTTAGTCCGGAGGAATCTCACGACTGGGCCGCTCCTTCCACCGCGCGCAGGATGCGCTCGACGGTGGTACCGGGGTCGCTGGTCTCGAACTCCGCGGCGATCCGCCCCCGGAACATCACCAGGATCCGATCGCAGACATCGAGGAGCTCGCCGATCTCCTCGGAGATGACCAGGGTGGCGACCTGTTGCTCGCGTGAGAGCCGGTCGATGATCTTCATGATCTCCACCTTGGCCTGGACGTCGACTCCCTGGGTCGGCTCGTCCAGCAGGAGCACGCGCGGGCTGGCGCTCACGAGCTTGGCGAAGACCACCTTCTGCTGGTTGCCCCCGGAGAGGAACTGGATCGGCTGGGCCGCCGAAGGGGTGACCACGTCCAAGAGGGCGATGAGCCGGGAGACGAGCTCGGTCTCCTTCCGGGCGGAGAGGAGGCCGGCGGCGTTGGTGAGGCGCGAGAGGATGGGAAGGGTGATGTTCTCCTGGATGGACCGGGCTCCGATGATGCCGAGCCCGTGGCGGTCCCTGGGCAGATAGGCGAGGCCCTGGTCCAGGGCCTCGCGCGGGTCGGAGGCGTGGTAGGGCGAGCCGTCCAAGAGGACCTCTCCCTGCCCCGCGGGTTCGAGCCCGAAGAGCCCGCGCGCCAGGGAGTCCTTGCCGCAACCCTCGAGGCCGGTCAGCCCCACGATCTCGCCCCGGGCCAGGGTGAGCGACACATGGCTGTACGATCCCGGGCGGCTCAGATCGCGTACCTCGAGCACCGGCCTGCCGCCCGATGCGGCCGAAGCGTGGCGGAACCGCTCCACCTCCACCCCGCTGATGGCGCGGATGAGAGCCGGGGGGGTGAGCTCCGAGACCGCGTAGTCTCCGATGTTCCGGCCATCCTTCATGACCGTGACGTTCTCGCAGAGCTCGAAGATCTCCTCGAGGTAGTGGGAGATGTAGACGAAGGCCACTCCCTTCTCCCGCTGGCGCCTCACGAACCCGAAGAGCAGCTCCACGTCGCTCTTGGGCAAGGGCGCGGTGGCCTCGTCCAGGATGATCACCTGGGCCTCGGCGAAGAGGGCCTTGGCGATCTCGATGATCTGGCGCTCCGCCACCGAGAGCCCCTCCACCTTGCGGCGTACGTCGATGGCGAGGCCGAGGCGGCCGAGCCGCTCTTCCGCCTCCCGGTTCACCGTGTCCCAGTCCACCAGGCCGAGCCGGCCGGTAGGCAAAGCTCCGCAGAACACGTTCTCGGCGATGCTGAGAGGGCCGACGAGCTGGGAGTGCTGGTGAACGCAGGCGATCCCCAGCTGCCGGGAGAGGGTGGTCGTCATCCGCGCGAAGCTCTTGCCGCGCACCACGATCTCCCCGGCGTCGGAGGGATAGACGCCGGTGAGCACGTTCATGAGGGTGGACTTGCCGGCGCCGTTCTTCCCCACCAGGCCTCGCAGCTCGCCCCCCTGGCGCAGCCGAAAATCGACCCCGGCGAGGGCCCGCACGCCGGGGAAGTCCTTCGTCACGCCCTTCATCTCGACCAGGTAGGCCTCGGTGTCCATGCTTCCATCCACCGCTCGCCCCGGGGAGGCGACGAAGTCGCTCCCCCGGGGCGAGCCCTGACGCTCGATCGAGCCCGGCCCTAGCGGGCGGGCATCTTGTAGTTCTTGTCCATGTTGGTCCAGGTCGCGGGGTTCGAGATGTTGTCGGCCGTGACCTTGGTCGTGGCGAGGAAGAGCTCCATGGTGCCGTCCTTGTTCTTCCTCACGTGGGCCGGCGACCAGGGGGCGCCCGCCTGGGTGACCTCCCCCTCGGCCACGGGCTTCCCCTTGAGCTCCTGATCGATCCACTTCACCACGATCCCGAAGTCGCTCACCGGCTGCGAGCCGGCCCCGTCGGCGACGCCGTCCAGGATGGCCTCCAGGATCCAGGGGCCGCCGTCGACGCCGGTGATGATGATGTGCCCGTTCTCGCCTCGCTTGTGGAACCGGCCCAGCTGATCCATCGCCGCCTTGGTACCCGGACCGTACACGTTGTCCGAGTGGATGTAGATGCCGTCCAGATCCGGGTTGGCGGAGAGGACGTCGATGGCGATCTGCTGCCCCTTGGCGGCGTCCCAATCGCCCACCTTCTGGATCACGGTGATGTCCTTGTACTTGTCCACCACGTCGTGGAACCCGTCGCGGCGCAGCTGTCCCACGTTCTGGCTCAGGTTGCCGGTGATCTCGAGCACCTTGCCCTTCGGCGAGCCGTTCCTCTTGGTGAGCTCGTCGACCATGACCTGGGCGGCCTGCTGGCCCGCCAACCGGTTGTCGGAGAGCACGGTCATGTTGATCTTGCAGCCCGCCGGCGAGCGGTCGATGGTGTAGAAGGGGATCTTCGCCGCCTTGGCCTTCTCCACCGCGGCGCAGATCCCGGCGCTGTCCTCCGGCACGGTCACGATCGCCTTCACCCCGAGCGAGATGAGGTAGTCGATGTCGTTGTTCTGCTTCTGCGGATCGGAGTTGGCATTGGTGGTGACGACGCCCCAGGTCAGGGTCTTGGCGTTGTCCACCAGGCTCGTCTGGATGTAGAGCTGCCCGCCGTACAGGCCCGGTGCGGCGTACCCGATCATCGTGGCCGGCTTCTTCGCGGCCGAGGCCGTCACCGGAAGGACAGCGCACAGGGCGGCGAGAACGCCGACCGCTGCCCATCGAATCGACACGTGCTGCTGGTTCATGTGAGAACTCCTTGCGTGAAGTTCTGCTTTGGTGATCGACTGCTACGGCCGTACAGGCGGGGCCGGCCGCGGGCCCTGGACCGCGCTGGGGTGGCTCCTTCCTTCTCCACTTCAGCCCACCGCTTTGCGGCGGGATTGGGTACCGGCGCCGCTGCCCGCGCCAGGGCAGCGGCGATGGTCGCCGTGGGGTTCACGTCTCCAGCTTCATGATGTTACGCCGCCCCAGCTTCTTGAGTTGTAGGTTACGGAGCGCGTCGAGAAGTACGGCAAAGAAGATGATCGCGCCCATGATGATGGGCTGGATGTAGATGTCGACGTTCCTGGCCACCAGGCCGGCCTGGATCACGCGGATCATCACCGTACCCAACAGCGCCCCAGGGAAAACCGTTCCCACCCCGCCGAATAGGCTCACCCCACCGAGCACCGCCGCGGCAATGGCGTCGAACTCGCTGTTGCGGCCGAAGCTGGCCGGGACCCGCCCGATTTGGGCGATGGAAACGAAGCCGCCCAGGGCGGCGCAGACACCGCTTATCACGTAGGTGGAGGCGATGATCCGTTGCACCTTGAGACCGGCCTTGCGCGCGGCCTCGGGGTCGTTGCCCACCGCGTAGATCCGGCGCCCCCAGGGCGTCCGGATGAGGAAGAGCGCCGCCGCCGCCACCACCAGGGCATAGATGAGGATATTCAGCTGGACCCCGCCCAGGCGCACGGTCGCGAGCAGCGTGATACTGTCGGGGAAGTCGAGCTGCACCGACTGGGTGACCAGAAGCCCCAGGCCGCGGCCGGCGATCATGGTGACGAGCGTAGCCACAAAGGGGACGATGCCCAGCTTGGTGACGGCGAAGGCGTTGAACGCCCCAAACACCAGCCCCACCCCAAGGCAGGCGACCACCCCCAGCCACGGCGACAGCTCAAGGTCGTTGACTACCAGGCTCGTGGCCACCGCGGACAGGTACATGATGGACCCCACCGAGAGGTCGATGCCGCCCACGAGCAGCACGAAGGTCATCCCGACCGTGATGATCCCGATGTAGGACGAGTTGGAGAGGACTACCTGGAGGTTGGTCAAGGTGAGGAAGTTGCGCGCCAACATGCCGAATATCAGGAACACCAGCACGAAGAGGATGCCGGTGGTGTTGCGCAGGATCGCCCTCGATGCCCGCGTCTCCATGAGCTTCACGCGCGCACCCCCTCGCCATGGCGGAACGCCGCCCGCATCACCCGCTCCTCGGCAAACTCGTTCCGCTCGAACCGGCCTACGATCTCGCCCCGGTTCATGACCAGGATGCGATCCGCCACCGCCAACAGCTCCTCCAACTCACTGGAGACGTAGAGCACCCCCGAGCCGCGCCGGGCCAGCTCCCCGATGATGGTGTAAACCTCGTATTTCGCGCCCACGTCGATTCCGCGGGTAGGCTCGTCCACCAGCAGGATGCGGGGCGCGGCCAGGAGCCACTTGGCCAGCACCACCTTCTGCTGGTTCCCGCCGGAGAGGCTCTTGGCCGGCTGCTCCTCGTAGGAGCCGGCCTTGATGCGCAGCTCTCGGGCCTTCTCATCGGTGGCCTCCTGCAGCCGCCTGCGCCGGAGGTAGCCGGTGATGGGGCGGGCGAACTCGGGGAGCGCCACCAGGCCGATGTTGTCGGCGATGGAGACGTTCATCAGCAGCCCCTCCTCGCGTCGGTTCTCGGTGACGAAGGACATGCCCCGCTCGATGGCGGCCCGCGGGTTCCCCCGCGGGAGCAAGGCGTCCCCCACCCGCACCGTTCCGCGCTCGTACCGGTCCACCCCGAAGATCATCCGGGCCAGCTCCGTCCGGCCCGAGCCCATGAGGCCGAACAGACCGACGATCTCCCCCTTGTGCACGGTGAGTTCGATGTCGCGAACGATCCCGGCCTGCGACAACCCCTCCACCCGCAAGAGCACTTCCGGCTGCGGCTGGCTTGCCTTGGGCGGGAACATGCTCTTCAGGTCTCGCCCCACCATACTGGCGATCATCCGGGGGATCGGGTACTCGGCGGCGGGGCCATCGGCCACCAGCTCGCCGTTCCGCAGCACTGCAACCTCGTCGGCCAGCTCGGCCACGTGGCCCAGGATATGGGAGATGTAGATGATGCTCGTGCCCCGGGCGCGGAGCGTGCGGATGATGTCGAAGAGCTGCCTCGTCTCCTTGGCGGTGAGCGAAGTCGTGGGCTCGTCGAAGATGAAGATCCGTGGGCTCATGGCCAGGCCCTTGGCGATCTCCACTAGCTGGCGCTCGCCGGGGGAGAGCGTCTCCACGAGCGCGCTCGGGGAGATGTCCAGGCCGATCTGGGCCAGGTGCTCGCGCGTCCCCGCCGCCATCCGGCGCCGGTCGATGGCTGGTATGCGCCCCAGCGTCGGGAACGACTCGATGAACATGTTCTCCGCCACCGAGAGGTTGCTGAACAGGTTCAGCTCCTGGTGGATGAACCCAATCCCCGCCCCCCGCGCGTCCTCCGGGCCCGCCGGCGCATAGGACGCGCCGCCCAGCAGCATCCGCCCGGTGTCGGGCCGGAGCACCCCACCCATCACGTTCATCAGGGTAGACTTGCCGGCACCGTTCTCTCCCACCAGCCCGAGCACGGTACCCGGGCGAAGCGTCAAGGTGACGTCCTTCAGCACCGGCACGCCAAAGAAGCTCTTGCCCACGCCCAGGAACTGGAAGGCGCCCCCGTCGCCCACCTCGAGGGAGGTCTTCTGTTGATCCGCGCCCAAGTCCATGGTGGCCTCAGTGGCTCTGGGCCGCAGCCCGCGTACGCAGCACATCCAGGAAGGCGGCACCGAAGATGACCAGGCCCTTCACGATATCGATGGTGTAAAATGGGAGGTCGAGCAGGTTGAGGGTGTTGGCCAAGAGCACGAAGAAGATCACCCCGAAGGCGGTCCAGGTGATCTTCCCTTTCCCGCCGGAGAGACTCACTCCGGCGATGACGTTGGCCCCGACGATGTCGATGAACTGGGTGCGGGCCAGCGTGGGCCGGCCCATCTCCAGGCGGGCGGAGTAGAGCACCGAGGCCAGCGCGGCGCACAAGCCGGCCAGGACGTAGGCCTGGGTGATGATCCGGGCGGTCGGGATGCCGGAGATCGTGGAGGCCACGGGATTCGTGCCAACCGCGTAGAGCCGCCGCCCGAACAGCGTCCGCGAGAGCAAGAGGTGAGCGCCGATGGCCACGCCCACCCCCACGAGCAGAGGGATGGGAACAGGGCCGATGGCCCCTTTGCCCAGGACATTGAAGGCGTGGGGGAGGTTGCGGATGTTCTCCGATTTGGGCAGGTAGATGGCCACCGCGCTGAAGAACATCATCGAGACCAGCGTCACCATGAAGGCCGGCATCTTGAAACGTGCCACCGCCACCCCGTTTACCCAGCCGATGAGAGAGCCGATGACCAGCATGGTCAGCACCGCGATGGGCACGCCCAGGGCCATGCCCGCCAGCGGCCCACCCTGCTCGCTGAGGAGCGTCCCCCACAGCGGACACTTGCTGAACAGGACGGGGTCGCAAGCGGTGACGATGAGCACCGCCCCGATGACGCTCGTCAGCGCCATGTTCGACGTTTGGGAGAGGTCGATGCCGGCAGTGATGAGGACGAAGTTCTGTCCGATGGCGACCACCAAGAGCGGCCAGATGTTCGACACCAGGTCGGCGAGGTTCTGCGCGGCGAAGAGCTGGGGCAGGAATGGCCCCAGGGCCAGCATGTAGAGGAAGCTCAGATAGAGAACGAAGTACTCCGAGAGCAGCGCTGCACGCCCCAGCTTCTTCAGCCGAGCGCGTGACCACCAGGCGGCAAGGGGAGCCGCCAGGGCGGCGTCCGCCACCGGACCCGGCTCCCGGACGACGTCACCCCCGGGGGGAGGATCAACCGATCCGCTCTCGGTGGTCATGGGGTTCCGGCCGCGCATGCATGTCGGTGACCGGCGAGGGAGGCACGCCCGCGCCGGTCACCGGAAGCCTTTCCCCCGGCCGAGCCGAGGTCAAGTGGCACCCGACTCTACTTGCCCTCGAGGAGCCGGCAACCCCACATGTCCAGGTGCCGCTGCTTGAAGTTCGCCTGGGTGAGGGCGAACCCGTGATCGTCCATCCACTTCTCCGGCGTCTTCTCCCCGGCGCTCACCGCCGCGGTGATAGCGTCTGTGATCATCTCCGCCTCGGCGAACAGGTTCTGGACACCCGTCGAGTCGAGGTAGCCGTCCCGGATCAAGCCGCAGGCGGTCTTGTCGCCGTCTAGCCCACCCAGGATGACGTGCTTCTGGTTCCCGCTCTTCTCCCACTTGCCCAGCGGCGCCAGCACCGACTTGATCACCGGGAATAGGAAGTCCGAGCTGGTGAACAGGAAGTCGATGTTGGGGTTGGCCTGGACCGCAGACTGGAGGTTGGCCAGGCCCACGTTGGCATCCCACTTGGTCGGGATCTCGATGGGCTTGCCGGTCCACAGATCCGGGTATTTCTCGATGATGTCGTAGAAGCCCTGCCGCCGGCCCACCGCGTTTGGGTCGCCTAGGTCGCCAACCATGATCGCCGGGGTCACCTTGCGTCCCAACTTCTTAGCCTGCTGGGCCATGTAGTCGACGGCGTCGGCAGCAATCTTGCGGTTATCGGCCACCACGACCAGCGCCTTGGCCTCCTTGTTGGAGGGAGGCCGGTTGAACACGCCATAGGGGACCTGGGCCTGATTGGCCAGTTTGCCGATGGTCACCGCGAGCTCACCGTCCACCGGGATGATGATCACGCCGTCCACGTTCTGGGTGAGGAGCCCCTTCACCTGCTCCAGCTGCAGGTTGGCGTCCTTGGAACAGTTCTTCTCGATCACCTTGAAGCCGCGCTTGGCCAGAGTCTCGGCGATGGCCTTGTGTCCGGCCACCCAGAACTCGGTTTCCAGGTCCTGGAAGGAGAAGGCGATGGTCAGCTTCTTGTTGGCCGCGTGGGTGCCCCGCGGCACGGCGATGGCCGCGGCCAGCAGCCCGGCGGCGACGAGGAGACTGATGCGGAGCTTCATTTCACGATTCCTCCTGACCGTGTGGCGCACGGCCCGCTCGAGATGTACGCGCTGCTTCCGTTCGTGCCTCTATTCGATGTTGCCTGTTCTCGACACCACGACATCCCCTTGTCGCCGCCCCGTTCTGCGGCGAGGAAGCCAGCGGCCGCTGCCTCGCCGGCTGCCGGCGGGGGCCTTCCCTCAGCCATGCCGGTAGAGCGGCCAGCCGAGGTAGTTGCCCAAGACCTCCTCGAGGACGTCGGCGCAGTGGCCCCTGACCATGCCCACGTGGTGCTCGAAGCCGTTCTTGATGATGTAGCGCAGAAGCTTGGGGAGCTCCGGCACGCGGCAGACAGCTATGCCGCCGGACATGGCGAAGGGATCGTCCGTGAACTCTCCCTCGCCCAGGTAGGCCTTGATCTGGCCGCGCGCATCGTCGGTGGTGACACGCAGGAAGGTCATGTCCCCGGCCCGGACCTTGCCCTTGACCGCGCCGAAGCAATTGTCGTGGCCGAGCGTCGTGCCCAGCACGTCCAGATAGGAGATCTCCAGCTTCTCCGGCGAGTCCTTCCCGAAGACGAAACTGCGGGGAAAATTGGAGCAGTGGGTGCACACACACTTGCCCCGGTCCTGCGCGTAGTTGTTGTTCCAGTCGAGCAGGGCCGACGCTTTGCCGGTGGCCAGGGTGAGCGCGTACATGGAGATGACACCGGTAACGTCGGTCTCGCAGGCGCAGGGCACCAGGGCATCACCCAGCATGCTCATGGAGAGGCAGGTGGCGCAGCCATAGTTCTGCTGCACGCTGGTCCAGCACTGGATCCCCGCGGCCTGCACTTCGTTCTTGGCGATCCATTCGTCCAGGGCGACTCCCAGCTTGGCCTGGCGCACCACGTGGTCCGGTACCGCCTCGGGCGCCACCCGACCGTAGTCTCGGATGGCCTTCACCTTGGCCTGGACGGCAGCTGCCGCGCCGTCCAGCCGGCTGGCCGCGCCCAGGATCTCCGAGAGGTCGCAGGTGACCACGGTGATGCCCGCCGCCTGCAGTAGCTTTTCGGACGATCGCATGGTCTGGAAGTCGCCGGGCCGGGCCCCCACGGCGCCGATGCGAGCGTTGCGCAGCCCATTGTGGACGCGGCAAACCTGCTCGAAGCGGCGCAGGTCCGCCGTCATCAGGTCGCTCTCCAGGTCGTAGCTGTGGAAGGTGGTGTCGGTGAAGGGGATCCCGTACTGATAGAAGTTGTTGGCCACCGAGATCTTTCCGCAGAAGGCGTCGCGCCGCTCGGCAGTGGAGAGCCGGTCGAGGTGGTCGTCGCAAGCCTGGAGCAGCACCGGCACGTTCAGCCCGGCACCTTTCACCGCATGGACGACGCCCAACTCGTCGCCGAAGTTGGGCAGAGTTACCACCACCCCGTCGATCTCGTCCCGGTGCTCGCGGAAGAGCTTGGCGCACTTCAGCCCGTCGGGCCGGCCCTCCACCGCACTGGTGAGAGTGGCATCGGAGGGGAGGATCACCGCCTCGAAGCCCAGGGCCTCCAACTTGGCCAGCAACGTGGCTCGCCCCGCCGTGGCGAGTTTGGAGTTGAAACACCCGCGCGTGCCCACCACGACCCCGAAAACGGTCCTCCCGTTCCTCATACGCGCCTCCGCGGTTGTTGGGCGGAAGGTACCAGCCTGCGCGGGTCTGTCAAGGCCGAATTTTCATAGAGTCCAGAATTGAATGAAAAGTTTTGCCCGCGGCTTGACGTAAACGCGGATCCTGTGGCCACCCATTTTTCATCCAAACGGCTTTCATCTGAAACTCGACCTTTACAGGCGCGGCACCCGGGCCTACCATGGCCCGCGTTCAATCTGCGGGAGCGTGTGCATGCCGGAGCAGGCAGACATCTGGGAGCGAGCCCGGCGCACCTGGGCCATCGCCGCCGGGGAGCTGTCACGGCTGGAGAGGGTGGTCGACCGCGAGGCCTTCCAGCGGCTGGTTCGGCTGCTGGGCGACTGCAAGGGGCGGGTGGCGGTGGCCGGGGTGGGGACCTCGGCCGCGGCCGCCCGGAAGATCGCTCACTCCCTCTGTTGCGTCGAGCGGCCGGCCTTCTTCCTTCCCCCGGCCGACGCGGTCCACGGCGGCCTCGGCGCGGTCCAGCCCGGGGACGTGGCCATCCTCATCTCCAAGGGCGGGGGCTCGCGGGAGATCGTCGGCCTCGTCCCCTCCCTCCAGGCCAAGAAGGTCGCCATCGTCGGGGTGACCGAGGACGAAGGGTCGCCCCTGGCCCGTGCCGCGGACGTCTTGGTTCAGGTCCGGGTGGAGCGCGAGGCAGACGATTTCAACATGCTGGCCACCACCAGCACCATGGCGGTGGTGGCCGTATTCGACGCGGCCTGCATCGCCCTTGTGGCCTACACCGGTTACACCCGCGAGCAGTTCGCCATCATCCATCCCTCTGGCGCGGTCGGGGAGCGGCTTCTCTCGGGGAAGGAGTGACCTCGTGAAGATGCGCGCCGCCGTCTTCGAGGGGCCCGGCCGAATGGTGGTGCGCGAGGTGGAACTCGCCGCCTGTGGTCCGCGGGACATCGTGGCCCGCGTGCACGCCTGCGGCATCTGCGGCTCCGATGTCCGCAATTTCCGCAGCGGGCTCAAAGCCGAGGTGGGCGCGCAGGTCATGGGGCATGAGTTCACCGCGGTCGTTGCCGAGGTCGGGTTGGCCGTGCGCCGTTTCCGCGTGGGCGACCGGGTCGCCGTCGCCCCCGATGTCTGCTGTGGGGAGTGCTTCTACTGCAAGCGAGGGCTGGTAAACCTGTGCCTCCACCACCGGATGGTGGGCACCCACTGGCCCGGCGGGTTCGCCGAGTACGTGCACCTGCCCGAGGAGGTTCTGACCCACGGGATGGTCCACCGCATCCCGGAGAAGCTGTCGCTCGACCACGCCGCGCTCTCCGAGCCAGCCTCCTCGGTCCTCGCCGCCCAGGAAAACGCCGGTGTGGGGCTGGGCGACACCGTCCTCGTGGTCGGTGACGGCCCCATCGGCTGCCTGCACCTGGAGGTCGCCCGCGCCCGGGGCGCCGCCCGGGTGATCATGGCGGGGCTGGCCCGGCTGAAGGAGGCGGAGCGTTTCTCCCCGGACCTGCTCATCGACGCCGGGAGGACCGACACCGTCGAGGCGGTCCGGGCCGCCACCGGAGGCCTCGGCGCCGACGTCGCCATCGTAGCCACGCCAGTCGCCGCCACCCAGGGGCAGGCGGTCCGGGCCGTCCGCAAGCGGGGCAAGGTCGTCCTCTTCGGTGGCCTCCCCAAACAGAGCCCGGAGAGCACCTTCGACGCAAACCTTATCCACTACGGCGAGATCGTGGTGATGGGCGCGTTCTCCTACCCGGCCTACATGCACGAGAGAGCGCTGGCCACCATCGCCGCCGGGCACATCCGCCCCGACCTCTATTTCACCCTGGTCGTCGATCTCGACCAGGTGCTGGAGGGGTTCCAGGCGGCTGCCGAGGGGCGGGCGCTCAAGGTCCTCGTCAAGCCATGACCACCGGAGGCACGCACCGGGCGCGGCTGCCCCGGTGCCTCGAGGAAGCGAGACCATGCACGAGATCGACACCAAGCTAGAGGAGCGCGAGCAGGCCGGACGCCCGGTGGCGGTGGCCATCGTCGGCGCGGGGCAGATGGGGACCGAGATCATCTGCCAGATCGGCGAGATGCGGGGCATGGAGGTTTTGGTGGTGGTCGACCTGACCGCCGACCGCGCCGCCGCCGCCTACGGCTTGGCCAAGAAGAAGGTCGAGGTAGTGCGCACCGACGACCCAGCTGAGGCGGAGCGTGCGGTCCGCGCTGGGCGGCGGGTGGCCACCACCAACCACCGCGTCGCCACCCGCCTCTCCACCGTAGAGGCGGTCGTCGACGCCACCGGGTTGGCCGAACTGGGCGCCGTGCTGGCGCTCGACGCCATCGATCACAAGAAGCACATCGTGATGATGAACGTAGAGTGCGACGTCACCATCGGCCCCATTCTTCGGCGCATGGCCGGCAACGCTGGCGTGGTCTACAGCTGGGCCGCCGGCGACGAACCGGCGGCCATCCTCGAGCTATACCGTTTCGCCCATGCGCTGGGGTTCGAGATCGTCGCCGCCGGTAAGGGGAAGAACAACCCCCTCGACCACTACGCCACTCCGGACACCGAGCGGGACAAGGCGGCACGGCGCAAGATGAGCGCCCGGATGCTCTGCGAGTTCGTCGACGGTAGCAAGACCGCGGTGGAGATGGCCGCCGTCTCCAACGCCACCGGGCTCGTGCCCGACGTGCGGGGCATGCACGGCGCCCGGGCCACGGTGGCGGACCTCACCCGGGTGTTTGTGCCGGAGCAGGACGGTGGCGTGCTCAAGCGCAAGGGCGTGGTCGACTTCGCGATCGGCGTCCACCCGGGTGTGTTCCTGCTCGTCACCACCGACAACGTCCGCATCCGCGAGGGGCTGGTCCAGCGAGACATGGGGGACGGTCCCTACTACACGCTCTTTCGACCCTTCCACCTTTGCTCGCTAGAGGTGCCGCTCACCGTGGCGCACTGCGTGCTCTACGGTGAGTCCTCGGGCCACCCCCGCGACGCCCTGGTGTCAGAGTGCATCGCCGTCACCAAGCGCCCCCTCGAGCCTGGCCAGGTGCTCGATGGGATCGGCGAGTTCTGTTACCGCGGGTCGATCGATCTGGCCGAGGTCGCCCGGCGCGAGCGCCTGCTTCCACTCGGCCTGGCCAAGGGATGTTCGGTGAGGACCCGCGTGCCCAAGGACACGGTGCTCACGTACGACATGGTTGACGTCCCCGGGGAGTCGGTGCTCCTCCAACTCCGGCGGATCCAGGACCAGCTCTATGGCTAGGACCAGCCCATGAGCAGCGCCCGCTCGGATGAGGTCGCCTCCCCGCCCCCCGCCCGGACCGCCGAAGCGATCCTGATCGGCTTGGACGTGGGCACCACTGGCTGCAAGGCGGTGTTCTTCTCCGAGGAGGGGGCGGTTCTGGGTTCTGCGTATCGGGAGTACGGGATCGAGACCGATCGCTCGGGCAAGGCGGAGCAGAATGCGGAGCGGGTCTGGCAGCTGGTCTGCGAGGGGCTGCGCGAGGCGGCCGCTGCGGCCGGGACCGGCCGACAGCGGCCGGCGGTCGCCAGCCTGAGCCTATCGGTCCAGGGCGACGCCATCATCCCCCTGGACGGCGCTGGGGTGCCGGTCCACCCGGCCATCCTGGGCATGGACTACCGATCCGCGCCGCAGGCCCGCGCCTGCGAGGAGCGGTTCGGCGGCGAGGCGCTCTTTCTGCGGACCGGGATGAGGCCCCACGCCATCAACTCGCTCTGCAAAGTGCTGTGGCTGCGGCAGGAACGGCCTGAGGCCTGGGCGCGGACCCGGCGCATCACCACCTACGCCGATTTCATCCTGGGCCGGCTGGGCGCTCCCGGTGTCATCGACCGGACCATGGCCTCCCGAACCATGGCCTGGGATCTGGCCCGGGGCGCCTGGGCAACGGACCTCCTCCAAGAGTTGGGCATTGGCCGCTCCCTCCTCTCCGATCCGGTCCAGACCGGATCAGCCGTGGGGAGGCTCAAACCCCACCTGGCCCGGCAGCTAGGCATCGAGGGGACCCCGATCCTGGTGACCGGCGCTCACGATCAACCGGCCGGTGCAGTGGGCGCGGGCGTGCTTGACGACGGCGACGCGGTCATCTCCACCGGTACGGCCGAGGTGCTCTCCACCGTCTTCTCTTCCCGCGAGCGCGCCATCTCGCTCTACTCCGGGTACTACCCTTGCTACGAGGCGGCGCTGCCCGGCCGCTGGTTCACCTTTGCCCTGAATCACGTCGGCGGCCTGCTCCTGCGCTGGTACCGCGACACCTGGGCCGCGGTCGAGGTGCAGGCGGCCCAGTCCACCGGCCGGGATCCCTACGAGATCATCCTCTCCGGGCTGCCCGAGGGACCGTCGCCGCTCCTCTTTCTTCCTCACTTGAACGGCGCCGGCACCCCCAGCTGTGATCCCGACTCCCGCGGCGCCATCGTCGGGCTGACCCTGGCCTCGACCCGCAGCGACGTGGTCAAGGCCATCCTCGACTGCCAGACCTACGAGCTGGCTATCAACCTCGAGGCGCTCCGCGGGGCGGGCATCTCGGTGAAGTGGATGTCGGCCGTGGGCGGCGGGGCCCGCTCGAGCGTGTGGCTCCAGGTGAAAGCCGACGTGCTCGGTATTCCCATCCGCACCCTCCAGGTGCCGGAGGCGGCCTGCCTGGGCGCCGCCGTCTTCGCCGGCACCGGAGCCGGCGTCTTTGAGAGCGTGCATGCCGGTGCACGCCGGACGGTCCGGTTCGCCCGAGTGTACGAGCCGGACCCCGCCTCGCACATGGCCCACGCCGCTCGGTTGGCCGTCTACCGGGAGCTGCACCCGGCGCTGCGGCCCATCCACCAGCGGCTCTAGGGGGTGAGATGAACGAGCCCAGCCTCAACCGGATCCCGCGCAACTGCGCTGTGCGGCTCCAGGCCGTCTACACCGGGCTGCGCAAGGCGGAACGGCGGGCTGCCGACTTCCTCCTCGCCCATCCGGAGAAGATCCACGACCTGCCCATCGTCGCTTTCGCCGAACGGGCCGGCTGCTCCGAGGCCACGATCGTCCGCCTCTCGCAACGGATGGGCTACGGCGGCTACCCTGACCTCAAGGCCGAGTTCCGGCCCTCGCAGGACGGGGTGGACATGTTCGAGTACCGAGGGTTACGGCCCGACGACGGCCCAGCCGCGGTCATGCGCAAGATCCTGGATGCCTCTGCTCAGGCCATCTCCGACACCGCCTCGGTCATCGACGTAGCGGCTTACGAGGGCACGCTCAAGGCCCTCTGTCGGGCCAGGGCGATCATGTTCTGTGGGGTGGGTAACGCCGCGGTGGTGGCCCAGGAGGCCTACCTGCAATGGGCCAGGATCGGGTTCCCGGCGAGCTATGCCGTGGACCCCGACCTGCAACTGGTCCTCGCCTCCCAGCTGAAGTCCGGCGACGCGTTGGTGGCCATCAGCCACACCGGCCAGACGCGCACCCTGCTCAACGTGGTGCGAGAGGCCGCTCGCGCGGGGGCAACGATAGTGGGGATCACGAACTTCCCGCTCTCCGCCCTGGCCAAGCAGTGCCGCTTCGTGCTCCAGACCGCGGTCTACACCGCCTACGTCTCCGGTGAGATCGTCTCCAAGCGTATCGCCGAGATGTGCATCGTGGAGAGCCTGTTCGTGAACTTCCTCATGCGCCGGAAGGGGCCGTACGCCTCCCAACTGGCCACCTCGAACGAGATCCTTAAGGCGAACAAGATCTGACCGGCCGAGGGCCTCGGGGCCCGGTCCGCCGGCTCAGGGCAGGAACACGGCCTCTAGCGCCTGGCCTGCCAGCGCCAGCCGCGCGCCTTCCTCGAACTGCGAGAGAGGGAACCGGTGGGTGATGAGCTTCTCCACCGGCAGGCGGCCGGAGGCGATCAACTCCAGCGCCTTGCGGTTGTGCCGGGGCGCGAAGGTGGTCACGCCGATGAGGTGCAGCCCCTCGTAATGGATCCGGTTCACGTCGATTCCGGGGCGAGACTCGCCCTGCGGTAGCCCGCCGAACTGAACCACCCTCCCACCTCTCCGCGCCATCTCTACGGCCTGGACCGCCGCCTGCGGGGAAGGCGTAGCGGCGATGACCACGCTGGCGCCCCGCCCGGCGGTAAGACGGCGGACGGCAGCCACCGGATCCTCGGCGCTTGAGTCTACCCGCATGTCCGCACCGAATGGCGCTGCCAATACCAGCCGGCCCGGGTCCACGTCCACCAGGACGACCTGGTAAGCGCCCCGCGCCCGCGCCAGCACCGCGTGCATGCAGCCGATGGGACCCGCCCCGAGGACGGCCACCGAGTCCCCCATCTCGACCGCGGCCTTCTCCTGCGCGTTGATACAGGAGCGGCTCGACCAGGGTCACCAGCGCGGGATCGAGCCCCTCGGGCGCACCCAGGACATTGCCCAGTCGCACCACCGCCTCGGGCAACGCCAGGTACTCGGCGAAGCCGCCCGGCCAGGCCTGCCCCAGCTCCCGCTGGTCCTCGCACAGCTCATACCTCCCCTCCAGGCAACCGGGGCAGGCACCGCAATGGGCCAACGGCCCACCGCCAGCCGGTCCCCCGGCTTCCACGGCCCCCGATAGCCCACCCCGCCCGCTCCACCTGGGCCGCGACCTCGTGCCCGATGGTGAAGGGGAAGGTGACCCGACGGTGACCGGAACGGAGCGTGCGTAGGTCTGAACCGCACAATCCGCGGCCTGGACGCGGACCAGCAGCCCACCCGGGGGCGGCTCGGGAACGGGCACGAATTCCACCGCGAAACGCATGGGGGCGCGGACCACCAGCGCCGCCATGGTCTCCCCCGGTGTTGCGAGCGTCACCGGAGTCACCGGCCACCGTCCTCCAGCAGCGACTCCTGAACCATGCGAAGGCGATAGACAAACGTCGACGTGTCCGGCGCGGCGTGATCGAATGTTATGGTCTCGCCCCGGCGCACATCGCGGAGCACCTGTGCACCGGCGGCGATGCCGATGGGCAGCGCACGCCGCGCTACCGCGTCGGAGTGAGTGACCAGGATCCCGCACCAGTCGTGCCCACCGATGCCCTCCAAGGTGGCCCGGCTCCGAGATCCCGTTTGGCCACGCAGACCACTTCGGAGTGCAGCCTCTCGGAGGCGACCGTCACCTTCCCCAGGAGCACCCCCTCGGCGATTGACTGCGGGGTCTCCAGATCGCAGAGGTGGTAGGGCCGGTGATGAAGGTAGTATGGCCCCTCGGCCCGGGTGATGAACTTCATCTCTTTGCAGATGCGGGGCAGCGGACCGGGCCGAACCCAGTTCCTTGCCGGCCCTAGACCCCGCTCCGCACCCGACGCGCGAGCTCCCCGTCAGTCTGGACGGTCGAGGGGGCGTGGCCCGGCAAGGGCAGCACCCGCTCGTGCACCGTGTCCACGATCCACTCCGGCTGGGGGAAGTAGAGCTCCTCCATCTCCGCCGCCGGCGTGATCCAGTTCCGGCTCCCCACCACCGCCACCGGCGCGTCGAGGGAGTCGAAGGCGAGCTGGCTCACGTTGGAGGCGACGGTGTGCAGGAACGAGCCCCGTTCGCAGGCGTCGCTCGCCAAAACGAGGCGACCGGTCTTCCGGACCGACTCGAGGAGGAGGTCATAGTGGAGCGGGGTGATGAACCGGAGGTCCAGGACCTCGGTGGAGACGCCGTACTTCTTCTCCAGCACCTCGGCGGCGTCGAGGGCCCGGTACAGGGTCGCCCCCAGGGTGGCGATGGTGAGATCGCTCCCCTTCCGTCGGGTGACCGGCTCCCCCTCCGGCGTCTCGTAGTACCCCTCCGGCACCGGCTCGAACCGCTCCCCCATGTCGTAGAGGAGCTGGCTCTCGAAGAAGACCACCGGGTCGGTGCCCCGCAAGGCCAGGTTCAGCATCCCCTTGGCGTCGTTGGGGGTGGCGGGGAAGTAGGCCTTGAGCCCGGGGATGTGCGCCACGAGCGCGGTCCAGTCCTGGCTGTGCTGGGCCCCGTACTTGTTCCCCACCGAGACCCGCACCACGAGCGGCATCCTGAGAAGCCCGGCCGACATGGCCTGCCACTTCGACGCCTGGTTGAAGAGCTCGTCGCCCGCCCGCCCCATGAAGTCGCAGTACATGAGCTCGACCACCGCCCGCCCGCCCGAGAGGGCGTATCCCACTCCCGAGCCCACGATCGCGCCCTCCGAGATGGAGCTGTTGAAGAGCCGGTGGTAGGGCAAGGCCTCGGTGAGCCCCCGGTACACCGCGAAGGCGCCACCCCAGTCGCGGTTCTCCTCCCCCCAGGCCGCCAGGGTGGGGTCCCGGGCAAACCGGTAGAGAAGGGCCTCGAACAGGCCGTCGCGCAGCTGGTACAGCTTGCTCTTGGGGATGGGCTTGCCCTCGGCGTCGAACGCGAACCGCGCCTTTCCGGCGAGCGCCTTCACCCGGGAGTTCTTTGAGAGGTCCTGGGAGAGCTCGGGGGCCCGATCGTCGAACCGCTCCACCCTCCCGTTGGACAGCATCTTCGACTCGATGAACGCACCGTCCACCCGGCGGGAGGGGGCGTCGCCGGTCACGAGCCGGACCACCGCCGCGAGACGAGCCTTCACCGCGACGCGGGCGGCGTCGAGCTCCGCCCGGGAGGCCGCCCGGTTCTCGACCAGGTACCCGCCGTACCGTTCGACGGCGTCCACGCCCTGCCACAGGGCGATCTCCTCGCGGGAGCGATAGCTCGAGGCGTCCGAGGGGGAGTGGCCCGAGACGCGGTAGGTGACGACGTCGAGCAGCACCGGCCCGCGCCCCTCGAGGAGCACTTTCTTCTTGCGGGCGACCGCATCGGCGACGGCGAGCGGGTTGTATCCATCCACCCGCTCCGCGTGCATGGCCTCGGGGTTCACGCCCGCCCCCACGCGCGCCAGCACCTGGTAGCCCATGGTCTCGCCCTGGGTCTGGCCGCCCATGCCGTAGAAGTTGTTCATGAAGTTGAAGAGGATGGGCGGGGCGCCCCCCACTTCCCCAGGCCAGAGCGTCCGATACTGGTCCATGGCCGCGAGGGAGATGGCCTCCCACACCGGACCGCAGCCCATCGAGGCATCGCCGATGTTGGCGATCACCATGCCAGGCTGTCGGTTGATCCGCTTGAACAGGGCCGCGCCCGTGGCGATGTCGGCCGAGCCGCCCACGATGGCGTTGTTGGGCATGGAGCCGAAGGGGGCGAAGAAGGCGTGCATCGAGCCGCCCAGCCCGCGGTTGAACCCGTCGCGGCGGGCGAAGATCTCCGCCAGGGTCCCGTAGAGGATGAAGGAGACGGCCAGGTCGGAAAGGCCAGTGTGGGCCACCCGCTCGGCGGCGCGCAGAATCTCCCCGTCCAGGTAGCCCTCCATGACCTCCTTGAGCCGCTGCTCGTCGAGTTGCCGGGCCGCGGACAGGCACTTCGCCAGGATCTCCCCATGGCTGCGGTGCGAGCCGAAGACCAGGTCCTCGGGACCGAGGACCGCGCTCTGCCCCACCGCGGCCGCCTCCTGACCGATGGAGAGGTGGGCCGGGCCCTTGTGGTTGTAGGAGATGCCCTCCCAGGTCCCCTCACGCTTGAAGGCGTCGAGCATGGCCTCGAACTCGCGGATCGTGGCCATGTCGATCCAGAGGCGCTTCAGGCCCTCCGCCCCGAACCGATCCATCTCGGCCCGGAAGTCGGGCCGGTACTGATTCAGGGGGATCCCCGGGATCTGCAGCATCCCCGGTTGCCGGACCTCGACAGGATTCACTAATAGCTGCTTGGGCATGGTGGTCTCAGTGGACGAGGAGGAGATCGACGTCCGCGATCGCGTCCGCGAACGCCTTGAGAATGCGTGCTGCAGGAGCTCCGTCGATGGCCTGGTGATCGATGGTGAGCGAGAGGCCCATCCGCGGCTCGAGCAGGGGCTTGCCGTCGGGCCCCGCGGCGAGGCGGGGGGTGACCGCGCAGACCCCCAGGATTCCGACCTGGGGCGGGTTCAGCACCGGCGTGAAGCTCTCGACCCCGAAGGCCCCCAGGTTGCTCACCGTGAAGGTTGCTCCCGCGAGGTCGTCGGGCTCTATCTTCCCCTCGAGGCACCTGCCCGCGAGCCGCTTCGCCTCGAAGGAGAGCTCCGTCAGGGAAAGGAGGTCGGCGTTCTTGAGGACCGGCACCATGAGACCGCGGGGCGTGTCCACCGCCAGCCCGAGGTGCACGCGCTCGAAGGTGCGGATCATCCCATCCAAGAGGTGAGCGTTCAGCGCCGGGAACTTGGGCAGGACGCGGCACACCGCATAGAGCACGAGGTCGCCGATCGTCACCCCGGTGAGCCCGCGAGAGGGGTCGCTCTGCTTAAAGCGCGCCCGCAGCGCCGTGATCCGCGCCGCGGGCGCGGAGCCGTTCAGGGTAAGCTGGGCCGTGGTCGAGAGGGAGGCCCGCATGCGCTCGGCGATGAGCTTGCGGATCCCGCGGACCGGCGCATCGCTGTGGGCCCCCTCCCCCGCTCGCGGCTCTCCCCGGGAGGCCAGGGCCGGCACGGGCGGAGGAGGAGAGAGGGATGCGCCGACAACCGCCACGGCCGGTCGAGCTCTCGAGGTGACGCGCGCCGCCCGCACGTCGCGCTCGATCACCCGGCCCCCAGGCCCGGTGCCGACGAGTCCGGACAGGGAGATCCCTTCCAGGGCGGCGAGTCGACGCGCACGCGGCGAGAGCGGACGGGTGGCGGGATCGCTGCGCCCACCCCGGCGGGGCAACTCGCTCCCGACCGGAGCCTCCGGAGCGGAGTCGGGGATGGACGGGGCCGCGCTCCCTGCCCTCGTCCCTGCCGTCGAAGCCGGCCGGTCGGAGGGCGCGAGAACCGACGCCCAGTCCTCCCCGGGCGCGCCGATCACCGCGATGGGCGAAAGGACGGGGACGTCATCGCCCTCCGGCCGCAGGACCTTGAGCAGGATCCCCTCGGCTCCGGCGGGCACGTCGAAGCTGGCCTTGTCGGTCTCCACCTCGCACACCACGTCAGCGGCCCCGACCGATTGCCCCTCGGCCACCTTCCAGCCGACGATGACGCACGACTCGACCGTGTTCCCCTGCCGAGGCATGACGAGCACGTGAGCCACGACCGCGACCTCCTCCGGGCGCAAAGGCCGCCTCGCGGCGCCGCCTTCGCCCGACCCGCTCCAAACGACGGACTTCGGGGCCCCCACGCTTCCTCGAAGAACGGCGTTGACTTCCCAGCCGGACGGGCCCATCTTGTCGGTGAACATTTTTCCGGGCAAGAACTTTCGTGCGCACGCAGAAAACCCTCGTTCATCCCGAGCCTTCCGAGCTCCGACTCCTCTATAGGGTCGCAACGGCCTACTACGAGGACGACCGGACGCAGGAGGAGATCGCCGAGCGGCTCGGCCTCTCCCGGGTGAAGGTCTGCCGGCTCCTCGACCGCGCCCGGAGCGTCGGCATCGTGCGGATCTCGGTGAACATTCCGGGCTCGGGGAGCGTCGAGCAGGAACGTGCCCTCGAGCGGCGATTCGGGCTCCTCGAAGCCGTGGTCGCGCCCCGAACCCCGCGCCTCGCGCTCGTCGACCGGCTCGGGGCCGCGGCGGCCGAGCTCTTCACGCGGACCATCCGCGGACACGAGGTGGTGGGACTCACCTGGGGCAACGCCCTGCGGGCCTTCGTGGGCGCCCTGCCCCGGCTTCACCTCCCCGAGCTCAAGATCGTCCAGATCATCGGCGGGCTCGGCAGCGTGGACGCGGGGGTGAACGGCGTGGAGCTCACCCGCGCCCTCGCCGAGCGATGCGGGGCGAGGCCCAGGTTGCTCCATGCCCCCGGCATCGTCGCCACCCCGGAGGTCAAGGCGGCGCTCGTGGCCGACAACCAGGTACGGGAGGCGCTCGAGCTCGGGGCCCGCGCCGAAGTCGTGATCGTCGGCATCGGCGTGCCGCTCAAGACCTTCGCGCTCCTCGGCCCAGGGCCCCTCCTCCCGGAGGCGGAGCTGGACGCGCTCCTCGCGCTCGGGGCGGTGGGAGACATCGCCTTTCGTCACTTCGACGCGCGTGGGCAAATGCTCGAGACCGGCCTCGAAGGCCGGGTGGTCGGCCTGGAGCCGGCTCTGCTCGCGGCCGTTCCCCGCCGTATCGCCGTGGCCGGCGGGCCGGAGAAGACGGACGCCATCCGGGCGGCGCTCACCGGCCAGCTCGTGAACGTTCTCGTCACCGACGAGGACACCGCCGCCGCGCTGCTCGCCTGACGGGCACGCGGCCCCATCGAAAGGACCAAGGAGGCCCCGTGACCGAGACCCGCAAGAGGCTGTCCTTCCTCGACCGGGGTGTGGCCCAGGTCGCCCTCGTCGTGGAGAACCTGGAGCGTACCGTGGAGGAGTACTGGCTCCGGTTCGGCATCGGGCCCTGGCACTTCTACACCTACGAGCGGCCCTTCGTCCGGCACATGACGCGCAACGGGGCCCCGGCGGACTACGCCATGCGAGTGGCGCTCGCCAACCTCGGCCCCACCCGCATCGAGCTCATCGAGCAGAAGTCCGGGGACACCGTGTACGCCGAGTTCATCCGGGCGCATGGCTATGGCCTCCAGCACCTCGGGGTCCTGGTCGACGACATCAAGTCCGCGATCCGCGAGGCCGTGGCCGCCGGCTATCGGGTCACCATGGAGGGGGCCGGCTTCGGTCCCGACGGCGACGGCCACTATGCCTACCTCGATACCGAGGAGGGCCTCGGCACCACCCTCGAGCTCATCGAGCGGCCGAGGCGTCGGGCTCCACCCGAGAAGATCTATCCGCCTCCCGCCGGCGAACCCGCTCCTCTCTGACCCAAAGGCGTCGGTCCGGGATCTCCCGCCCTCGAGGAGGGTGTATGATGTCTAATGTGAGGAGCCCCAAACAGGTGGTCTCGCTGGCCGACACCACCGCGCGCACCTCGTCTCCCTTCGACTCCGTCTCGGTCGACCCCGCAGAACGGAGGTCGGCGGTCGAGACCGTGATCGATACCATCGAGCGACTCATCCTCACGAAACGGCTCCGCCCCGGCGACCGGCTCCCGAGCGAGTTCGAGCTGACGCGGACCTTGGCCACGAGCCGAGGGTCCATCCGCGAGGCGATCAAGATCCTCTCCTCCTTCGGGGTTCTGGAGATCCGGCGAGGGGATGGAACCTACGTCTCGCAGTCGCTCAGCCAGCGCCTCTTCGATCACTTGCTCTTCCAGATGATCCTGAGCGATCCGGACAAACGGATGCTGAAGGAGATCCGAGAGCTCATCGAAATCGGCATCGTGAAACTGGTCCTCGCCAACGCCGTGGAGGAGGACCTCCGCGTCGTCGGGCGCGAGGTCGACCGGATGGCGGCGAAGGTGAAGGAGAAGGACCCGGACCCGAAGTCCCTCACCGAGCTCGATCTCGCGTTCCACCGCGCCGTCGCCCGGGCCACGAAGAACGAGCTCATCCAGCGGATCTACGACTTCACCTTGGACCTCTTCGCCCCCTCCATCGAGGAGACCCATCGGAACAAGCGAAAGGGGCTCAACGCCCTACGCTGCCACCGGAAGATCTTGCAGGGCCTCGTGGCGCGCGACGCGGCCGGGGCCGAGGCGGCCGTCCGCGAGTCGATCGAGCAGTGGGCCATCCTGTCGTGAGGGCCCGCCGCAGCTCGGGTCCGAACAGCGTCTTGAGCCGGTGCATGTTCTGGGGCGCGGGCCGGGCGTAGAGCCCCGCCCGGCTGGTCGCCGCCCCGCTCTCCACGAGCACCCGCAGCATGCGGCACCCGGCCTCGACCGGATCGAGGACCGCTGCGCCAGTCTCGCTCGCGAGCTCTTCGCGGAAGCTCGTGAGGCCCGCGCAGCCGAGCAGGAGCACGTCCGCGCCCCGCTGCGCCAGCCGACCGGCGGCCCTCCCCAAGACGCGCAGGGTCCGGGCCCGGTCCACCTCCAGGTCGAGCACCCGGATGCCCAACGGCTCGGTCCCGGCATAGCGCGACCCGAGCCCGTAGCCCTGCACCAGGGCATCCATGAGCGAGACCGCCCGGGCCATGCCCGCGAGGATGCCGAACCGCCCACCGAGGAGCAGGGCCTGGGACATCGCCGCCTCGGCGATCCCCACCACCGGCACCTCGGCGAGCTCCTTGAGCGCGTGCAGTCCGGGATCGCCGAAGCAGGCGAGCACCACCCCGGAGGGGGGCGGGGGGAGCTTGAGGAGCGGAAAGGACGCCACCGCCGCCAGGGCATAGTCCCGCCAGGACTCGAGCGACTCGGGACCGCCATGAGCATTCAGCACCCGACAGGACCAGGGTGCGGTGAAGACCGCCTCGGCCGTCCGGCGGATCGCCGCCGACATCTCAGAGGAGGTGTTCGGGTTGATGACCAGGGCGCGAAACCGCGAAGGGGGGTTCATGTGCCGCTCGCTTCGAGCCTTTGGCGGCGCGAGGCGCCTCCCCGGGGCTCGGGCACGAACTGCTTCAGGCTCGGAGACAGGATGAGCTCGTAGGGGATGGTGTGGACCCGGCGGGCCCGGTGAGCCGCCGGGGCGCCGAAGATCTCGTAGGCCTTGTGCATCATCTGCTCGGGATCCTGCCGGATGGCCGCTACCTTGAGGTCCACGAGCAGGTCCATCATGGGGTGGTAGTCGAACACGCCGTAGTGGACCGCCCGGCAGGCCTCCGGCGCCTCCCCGAAGTAGCGCACCAGACCGTCCATGGGGAGGAGAGAATTCACGAACAGTCCTCCGATGTCCGTCCGCTTCCGGAACAAGAGCTCGATCTCCCGGTAGGCGGAGTCGCCGTCGAACAGGGTCTCCACGAACTGGCTCTCCGCGTACCGGATCCCCTGCTCGCGCAGGGCGGCGCGGAATCCGGCCAGGCGGAGCCTCGTGACCGCGTGATCGGCCATGCCCCCCAAGAAGTACACCCGTCCACGCCGACCGGCGGAGGCCATCGACCGGACCAGGACCCGGGTGAGCACCAGGCTGGCGTCGTAGTTGTCGGTCGAGACGGTGGGGCCGCCGCTGTCCGGGGCGTCGAGAACCACCTGCCGGGTCCCGGCGCGACGGCAGAGCCTCGTCACGTCCCCCACGGCCATGGGGTTCGCGATGAAGACGCACTCGACCTTCTGGGAGAGGAAGTAGTTCAGGGACTCGACCTCCTCCCGGCGGGAGTAGTTCGTCACGGTGATGAGCGCGAGCTTCTCGTCCCGCCGCGAAAGCCGTTCGAAGGTCTCGGCCATCTCGCTGAAGAACCGGTTGTTCAGGGTGGGAACCATGAGGCCGAGGATGTTGGTGGTCCGGCTCCGCAGGCTCCGGGCGTGCAGGTCGGGCCGGTAGTTCAGCTCCCGGGCGGCGGCGAGGATGAGGTCGCGAGTGTCGGCGGCGATGCTGAACTCCTCCGCCCGACCGTTCAGCACCATGCTCACCGTGGTGATCGAGTACCCGGTCAGCGCGGCGAGGTGCTTGAGCGAGGTGCGCTGACCCAAGGCCCGGGTGGCCCGGGCCGCCGCCGGCCGCCTCCTTCCTCCCCTCGACTTCACCGCTCGGGCCCCCCAGGGCCTCAGGGAGGCGTGATCTCGCCCGTGGGATCCCAGAGGTCCTCCCAGCTCTGCCCATCCTTCCACAGGAACACCTGTCCCTTGATGAGCCGGCAGTTCCGGTCGATGCCGGAGATGGCCTTCATCTCCTCCGCGGTGAGAGGGGCCGAGACCGCGGCCTTGAGGTTGGCGAGGTACTCGTGGCGCCGCACCGAGAAGGGGATGGGCACCTGACCGCGCTGCACCGCCCACTTGACGCACACCGTGGCGGGATGGACCCCGAGCCGCTTGGCGATGCCGACGATGACCGGATCCTCGATGTCCACCGTGTCCTCGGGGGTGCGGTCCCGGTCCGGGCGCATGGGAGAGCCGATGGGGCAGAAGCCGATGGGGACGATGCCGTTCTCGATCGCGAAGCGGAACAGCTCCGGCTGCTGGAAGTGCGGGTGCAGCTCCATCTCGTTGCAGGCCGGCTTCACCCGCGCATCGGCCAGCACCCGCCGCAGCTTGGGGAGGGTCATGTTCGAGGTGCCGATGTGCCGGACCAGCCCCATCTCCAGGAGGCGTTCCATCTCCCGCCAGGTGCGCATGAAGCTCTCCTGGAGGTAGGGCTTCGCATCGGGAGAGCGGGAGGACACGTCGCAACCCGGGGCGTGGTAGTTGGGGAAGGGCCAGTGCACGAGGTACAGGTCGAGGTACTCGAGCTCGAGATCCCGGAGCGACTTCTGGCAGGAGGCCACCACCTGCCCCTCGCCGTGCATGTCGTTCCACACCTTGGAGGTGACCCACAGCTCCTCCCGCTTCACCCCGCCCTTTTGGACCTTGGCGAGCGCCTGCCCGATGAGGTGCTCGTTGCCGTAGACCGAGGCGCAGTCGAAGTGGCGGTAGCCCACCGCCGCAGCCCCCACCACGGCCGCGGCGATCTCCTCGCCCTTGAACCGATCGGAACCGAACGTCCCCAAACCGACGGCCGGGATTCGAGCCCCCGTCCGCAGGGGACGGCTCGGGACGCGCCCCGGATCGACGCCGTCGGAGGCGCGCTCGAACTCGGGAAGGGTGAGGGGGACGGCAGGGGAGCTCTCGGTCATGGCTTCGCCTCTCCTTGGGTCTGTAAAGCCGGGGAAGGGCCGCGGGGCACGCCTTCGGGCGCGACCTCCGCGGTCACCGGGGGATCTCGGGCCTCCCCCGCCTCGAGGTACAGCTCCATCACGTCGCGGACCCGGTCCACGGCGAGCTCCCGGGCGACCGGCGGAAGCTCCCCTGCCCGAACCCGCCGGTACTGCAGGGGTAAGTACTGGCTCAGCAACACGTCCGGCACGCGGGGCCCGAGGTTCGAATAGAGCCTCTCCACCGCGGCGGCCACCGGCTCGCGGCCGAGGTAGTAGCGAGACCGGTCGGAGTAGCTGAAGGCGAGCTTGAAGGCGACCTCGTCGGAGCTCCCGGTGTAGTAGCGCCCCCAGTACCGCGCGTCCTCGCGCATCACCCGGGCCAGCGTCTCCCGCAAGCGCGAGGGGTGGGCGGGAAGGAGCTCCCCCTCGGCCAGCTCGAGCAGGAAGAGGGCCTCCCGAAGGGCGAAGGTGAGCCAGGGCCCGACCTTGAGGATGAAGAAGTGGTCCTTCACCATGCGGCAAAGGCCCTGGGCGGTCTGGTAGTCGGTGGAGTGCGCCTCGTAGACCATGCCGGGGTGGGCCAGGATCCGGCGCGCCAGATCGGGGACGGGGCGGAAGTCGTGGACCGACCCGTCGCCGAACTCGACCCCGGGCTGGACCACGAGCGCCACCACCCGCTCCCAGGCGCCCTCGAGACCCCGGCGCCGGAAGGCCTCCCGGAAGGTGGCCAGGGTCCGATCCACGTCCTCCGCGGTGGTGATCCGCAGCTCTTCGCCGCCCACCGTCCCCCCGGGGGTGGGGACCTCGGTCCCGACCACGTACAAGGGGGGCTCGCCGCCGCAGGCCCTCTCGGCCACTGCCGCCATCTCGGCGCACCGCTCCGACACCACCTCGTCCCCGAGTGGCCCCTCCTCGCCGGCGCAGACGAAGCTCGCGTCGAGGTGGATCTTCTTGAACCCCGCTCGCACGTAGGCCTCGACCAGCGCGCAGGCCTCGGCCATCGCCTCGCGGGCCGGTCGGTCGCGCCAGCTGTTCGGCCCGAGATGGTCGCCGCCGAGGAGCACCCGCTCGCGGGGGAAACCCTCCTCCGCCGCCAGTTCGTGCACCAGCCGGGCGAAGTCCTTGGGACGCATGCCGGTGTAGCCGCCGTACTGGTCGACCTGGTTCGAGGTCGACTCGACGAGGGCGAAGGTCTCGTGGCGCCGGGCCGCCCGGAACATGGCCCGCAGGACCAGCGGGTGGGCGGAGCAGACCGACATCGCCACGCCGCCCTCCCCGGCACGGTTTCCTCCGAGCAGCTTCGAGAACTCGGCCACTGCGCCCACGGGAATCCCTCCCCTCCAAACGGGGTCAGCCCTCCCTTGAGGGGGCCGTGCAGTCCAGGAGCACCTTGCCCTTGAGCTCGCCGCGCCGACGGAGGAGTTCCGGGATCTCCGCCGCCCGCGCGAGCGGAAGCACCCGGTCGACGAGCCCCTCGGTGCGGATCCGCCCGCTCGAGAGCAGCCGTGCGCCGAACTCCCACTCCCACCCCGGGAACGGGGCGGAGTAGTTCATCCAGGAGCCCTGGACGAGGAGCTCCTTTCGGTTCAATAGCTCGAATTCATCGGGGGCCAGGGTGAGCGGAACGTGCGGGGTTCCCACGAAGATGACCCGGGCCCTTGGCCCGGCCAGCTTCAGGGCCAGGACCTCGGCGGCGGGAACGCCCGCCGTCTCGAAGACGAACTCGAAGCCGGCCTCCCCCACGCCCTCCGCCGCGGCGAGCTCGATGCTCTCGACCCGGGAGTCGAGGGCGCGATCCGCCCCGAGCGAGAGGGCCTGCTCGAGCCGGACCGGATCGACGTCGAAGACGGTGATGCTCCCCGCGCCCAGGGCGCGCAGGCTCTGGAGAAGGAGGAGCCCGATGCTCCCCACCCCCGTCACCGCCACGGCGCGCCCGGGCAGAAAGCCCATGATCCGCACCGCGTGAAGCCCCACCGTGACCGGCTCGAGAAAGGCAGCGACCTCGAGGTCCATCCCCGGGGGAAGGAGCACCGCGTTCCGCCGCGGCATGGCGACGTACTCCGCGTATCCCCCCTGCTGCCGGGAGCCGATGAACCCGTAGCCCTTCCCCAACGAGTAGTTGCCGCGCAGGCTCTGCGGGTCGGAGAAGTTCGGCAACAGGGGAGCGCAGGAGGCGCTCCGTCCGAGGAGCCTTGGGTCGACGCCCTCCCCGACCGCCTCGATCTGGCCCGAGAACTCGTGGCCCAGGACGATCGGGTAGCGATGGGCGGCGTTCCCCACGAGCCGCGGGGCGTCGGAGCCGCAGACGCCGCACCGGGCCACGCGGAGGAGGACCTCGCCCGGGGCGGGGCTGGGCCGGTCGATCTCCTCGACCCGCAGGTCGCCCGGAGCGTGCAGGACGGCCGCCTTCATTTTAGACCCTCCCCCCTCGACCCCGCACCGACCGGGCTCCCACTCCGTTTCCGCAGGCGGTCGAGCGCCTCGAGGCTCTCCTTGAGCCCGCTGTATGCCGAGGCGAACACCCCGTATAGCTCGTCGTAATAGCGCGCGCTCGGGCCGGCCGGGACCCGCTCCGACGCCGGCGGGAGGAGCGCCAGAGCCTCTCCGAGATCGCGGAACAAGCCCACGCCCATCCCCGCGAGGATGGCCGTTCCCAGGGTGGTCACCTCGGCCTGCCCGCCCACGAAGAGCCTCATCCCGGTGGCGTCGGCGAAGAGCTGCGTCCAGGCGGCGTTGTGGGTGATCCCTCCGGTGAGCGCGGCGCCCTCGGGCCGCCGGCCGCACAAGGCCTCGAACGCATGCCGCGCGCCGAGCGCCACGCTCTCCATGAACGCCCGTGCCAGGTGGCGGCGCTCGGTCCCGGGGCGCACCCCGAGGAGGACGCCGCTCGCTCGATCGTTCCAGAGCGGCGCGCGCTGGCCCACCATGTAGGGAAGGAAGACTAGGGGGTGCTCGCCGCAAGGGACTCCCGATCCCAGCTCCCCCAGGGCCTTCAGGTCGGTGTCCTCGAGCAGGTTGCGAAACCAGAGCAGGCCGGCGCCGCCGTAGTCCGCCCCCCCGTTCTTGAGCCAGCGGCCCTCGATCCCGGAGTGGTAGACGAGCCCCTTGCCGTCGAACACCGGGCGATCGAGCAAGAGGCCGACGTTGGTGGCGGTGCCGGCCGAGATGTAGGCATCGCCGTCGTCGCGCAGCCCGAGCCCGAGGGTGGCGGCCACGTTGTCCATCGCTCCGGCCACCACCGGGGTCCCGGCCGCGAGCCCGGTCTCGGCCGCGGCCGCCCGGGTCACCTTCCCCGCCACCTCGGTGCAGCGCAGCACCGGGGGCAGCTTCCGGCGGTCGAGCCGGCATTCCCGCACCAGCTCCTCCGACCAGTCTCCGCTCTCGAGCTCGCACAGGAGCGAGAGTCCCGCCTCGGACACGTCCATGCCGAAGGCCCCGGTGAGCCGCTGGACCAAATACCCGTTGCAGTGGAGGAACGAGGCGGCCGCCCGGTAGACCTCCGGCTCGTGGTCCCGGATCCACATCATCTTGGGGGCGAAGGAGGAGGGATCGGGTCGGTTCCCGTTCACCTTGAGCTCTAGCTCCTGGTGATGGAGGCGGATGAACTCGGCCTCCGCCTCGGCGCGCCGGTCGATCCAGATCATCGCCGGCCGCAGCGCTCGGCCGGCGGCGTCCACGGGCAGGGCCAGGCTGGACATCCCATCCACGCCCACGGCCACGATGTCCGAGGGGGGAAACGGCCCGGCCTCGAGGACCTCCCGCACCACCCGGCCCAGCGCTCGGTACCAATCCTCCGGGTCCTGCTCGGCGCAGGCGTAACCCGGGTAGCGGGTCGGGTACTCGCAACGCGCCTGGGCCAGGGCCCGGAGCTCCCCGTCGAAGAGGACCGCCTTCAGGCTCGAGGTGCCCACGTCCGCGCTGAGCACTAACGCCATGCCATGCTCCAGCCGCCCCGCGCCGCCGCCGCTGCCCCGAGACGACCGGGCGCGTCAGCGGAGAACGGCCCTCCGGCGGAAGCCCGAAGCTACCCAAAGCCGCCTCGCTCCGCAACCTAAAACGTTATAGAGGTCGGACCGCCCTTGACGGGATGCGCGGCCCCCTGGCACGATCCCCGCTCACTCGTCACCGGGAGGTCGCCATGAGGAGAACGGTCGCGCTCGTCGTTGCCCTGGCGGGGATTCCGACTCTCGCGCGGGCCGCACCCGCCAAGTTCGCCTGGTACGTCCCCGCTCCCCACCCCTACTTCGACGCGGTGAAGGTCGGGGTCGAGGCGTTCGAGAAGGAGTTCAAGATCGAGGTGAAGAAGCAGGTCGGACCCGACTGGAACATGGACAGCGAGAACACCGGCATGCTGGCGCTGGCCGCCGACGGCTACCTGTACTTCTCCGCCTATCCCGCGGACGCGAGCGCCGCCAATGGCCTCTACGATGAGATCGTGAAGCGCGGGGGCAAGGTGGTGAACTTCGGCGCCTCCACCTTCGAGCCCACCCCGGCGAGCTTCGCCATCATGACCGACGTGAAGGACGCGGCCATGAAGGCGGCCGAGTTCGTCATCGGGAAGATGGGCAAGAAGGGCACGCTGGTGAACGTCCTGGAGGTCCTCGAGGACCCCAACACCAAGCTGCGCAAGGAGGGGATCCTCGAGGTGGCCAAGAAGTACCCCGGCGTCAAGGTGACGGAGGTGGCGGGGATCAAGTCGGAGCAGGAGGCGGTGGAGAAGATCGAGGGTGCCATCGCCGGGGCGGGGGGCTACGCGGACGGCATCATCACCACCGGCTTCGTCCCCACCGTGGCCCTGTCCAAGATCCTCACCGACTACCAGGGCAAGACCGGCAAGCACATCAACGCCGTGGGCATCGACGACGACCCGGTCATCCTCGAGGCCGTCTCCAAGGGCTACCTGGACGCGACCATCGCCCAGAACCCCTTCGGCCACGGGTACCTCTCCCTGCTCGCCATCAAGTACATGTCCGAGGGGTACAAGCCGGCCCCAGGCAGCTACAAGGTCAACGCCGGGATCGCCATCGTGACGAAGGCCAACGTCGGCACCTACAAGACCGACCTTGCCAAGGTCACCGAGGGGATCAAGGCCGACCTCACCAAGAAGTATCTGAAGAAGTAGGCTCGCCGGGGACCGGGGCCTTCTGCCGGGGCGCTCCCCTTCGGGAAACGGCTCTGGGCCCCAGGGTCGCCTCGCAGGAGGCCTCCATGACGTCCCGTGAACGGGTGCTGGCCGCCGTCGCCCACCGCGAGCCCGACCGCGTGCCCGTCGACCTGGGCTCCACCCCCAGCTCGGGCATCTCCGCCACCGCCTATGCGCGGGTGCGGGAGAAGCTCGGCATCCGCGGCGGGCACGTCCGCGTCTACGACGTCGTCCAGCAGCTGGCCCAGCCCGAGCCCTGGGCGCTCGACCGGTTCGGGGTTGACGTTGTCGACCTGGGACGCACGTTCAATACCCGGGACGATGACTGGTACGACGTGGTCCTCGCCTCGGGAGAGCCGGCCCAGTACCCGGTCTGGTTCCACCCCGAGCCCCAGGCGGACGGCTCGTGGAACGTCCACCACCGGGACGGCACGCTCATCGCCCGGATGCCCGCCGGCGCCGCCTTCTTCGACGAGACCTGCTTCCCCTATGCCGACGGCTGGCCGGCCGACTGGTCGGGCCTCGACGAGGCCATGGGCAAGGTCCTCTGGGCGGCGCTCGTCCATTCGCCCTGGGACAACGCCCGCCGGCCCGACTTCTGGCCGACGATGCGGGCCAACGCCCTGCGGCTGCGGGCCGAGACCGACCGCGCCATCATGGTGGTGGTCGGCTGTAACCTGTTCGAGTGGGGAACGTTCCTGCGGCGTCTCGACAACTTCCTCGTCGACATCCTGGTCGAGCCGGAGAAGGTGGAGGGCCTTCTCGACGCCCTGCTGGAGAGACACCTCGCCACCCTCGCCAAGGTGTGCGAGCATTTGGGCGACCTGGTCGACCTGATTCGCTTCGGGGACGACCTGGGGACCGATCAGGGCCCATTCATGGAGCCGGAGGTCTACCGGCGGCTGTTCAAGCCCCGCCACCTTCGCCTTTGCGAGTACACCCACGCCCACTCCCGGATGCATACCTTCCTCCACTCCTGCGGGTCCATCGACCAGGTCCTTCCCGACCTCATCGAGGCGGGCTTCGAGATCGTGAACCCGGTCCAGACCAGCTGCCGGGGCATGGAGCCCGAACGGCTCAAGCGCGAGTTCGGCCGGGAGGTGGTCTTCTGGGGCGGGGGCGTCGATACCCGAACCGTCCTCAACTCGGGCAGCCCGGGCGACGTCCGCCGGCAGGTCCTCGAGCGGATGGAGATCTTCGCAAAGGGCGGCGGCTACGTGTTCAACACGGTCCACAACATCCTCCCCGACGTGCCGCCCGCGAATGTCCTGGCGCTGTTCGACGCGGTGGCCGAGTTCAACGGAGCCCTGGCCGGGGGCCGGGGATGACCGAGGGCGGGGCCTTGGGCCCGGCCGGGGTCCTGCGCTCGTTCTCCCGGCGGGCCGACGCGAGCGCCATCGCGGCGACCACCGTCCTGTTCCTCGCCTTCTCGCTCGGGACGGCCAACTTCCTCTCCTCCTTCAACCAGTTCAACGTCTGGCGCGCCGCCTCGCAGAACGTCTTCATCGCCCTGGGGCAGGCGATGGTTGTCCTCATCGGCGGCATGAACCTCTCCCTCGGCGCCATCGGTGGCCTGTCGGTGGTGGTCATCGGGCACTCCATGGAGGTGCTCGGCTTCCCTCCCTTCCTCGCCATCGGGCTCGGGCTCACCACCGGCCTCGTCTGCGGCCTTTTGAACGGGTTCTTCATCAGCCGCTTCAGGCTCAACTCCTTCGTGGTCACCCTCGCCTCGAGCTTCATCTTCCAGGGGCTCGTGAACGGGATCTCCCAGGGGAGGCCCTACTCGAAGATCCCCCCCTCCTTCACCCTGGTGGGCAAGGGCGAGCTCCTTGGCATCCCAAACCTCCTCCTCCTCGTCGTTCTCGCCCTGGTCCTCGTCCACGTCGCATTTCGCTACTCGGTGGTGGGGCGCCAGCTCCTCGCCACCGGCGGGAACGCCGAGACGGCACGCCTCTCCGGCATCAAGACCGGCCGGATGGTGCTCCTCGCCAACGTCCTCTCCGGGCTGTTCGCGTCCCTGGCCGCCGTGCTCTGGGTGTCGCGCATGGGGACGGCCCAGCCCGCCACCGGGGGAGACTGGCTCATCGTCTCCTTCGCGGTGACCGTCATCGGGGGGACGGCGCTCTCGGGCGGCACCATCAGCGCCCCCGGGTTCCTCTTCGCTGGCCTGCTCATGGCGCTCATCCGCAACGGGCTCATCATGCTGGGCGTGAACGTGTACTTCGAGCAGACCTACCTCGGCTGCATCATCATGCTGGCGGTGATGGTGGAGTACTTCCGCACCACCGTGACCGGCAAGGCCCGGAAGCTCTGAGGACAGGGGTCGGCCCGGTGCTCGAGATCCAATCGATCAGCAAGTCCTTCCCCGGGGTGGCGGCCCTGACCGACGTCTCGGTCGACGTTCGGCCCGGGGAGATCCACGCCTTGCTGGGCGAGAATGGCGCGGGGAAGTCGACGCTCATGCGGATCATGTGCGGCCTCCTGAAGCCCGACTCCGGGCGGATGGCCCTCGGGGGCCGGCCGCTCTTCTTCGAGGACGCCCACGACGCGATCGAGAGCCGGATCAGCATCGTCCACCAGGAGATCCAGGTGGTCCCGCTGGCTTCGGTGGCCGAAAACATCATGCTGGACAAGCTCTCCGCCTTCCGCCGGGGTCCGTTCCTCGACTGGCGCAGGCTGGAGGAGGAAGCCCGCCGCTACATGGGGATGGTGGGGCTCACCGTGCCCTGCCAGACGGCGGCGGGCACGCTCTCCGCCGCCCAGAAGCAGCTCGCCTCCATCGCCCGGGCCCTCTCCTCCGGCGCCCGGGTCCTGCTCCTCGACGAGCCGACCTCCTCGCTCACCCTCCACGAGGCCCGGACCCTCTTCGCCCTCCTCCGCCGGCTCAAGGCCGAGGGGGTGGCGATCGTCTTCGTCTCGCACAAGCTGGAGGAGGTCCTCGAGCTCTGCGACGTCGTGACCGTGCTCCGGGACGGGCGGCTCATCGGCACCCGACCCCGCCAGGAGCTCAACCGCGACGCCATCGTCGAGATGATGATCGGCCGCTCGATGCGCGATGCCCACCGCGGGTTTCTCCCCGTCCGCGGGGGGGCGCCGGTCCTCGAGGTCCGAAAACTCAAGAGCGAGTTCTTCGACGGCCTCGACCTCGCGCTTTGGCCCGGCGAGATCCTCGGCCTCTACGGGCTCGTCGGCTCGGGACGCACCGAGCTCGCCCGGACCCTCATCGGGGAGTACCCCTACTCGGGCGGCGAGATCCGGGTCCGGGGAGAGCGGACGCGCATCCGCTCCGTCCACGACGCCCTCCACCGCTACCGGATCGGCTACGTGAGCGAGAACCGCAAGGAGGACGGCCTCATCCTCGGCGCCTCGGTGACCACCAACATCGCCATCACCATCTGGCCCAAGCTCTCCGGGCTCTTGCCCGGGTTCTTGAGCCCCCGGCGCGAGCTGGAGAAGAGCCGGGAGATGATCGCCCGGCTCGAGATCCGCACCCCCAGCCCCGCCCAGACGGTCGCGAACCTCTCCGGCGGCAACCAGCAGAAGGTGTCGATCGCCAAGTGGCTCGTGGCCGGCTGCGACATCCTCATCATCGACGAGCCCACGGTCGGGGTGGACGTGGGCGCCAAGGCCTACATCCACGAGCTCATCTGGAGGATGGCGAGCGAGGAAGGGAAGAGCGTCTTGCTCATCTCCTCCGACATGCCCGAGATGGTCGCCCTGGCCCGCCGCATCCTCGTGTTCAAGCAGTTCCGCATCGTGGCGGAGCTCGCCGATCTCAACCGGGCCCAGGTCGCGAACGAGGAGGTCGGGCGGCGGATCGGCGCCTGCCTCGCCTAGCCCAAGGAGGAGCCCGTGCCGCGCTACGGTTCGGTCATCAAGGTCAGGCCCGAGAAGGAAGAGGAGTACCGCCGGCTCCATGCCGCCCCCTGGCCCGGCGTTTTGGCCATGATCCGCGAGTGCAACATCCGGAACTACTCCATCTACCTGAAGGACGGATACCTCTTCAGCTACTTCGAGTACCTGGGGACGGACTTCGCGGCGGACATGGCCCGAATGGCCAAGGACCCCACCACCCGCGAGTGGTGGACCCACACCGACCCATGCCAGGAGCCGCTCGAGAGCCGCAAGCCGGGGGAGTGGTGGGCCTCGATGGAAGAGGTCTTCCACTCCGACTAGGACGCCCGGCGAGGAACGCCCCGCGGCGGAATGTGCTGCCGGGGGCGACCGGGCCGGATAGGAAGAGGCGAGGAGGAGGCTCGCCATGGCCCCCAGCGCAGGTCCTGCCCTTCCCGCCCAGACCGCCGAGATCCGCGGCCTCCGGGGAGAGTGGCGTCCCGCCCGGCCGGTGGCGATGGCGCCCCTTTTCGCCTGGCCGTGGCGGCCCGGGGCGGTGCTCAGGTGGCTCTTCGGCTACCCCGGCTTCCTCGCGCCCAGTAACGCCCTCCTCCTCGCCATCTCCACCGCCTCCTACTTCCTCACCCAGCCGGCCCTGGAGAGGTGCCGGACCTTCCAGGCCGGTTGGATGGCGCAGATCTACCTCCGCAACCAGGCTCTCATCTGGATCTACTACGGCGCGTTCTACCTCTGGCTCTACCGCCTAAGGGGCGAGGGCACCCGGACCAAGTACGACGGGCGCTGGCCGTCGCGCGACAGCGGGCTCTTCCTCTTCCGCGACCAGGTCAAGGACAACGTCTTCTGGACGGCGGGCGTCGCCGGGCTCGTCTGGACGGCCTACGAATGGGCGACGATGTGGATGTACGCCAACGGGCGGATCCCGTTCCTCCGCTTTGGGGACCACCCGGTCTGGTTCGTGGGCTGCTTCCTCCTCATCCCCCTCTGGCGCGAGTTCCACTTCTACTGGGTTCACCGCCTCATTCACCTCGGGCCCCTCTTTCGCGCCGTGCACTACCTCCACCACAAGAACGTGAACCCCAACCCCTGGTCCGGGATGGCGATGCATCCGGTGGAGACCGTCCTCTACCTCAGCGTGTGCCTCATCCACTGGGTTGTGCCCTCCCACCCGTTCCACTTCCTCTTCGACCTGCAGCACGCAGGGCTCGCCCCCGCGGCCGGGCACGACGGCTTCGATGGCCCCCTCCTCCGCGGCACGCTCCCCGTCGGCTCCTACTTCCACTACCTGCACCACCGCTACTTCGAGTGCAACTACGGCGAGTCCACCCTCCCCCTGGATCGGTGGTTCGGCACCTTCCGCGACGGCCGGGCCGAGAGCGTCCCCCCAAGGCGCCTCGACCCCCGGTGACCGCCCTCGCCACGCCCGAAGGGCTCTTCCGCCACGACCGATAGCTCCTCGAGCGGCGGTCCCAGCGGCCCAAAAACCGCGTGGACCTCCGGCAGCCGTGGCCGCAGCCGGAGGCTCTTGCGTTCCTCGGCCGCTCCCTCACACGGCGCCCGTCACGGAGGGCCGCGGTTCCGGTAATCTTGACCCATGCCCCGAATCGCCTCGATCGGACTCGCTGCGATGGCCGCCGGGCTCGCCCCGGCCCTGGCCCTGGGACAGGCCGGGCCTCTGCAGATGCCCGCGAGCCTCGTCGCCCCCAACTTCGATCGGGTCTTCGTCGGTCTCTCCGAGGCGCACGAAGCCGGTGCCTACCTCGCCCGGACGAGCGGTGCGGCAGCGACCTGGTACAACCCGGCCGGCTTCGCCAGCCTGCCGGCGACGGAGGTCTCCCTCACGGTTCGTGGCCTGAACGTGGGCACCCTGTCGCTCACCGGGCCCCTCCCCAACAGCACCCAGATCACCTCGTTCAGCGTCCTGCCGATGTTCGCCGCCGTCGCCTTCGGGCCGGAGGCGACAGGCTGGCAGGACGTCCGCCTCGCCCTGTCGGCCACCGAGCAGACCTCCTGGAGCGCCCTGGCCTGGTGGGGCAGCACCGACGCCTCCGGGCACTGGACCTACGTGTCCGACTCGAGCTTTTCGAGCTACCTCGCCGCGGTGAGCGTCGCCTGGTCGGTCTCGCCCCAGCTTCGCCTGGGGGGAAGCCTCGGCGGTTCGTGGACGCAGCTCTACGAGAACGATCGACTCTCCGCCCTCTCCTCGGCCGCGCAGACGTACGGCACGATCCGCACGCGCCTCCTGAACGGAATCGTCCTCCACCTCATCCCCTCGCTCGCCGCCCAGTTCGAACCGGACGCGGGGATCGTGGTGGGAGCGGTGGTCCGCGCGCCCGGGATCAAGGTGTGGGGCCGAGCGACCCTGCAGGGAGAGCAACAGGACACAACCCCGAGTTTCACCCGGGACGCCTTCCTCCAGACCGGTCAGGCGGACTTCGACTACCGATTCCCGCTCGAGCTCGATTCCGGGATCGCCCTGCGCAGGGAGACCTGGGAGCTAGAGCTCGACGCCCGCTACCACGCCAATAGCGGTACCTACGAGCTCGTCGGCACGGGTGCGCCCATCCAGACCGTGACCGTGCCGCCTGGGGGGGCCCCGGTCCTGTCGGCGTTCACGTCGGTCCACTACCAGGGGCAGGCGGTCCTGGACCTGGCGATCGGGGGCAGCCTCGCGTTGGGTGGCGGGTGGAGGCTGCACGCCGGCGCGTATGACAGTCCTTCTCCCGTGGGGTCGGGGTCGGTCCAGTTCCGGCGCACCGACCTCTACGGGGGGCGTGCCGGGGTCTCCTTTAAGGGAAAGCTGCTCTCGGGCTCGGTGGGGCTCGGCTACGAGACGGGCCGGTCGAGCGCCTCGCCCAGCCTCGGTGGCGTGGCAGACACCCCCGTCGACGACCCGGTCCGCGTTCGGCAAGCCTCGCTCGTCTTCTCGCTCGATTGGCAATGAGCCTCACCGCAACGCGAGCTCGGGCTTCTTGAGGAAGTCCACCAGGAAGACGGCCACGAGGAGCGAGGAGCCGATCACGATCGCCTCCCAGTCCGGATACGATGTTCGTGCCCCCCAGGACCACGGCGGTGATCACCGTAGCTCGGAGCTGATCCCGTACGAGTTGCCAGAGCGAGCGACCTCGATGCCCGGCCCGGCTCATGGGTTCAGGAGCTCCGTGCGAGCTGGGCTCAAAGCATCTCGGGATCGCCTCGGCAGAGACGAACCCCGGGGCACGCCTCAGCACTCGTCCGGGCGCTACTCCAGGTTGGCGTGGCGCGCGAACATCTCCTCGAACGAGGCGCCCCGTTCCCTCGCCAGCCGGAGCACGACCGCGTCGAGCAGGATGAACAGGGCCTGCTCGAACAGCGAGCCCATCGGCTGGATCGAGCTCCGCGCCCTCGCCTCCGGGCGAACCGCCTTGGGCGTGGGCGCGTCGAGCGGAAGGAGCACCTGGGCCAGCTGCCCGATGCTCGAGGCGGGGCGGGTGGTGAGCAAGGCTAGCCCGGCACCGATGGCGCGGGCCCGCTGCGCCATGGCGACGAGGCTCGGGGTCTCGCCCGAACCCGAGCCGATGATGAGGAGGTCGTCGCCCTCAATCGCGGGAGTGGTGACCTCGCCCACCACGTGGACCTCGAGGCCCAGGTGCATGAGGCGCATCGCGAAGGCGCGCATCACGAACCCGGTGCGGCCCGCCCCGGCGGCATAGATGCGGCTGGCCCCCGAGATCCGGTCCTCCAGGGCAAGGACCTTGGTCTCCTCGACCTCCCGAAGCACTCCCTCCAGCTCCCCCAGGATGGCCGGGAACTCCGGGACGGTCATGGCTCACCTCCGCTGTGAAGCGCCGCTCGAAGGGCTGCCGCGGCGGCGCGAGGATCGGGGGCGCGAGCGATGCCCGAACCGACCACCACGATGTCGGGGCTTAGCCGAGCCAGGGACCGGGCTTCGACCGGGGTGATCCCCCCGGCGACCGCGGTGCCCGCCCGGCGCAGCACCGCCTTCACCGCCTGGAGCCCGGCCCCCACGGCGCCGGACGGGTCGTCCACCTCGCCGAGCACGTCCACGGCGATGTGGAGGCAGAGGTAGTTCGCCCCGAGCGACTCGACCTCGCGGGCCCGCCCTGGGAGATCCTCGATTCCCAGCAGGTCGACCATCACCTCGCCCCCCTGCTCTCGGGCCGCACGCACCACCTCCCGGATCGTTGCGTCGGCGGCGGTGGCGAGAGCGGTGACCATTCGTGCCCCGGCCTCAAACCCGAGCGACGCCTCCAGGTAGCCTCCGTCCACGATCTTGAGATCGGCCAGGACGGGCACCTCCGGGAAGGCCTGGTGGAACCGCCGCACCGACGCCACTCCCTCGCGGATGACGAGGGGTGTGCCCACCTCGATGATGTCGACGAGGTCCCGCACCCTCGAAACGAGGGTCACGCCCTCCTCCAGACGGAGGGAATCTATGGCGAGCTGGATCCTCACGACATCCCGGGCCGGCCCCATCGTGTTTCAGGGCGAGGCGGACGGCAAGCAGCGTTGCCGGGCCACCCGCTTTTTTCTAGCGGCCGGGACGCCGGTACCGGAGCCTCACGAGGCCCCTCGGATAGCCCTTTGTTTCCTCCAGGACGAGCGGCCGCTCCGGAAGAGGGGCGTGGAAGAGCCGGATCCCTTCGCCCAGCACCACGGGGAGAACCGAGATGGTGAGCTCGTCGACGAGATCGGCGGCCCAGAAAGCCGAGATCGTCCTTCCGCCGTCCAGGTAGACCCGCCTCGCCCCGTCGGCTTCCAGCCGCAAGGCGACGGCGAGCGGCGGGCCGGCCAGGAACACCGCACCGTGCCGGGGCTCGCCGCCCCGGGTCGTGTAGACGGCTATTCGCTTCCCTGGATAGGGCCACTCCGGGAGCCTCAGCACCTCCTCGTAGGTGTTCCGGCCCAGGAGAAGGGTGTCCATTCCAGCGAGGAAGGCCGCGTACCCGTAGTCCTCCCCCGGGCACTCGACCGCCTCGAGCCAGTCGAGGCCGCCGTCGGCCCGGGCGATGAAGCCGTCGAGGCTCGTGGCGACGAAGACCGAGAAAGTCGGAAGAGGCATGAGCTCTTTCTTGCGCTCCCGCGAAGAGATCCACCAGGGTCCCGGGGGGAGCGGGCCGCGCCTTGTTCGCCCCCTCGCCCGGTAGCCGCTAGAATCTGCCCCCAGAGGTCCCATGCTCACCGATAGCGTTCCCCGCGTTCGTCTCGGCCACCTCCCCACTCCTCTCGAGGATCTCCCGCGGCTCACGGAAGCGCTCGGCGGTCCCCGCCTGCTCGTCAAGCGCGACGACCTGACCGGGCTGGCCGGCGGAGGCAACAAGGTTCGCAAGCTGGAGTTCAGCGTGGGTGAGGCGCTTCGGCGCAGCGCCGACACCCTCGTCACCCTCGGGGCGGTGCAGTCCAACCACGCGCGCCAGACCGCGGCGGCCGCGGCTCGATGCGGAATGCGCTGCGTCCTCGTTCTGGCGGGGAACCCTCCTCAGGCGGAGACCGGCAACCTCCTCCTCGATCGCCTCCTCGGGGCCGAGGTGGTGTTCGCGGGGGACCGGACCCGAGAACAGGCGGCTGCACAGCGCGTCGCGGAGCTCGAGGCCGCCGGGAGACGCCCCTTCTTCATTCCGCTCGGCGCATCCGACGAGGTGGGAGCGGTCGGGTTCGTCACGGCCCTCGAGGAGCTGCGCCAGCAGCTCCTCGAGCGACAGCTCACAGTCGATCGGGTGGTGGTGGCGAGCAGCTCTTTCGGAACGCAAGCCGGGCTCGTCGTCGGGGCCAGGGCGGTCGGCTTTCGGCCCCAAATCGTCGGCATCGCCATCGACGCACGGCTCGCCGAGCTCCAGGCGAGCGTCGCGGGACTTGCGCTCCGAACGGCTCGGCGACTCGGCCTCGAGATCGCCGTCGACCCCAAGGAGGTCGTCGCCTTCGACGGCTACCTCGGCGGCGGCTACGCGGTCATGGGCGAGCCCGAGCGGGAGGCCATCCTCCTCGCTGCGCGTCGCGAGGGGTTGCTCCTCGACCCTGTGTACACCGGTCGCGCGATGGCCGGCCTCGTCGACCTCGTCCGCAAGGGCGAGTTCTCCAAGCGGGAGACCGTCCTCTTCTGGCACACCGGTGGGACTCCCGCGCTCCACGCCTACGCCGGACAGCTCCTTCAGCGCGTCTGAAGCGGGGCTCCCGCGGCCGTCCTCTCGGGATCGGCTCCGCTCGGGATGCGCCCCGGCTTGCCCGCCGTTTCCCGCGGCGACCCGACAGGAAGAATGCTCCAGAACGCGGTCCAGTCGCAGGGGACGAGCGGGCCGGTCGAGAGCGTCGAGCACTGCTCGTAGCAGTCGTCGTCGATCGCCGCTCGACCGTCCCATCGCTCCGGGCGCCGACACGCGCCGCGCCCTCCCCCTAGCCGTTCAGCAGCCCAGCCGGGAGGCAGGCGATTCAGCCCTGCAGCTGCTCCAGCACCACATCGAACACGAACGTCTCGATCCGTTCGACCTCCGCCTCGGACAAGGCGAGCCAGGCGAACGAGACGTGCGCGCTCCCCGTCTGGGACTTCACCTCCACGACGCGCGCCGCGGCTTGCATCACCTCGCCCCCTGGCATGCGGAGCGTCACCTTGCCTTCCTCGCCCGTCTTGGGAGGCAGCGCCAGGAGGGCGGCGAACCCTCCTGAGGACACGCTCCGCGTGGCGACCTTGACGGTTCGGTCGGAGAACGCGATCTCCGCCGCGAGCGCGTGAGAGACCCGCAGGGCGCGGCGCGGTTTCTGGCCAGGCTCGAGGGCCACGTGCTGGGCGCTGAGGAGCGCTCGGGCCAGCTCGTCGCGGGCGGCCTGGTATTCGCCGAGGCGCTCGGCGTCGAGACCGCTGCGCTTCGCCTCGGCGTGCACTGCGCGGAACTCCTTCAGCCAGTCGCTCAGAGCCATGGCCTCGGCCTCACCGGGGGAGTGGCGTTAAGGCCGGCCGGCGAGGGGAGGCGACGTAGGACGCGATGCGCGGCCGAGCCCCGACGCGCCCGAAGAACGCCGAAAGCGCGGGGCAGCCCTGGAACGCCACTCCCATCCCGTTGTCCCGGACCATCTCGAGGAGGTACCAGAGCGCGAGGTCCGCGAGGCCGAGCGAGCCTCCCACCGCAAACCCGGTGGCGTCGAGGCGCGACTTCAGGTGCCGCTCGAGATCGCCGAACCAGCGCGGCAGGACGCGCTCCTCGAGCGTGCTCCGGACGAGGGGGCGCTCCTCCAGAGCGGCGACCTGGATCTTTCGCAGCTCGCCCCGTACGTCGTCGACGCAGCCCAACAGCTCGTCGCAGCGGGCCTCCTCGATCGGGCTTCGGCCCCGCAAGCCGTGCAGGCGCGCCAGGTGGTTGGCGATGGCGGCGCTCTGGGCGAGCCTCAGGCCGCCGGGCTCCTCCCAGACGGGCACGGCACCGAAGGGGAGCACCCCCAGCGCCTTGAGCTCGGCGATGTCGGTGGGGCGCCCGTTCGCGGGCGGCGTGCCGTGCCCCACCTGGTGCTCGTCGTAATCGACCGCTGCCTCGGCCAGGACCAGCCGGATGAGCTCGGCTCGGCCGCGGCCGGCGAAGTAGATGAGGGTGGGCTTGGTCATGCCATCCGTCTAGCGCACGAAGAGCCCGCGGTAAATCCCCGCGCCCCTCGACGGGGAAGAGTCGGACCCCCTCCATCGGAGCTACTCGGGCAGGACCCACCCGGCTCCCTCGACCGCGGGCCAGGACTTCGCCACGAACCTCCGACCGGTCACGCCGTCCGACCGCGCCGATGCCAGGTAGAGGAGCGGCGGGACGACGATCGCCGGGTCGAGCAGCGAAGAGGCGAGCTGGGCCGGCATTTCCTTCGGGATCATGCCGGTCCGGGTCGCTCCTCCGGGGAGGAGCACGTTCACGGTGACACCGGTGCCTGCCAAATCCTGCGCCCAGATGACCGAGGCGGACTCGAGCGCCGCCTTCGAGGGCCCGTAGGGTGAGAATCCGGAACGGCGCATGGTCTCGTGGCTGATCGAGATGTTCACGATGCGGCCCCAGCCGGCCTTGAGCATCGGAGGAACCGCCGCCCGTGCCATGTAGAACGGCCCGTTCACGTTGGTGTCGACGATGGTCCTCCAGGCGTTGATGTCCGCGTGCCAGAACCGGGCCGGCTCGACCAAGAAACGCTCCGAGATCGTGCGCATGCCGCGGCCGGCGTTGTTGACGAGAATGTCGAGCCGCCCGAAGCGGGAGAGCGCGGCCTCCACCAACCGCTCGCAGTCCCCGGGATCGGACACGTCGGCGCGCAGGGTGAGGACGCGATCCGGTGCGAAGGCGGCCAGGGCGAGGAGCTCGGAGGGGTTTCTCGCCTGGGTCCCCACCACGCGACACCCGGCCAGGGCGAGGCCGCTCGCCATGGCCAACCCGAGCCCTCGCCCCGCCCCGGTGACGATCGCCACTCGGCCCACCAGATCCGGGTCCCCCTCCACGGCATCTCCGCCCATCGTCGATCTCCCCTCCCCGTCGAACCAGGGCCCGGTCAGCCGAAGCCGAGAACCGGGTGCGGGAGGTACGGCTTCTCGAGCGCCTCGACCTCCTCGGGCGTGAGCTTGAGCGACAGCGCTGCGACGGCGTCGGAGAGGTGGTCCGGCCGGGTGGCCCCCACGATGGGGGCGGTGATGAAGGGCTTGGCCAGCATCCAGGCCAGGGCCACCTGGGCCCGGGGAACCCCTCGCCTCTCCGCCACGACCCCCAGTTCCTCCACGACCGGCCGGTCGATCTCCTCCGTCCCCCCGTACATGATCTTCCCGAAGCGATCGGTCTGGGCGCGCTTGGTGCCGTCGGACTTCCAGGGTCGGGTCAGCCGTCCCCGGGCCAGGGGGCTCCAGGGGATGATCCCGATCCCCTCCGCCTGGCAGAGCCCGATCATCTCGCGCTCCTCTTCGCGATAGAGCAGGTTGTAGTGGTTCTGCATCGAGACGAACCGGCTGAGGCGGCGCAGGTCGGCGAGGTAGAGCGCCTTCGCGAACTGCCACGCGTGCATCGAGGAAGCCCCCAGGTAGCGAACCTTGCCTCCCCTCACGGCGTCGTTCAGGGCCTCGAGCGTCTCCTCGATCGGCGTCTCCCGATCCCAGCGGTGAATCTGGTAGAGGTCGACGTAGTCCGTCCCCAGCCGCCGGAGGCTCTCGTCCAACTCGTGGAGGATGGCCTTGCGCGAGAGACCGCGCCCGTTGGGCTCCTCGCGCATGACCCCACACACCTTGGTCGCCACGACCACAGACTCGCGGCGAACGTTGCGCCTGAGAAAGCGACCGAGCACCTCCTCGCTCGCTCCTCCGGAGTACACGTTGGCGCTGTCGAAGAAGTTGATGCCCAGATCCAGAGCCTGGCGCAGGAACGGCACGCTCGCCTCCTCGTCGAGGCTCCAGGCGTGCCGTCCGGCGAGGGGCTCCCCGGTGGCAGGGGCACCATAGGTCATGCAGCCGAGGCAGATGCGCGAGACCTTGAGGCCCGTCCCCCCGAGATTGACGTAGTCCATGGTCCGTTCCGTGATCGAGTGGCGCCTGTTGCCGTGGGTCGCGCCGGTCCCCCGAGCCCTCATCTCTCCCTTGCCGATGGAGCCATTCCTACGGGTGATGCCCCACCGGCAGGACGCCCAGCACCTCCTCCCCCTCGGGGAGCTCGAGCGCCTCTCGCGCCTCGGCCGGTCGGAAACCGCCGACGAAGGTGCTGCCCAACCCGAGCGCCTCGGCCTGCAGGAAGAAGCCCTGTGCGGCGAGGCCCGCCTCGATGGCCATGAACTGGGGGCCGCGGTCCCCCATCCCGCTCATCTTCGAAAGGGTTCCGGTCAAGACGAAGATGACCGGTGCCTTCTCGACCCACCCCTGCCCCACCCCCCGCCGCACGAACTCGGCCCGGCGGTCGCCAGCCGACACCGGCTCGAGCGCGTGCGAGGGGGGGAGATACCGATACACGCCCGCGGGCAAATCGCGGACGTCGCCGGCGAGGACATAGACCTCAAGGGGGTAGGCCGCGCGAGCGGAGGGCGCGGTGCGGTGGCCCTTCTCGTCGGTCACCCCCTGGGCGGCCCAGCATAATTGACCGACCTCGGCGAGCAGGAGGGGCTTCGCGGTCGGGTTTCGAAGCGAGCGTCGCTGACTGAGCGCCGTCTCGACCGAGACCGCACCCCGGGTCTTCGCCTTGGGGAGGGAGACCGGTCCAGCCGGATCGGCGGGAGCGGCCACCGAGGCGGCGGCGATGGCGACGAGAACGAGAGCGAGGCGAGTCCTCATCCGGCACCTCCCAGGAAGATATGGTGGACTTTCGCTTGGGATGAGATCCTTTCTCGTCCCCCGGGTCGATGCGGTACCGCGACGCACGCCGGGCCTCCTCGGCCCGGGGGCCCGTTCCCCTTGCGGACCCCCATTGTGGCGAGCGTTCCGGTTCCCTCCTAGCGCTCGGACGATGCAGCGGCGGGCCCCTCGCCCTCTCCCGGCGGAACGAGGGGGGCCCGAGCGAGGAGCGAGACCTTCTCGATGAGGCAACGCTCGGCGGAGCAGACGCTGAAGGCGAGCGCACCGGCGACGCGCGATTCGCCCTCCTGCGGAGCGGTGAATGGGACTTCGAGGGAGACCGCGCAGCTCTCCTTTGGCCCCGCGGCGCAGGGCGACGTCGAGATGGGGCGCAGGCCGATGCGCGACTGGGGCAACGCCACGGTGCCCTCCGCCGAGGGGCGGAAGGACATCGGGTAGTCGAGGTTCACGTGGTACCCCGCGCGCGAGGTCACCTCGAGGCGGGCCTTGGAGGTCGCCCCGGGGGCGACCGGGGGAACGCTCATGGCCACCGCCCACTCCGCGGCCTCGGCCCGATCCCGCGGGTCGCTGGCCGCCCCGGTCGAGGCGGCGAGAAGCGCGACGAGCGCGAGGAACCCTCCCCTTCCGCTCATGACCGGTACTTGACGGTGCAGCCGTACTGCTTCGTCTCGGGGTAGCGGACCGGCCTTCCCGCTGCGAGATCGGCAAGGGCCGATGAAACGTAGTCCACGAGGGTGCCTCCCTGCGGAGCCTCCCCCTCGCCGTCGGGCGAGTTGTCGATGGCCCCGCGGTACACGAGCCGCCCGTCCCGGTCGATGACCATCATGCCGGGGGTGTTGGTGGCCCCGTAGGCATGCCCGACCTGGCCGGACTCGTCGAGGAGCACCGGGTAGCCCATCCCGAACTGCTTCGTCGCGGCGCGGTTCACCTCCACCCCGTAGCCCTGCTTCCCGGGAGCGGACGAGTTGACGGCGAGCCAGACCACTCCGGTCTTCATGTGGCGTGACGCATCCCCGACGAGCGTGCCGCGCGTGTGCGAGGCTTTCACGAACGGGCATCCGGGGTTGAACCACTCCAGCACGACGACCTGGCCCTTGAGGTCGGAGAGCTTCACCACCTTGCCGTCGAGATCGGGCAACTGGAACCCGGGAGCGGGCTGCCCAACTTCCGCAGCGACCGCGGGGAGGGAAACGAGTCCAGCCAAAAGGAGGAGGGAGCGCATATGCCTCTGATAACCCGCGAGCTCCCACAACGCGAACTCCTGTACCCTTTCGGATGGCTCGCGGGTCACGCCTGGGCTCGGGCCCGGGCCGCGCGCTGCTCGAGGAGGCCGCGGTACCGCTCGGCGAAGGCGGCCGGCTCGGCCGCCCGCACGCTCGGGCGGGCGGCGAGGGCCTCGGCCCAGGCCGCGACCCCGGGCTGCCTTGCGAGCAGCTTGGACCCGGGGCGGCCCAAGCTTTCGACCACGCGCCAGCGGCGGAAGAAGGGGGCGTAGGCCGCGTCGGCCAGGGAGAACCGTCCCCCGGAGAAGAACGGCCCTCCCCCGCGGCTGACCTGCGCCTCGAGCTTGGCAAGCGCCTCCTTGAGGGCGGTCAGGGACTCTTCGAGGGCGGACCCGGCGTCGGGCGTCGAAAGGGCGAGGGCGGCGGAGTGCGAGGCCGGCATGACCACCTCGTTCGCGTAGACGATCCAGCCGCGCGCCTCGGCCCGGGCGATGGGCTCCCCCGGCATGAGCGGCGGGTCGGGGTGGAGCTCGTCGAGGAGCTCGTTGATGATCATCGACTCGAAGACCGGGCGATCACCGATGAGGAGGACGGGGACCCGGCCCATGGGCGAGACCCGCAGGAACCAGTCCGGCTTGTTCGCGAGGTCGATGAACTCGACCCGATGGGGCAAGCCCTTTTCCAGAAGGACGATGCGGCTCCGCTCGACGTACGGGCAGAGCTCGAAGGAGACGAGCTTCAGCGCCTCGCTCACCATGGCCTCTCCGTTGGAAAGAGCGCAACCGGAATCCTTCATAGCCGCCGTGCCGGGGCGGGACAACCCCGTCCCGAGTGCGCCCGTTCGTCGCCCCCTCGGGAAGCCCACCTCCCGAAAAGGCCTTTCCGTCCCAGGGGAACGCTGGTAAAAGGTTAGTGGAGCTAACGATGAGACCCGATCCGCTTCGAGCCGCGCGCCTCGAGGGAGACTCGACCGAGCGGTGCGCCCGCCAAATCCTCGAGGTCGTGCCCCGAGCGATGCGGTTCCTTCGGGAAGAGATGCGACAGGGCGCCGGTACCGCGCTCTCCATCCCGCAGTTCCGGGTGCTCGCCTACCTGGGGCGCAGCCCGGGCTCCTCGCTCTCGGCCGTGGCGAGGACCGTCGGCGTCACCGATCCCACCGCCTCGCTGATGGTGAACCGTCTCGTGAAGCGGGGGCTCGTCACCCGGGCGGGAGACCCGGCCGAGCGGAGGCGGGTGATGCTGGCCCTCACGAACCGCGGGGCGGCGCGGCTCGAGCGGGCCCGATCGCACGCGCGGGCGCGGGTCTCGAAGCGCCTGGAGGCTCTCGACCGCTCCGAGCTCTCTCTTTTGGAACGGGGCCTCACGATGCTGGACCGGGCCCTCGAACCGGCGGGGCCGGTGGGAGCGCGTCCATGACCGGGGAAGGCGTACCGGAGACGGCCGGCGACCCTGGCGCCATCGAGACCATCGGCCTGACCCGCCGCTTCGGCTCGCTCACGGCCGTCGACGGCCTCACCCTCTCCATCTCCCGCGGAGTGATCTTCGGGCTCCTCGGGCCCAACGGCGCAGGCAAGAGCACCACCATCAAGATGCTCACCACCCTCTTGCCCCCGAGTGCCGGCTCGGCCCGGGTGGCCGGGCTCGACGTCATCCACCGGGCCCGGGAGGTCCGGCGCCGGATCGGCTACGTTCCCCAGCTCGTCTCCGTGGACGGATCGTTGACCGCCTACGAGAACCTGCAGGTGTTCGCCCAGCTGTACGGCGTACTCCGGGGCGAGCGCCGGGACCGCATCCGGCAGGCGCTCGTGCTCATCGGCCTCGAGAGCTCGGCCCATGTCCTCGTCAGGCAGTTCTCGGGAGGCATGATTCGCAGGCTGGAGATCGCTCAGGCGGTCCTCCACCACCCCCGGATCCTCTTCCTCGACGAGCCGACCGTGGGGCTCGATCCCATCGCCCGGCGCACGGTCTGGGAGCACGTGCGCGACCTGCGGGCCCGGTCCGGAACCACCGTTCTCCTCACCACCCACTACATGGAGGAGGCGGACGAGCTCTGCGACCGGGTGGCGATCCTCCACCGGGGCAAGGTGGCCGCCCAGGGCACGCCCGCCGAGCTCAAGGCCAGGGTGAGCGAGACCGCCTCCCTGGACGACGTCTTCGCCCACTTCACCGGCAACACCCTGGAGACGGGAGGAACCTACCGTGACGCCGCGCGAACTCGCCGGACGGCCCGACGCCTGGGATGACCGGGCCGGGGGGCTCCCTCCTCCCGCCCCCGACGAGCTGCCGCAGGGCGTGACCCGGGCCGTGGCGGCGTTCTGCGAGCAGCTTCTCACCATCGCCTGGGCCGAAACGCGCAAGCTGCGCCGAGACCCGACCGAGGTCTTCACCCGCGCGGTCCAGCCGGTGCTGTGGCTGGGCATCTTCGGGGTGATCATGAACCGGGCCCAGGCCATCCCCACCGGCTCGATCGGCTACCTCGACTTCCTCGTGCCCGGGATCCTCGCCCAGAGCGTCCTCTTCGTGGCCATCTTCTACGGCATCTCGCTCATCTGGGAGCGGGACTTGGGCATCCTCCACAAGTACCTCGCCAGCCCCGCCTATCGCAGCGCCCTGGTCGCGGGCAAGGCGGTCTCGGCCGGGATTCGGGCGCTCCTCCAGGGAGTGATCGTCGGCGCGGTGGCCTTCCTCATGGGTGCCCACCTGCGCCTCGACCCGGGATCGGTCCTGGCAGCGCTCCTCTTCGTCGTGCTCGGCGCGGCCGTGTTCTCGACCTTCTCCCTCACCATCGCCTGCCTGGTGAAGACCCGCGAGCGCTTCATGGGCATCGGCCAGGTGCTCACCATGCCGCTCTTCTTCGCGAGCAACGCCATCTACCCCTTGAGCCTCATGCCCAAGGGGCTCCGCCTCTTCTCCCGGGGGAACCCCCTCACCTACCAGGTGGACGCGCTCCGCGGCCTCATGATCCAGGGGGGCCAGAGCGCCATGGGCTACGGCGTCGATGCCGCCGTCGAGATCGTCGCGCTCCTCGTCCTCATCGCCATCGCGGCACGCCTCTACCCCACCACCGCCCACTGACGAGCGGTCCCCGGCGGGAAGGGCGCGGGTTCCCGATGGGCTCCTCCGCCCTAGCGCACGAACACGGTGACGTCGGCGGAGAGGCCCGCGGCGAGGACGACGTCGGGGGACGTCCTCCAGGCGATCCGGATGGGCACCCGCTGCACCACCTTCACGAAGTTGCCGGACGCGTTGTCGGGCGGAACGAGGGCGAAGCGGGCCCCGGTCCCTCCCGACCGGCTCTCCACCGTCCCCTCGAAGACCCGACCCGGGAAGGCATCGAGCCGGATGGCGGCGCGCTGGCCGGCGCGCATGGCTCCGATCTGGGTCTCCTTGAAGTTCGCCACCACGTAGGTGCGGGAGGGGACCAACTCCGCGAGCGGCTGACCCGCCTGGACGATCTGCCCCTCGTGGGCGCCGAGCTTGGAGATCACGCCCTCCTCCGGGGCGGTCACCTTCGAGTACGAGAGCTGGAGGCTCGCGAGGCGAAGGGAGGCCTCGACGCTCCGCACCCGGGCGCGCGCCAGCTCGGTCGCGGCCTGCGCCGCGGCGAGCTGCGCCGCGACCGGCGACGACTGTTTCAGCCGTCCCCGCGCCTCCAGCACCCGCGACGCCGCCGCCCGCCGGGCGACCTGCGCTGCGGCCAGGAGCGCCTCCGCCTGGGCCACCGCAGCGCTCGCGGAAGCGGCCCCCGCCTCCGCGTGCTCCAGGTTCTCCCGGGCGATGGCGCTCTCGTCCTCCAGCTGACGGGCCCGTGAGAGGTCGAGGTCGGCCCGGTGCGAGTCCACCCGCGCCCGGTCCAGGGCGGCCTCCGCCGCCGCCACCTGGGCGTCGGCGTTCGCCACCCCCACCGTCGATCCGGACACGGCAGCCTCCGCCGAGGCGAGCCCTCCCTTGGCAGACGCCTCCACCACCCGCTCCTGCGCCTCGGCCGCCGCCGCCTGGGCCTCCGCCGTCGCGAGCTCCGCCTCCGCCTGCGCCACCCGCGCCTGGAAGTCGGCGGGGTCGATCTCGAACAGCGTCTCGCCCCGGCGCACCATCTGGTTCTCGATGGCGCTCACCCGGAGGAGCTGTCCTCCCACCCGCGGTCCCAGCGGAACGACATCCGCCTCGACCTGGGCGTCGTCGGTCTCTTCCTCGCCTGCCGTGAGGAGGAGGTGCACCACGATCCCCAGAACCGCCAGCGCCAGCAGGATTCCCAGGACCAGGAACGGCCGTGGCCCCCGGCGCCGCGCCGCCGGGGGCGGTTCCACCGCGACCGCGGCCGGCTGAGCGCTTCGGCTGTCCTTCATGATCGTTTCCATGAGCTCACTCTCCATGGAGGGAGGCCGGGGAATGCCCGTGATGGGCGGAGCGGAGGAACACGAGCAGGGGGAGGACCGCCAGGAACATGAGCGCCGCCAGCAAGAACACCTTCTCGAAGGCGAGGACCATCGCCTGGCGCTCCACGAGGCCGTACAGCACCGCCCGGGCGCCGGCGTGGGCGCCCGCCGGATGGTAGCCGCGGCGGATCATCCCCTCGGCGATCTGGGCCAGGCGGGTCGAGACGATGGGGTCGGTCTCGACCAGGTGGGAGGCGATCGAGGTGCGGGCGGGGGCGGCGGAGCGGGTGAGGAGGGTCGCGAACACCGCCAGCCCGATCGAGCCCCCTACCTGCCGGAAGAGCGAGTTGAGCCCGGTGGCGTCCGAGAGCTGGTGCCGGCGGATGCCCGACAGGGCCGCGGTCGCGAGGGGGACGAACAAGCACGAGAAGCCCACTCCCTGGATCGAAGTGCAACCCACGATCGCCAGGTGGGAGGTGTCGAGGGTGAAGCGGGACTGGAGGATGGCGCCCAAGGAGACGAGCACGATCCCGATTCCCACCACCAGCCGCGGCGAGACCGCGTTGTAGATCCGGCCCACGATGGGCGTGATCACGAGCGAAACCAGGGCGCGGGGCATGAGCGCAAACCCCGACTGCGTGGCGGTGAAGCCGAGCATCTCCTGCATGAAGAGGGGGAGGAGGAACATGCTCGCCATGAGCATGGCGAACATGACCGAGCCGATGAGGGTGCCGGACAGGAAGGTCTGGTCCCGGAAGAGCCGGAGGTTCACGACCGGCACCGCCGCGGTCAGCTCGCGCCAGACGAACGCGGCGATGGCCCCGAGCGCCACCCAGAAGCAGGTCGCGATGGCGCGGTCCTCGAACCAGTCGTACCGGGTGCCCTCCTCGAGGAAGTACTGGAGGGAGGCCAGCCCCACGATCATGAGCAGGATGCCGGGGTAGTCCACGTTGTGCCGCTGGGCCACCGCCAGGGTATGGCTCTGCCGGATGAGGTCCTGGTCCTCGTGGACGAACGAAGCCACCATGGACATCCCCAGGACCCCCACCGGCACGTTGATGTAGAAGATCCAGGGCCAGGAATAACTGTCGGTGATGTATCCGCCCAGCGTCGGCCCCAGCGCCGGCCCGAGGATCACCGCCATGGAGAACACCGCCATCGCCATGCCCTGCTCCTCCGGCGGGAACGTGGTCCGGAGGATGGCCTGCTCGGTGGGCTGAAGCGCGCCCGCGCCGAGGCCCTGAAGGACGCGCCAGGCGACCAAAGCGCCCAGCGAGCGCGCCGTCCCGCACAGCGCCGAGCCGACGATGAAGAGACCGAGGGCGACCAGGTAGACGCGCTTCTGCCCGAAGAGCCGCCCCAAGAAGCCCGTGAGCGGCATGACGATCACGTTCGCGATCACGAAGCCGGTGGTGATCCAGGTGATCTCCTCCACCGTCGCCCCCACCGAGCCGCGGATGTGCGGGAGCGCGACGTTCACGATGGAGGCGTCGATCGTGCCCATGAGCGTGCCGAAGGTGACCGACACGGTCACGAGCCACTTGTTGGTCCTCGGAGGTGCCCAGGGCACGTCCGCGGCGATCGTCCTCACGAGCGCCTCCCTGACGTCCTGCGCAGCGACCTCACGAGGACTATCGCACCACGCCGAGCGGGGCACAAACGCGGCTCGATGCGACGAGTCGCATTTCAACCGGCGCTCGCGCCCGGAGCGGGAAGGAAGGCGAGTTTCGGAAGCGGGCGGTAACGCGTCCTTTGGTCGCGCCCGCGTCCGTTTGCCGAACGATTGGACCGGGGCCGGAAACCTTCTTCCCCCCGAGGGAAGGCGACGCCCATCGAGAAACGCTACCCCTCCTCACCTGCCCGCCACCCCAAGACCCCAGGTGCGGGAGCCGGCGCGGGCGGGACCCCGGAACCCCGGCTCCGATTTTCCCCGGCACCCCGCCTGGAAGGCGAGACACCGGGGGGTGTCGGACGTGAGCTACCCCGGGGCCGCGCGCCCTCCAAGAATCTCCCGGGTCCCGCGGCGGCGCGAGGAGGCGGCTAAAGGCCCCCACCCTCGCGCCGGGAGCGGGAGCCTCCCCGGCGGTGAGGCCCGGGCGCGGACCGGGCCCGAGCACGCTCCCGGCTCAGTATCCTCCGCCGCTCATTCCGTATCCTCCGCCGCCCATTCCGCCCGAGCCCGCGGTGCTGGGCGGGAGAGCGGGCTGCGCGGTCGAGTCGACCCGGATGCTCCCGTCGGGCGTGGCCATGAGGCTCTTGTGGACGGTGCAGTAGTACGGGATCACCGCGCCCTCGACCGCGTTCGCCGGGATCGTGAAGCTCCGCTGGCCGGTGAACACGCCGGTGTCGAACTGCACCCCACCCACGGCACCGGGAGTGAATGCCCCGTCGGCGGTCTCGCTGGTCACCGAGTGGGGCATGGCGTCCTGGTTCAGGACCGTCACGGTACCTCCCGGTGGAACGGCGAGGGGGATGGGCGAGAAGGCCATGTTCCTGATGGCGATGTAGAAGCCCGGCGTGCCGCCCGTGCTCCCGCCGCCCCCTCCTCCCCCGCCGTAGCCTGTGCTGCCGCAGGCCGAAAGCAGTAGGGCGGCACCGATCGCCGCCTTTGCGCTCAGAGACGTGCTCTTCATCTTCTTCCTCTCTCACGGGTGGTCACCACCCGACTCGATACTGGCTGCGCGCCCCTCGGGGCGCGTCTCTCAGTGCGTCGCCTCCGATGGCGACTTTCCGGCCGGCACCACGTCGCCGCCCTGGGCCAACCGGAGAGCGGTGGGCGCCCGCGGTTACGCGCCCGGAAGGGAGGCCCCTCGCCGGGCGGTGGCGCCCCATCAGGCCTGTCCCACCGGGCGCGGTGGCGGTGTCAGCAACGGCATGAAGCGTTGCGCGCCGATCCTGGTCGCGATCGGCCTGGGCGGCACCGTCCACGCCCAGGATGCCAGCGGGCAGCAGGGGCGACTCATCGAGATCCACTCCCTCTTGCTCGATCTCCCCCCGCTTCAGTCGCCCGCCGCGCTGTCCGCGGGCACGCTCGATGCCTCGGTGGAAGCCGTGACCATTCCCCCCATCGACGGGACCGTGGGCGACAAGCAGGAGCTCACCGCCTCGGATCACACGAGGGTCTTCCCTCGGCCCCGCTTCATGCTCGGCCTGCCTGCCCCGCCCGGCGCACGCGCCTTCGTCGGCCTCGCGTACATCCCGCCCCTCCGTATCCGGCAGGTGAGCACGAACTATGGTGCGGTCGAAGGCGGAGTGGGAATCGCGCCGGGCGCGTTTCGCCTCGGACCGCGGCTGTACGCCGTCTACGCCACCTCGAGCGCACCGGTCACCGAGCCACAGACGCGCGACGTGCTCAGGACCTGGGTCTACGGGGCGGATCTCTCCGCGGGCCTGCGGCTCGGACAGGGGGCGTTCCACCTCGAGCCCTACGCCGCCCTGGGGATCGTCTCCCTCCGCGGCGACTTCCGAGTCACCGTCGACGGCACGACCCTGAAGAGCGCGTACACCGGCCCCGCGCTGCACGCGGGGCTGCGCCTAGCCCTGGGCCGGCCATTCGAGGTCGTGGCGGAGACCGTCGCCTACCCCGGCAGGCTCATCCACACCGACGTGCGGGTTGGCTATCTTTTCGGCGGGTGATCGCGGCCATGGCTCGCCGGTTCCCAAAGCCGAGGGCCCCGGCGATGAAGGAGTCGAGATGAAGGTGCACACGGTGGCCGTGGGACTCCTCCTGGCAATAAGCCCGGCCTCGTCCGTCCCCGCCGCCGAGTTGGAGGTGGTTCCCTCCGGCGACGGCATCCGGGTCCACGTCGCCAAGCAGGGGCTCTTCGCCGGGTTCGCCCACGATCACGACTTCGAGGTGACCCACTGGAGAGGAACGGCGAACGTCCCGGAGGACGATCCGGGGAGGGTCTCGGTCGAGCTCGTCCTCGACGCCGACTCGCTGCGCGACCGCGAGAAGGGGCTCTCGGAGAGCGATCGGCGCAAGGTCGAGGCGCAGTCGTCCGGTGCCGAGGTCCTCGACGCCGCGCATCATCCCACCATCACCTTTCGTTCGGAGAGCACGAGCCTTCTCGCCTCGGGTGCAGAAGGTCTCGAGCGGGGGACGATGCACGGCACGCTGACCCTCCGTGATCAGGAGCACCCGGTGGACGCGACGTTCGAGGCGGTGCACGAGGGGGACCGCTGGCACGTCCGAGGACGAGCGCGGTTCCTCCAGTCCCAGTTCGGGATCAAGCCATTCAGCGGGTTCGGGGGGACGGTGGGGGTGAAGGACGAGGTGGAGGTGACCTTCGCGCTCACCGTGCAGCCGGGCGCAAAGAACGAGGAGGAGGAGGCCGCCGGGCAGGGCTCCTCCCCGTAGACATCCCACCCCGGAGCGAACGGTCCTCCTCGTCGGAGGCGCCTTCGAGTCGGTCCCCGCGGATTTCCTCCCGGGGAGGACTGGGGCAGCGTCCGACGCCAGGCCCGCAGAAGTCTCCCGGACGAACGCCCACGGGCCCGCCCCTCCCTCCAGAAGACCCGGGCGGTGAAACATAGTAGATCCCTCGATTCATGGACGCGAAGACCTTCGACGCAGCGCGCGGGCTGGTGCAGAGGCACCACGTCCACTTCGACGTGCGCGAGGAGTTGGTGGTCGACGGAGAGCAGCGGCGCAAGATCGGCTACTGCGTGCGCCTCTGGGCGGTGGTCTCGGGCGCGCGCATCTTGCCGGGCAACGCGGCGGCGAGCCTCTTCGGGGCCGCCCTGCGGGAGTTGGCGAAGGTCGTGCTCCCGGAAGACCCGGGCGCCACCATGGTCTCGATCGAGGCGACGGAACCGATGCTCTACGACTCGCGGGTCGTCCCCGGTGCGGACGAGATTGCCCTCGACATCCTGCTGGTGCGCGGCGGCGAGGGGAGCCACCCCGCCGGCGAGAGCGAGGACCGCTGCCTGAAAGCGATCCGGGGAACGCTCGAGTCCCTCGGCGCGCACCAGCGCGACTGACCGTCCCGCTCGACCGGTCCCTCCCAGGCTCTGGGCTAGACGCCTCCCGTCCAGGGTCGGCCCGCTCGAGCTCTCCCCCTCCTTCGCCGGAGAGCTCTCGCCCCCTCCCCCTCTCCCTTGCCATCCCGCCAAATCCGCGGGAATTGTTAGTCGATCCGTGGGCCGCCCGTGGGAGCGAGCTCCTCTTGGCCCGGGGAGCCCCTCTGGCCCAAGGGCGCGGCCAGGGCGCCCAGAGCCGCATCCACGGTGTGATAAACGGGCAGCCCTCCCTCGCCCCCCACGAGCCCGAATCGCTCCAGCACGTTCACGATCGCGTGGAAGGAGACGACGAAGGCGATCGCCACGCCGCGCCGCTCCAGGCTGCGACGCACCTGGACCAACATCTTCGCCGCCGAGTAGTCGATGTCGTCGATCCCCGTGGTGTCGAGGACCACCGCGCGGACCGGTTCCGGGGCGGCCGAAACGAGCTCGATGAGCTCGTCCATGAAGAGACCCGAGTTGGCGTAGAAGAGGTTCGCCTCGAACCGGTAGGCCAGCACTCCCGGCGCCGCCAGTCGGCCGGGGGCGAGCGGCATCGAATCCCATCCGCCCCTCCCGTTGCGCACGAGCACCCGGGTGCGCGGCCGGTAGGTGTGGCGGACCTGCTCGATGAGCGACAGGACGACCGCCACCGCGATGCCATCCATCACGTTGAACACCACGACCGTCATCGCTGCGACCGTCGCGATCCAGAACTCGGCGCGTTGCAATCGCCACAGCTCGGACATTCCCTTCAGGTCGACGAGCTTCAGGCCGACCAGGAACACGATCGCCGAGAGGGCGGCGGCGGGTAAGAGCTCCAGCGGCCGGGTGAGAAAGAGGAGAACCGCCAGCACGACCGCCGCCGCGGTCAGGTGAGCGACTTGGGAGCGGCCTCCCGCCTCGTCGAGCATCTCCGTCTTGGTAGGGCTTCCGTTGACCACGAAGGTCCCGGTGAACGCGGCGGCCGCGTTCGCGCCGGCGAGACCTATTAGGTCGCGACCGGCGGCCCACGGTTCCTCGTAGCGGAGGGCGTAGGCCCGGGCGGTCGCCGCGCTCTGGGCCAAGATCACGATGAAGCAGGAGGCGGCGCAGGTCAGCACCGGGAACACTTCCCCCGCCCGTGAAAGCGGCCACCCCAGGGACGGGAACCCGTTCGGAACGCTTCCCACCGTGGCGATCCCTCGCCCGGGGAAGTCGAGCGCGATACTCGCCGCGATCGCTCCGATGACCGCGATGAGGGCGCTCGGGGTCCTCGGGGCCAGGCGTCGGCCCCCCACGATGACCACGAGGACCGCTGCGGAGATCGCGAACGTCGCGGGATTCGCCGAACCCAGCCTCTCGATCACCGAGAGGAACTGCGGCAAGGACCCGTGTCCGACCTTGGGCAGCCCCAAAAGGCCCGGCAGCTCGCCGCACGCCACCTGGATGCCGACGCCCGTCAGGAAACCGATGAGCGCACTCCGCGACAGGAAGTCGGCCAAGAACCCAAGCCGGAAGGCGCGAGCGACGAGGAGGAGCCCGGCCACGGTGAGGGCGGCGACGCTCGTCAACCTTAGGTACTCGGGCGTGCCGATCGCGGCCAGCGGGGCGAGCATCGAGGCCAGGATCGCCGCGGTGGCGGAGTCGGCGGCGACTACCAGGTGGCGGGATCCGCCCAAGACCGCAAAGACGGCCACGGGCAGCAGCATCGTGTACAAGCCGGTGACCACCGGCGTCCCGGCGATCTTCGTGTAGCCCATCACCTCGGGAATCCCCAGCGCTGCGACCGTGATTCCCGCGACGATGTCCGCCGGCACCCTGCGGCGGTCGAGCGGCAGAAGGCCTCCGAATAGCCCAAACCATCCGGGGGCGGGGTTGGGACGAGGGTAGCTCATCGATTCCCTCTAGAGGTCGCTTCCCAGGGTCTTCTATCTTCATCTTAGCCCGCGCCTCTGGGCCGTCCCACATTCCCCTCGGTCCCCTGGGAGAAAGGCCCGTCGCCGAGGCCGCCAGGGGCGCTCGAGAACCCCACTGTCCGATTGCTCACCCCGAAAGCTCGAGTCGCTCGTCGCGCGGCCGAACCGACGGACCCCGTCGGCGTTCCTCCGGCAGGGAGGCCCCGATGCTTCGCCTGTCAGTGAACCCAAGAACGCCCAACCGACCGGCCGCTGGTCGCCACCTCACCGACGCCGCCGCTCCGGTCCCCGCCACGCGGCGCGCGCATCGCCGCGCCGGGCGGTCCGGGCGGCGACCTCCTCGCCGCTAAAGGTGCCCTCGTAGATGGGGCGAAACGCGATCGTCCGCGCCACGGCCGCGGCCGTGTGGCCGCGACCGGTCGCGAGCGATCGTCACCCAGCGGAGGAGCCCTCCTCCGCCGGAAGGAGGGCTCGAACTCTTGAGGGCGATTCCGAGAGTAGCCCCTTCGAGCGCGATCGCTTCACCTGCCGTGCTGCTCATGCCGGTATGCAGGCCGAGCAGGGGCGGGGCGCATCACGTATCCCGGGTGCGGACCTCCGACGCCGGTCCGGTAGTAGACCGGTGCTCCCCCCCAACCATGAGCGCCCCAGTAATGGGGCCCGATCCACCCATGGTAATACCCCCACCCGTGGTATCCGCCCCAACCCCAGTAACCGCCGACCCTGAACCAGGGGTGCGAGTACCAGACGAAGTAGTGAGGACCCCAGGTACCCCAGTAAGGCGCCGGCCCGTAGCCGTACACCCAAGGTGCAACCACCCAGCGCCAGCCGTAGACGGGGTAGTAGACGTACATGTCCGGATACACCTGGGGGTCGCTGGGGACGTACGTGTACTGCTCGGCGTACGGCATCCAGAGCCAGCCGTACTGACTCGTGTAGACCCACTGACCAGAAGGGGAAGCGCTCTGCGCATCGCCAGCGGGCGGAGCGACCGTGGGCTGGCCCTGCGGAGGGGGAGGCGGAGCTTCCGACGGCTGGGCCTCGGACGGGCTCACGCCCTGTGCGGGTGCTGCCTTGGGCGGAGGCGGAGGAAACGCGTTGTCGCTTTGAGCCGCCTGTGCGGTGACAAGCGCCGGAGCAGCGGCGAGTAAGACAGCAAAACAGGCAAGACGTGCCACGGGGAGCCTCCTTGCTCAAATAGTCTAAACACCGAAGGCCACACTTCGTTTCGGTCATGCCTCGAACAGGACGTGCGCCGCGAAATACCCCAGAGGGTGCGCTCGACGTGATGCCCCCATTAGGGTTCAGGTGGTTGGTATCGACGTCGAACGCGGCTGCACTTTCTCGGACGACCCCTCTACGAGAAGGGCGCAAGCCGGTCAAGGAAGCGCGCCTCCCCGCCCACCCGCGCTAGACCTGCCGTGGCCCGGGCACACGAGGTTACATAGCCTCCCCCCGTCACCGGCGGCGGCGAGATGGTGAGGCCCAGCTCGATTCCGCGTCCGCTCCGATCTAGTCCCGAGCGTGCCGGGCCGACGTCGAGCCCGTCTCTTCGGAGATCCCGCCGGTCGAGGGCCGAACCGATGCAGACCTCGACTTAGCGCCAAGGTGTGTTGCGCCGCCGGGGAAGGCAGCGGAAGCTCGGAACCATGCCTGCGCAGGAGTTCTTGCAGCGCGAGTTTCCCGCGATCCGCAAGACGGTGTTCCGCCTCGGTCTCTCGGCCACCTTCGGGCTCGACGGGATCGGCGTTCGAGAGGCCCTGGAGCGCATGCAGTACGTATTCCTCACGTCCAGGATGCCGTGGGAGGCGGTCCGCGAGGCGCTCGCGCGCGATCGAGAGCGGTACGCCATCGTGGCCGGGCCGCCGCTGGGGTACTTCCCGGGGGCGTGTCGTCGCGCTGTGGAAAGGATTCTGAGACGCCTCCACACCGACTATCTCGACGTCCTGCAGCTCTATTGGCTCGGGAAGATGTCGGCCTTCTCTGGCCCGGTGCAGGAGGAGATGGCGCGCTTGCGGAGCGAGGGAAAGGTCCGCGCCCTGGGCGCTTCCGTCCACGATCGGCCCCGGGCAGGCCGGCTGGCGGCCGACTCGATCCTCGATGTGCTCATGATCCGCTACAACGCCGCCCATCCCGGTGCGGAGCGAGACGTCTTCCCTCATCTCGCGATGCGGAACCCCTGGGTCGTGGCCTACACCGCCACCTCGCACCGCAAGCTCCTGAAGCCGGTGAAGGGTCATTCCGGGAGGGTCCCCACCGCCGGCGACTGCTACCGGTTCTGCCTCACCAGCCCGCACGTGGACGTGGTGCTCACGGGGCCGCGCACCGTGGCCGAGCTGCGCGAGAACCTCGCGGCGATCGAGAAGGGGCCCCTGGACCCGGCCGAGCTGGATTGGATGCGCGGCTTCGGCAAGCTCGTCCACGGTTGATCTTTAGCACCTTGACTCGCGTTTCATCGGCCGGGGTCCGTCCCTTGAAGGGCGACGGACCTGTTAGCCGCGGGCGAAGACCCCGTCGCACGGGTGAACCGGATTGCTCCTCGACGGTCAGGGCTTTCGCGCCCAGACGAGGTACAGGACCGACCCACCCCCGCAGTGGAACGTGCCCGCCTCGATGGCGGCCACCACCTCGCCCAGGTCGGCCAGGGCGGCGTTCCAACCCTCCTCGAAACGGTCCCCATCGCCTCCGCCCGCGGTGAAGTATCGTCGCGTCGTCTCGCGGTCCGAGATGAAGATCCCCCGAGCGACCCGGCCCCGGAGATCGGCGATGATCGCCCGCTGCTCGGGGCCAGGGTAGGGAGGGAACAGCGCTGCCGCGTGCTCCCACTGCCCGACGCGGACCTCTCCCAGTCCGAGCGCGGCGATCATGCCGGGGAGCCGATCGCCGATCGAGAGATCCCCGTCACCGCAGGCCACTCTTCCCCGCTCACAGGTGAGGTAGAACCGGACGCGTTCCGCGACGCGTTCCGGCGACCGGTGAAGCGAGCCGTACAGCATCTGCGCGGCTCGGTTCGCCGGCTCCGCGGCCACGAGGAGCCCCCCGGGACGCAGGACCCGGGCCATCTCGCGGAGGGCCAGAACGGGGTCAGCGAGGTGGATGAGCAGCGTTTGGCAGGTGACGAGGTCGAAGGACTCGTCGGCGAACGGCAGCCGCTCCACCGTCCCCTCTTCGAAGTGGAACCGGTCGGTGAGCCCGCGTTCACTTGCCGCCTGCGCCACCCGGCGTACCCACTCTGGTTCGCGATCGACCCCCGTCAGTCGGGCGGTGAGGGGCAGCACCTCGGCGAGCGCGAACGACCAGTGCCCCAGGCCGCAGCCGACATCGAGGGCCTCGCGGACCTCGCCCAGGTTCCACCGCCTGGCCATGAGCCGCAGGTACTCCAAATCCCAGAGAAACGATCGAGAGCGCGCGCCGAGCCACTCGCGCGAGTGGGGGGCGCTCGGCCGGGAACCGTCGGGCCCGGGCGCCTCGCCTGCGACCGCGGCGCTCAAAGGGCCCTTGAGGCCACTCGGTAGCTTCTTCCCGAAGGAGAGGAGATTCTCGTCGTGGGCGTATCCCAGCCTGCGCCAGAACCGCTGTGCGGCCGTGCTGGAGGCGAACGCCTGGAGGTTCACCTTTGGGCACCCGCGCAATTGCAAGGCGCGCTCCGCCTCGGCCACGAGCCTCCGTCCCAGCCCACCGCCGCGCGCCTCCGGGTGGACTCCGACGGAGTAGAGCCAGCCGCGATGCCCGTCGTAACCGGCCATGGCGGTTCCCATGACCCGACCCTCTCGCTCGGCCAGCCAGAATAACCCGTCTCCCTCGGCGAGCTTGCGGGCGACCGAAGCCGCAGCGTCACGGTGCGGGTGCGACGGGTCGACGTATTCGGGGAAGACGATCCGCCAGAGCGACACGACCGCCTCGCTGTCGGCCGGGGCGACAGGGCGGATGTGAAAAGCGTCGGTCCGGTCGCCGGGCATGCGGTCCAAAGCGATCGAGGACGCGAATGTACCAGGGGCCGAGGGAATCCGCTGTTCGTAAGAGCGAGTCTCCCGCCCGCGGACCGCTCGCCATGCGAGCCATCGTCCCGGACGCCCAGGCGAGGACGCGATTCGGAGGGTGAGAGCCCCACCGTTCACCGCCTTCGATGGAGCCCATCGCCGGCTCCGTGCCCGGGGCCCGGCCCACCCCTTCCCCCGAACCTTCCTGCCCCGGGTGCTCTCTCGCGCGGGAGGGGCCTGCGCGGGACGAGGGTCGAGTGAAAGGGTTCCTTCAGCCGCTGCGAATCTCGCCGTCCGGTTTCGATCGGGAAGCCGCCCCCGAGCTCCTCGCGCCGGGTCGGGGGATGGCTCCTGCTCGCGGGGCGCCGACCGGTGCCGGGCCTTTCCTGGTAAGGCGATGTGTGGTTCATCCGACCCCGCGCTCGTCCCGTCTCTTGGGGTCGCTAGAACTCCCCGAGCGCTACACTTGTCTCATCTCCGGCGGAGGTCTGCGTTCCATGAGGTGGCTTGCGTGGTCCCTCGCGCTTCTCACGCTCACCGGCTGCGCAGGCGGCTCGGGAAACCAGCCGGGCGGAGGTGGATCGAGTGGAGCCAAGGTGACGTCCATCGCCAAGGATGGCGTCACCTGGACCTTCAGTCAGCCGGTGGTCGCTGGCCAGTTCGTCAACGGCGACTGGTACGTCGTCGGCCCCGTCACGGTGACGAGTATCGATCCCGCGCCCATGACGGCGTCGCCTTACGAGAATGGATCGGTCCTCAACCTCCCCACGTCGAATGGCAAGAGCGGTTTCGATCAGCGGCTCAATGACGGCACCGACGAGTCCTGGTGGTTCGACCCTTCGCTGCGTGCTTACCCACCGCTTCTCCTCAAGGCGGGCGACGCCCTGGTCTCGACCATCAGCCTGGCACAGATCCACTCGGTCCCCGAGGTCATGCGGGCGGGAGACATGAACGCCAGCCCGGTGGCGAGCGCCTCCGTCCTGACGGTGCTGGGCGCCGTGGCGCCTCCCGATGCCTTCCGCCCCTCCTATTGCGATCGCGCCCAGGCGCTGTATCGCGCCGGGAGCCTGCAGCGGAACCTGCTCCCCTCCCTGCCGGCGCCCAATCCTTCCGCGACGCCTTCGCTGTCGGTGTTCGAGGACTGGTTCCGGCGACCGTGGATCGACACCAATCCGTTCCTCTTCGATGTGCCCGCCCAGTACATGCCCAGCTACGGGCAGCACATCGCCTTCGCGGACTCCTACGTGGGGCTCCTCCTCGCACTCGACTTCCCCGCCGATCGCAAGGTCCCCCTCACCAACTACTTCGTCCAGTACGGGATCGATCTCTACGGGTGCCTGAAGAGCGGATACGGATGGCCCGCCTTCGGTGGGCACCGCAGCGGGCGGAAGATGCCCATCCTCTTCGCCGGCATCCTCTTGAACGACGAGGCCATGAGGAACGTGTCCACCACCGATCCGAACCAGTTCGGCGAGGACATGCAGACCGTTTACGTCGACGAGATCCCCGGCGGCTACACACTCGCCTGGCAGGGCGCCACCGTGATCTACGGCGGGCACTACGGAGTCCTGGCCGACGGGACCCCGGTGAGCCCTGGCCTCTACGGACCCTACGAGCAGCTCCCTCCCCCTCAGTGGCCGCTCCTCACACCGACCGAGCAGCTGGGCGAGGCGTACCGACGCTGCTGTACTTCCGTGTCCTGGGTGGGCGAGGCGCTCGCGATCCGGATCCTCGGTGGAATGGACCTCTGGAACCACCCGGCCTTCTTCGACTACGTGGACCGCTGGATGACCGAGGACGACACCCAAGCGGTCGCGGACATTACCGCCCAGACCGGCTTCGACTACAGCGCCAATTGGGAACGGCAGCGCCAGACCCGGTATTGGCTGGAAGGGGAGTTCCCTCAATACACATTCATCGACGATATGTGGAACACCTACCGAAGCCAGTACTGAGCTCGCAGTAACAACTTGATCTCACGCGTTCTTCTCCCGGCAGGCGCCGCGGCCGCCGCGGTGGCGGCGCGAGAGAAGCACCTCGAGAGAGCCGTCTTCCGCGATCGGCCGGCGAATGAGGCGCAGGGACGCGCAAGCATGTCCCTCCCGGGGTCGCAGCGGATCGCGGGGTCAAGCGGGGCCGCTCGTTCGTCGCGTCGCCCTCTACTGGCCAATGGGCGGTGGCTGCGGAAAGCGCCGGGTCTGCGGGTAGGCGTCTCTCGGCAAGTTCTGAGTGTCCCCGACGGCCGTGCAGACGCACACCTCGCAGCCCCGCGCCTTGTCGAAGGTGCATTCCCGCACCGAAAGGCAGCGCTCCGGCGACCCGGGACAGAGGGGGCCTGCGGGGGGAGCCTGTTTGCTTGTGGCACAGGCGATACTAGCTGCCAGTCCCATCGCAAGAAGGCAACGCATGCCCAGAGGAAAGCACGGCATCACTCGAGGGGGCTAGGGGCTTCGTGGGTCGGTGACCGGCCGCTCTTCGAGATCGAGGTCACGCCTCTCATCGAGCTAGACCGGGAATCGCCTCCCCGCACGAGGATCCCGCTCGTAGCGAGGCTGGGCGTCCGAGGTGGCGCGAGGATATCGACCGTTCGCGGGGTCCGCCTCCGGCCGTTCCCTCAGGCGATGCGGAGCTCGGTCTCGGCGTCGAAGAGGTGCAACCGGTCGAGGTCGAGATGGACCTTCGCGGTTGTGCCCGGTGCGGGGGCGCGGTGGGGGTCCTCCTGGTAGACCAGAGCGTCCTCGCCGAGACGAGCGTGGACCACGATCTCGTTCCCGAGGGTCTCGACGATCTCCACCGAGGCCTCCACGGGAAGGGTCCGACGCGAGCCCCCCTCGGAGAGGACATGTTCCGGCCGTATGCCGGCGATCACGCGGCGGCCGGAGCGAGAGGCGGCGCTTTCCCGGAGGGCGGGAGGCAAGGGGAGGACGAGCGACCCGACGGCGACCGCCCCGTTCGTCAGCGTGCCACGCAAGAAGTTCATGGGCGGCGTTCCGATGAACTGGGCCACGAAGGCCGAGGCGGGACGCTCGTAGACCTCCAGGGGGGAGCCGACCTGTTGCAGGATTCCCTTGTTGAGCACGCAGATGCGGGTGCCCATGGTCATGGCCTCCACCTGGTCGTGGGTGACGTAGATGGAGGTCGTGCCAAGGCGGGCCTGGAGCTTCTTGATCTCGGCGCGCATCTGGACCCGAAGCTTGGCATCGAGGTTGGAGAGGGGCTCGTCAAAGAGGAAGACCGCGGGCTGGCGCACGATGGCCCGACCGACCGCCACACGCTGGCGCTGCCCCCCGGAGAGCTGCCGGGGCTTTCGATCGAGGAGGGCCTGGATGCCGAGGACCGCCGCCGCCTCCGCGACCAGCCGGTCGATCTCTTGATGCCCGAGCTTCCGGATCTTGAGACCGAACTCGATGTTCTGCCGCACGGTCATGTGGGGATAGAGGGCGTAGCTCTGGAACACCATGGCGACGTCGCGGTCCTTGGGCGCGACGTCGTTCACCACCCGGTCGCCGATGGAGATGCTCCCTCCGGAGATCCCCTCCAGCCCGGCGATCATGCGCAGGACGGTGGACTTGCCACACCCGGACGGACCTACGAGGACCATGAACTCGTGGTCGACGATGTCGAGGTCCAGGTGCTCGATGATGGATACCTCCCCGAAGCGCTTCTGCAGCGACGAGAGCCGTACCCTTGCCATGCGACACCTCCGACCGGCCCGCCCCCGGATTGGCTCGGCGGCACGGGCCGTTCACCTGCTCACGACGCAATAGGCCCTGCGCCCGGTCGATCGCAAGCCGTTTCAACGGGCGGTCCCGCCCGGCGCGCCTGATGGGGTGACCGGCCCACGGCTTCCCCCGGCGAGAGCGAGCCGGCCAGGGTGCCGAGGAGCCTCATACCGTCTCGGGCCCCTCCTTCACCCGAGCCCGTACGAACCGTCCGGATTCCCCGCCGACGCCCATGTCTACCCTTGCCCCGCGGGCCTTTGGTTGCTACGCGTAACTGACACTTGGGGCTCGCACCGATTGGAAATCGATGGATGTCCGGGCCCCGGACTCGCTGTCTCGGCGACGGAGGAGGTCACCGGCCATGAAGAGGCTTTTCGTCACGGCTGCGCTGCTGACGCCGCTGTTCGCGCTAGCGGCCGGCAAGTTGGGCGGCAAGGTCACCGTCCTCGGAGTTTGGGGCGGGACCGAACTCGACACCTTCAACGCGATGGTGAAACCATTCCAGGAGAGGACCGGTGTCCAGGTCGAGTTCGAGGCCACCCGCGATCTCGACGCGGTGCTCACCACCCGGGTCGCGGCCGGCAACCCGCCCGACCTGGCGGTCCTCCCCAGCCCGGGCAAGATGGCCGACCTCGCCCGTCAGGGGAAGCTCGTGGACCTGGGGGGGGTGCTCGACGTGGGCGCGATGAAGAAGTCCTACGCCCAGGGCTGGCTCGACCTCGGCAGCGTGGACGGCAAGCTCGTCGGCATCTTCCCCAAGGCCGACCTGAAGGGGCTCATCTGGTATGACCCCAAGGTCCTCAAGGCGGCCGGCCTGAGCGCGTCCCCCAAGACCTTCGCCGACCTCATGTCCGAGGCGAGCGCCGCCGCCGCCAAGGGCGTCACCCCCTTCGCGATCGGGATCGAGAGCGGCGCGGCGAGCGGGTGGGTGGGGACCGACTGGCTTGAGAGCATCTTCCTCAAGACCTACGGCCCGGTGAAATACAAGCAGTGGTACGAGGGGAAGCTTTCCTGGACCTCGCCCGAGCTGAAGTCGGTCTTCCAGACCTGGGGGCAGATCGTGGGTAACCCCAAGCTCTGCTACGGCGGGAGCCAGTACATCCTCTCCACCAACTTCGGCACCGCCTTCACGCCCCTCTTCGAGAATCCCCCCAAGGCGTACTTCCATTTCCAGGCGACGTTCATCCAGGGCTTCATCGCCAAGCAATTCCCCGCCCTGAAGGCGGGCGAGGATTTCAATTTCTTCCCGTTCCCACCGATCAAAGCGGACTACACCAAGTCGGCCGAGATCTCGGGCGACCTCGTGGGGATGTTCCGAAAGACCCCGCAGTCGGCGGCCTTCATCGAATACCTCACCTCCCCGGAGGCGCAGAGCTTCTGGGTCAAGGGGGGAAACGGCCTGTCCCCGAACCGGAACGTGCCCTTGACCGACTACCCGAATGCCCTCAGCAAAGACGCGGCGCAGATCCTCACCGCCGCGGAGTACACCGTGTTCGATGCCTCCGACATGATGCCGAGCAAGATGAACACCGCGTTCTGGTCGGGGATCGTGAGCTTCGTCTCGAACCCCGGGGACCTCGACCGGATCCTGTCCGAGCTCGATTCGGTCCGGGAAGAGGCCTACATGAAGTAACGGGCGAGGCGGTTCGGTTCCCCGGGCCGCCCGGCGGGAGGTTGAGAGGATGGCCTGGACGAGGGTGCTCTGGGCACTCGTGGCGGTGCTGGGCGTGCCGCTCGTGCTCTGCACCTACCTGTTCGCGGTGGAACGGACCATCGATCGCCTCCCGCCGCGCCGGCGCAACGGGACTCGGCCCTGGCTGTGGCTCTTGCCCGGGTTCCTGCTCCTCTGCGTCTTCCTCGTCTACCCGGTCTTCCACACCCTGGTCCTGAGCCTCATGAACGCGGACTCGACCCGCTTCGTGGGGCTCGCCAACTTCGTCCACATCTTCACGGCCCGCAGCATGCTGACGGTGCTCCGGAACAACCTGCTCTGGCTGCTCCTCTTTCCGAGCGTGACGGTGGTGTTCGGCCTCATCATCGCGGTCCTCACCGACCGGGTCCGCTACGAGTGGGCCGTCAAGGCCTCCATCTTCGTCCCCATGGCCATCTCCCTCGTGGCGGCCGGCGTCATCTGGAAGTTCATGTACCAGTACCAGCCCCCGGGCGAGCCGCAGACGGGGACCGTCAACTCCCTGCTCTCGTTGGCGATCCCCGCCTTCCGGCCGCGGGCCTGGCTCTTCGACCGGTCCCTCAACAACTTCGCCCTCATCCTCGTGCTGGTGTGGATGTGGGTCGGCTTCGCCATGGTCATCCTTTACGCAGCGCTGAAGGGCATCGACGAGGCGCTGCTCGAGGCAGCCCGCCTCGAGGGAGCGAGCGAGTTCCAGATCTTCTTCCGGATCACGCTCCCGCTCATGATGCCCACGGTGATCGTGGTGACCACCACACTCGTGATCAGCGTTCTCAAGGTCTTCGACGTCGTCTACGTGATGACGAACGGCGCCCTCGACACCGACGTGGTCGCGAACCGGATGTACAAGGAGATGTTCAACTACAACGACTTCGGGCGGGCGAGCGCCTTCGCCATGCTCTTGTTGCTCGCGGTCGTCCTCGTCATGTTCATCAACATCCGGCGTTTCGGCCGCCGGGCGGGGGAAATGTGAGCACCGAGCGCGCCCAGCCGGTCCAGGGGCTCGACCGGGCCGTCCGCCTCGCCTCCCGCGGCGTGCTCCACCTGGTGTTGATCGGCCTGAGCCTCATGTGGCTTCTGCCCACGGTCGGCCTCTTCGTCTCCTCCCTCCGGCCCGCTCAACTCATCGCCACGACCGGCTGGTGGAAGGCCTTCGCCCCGCCCTTCGCCTTCACCCTGGAGAACTACGCCCACGTCCTGTCGCAGTCCAACATGGCGCGGAGCTTCTTCAACAGCCTCCTCATCGCCATCCCCGCCACGGTGATGCCCGTCCTCGTGGCCGCCTTCGCCGCCTACGCCTTCTCCTGGATGCGCTTCCCCGGTCGAAACCTGCTCTTCCTCGTGATCGTCGGGCTCCTCGTGGTCCCGATCCAGGTGACGCTCATCCCCGTGCTCCGGATGTTCGTCGCCACCGGCCTGTCGGGCACCATGCCGGCGGTCTGGGTCGCGCACACGGCCTACGGCCTGCCCTTCGCCATCTACCTTCTGCGGAGCTTCATGGACGAGCTCCCCCCCGAGATGATGGAATCGGCCGCGCTCGAGGGTGCGTCGCACGCCCAGATCTTCTTCCGTCTCGTCCTCCCCACCTCCGTTCCCGCCCTCGCCTCCCTCGTCATCTTCCAGTTCATGTGGGTCTGGAACGACCTCCTCGTCTCCCTCATCTACCTGGCCGGGTCGCCCGCGGTGCAGCCCATGACCGTCACCATCAGCAGCATGGTGAACTCCTACGGGGGCGGCTGGGAGTACCTCACCGCCGCCGCATTCGTCTCGATGATCCTGCCCCTATTTGTGTTCTTCGGCCTGCAGCGCTACTTCGTGCGCGGCATCCTCGCTGGTTCGGTCAAGGGATGAGCCGACGTCACGGAGGCCCCCGATCGCTCCTCCGAGGTAACGAGCCGACACCCGCCTGAGGCTCCGGGCGCCCAGCGCCGAGGCAAACCGGACTCGAGGAATTCGAGAGGCGGTGTTCGGATCTGAGGCCGCGGACCAGGGCGGCGGCTTCGGACCCGGTCTTCTCAGAGGAGGGATGGCCCCCAGTCTTAGGCCCCGCCCGGGCCCGCCACCGTGTCTCGCGGCCCCCGGGCCCCGAGCCGGCCTTCGCGACTAAAGCGCGGTTGGGCGGAGCCAGGTTAGTATCGGCACAGGGAATCACCACGATCGTCGGGTTGCATGGCAGGGGCATCGGGAGACGGGATGCAGCTCGAGCGCGACCCCCTCTGGTACAAGGACGCCATCGTCTACGAGACCCACGTCAAGGCGTTCTACGACGGCAACGGGGACGGTACCGGGGACCTCGAGGGGATCATAGAGAAGATCGACTACCTGGAGCGGCTGGGGGTGACGTGCCTGTGGCTATTGCCCTTCTTCCCCTCCCCCCTGCGCGACGATGGTTACGACGTTGCCGACTACCGGGCGATCCACCCGGCTTACGGGACGCTCGAGCAATTCCGGCGGCTCGTCGAGGAGGCGCACCGGCGGGAGATCGCGGTCCTCGTCGAGCTGGTGGTGAACCATACCTCGGAGAAGCACCCCTGGTTCCAGCGCGCCCGCCACGCGCCGCGGGGCTCGCCGGAGCGCGACTACTACGTCTGGAGCGACACCGATCAACGCTTCGCGCAGGCGCGGATCATCTTCACCGACACGGAGCGTTCGAACTGGACCTGGGACGAGGTCGCGGGGGCGTTCTACTGGCATCGGTTCTTCTCCCATCAGCCGGATCTCAACTACGACAACCCCCGGGTGTTGGAGGAGGTTCTCGACATCCTGCGGTTCTGGGCGGTGATGGGGGTGGACGGGTTCCGACTCGACGCTGTGCCCTACCTCGTCGAGCGGGAGGGTACGAACTGCGAGAACCTCCCCGAGACCCACGCGGTGATCCGCCAGATCCGGGCCGCGCTGGACCGGGAGTTCCCCGGCCGCCTGCTCTTGGCGGAGGCGAATCAGTGGCCATGGGACGTTCTCCCCTACTTCGGGCAGGGCGACGAGTGTCACATGGCCTTCCACTTTCCGCTCATGCCGCGCATCTTCATGGCGCTCCGGCAGGAGGCCGCCGAGCCCATCGTCGATATCCTGCGCCGCACGCCTTCCATCCCGGAGCGCTGCCAGTGGGCCTTGTTCCTGCGCAACCATGACGAGCTCACCCTGGAGATGGTCACGGAGGAGGAGCGCGACTACATGGTGCTCGCCTACGCCCGCGATCCGCAGACGCGACTGAACGTCGGGATCCGGAGACGGCTGGCCCCGCTCGTGGACAACGGCCGGCGGCGGATCGAGCTATTGAACAGCCTCCTCTTCTCCATGCCCGGCACCCCCTTCATCTACTACGGGGACGAGATCGGGATGGGCGATGACGTGCTCCGCCCCGATCGCGACGGGGTGCGCACCCCCATGCAGTGGACCGGCGGGCCCAGCGCCGGGTTCTCCCGCGCCCCCCCGTCCCAACTCTACTCGGCCCCCATCTCCGATCCCGTCTACGGGCATGCCGCGGTGAACGTGGAGGCGCAAGTCCGGGATCCTTCGTCGCTTCTCCGGTGGATGCAGAACCTGATCCGCCTTCGCAAGCAGTTCAAGGTGTTCGGCCGAGGCACGCTCGAGTTCGTGGAAAGCTCGAATCCACGCACCCTGGCCTATCTGAGGCGGTGGGGCGAGGACACCATCCTGTGCGTGGCCAACCTGTCCCGACGCATTCAGCCCACCACCCTGGCCCTCGCTCCCTACGAGGGGGCGAGGCCCTGGGAGATGTTGGGCTACACCGAGTTCCCCCGGATCGGGCCCGACCCCTGGTTCCTGAGCCTCGGGGGGTACGATTTCGCCTGGTTCGAGCTCCGCGGTGCCCAGCCGCGGAAGGCGCCCTGACCGAGGTGGCCGGTCAGAAGTGCTGCATCCCGTCCTCGCCGCTCACCGCCGTGGGGTGCTCGCCTTCCTGCGGGGGCTCCTGCTCGAAGCGCCGCCCGAGCGAGCGCGCCACGAGGTCCTTCGTCCCCAGGCCGATGGCGATGGCCAGCGCCAGGACGATCCCACCGAAGAGAATACCGAAGGCCAACATGACCACGGTCGATCCCACACCCGCTTGCTCCAGCGCCACGGCGGCGACGAACACCAGGATGAGCCAGCGAGCGGCCAGAGCGGCCATCCCCGCCGACTGGAACCCAACGTTGACCGCGCCGATGAGCACGCTACGCTCGACGTACTTGGCGCCGGCCAGGCCGATCCCGAGGATCACGAGCGCGACCAGGGCCCGAGGCAGGTACCCCTCGATCTGCGCCGCACCCGCTGCCAGTACGGGAGCGTTCACGATCGTGAGCGCGAAGAGAGTGCCAGCGACCAGGACGGCCCAGAACGCGAGCAACGCCACGAGCCGCGAGGGGCTGAGCCGCCCGGGGGCGCTCGGGGCAGTCACTCCCCACTCCCGCAGGCGCCGGTCGAGCCCCAACCGCTGGCAGAGCCGGCCCACGAACCAGCGCACGAAGAATGCCGCCACGACTGTGATCACGAAGAAGAGCAGCATGGCGAACACACTGGGAAGGACTCGGGCGGCGGCGCGCAGGACGTCGGCCACCGACTCCAGGAAGATGGTCCTCGTCTCCTGCCACATACGACCCTCCTTCACGGGTTGAACGAGTCCGGCCAACGCCAGCGGCTGATGAGGTAGCGCTTCTCGCTCTCGAAGGCGGCGCAGAGGACCTCGACCCGCGCCTCGGATGCGGGGCCATCGAGCTTGCGCACCTCGTTCGCGAAACCCGCGACCCAGCCCAGGTAGAGGGGAGTCATCGAACGGAGGAGCTGACCTCGCTCCACCACCCGCATGGCGTGGGCCACCGCGAAGTCGTAGACGACCCGGGCCCAGAGCGCGTCGTCGATGCGTATGGCCTCGGGACTGGCAGCGGCCGCTCGCCGGAGCGCGAGGAGAGTGATCGGCGGAAGCACCAGACCCCAGATGGCATCCAACTCGCGCAAGCCGAGCTGGAACCTCGCCACCAGCTTCCCCACGTCCACGTGCGCCGAGTCCTCGATCGCTCCCGGCTCCCCCACGGTCGGCACCCGCACCGATCCCTCGACACGCTGCCAGCGGTCCACGTGGCGCTCCATCTCCAGGAAGACGGGGCCGACCAGCCGAGCGAGTGCGTGGCTGGCATCCCCGGACCCGGAGGGATCACCCGGCCAATGGCCCAGCCACGCCTGGCTCACCCGCCTTCCCTGGGCGAGCACCTTCGCAACCAGCCAGGCGTCCGACCCCGCATGCTGGGGGTCGCGTTGCCAGTCAGGATCGGCGAGCAGGTGTCGAGCCAACTCGAGCGAGACGGCCGTCTCTCCACCCGCCGGTTGACGCAGGCGCTGCCCGTAGAGCGCGCGGGTGAGCGGGTACAGTATCGCCGTCCCGACAAGCCCCTCGAGGCGCGCGCGCCGATAGGTCGGGCAGACAAACTCGGCTCCATTCTCCAGAATGGGAGAGAGGAACAGACGGAGCCAATCGACTCCCTTGTCGTGCCCCGCCCCCATGACCAACGCCCCAGCCGCGGCCCCCCTTCCGTCTACCTCCCGTAGGAACGCTCCCAGGGCGCTGCGGTCCCCCGCTACCCCACCGCCGGCCAGGTTACCTTCGGGGACTCGCCGGGCCGCTTGAAGATTCTGGTCGGGATCGGCGAGCACCATCTCGGGCGTCGCCACCGCCTGCAGTACGGTCACGGCACGACCATCGAGGCCGTCGGCGAATCCCTCGCGCAGCGCAGCGGCGAAGTTCCCCGGGCTCGAGGCCCCACCACCATCGACCACAACCAAGATTCCCGCTCCATCCTGAACGGCCTGTGGGCTCTGCAACGCCTGCGAGGGGGGGACGGCCATGCCAGAGGATGTTACCCGCCGCCGGGCAGAAGGGCGCCTCGAGCTAGCAGCGCGACACCCAAAAGGCCAGCGGGGCGATCGAAGAGATAAGAGATGGGGTCCTTCGTCCCTTCACCTCCCCTGGGACAGCGCCGCCACCTCGTCCACGCTTACTCGGGCCGGGTTCGTTCCCGGGAAGGACGCGGAGCCCGCCCCGCGACCCATTGGCCCACTCCGAGTCGTTCGCAGCCGTGCTCACTCCTCTACCCTCCCTCCCACAGTTCCTGGGCCCACCCCTCGCCGAGCCGCAGATGAACGTACGCGAACGCGCGCTCCTTCATCAGATCCACCCGGCCAAGCTCATTGTCGACGTCTCCGGCGGACTGGCTTCGACCTGGCTCATGTGGCGGCACGACCTCGCCCTTGCTCTCGCCTTCGGCCTTCTCCCCTCCGTGGCCCTTTCGGGCGCGATGCTTCGGTGGATGCGGTTCGAGGCCGAGCGGGATTCCAGGCTGGGCCGCTACATCGTGCGGTGGATGACACCCGCGATGCAGTGGGCACGGCTCATCGGCCAAGCTGCCGTGTGGGTCGCAGCATGGGCGCACTCCCCACTGGGGATCGGTGCGGGTTTGCTGACCATCCTCTTTGCCTGGACGTATGGGCTCTTGCCGCCTTGGAACAGCCGCGGCGATGTCTGACTCGCGAGCTCCTGCCGTTTCCCTGGCCTTCCTCCACGAGCACGCACTCCTTCGATCGAGCCTCGCCCCGGGCCGACATCAACCTCGCCCCCCGCTGGTGCACCAGTTGTGGGGAAGCGATCTTGGGACCGTGTCAACCGTCCGAGGGCGATCGCACCTCCCGCTCCTCCTCGGTCGAACCGACCACCCGGCTTGCCGGCCGGCGCTTTCGGCCCGCGAGCGCGACCACGACCCCGGCGGCCACCCCCGAGGTGACGATCCCCTGCGGGCAACCCGTCCGGCCGCAGAACGGACAGTTCGACGCGCTGACGATGAACCCGAAGAACGCGGCCCACCTTATGAGGAACCCGGCCCACGCCGGCCCGAGCGCGCCCCAAAGGCCCCGGGGCGGAACAGGCGTCATTCCCGGCTGCGCGGAACTCGGGGTCCGAGGAGTTCCACCCTTGCGCATCACCTTGCCCTCCTGTCCCCGCGCGCGATGAACACCCTCTACGAGAGCACTGCGGCGGAGAACACCCGTCGGAGGCCTCCTCCTCCCCGCTCTCGACGCCAGGGCCTTGGCCATCCCGCCGGGGAGAAGAACGAGAGGTGAACCCCTGGCGGTCTCCTGGCTATTCCACGGCGGCCTCCCGGCGATGCTCACACACCCGGCTGCTCAAGACCCCGGCGACTGCCTCGCGCCGAGGTCGAAAGCCCCCCGCTCACCGCGATCGAGACCAGATCGTGGTGGAGCGCGAGCTCCCGCCGGTGACCGATTGAGAGGAGGGTGGTCTTGGCAACCGTTACCGAGGGACACAGAAGCCGCTCCCCCAGAGCCGGCTCGACCGCCGAGGTCGCTTCGTTGAGAAAGAGCCAGGTCGGGCGGTGGAGGAGGCACGCGCGCCACGGCAATGCGCCGCTGCTAGAGAGCTCGAGCGCCCAATTCCGGGAATCCTCCAATCGCTCGGTCAGGTGCTCGAGGACGCAGGCATCGAGGGCTTCCCGGATCTCCTGGTCTCCGAACCGGCCCTGCCCGCGATAGCAGACGAGTTCTCGGATGGTCCAACGGGAAGGTACGGACGCTGCGGCAAGGACACGGGCGCGAACCGTCGGGGTCGGCGAACGGTCCCGGTGCCGAACGGCCAGGTCCCGCCGATCGCCTGGAAAAGCAGCGACTCGCCGGCCCCGATCGAGAGGTCGGTAGGGCCACGGAGCTCGCGGCCGTCCGAGAGGCGGAGCGCCAGGCGCTCGAGAGCGAGCCGTCACCTTCCCCTCGCATGACCCGGATGCCCCGGCCCCGACCGTCGCACCGAACGTGTTCCATCGCCTCCTGGGGACCGAGCTGACGACCCCGACCCCAATGAGGTAGCCGCCGAGCTCAACGGCCTTAACAGGGCCCGCCTTGACGTGGGCCGGTCACAAGACCAATTCCAAATGAGTCCAAGAAGGGCATGGCGAACCCCGAGGAGCGAACGTGGACGACGACGCGATGAAGCAGCGTGTCGCAGCTGCCCAGGGCGGTGACCGCCACGCTCTGTCGGAGCTGTTGCGAGACATTCAAGACGACGTCTTCGACCTCGCTCTCCGGATGCTGGGTGACGCGGACGACGCCCGGGATGCGACCCAGGAGGTCCTCGTCCGGGTGATCACCAAGCTGAGTACCTTTCGGGGGGAAAGTCGATTTCGAACGTGGGTTTATCGGGTCGCAGCGAACGCGCTGCTCGATGCCCGGGGTCCCCGGAGGAGGCGCGCGGCCTCCTTCGCCGAGACGGGGCACCTGCTCGAGGCGGCCCTCGACGAAGGCGCGGGAGGGGACCCGCCCACGGACGCCGCCCATGAGGCCCTCGCGAACGAGGTGAAGCTCTTCTGTACTCATGGGATGCTCCTCTGCCTCGACCGCCCGCATCGGCTCGCGTACATCCTGGGCAAGATCCTGGAGTTGCCCGGGGAGGAGGCGGCCGCCGTCCTTGGGACGAGCCCCGCGGCGTATCGCAAGCGCCTTTCGCGCGCCCGGCGGGAGATGGAGGAGTTCTTGAGTCGGCACTGCGGCCTCGCCAACCCCGAGCACCGCTGCCGCTGCGTGAAGCTCGTGCCCGCGGCCCACCGCGCCGGTGTGTTCCTCCCGTCCCGCACGCGCCTCGAGCACCTACCGGCTCGGCGGGCCGACCGACTGCGTCTCGACGTGGAGCGCGTCCGCGGCGCGGCCGAGATCTATCGCAGCCTTCCGAGCTTCGCGTCGCCGGACGACTTCGCCGCCGGGCTCCGGGCGCTGCTCGACGGGATCGAGGAGGAGCGCTCGGGCGGAGCCGACATTCACAAGGAGGCGTCATGAGCAAGGAGATGGGCAGTGGTCCGAGCGCCCCCGAGAACCACCGGGTGGTCCCACACGCCGATTGGCTGCGAGCCAGGACCGAGCTCCTCGCCCGGGAGAAGGAGTTCACCCGTCAACGGGACGAGCTGAACCGGCAGCGTCGCGAACTTCCCTGGGAGAGCGTGGAGAAGAGCTACGCCTTCGAGGGCCCGCGCGGGAAAGAGACTCTCTCCGACCTCTTCGACGGACGGAGTCAGTTGCTCGTCTACCACTTCATGTTCAGCCCGGAGTGGGATGAGGGATGCCCGCACTGCTCGTTCTGGGCGGATAGCTTTGACGGGACGGACGTCCACCTTGCGCAGCGCGACGTGACGTTCCTCGTGGTCTCCCGGGCCCCGCTCGCCAAGCTCGAGGCGTTTCGGCGGCGGATGGGCTGGCGGTTCAAGTGGGTTTCCTCGACCGGCTCGGACTTCAACTTCGACTACCAGGCCTCCTTCAGCCCCGACCAGCTTGCGCACGGGTCGGTCTATTACAACTTCCGGGAGGAGGAGATGGACATGGCCGACCGGGAGGGCTTGAGCGCCTTCTACCGGGACCCGAAGGGCGCCGTCTTTCACACTTATTCGACCTATGCAAGGGGCATCGACCTATTGAACTGCGCCTACAACCTCCTCGATCTCGCGCCCAAAGGTCGGGACGAGGATGGACTCGAGTTCACGCAGGCTTGGGTCCGACACCACGATCGGTACCCCTCCAGGTGACGGCGCAGGGGCCGCGGATCCGAGCGGGCCATCTTCGAACGAGGGGACGGTGCGTCTCTGGATTGCTACGGCGACCGAGCGGGCCACGGGACTCCGTGAGCCGCTAAGCCGCCGTCCGGAGACGGGGGATGGACCCGCTCTTCTCTTGGACCGGCGAGTCCTCGCCGGAAGCCTGGGGCGATGGCTCTGCATGCCTGCGATGGTCGGCGTTTCACGAACTGAGGTGGCCCGGAGCCTCCTATCGGGTACGCCGACAACAAACCCCCAACGCCCCCACCTGACTTCATTTCTCGCGCCCGGACACATGCGCTCCCGGGCTATGAGGCGCACCCACCCCCGTGGCGCAAGGACAGAAACTGGACTGAGCCTTCACCTACTGTACCTAGGTCTTCCATCAGGAACCCGAGGGGCTCGACATGGCACCGCCAGACCGAAGCACTCATCCGCGGACCAAGAACGCGAAGGCCGCCGCGGGCAAAGCGGCACCGCGCGAGGCTTGGTCGGCTTCCTCACTCCACGAGATCCCTACGACTGTTCCCATCGCGGCCCCGGTCGACGCCAGCGGACAAAGCCTGGATCTCTGCGACGGTGGCCTCGCTGTCACCTCTCTCCTCCGGCCATAGCGGCGCCGCGATGTGCGCCCTCCCAGCCGAGGGTCCGCCGCCCTCGCCCGACCCAGAGGTCGGAGCGCTGGCGCCGCGCGGGAAGAGCTGACCGCGCAGCTCGGCCCTCGGAGCCGTCGCGAAGTGGGCAACTGGGTGCACCCTCGACTCGACCGGGACAAGGTCAGGATCCGCTCCCGGATAAGCTCTCGGCCAAACGCGAGCCCGAGAGACAGGCTCCTAGCCCTCCCACTGGAAAGCAACCTGCCGCCCAGGAATGCCGGCCGGTGGTCCTCTCCCGCCGTGGGCCGCTCCTCGGCGATCCGCTGCGGTCCACCGGGAGCGCCTCTTCCCCCGGCCTGGACAGGCCAGCGCTCGACCCTGCTGAACGGTGAAACGTTCCGCGGTCCTTCTCCCGCGCGCGCGCCGCCTCGTTCCCTTCAACTCCCCCGGCGCGCCGGGATCGGCCCAATCGCCAAGACGAGCCGGTGCGCGGCATACGCGAAAGCCGGGGCCGCCAGGACGTCTACGGTGTAGTGGACCGCCTGCCACACCACACAACTCGCGACGCCGATGGTGCACGCGAGGAGCACCCACCTCAGCCGGGGATGGCGAACGCTCAGGGTGACGATGCACATCGTCGCAGTGTGCCCGGAAAAGAAGAGATCGCGCGTGAGCACCTGCCCATGCGTGCCCAAGTGCTCGACGAAGGGATCCTGCAGGGGGATCATCCCCGCGGGGGGATCGAGCGGCATCACCGCGAGCATGACCATCCGGAACAGGACCATCACCGCGTAGCTTCGTACACCCGCCGCCAGCGCACGCGGATGTCGAACGAGCGAGATCACCCCCAGCGCGAGCCCCGCGTAGATGAGGCTGAAGGTGATCCAGGTGAGATCGCGCGGCTCGAGCCGCGCCAAGATCGGGTCGGGGAGGACGGCCCCCGGCCGCGCCTCCACCCAGGCGACGAAGCGCGTAAATACGGCCAGCACCACGACGAGCGCCGCCACGCTCAGGGCAAGCTCGATGGCCGCATCACGAGTCCAGCCCTCGCCGCCCTCCTGCTGCTCGGTGTCCGTCACCATCAGAGCCCCCTCCACGCCTGCCCGTCGGCACGATCTTCCCCGACTGCGCTGCCCCATTCAACGGGCCGATGCCTTCGACGGCCCTATCCCGCTTCGCGGTCTACCGGGTCAGGCGACGCGGCCCCCCCTGGATCGCGAGCCGGGTGCTCTTTTTGTCCTCGCGAGGCATCCTCCGGGGCTGGGATCGCAGCCTCGCATCCTCCGTCCGTTCGCCCCCGCCCAACGCGCCTGCGACCGTCCCCTGTGGTTTCGGGGCCTTGCCTCGGCGAACCGGTGCCGGTTCGGCCCGCGATTGACGCTGCGCCTCGATTGCTGTATTCAGGCCATGTAAACGTGTTCGCATACGTTTACATGACTTCGAAGCCGGGAGCCGGAATGCCCGCATCGATCCGCGAGGTGGCGAGGATGGCCGGGGTCTCCACCGCTACGGTCTCACGGGTGGTGACCGGGGCGGCCTTCGTCGAGAAGGGCACGCAGGAGAAGGTCCTCGAAGCGATCCGGGTGCTGAACTACGTCCCCAACCTCCTCGCCAAGGGGCTGAAGAGCCGGAGCGGCGGGTTCATCGGGCTCGTGCTCACCGAGATCTCCCACGAGTATTTCTCCGCCGTCATCAGCTATATCGAGGACGCGGTCTCCGCCCGCGGCTACACCCTCATCCTCGCGAACGCCAAGGGGCAAGACCGGACCGGCGAGACCGAGGTCCTGCACAAGCTCCTTGGCCGCGAGGTGGACGGGATCATCCTCATGACGCCGTCGCTCGCCCCGGAAATGCTCCAGGCGTTGCGCCGGGGGGCTCGCCCGGTCGTGGCCTTCGACTGCTACCACGACGCCGCGGACACCCACCGGGTGCTCCTCGACGAGTACCGGGCCGGGCGGCTGGCCGCTGACCACCTGGCCGACCTCGGTCACCGGGACCTGTATTGCATCACCGGACCGCGGCAAGGCCACATCAGCGGAGAGCGCCTGCGCGGCTTCCGCGAGGGGCTGGTGGCCCGCGGGATCGAGCTGGGGGAGGAGCGCGTCTTCCCCGGCGACTTCGAGTACCAGAGCGGGCTCGAGGCGGCGCGCCGCATCCTCCGCGGCCGGCAGCGGGTGACCGCGGTCTGGGCGCAGAACGACGTCATGGCCCTCGCGGCCATGGCCGAGCTGCAGCGCGCCGGGCGGTCGATCCCTGGCGACCACTCGGTGCTGGGCATGGACGACGTGCCTTTGGCGGACTTCTCCCACCCGAGGCTCAGCACCATCCGGCAGCCGCTCAAGGACATGTGCCGGAAGGCCGTCCACCTCCTCATCAAGCTGCGCGAGGGCGGGCGCGCGAGCCGGAAGGTCTTCTTCGAGCCGACGCTGTTGGTGCGGGAGTCCACCGAGCGTCGGGAGTGAGGGTCGCCTGATGTAAACGATTGCAGCCGTGTGAGAGCGGGCCAACTGTGGATGGTTTCTCGACAAGGAGCGTTCCAATGAAGACGGTTCTGCGGATCTCGATGCTGTGCTTCCTCGGCGGGGCGGCGCTCGCCTTCCCCGCCGTGGCCACCGCCAAGCAGACCCTGGTGGTCTACGCCTGCTCGCCCGAGCAGACCACCCCCCTGCAGAAGATCATGAACGACTTCGGCGCCACCAACGACGTCGAGGTCAAGCTGCAGGTCTACCCCTCCGACGAATACATGCAGGTCCTCACCGCCGCCATGAATGCCGGGTCGCAGATCGACGTGGTGTTCGCCAACGGCCAGGACCTGCGCTTCATGGCCCAGAAGGGGATCGTCCGGGACCTGACACAAAAGGTGAACTACAAGGACCGGTTCCACCCGGCGATGCTCGTTCCCTTCACCTTCTCGGACCACGTCTACGGCCTGCCCACCGGCTCCTTGGTGACGAGCGGGGTCTATTACAACAAGGAGATCTTCGCCAAGGTCGGCATCACCAGGGTCCCGGAGAACTACGAGCAGTTCCTCGACGCCGCCAAGAAGATCCGGGCGGCCGGGATCTCCCCCATCGCCATGGGCGGCGGGGACGTCTACATGTGGCCCATGTGGTTCTTCGAGACCTTCGCCCAGACCACCAAGAACCACTCCTTCGAGCGGACCGTCGACACTCTCCTCGGCAAGGCCAAGTTCACCGACAAGGACTACCTCGACTCGTTCACCTGGCTAGGCCGGTTCGGCAAGGACGCGCTCTTTGTGAAGGGCGTGAACGGGACCAGCATGGACAGCGCCCGGTCGCTGTTCCTATCCGGGAAGGCGGCGATGTTCTACGGCGGGACCTGGGAGCTGAACGGCTTCTACCAGGGCGGCATGAGCGCCGAGAAGATGGGCATCCTCAGGTTCCCGGTGCTGGTCCCCGGCTCCTATCCCGAGTCCACCGGCGGCCCGGGCACGGCCTGGGTGGTCTACTCCAAGATCGACTCGAGCCGCGCCGACTTGGCCTACAAGCTCATCGACTACGCCACGAGCGACACGGTGAACGCCTGGTTCCTCGAGCAGATGAAGGCGAGCAACAGCGTGAACCGGAACGTCATGGCCTCCTACTCCGACGACCTGGTGAAGTCGATCGCCACCGAGTTCGCTCCCCACACCACCACCTTCCTCGACTGGATTTGGCCCCCGGAGATCACCAAGGCCTTCCAGCAGCAGATCCAGGCGGTCATCGGTGGGCAGACCACCCCGGAGAAGGCGACCGAGGCGATCCAGAAGACGTACGACGACCTTTCGAAGGGCGGCTACAAGTTCTACAACTAGTGACACCGATGGCGGGCGAGCGGGCCGCCTCCGGCCCACCCGCTCGCCCCCCTTTCTGGGAGCGGCGCCTCATGAAGCGACGTGGCGAGAGCGCGGCGGCCGCCTGGCTTCTCCTCCCCGCCCTGTCGTTCTTCGGGCTCTTCATCGTCTACCCGTTTCTGGACGTCATCTACACCTCCTTCACCTCCTGGGACGGCTTCTCCCGACCGGTCTTCGTCGGGCTCAAGAACTACCGTACCCTGGCCCAGCCGGATGGGCTGTTCCTCAAGGCCCTGGGGAACACCACCCTCTTCGCCGTCTACACGGTGGTGGGCAAGAACGTGCTCGCCCTGCTCTTGGCCGTGCTCCTCAGCTCCCGGCTCAGGCTTCGCACCTTCTATCGGACGGCGCTGTTCTTGCCGGTGTGCCTGTCCTTCGTGGCCGTGGGGGTGATCTGGGCCTACGTCTTCGACCCCAGCTTCGGGCTCGTCAACGCCATCCTCTTCGCCCTGGGAAAGGCCGAGCCCATCTCCTGGCTGGGCGAGCCCGGGCTCGCCCTAGTGTGCGTGGCGTTCGTCGACGTCTGGAAGTGGACCGGCTACCACGTGGTCCTCTACCTCGCGGGCCTGCAGACCATCCCCGCCGAACTGTACGAGGCCTCGGCCCTCGACGGCGCCTCGGCGGCGCAGAACTTCGCCTACATCACCCTCCCTCAGCTCGTCCCCGTCGTCCTCATCAACGTGATCATCTCGCTCATGGGAGCGTACAGCGTCTTCGACGTGATCTTCGTGATGACCCGCGGCGGGCCGTACAACTCCACCCAGACGCTGCTGACCTATATGTTCGACGTGACCTTCCGTGAATACCACATCGGCCTGGGCGCGACGGTGGTGGTGGTTCTGTTCGTTCTGGTCATCGCCATGACCGCGATCCAGAACCGGCTGGCGCGCCGGGCGGAGGCGTGAGGCACCCCATGACCGCGCGGACCTGGCAGCGCCCCCGTCTCGCCTCCCACCTCGTCCTGGGCTTCTCGACCGTGGTCATGATCTACCCGGTCATGTGGGTGGTCATGAGCTCACTCAAGACTCCCCGCGATCTGTACGGGGATCCCTGGGGTCTCCCGAGAACACCGCGGCTGGCCAACTACTCCGAGGCCTGGAAGATCGGCCGCATCGGCGAGTCCTACCTCAACTCCATCCTCGTGGCGGTGGCCTCGCTGGCGCTCATCCTCGTGGTCTCGTACCTGGCCGCCTACGCGCTGGCGCGCCTGAGGTTCCGGGGACGCAACCTGGTCATGGTTCTGTTCGTCTCCACCATGCTGCTCCCGGTCCAGGCGACCATCATCCCCATCTACAAGATCGAGCAATCGCTAAACCTCATCGACACCCTGCCGGGGCTGGTCCTGCCCTACGTGGCCAAGGCCCTGCCCTTCACCGTCTTCGTGCTCACCGCCTTCATCAAGACCATTCCGACCGAGTTCGACGAAGCGGCCCGGCTCGACGGCGCCGGCCGGCTCCGGATCCTGTGGAGCGTGCTCGTCCCCCTCACCCGGCCGGCGCTCGCCTCGGTGGTGATCCTCGACTTCATGACCATCTGGAACGACTTCTACCTGCCGCTCGTCCTCATCCACGACCCGGCGCGGCGTACCCTCAACCTGGGCTTGGTCAACTTCCAGCAACTGTGGGGCCGCACCGACTTCACCCGCCTGTTCGCGGCGCTCGTGCTCATCAACGTCCCACTCATCGTCGTCTACGTCGTCTTCCAGCGGCAGTTCATCAACGGCATGACCTCCGGCGGCCTCAAGGCCTGACCGGCACCGCCACGCCCCAAGGCAACCCGCCATGAGCGACCTGACCCTCCAGAACGAGACCCTCTCCCTCACATTCTCCGGCGAAACCGGCGCCCTGACCGGCCTCGCTTCCGCCCTGACAGGCTGGAGGGTCCTCGATCGCCAGGAGCTTGGGCTCTCCTTCCGGTTGCTCGTCCCGCTCTCCGAGGAGCGCCGCAATAACCAGGTGCTCGGCGAGCGGCAGCGCCCGGCCGCGATCGAGCCGGGCCGCGACGGGCGCTCCTTGCGCATCGCCTGGAAGGGTGTCGTCTCCGAGCTGGGAGCGGAACTCGACATCGACCTCGAGCTGACCGTCCGGCTCGAGGAAAGGCGCGCGGTGTTCGCGCTCTTTATCGAGAACCGATCCCCGTGCACGGTCGAGAACGTCTACTGCCCCTACCTGGGCGACGTCCGCCCGCCGGCCGGGGCGGAGTGGCTCAAGACCTTCCTCTACCACTACGGGTCGGCGCAGGAGTGGGGGCTCTGGCCCACCTACCAGAACCTGCGCGGGTACTACGGCTCCGATTACCCGGTGCAGTTCTCGCCGGTGAGCGCCGCCTCGGCCACGCCCATGGTGCCCTTCATGCTGGTCCGCAGCCCGGAGGAGGGTCTGTACCTCGGGGGGGCCGAGGACACCACCGAGCTCGTCGCCTGGCACACCGAGCTCCGCCCCGGCTACAGCGACTCCATCGACTGCCGCGTGCCCGAGCCGGGGAGCATCCCCGGGGCGGTGACGTCCATCCGGGTCGCGGCGGTGGCCCTCCCGTACATTCGTCCCGGCGAGCGACGACAGGTTCCGCCGATGGCGCTGGAGTGCTATCGCGGCGACTGGCAGGCGGGTGCGGAGTTGTACCGGACCGAGCTGCGGCGCCGCGGGTTCTCGCCGGCGCGGCCCCCGGCTTGGGTTCGCGAGCCGCACGCCTGGCAACAGGTACACATGAACTCGCCCGAGGACGAGCTGCGCCTGCGCTACCTCGAGCTCCCCCGCATCGGCGAGGAGTGCGCTCGCCATGGGGTGCGCGCCCTCCAGCTCGTGGGCTGGAACGAGGGAGGCCAGGATCAGGGGAACCCGTCGCACGACGTCGACCCGCGCCTCGGCACCTTCGAGGAGCTCCGCCGGGCCATCGCCGAGATCCAGGCCATGGGGGTGAAGGTGGTCCTCTTCGCCAAGTTCACCTGGGCGGACCGGGCCACCCCTTCCTTCCGCGAGCGGCTCCACCGCCACGCCGTCCGCGACCCCTACGGCGACTACTACGTCTATGCCGGATACCAGTACCAGACCGCCACCCAGTTCCTGGACGTGAACACCAAACGGCTCGTCCCCATGTGCTTCTTGGACGAGGACTACCTTCGCCTGTGCGAGGCCGAGTTCCGGAAGATCCTCGACCTGGGCGCGGCCGGCTTCCTCTTCGACGAGTGCCTGCACCACACACCCGCTCTGCTCTGCTTCGACGAGCGGCACGGCCACCGGGCGGGGGCACCGGTCTATGCCAACGACAACCTGCTCATCGAGCGCTTCACCCCGATGGCCGCGGCGTACAACCCGGAGTTCCTCTTCGCCGGCGAGGCTTGCTACGACCGGGAAATGGCGGTCTACCAACTCTCGTACCACCGCAGCGAGAACAAGCAGCACGTCCCCCTGCCGCGGTTCGTCTTGCCCGGCGCGCAGTACATGACCGCGGTCACCGGGTTCGACGACCGGAGCATGGTGAACCAGAGTCTGCTCTACCGGTACGTGGTGAGCTACGAGCCATTCAACTTCAAGGGGCGGCTCGCTGACTTCCCCCTCACGCTCGCCTACGGGAAGCGGATGGACGCGCTGCGGACCGAGCTTCGGGAGTGGTTCTGGGACGGCGAGTTCCGCGGCGGCCTCGGCGCTCGGGTGACCACCGAAGGCCGTCCCCATCACCCCTACGCCGTGTACCTGGGGGCCCGGAGCCGGACGCCGGGCCTTGTGGTGGTGAACTACGAGCCCTCCGCGGTCGCCCTCGACCTCGCCCTCGACGGCGCCGGCCCGCTGCGCTGGCGGACCATCGACGACCCTGCCTGGCGGCCCCTCGCCGGAGCCCTTCCCCTCCCCCCGCGCTCCGCCGCGGTGGTGCTGCCGGCGTAAGGCAGGGGCGACCTCGGGCAAGCCCGATCGCCCTCGTCCAAGGCCCGAGCGGTCGACGACCCACTCCCGTTCCCGGCACCCCAGGCCCCGGATGCGCCGAGCCCAGAGCCCTCATCCGCGGGTGTCGGGGGAAGCGTTCCGAAGACACGGGGTATGATGCGCCAATGACGAGCACCCTCGGGACCCCGAAGCGGAAGTTCATCGGATGCGAGGTCCTCTACCGTGAGGCCTGTCACCTCGCGGCCACCTCCGCTGCGCAGGTCGATGTAGAGTTCCTGCGCAAGGGGCTGCACGACCTCGATCGGCAGGAAATGCTCTCGCGCGTTCAGGCAGCCATCGACGCGGTCGATCCCGAGGCGGGGTACGAGGCGATCCTCCTCGGGTACGCCCGCTGTAGCGACGGGGTCGTGGGCCTAAGGGCGCGCACCGTGCCGCTCGTGATCCCACGCGGTCACGACTGCATGACGCTCTTCTTCGGGTCGCGCGCGGCTTACCGATCCTACTTCGACAACCACCCCGGCACGTACTACCTCACCACCGGCTGGCTGGAGCGAAACTTCGGCAAGTCGGGGAACCGCCCCGCCGACCTCGTCGCCTACGACCGCCCCGCGTACGGGATGCAGGGGGTGATGAGCAAGCTCGGCCTCACCGACAGCTACGAGCAGATGGTGGAGATGTACGGTCGCGAGGCGGCGGAGTACCTCATGGCCACCGTGGGCGACTGGATGAAGAACTACGACCGGTTCACCTACCTCCGCATGGGCGTGTGCCAGGAGGAGCCGTACCTGAAGCGAGCTCAGCGAGAGGCCGAGGAACGCGGCTGGCGTCTCGAGGTCCGCGACGGGGATCTCTCCCTCCTCCGAAGACTGTTCGAGGGCCCCTGGGACGAGGACTTCGTGGTGGTCCCTCCCGGCGGGCAGCTCCTGGCACTTGACGATGAGCGCGTGCTCGGCGCCGGCGCCTAGCCGCGCGCCCTCCTCGTCCTCGAGGGAAGAAGGACAAAACGAAACCGAGAAACGGACCGGAGGGCCCTGAGACCTTGCCCGCCGACGGCCTCCGGGGACGGTGCCCCTTTGCCCTCGATCCCCCGCCCGCCCGAACCAGGGGTGCCCGGGGCGTGCCCGGGGAACGCGCCGCGTGTGGCGCCCTCGCCCCGGCCGCGCTCGTCGCCCTCCCCGCCCCAGTTCCTCGGCTCGCTCGAGGTTCTCCCGAGTTCCTTGCACGGGCGGTGGAGGGCGCGCCCCGCGGTGCTTCTTGATTCAGGTCAATAATTCTCGTTTGCGCCAATGTGTTGGTTGGGCCTGATGACGCCGTTCACTAAAGGCCGAAACGGCGGTGGGACTTCCCGGCGGCCCGGCCCTCGCGGGCGAGGCTGCGGGGATCACGGGGCATTTCTCGGAGACCGTTCTCCCCGTCCAGCGATCGCGCTCGTCCCCTGCCTTGACAAGGGCAAAGCGGAGGGCCAGCATCCCCTGCAATCGTTGTCATGCAGGGAATCGCCGGCAAGAAGCCTCTGCCCGGCGCTGCGCCGTAGAAACCCGTCAATCGAGACGCTCTTCTGAAGGAGACGTGGTGATGACACGCTTCGTGAGGGTGGCAACTCTCGTTTTCGCGTTCCTCGCAGTCGCTCAGGTTTCCCGGGCGGCGGAGAAGAAGGATGCGGGCTACAAGTTCGCTTTCCTTATCTACGACTCCGTGGGCAATCCGTTCTGGAAGCCGCTCGTCAACGGCGCCAACGAGATGGCCGACCGGCTGGGTGTGAAGGTCGACATCCAGTTCGCGGAGAACCAGCCCGACAAGCAGAACGACCTCCTGGAAACGGCCATCACCAACAAGGTGGACGGGATCGTGGTCGCCCTCAACGTGACCGACGCCTACAACAAGAACGTGGCCAAGGCTCGGGCGGCAGGGATCCCGGTGGTCTCCTTCAACATCGACGATCCCAAGGGGGCCGAGGGCGTGGAGCGGATGGCGTTCATGGGGCAGGACTTCAGGGTGGCCGGCTACCTCATCGGCAAGCGGCTCGTGAGGGACGGGCACCTCAAGGCCGGCGACTTCGTCGTCTGCCCGGTCGAGCATCCCGAGGCGACCTATGCCAAGCAGCGGTATGACGGGGTGAAGAAGGCGTTCGATGAGGCGGGGGTCAAGTCGGAGGTGCTCGACACCGGCGCCGTGTCCCTGGAGGACACGCTCACCAAGCTGAGCCAGTACCTGGTCGGCCACAAGCAGACCGCCGGGATCCTCGCCATGGGCGGCATGCCCATGACCGTGGCCGCCAAGGCGATCGCCGACACCGGGATGAAGATTCCCGCTGCCGGGTTCGACCTCAGCAAGCCCATCGTCCAGGACATCATCGATGGAAAGGTCATCGCCGCCGTCGATCAGCAGCCCTACTATCAGGGCGCCTTCCCGGTGATGCAGCTCTTCTTCTTCAAGAAGTACAGCCTGCTCCCCTGCGACATCAACACGGGCGGCGCCATCGTGGACAAGGCGACGGCCCAGGCGGTGCTGAGCCTGTCCGGTAGCTATCGCTAGGGTCTCGCCGGCCGGTTTCCGGCCCTCGGGATTCCTTCGGTCGACGCCGTCGGGGCCTGCGGGCGTGCCCCAGCGGCCGTCGGCCGGAGGCTTGATCGCCTTCGTACGGCCAGCTGGATTTGACGGGAGCTCTTGAAGATGACTGTCTCAGCCGAGGTGCCCCGCCTGGCAGCCGGGAGCTGGCTCAAGGAGCTCCAGCGCCGGAGGTCCGGCAACATCGTCCTCCTTTTCGTCGCCATCCAGGTGGTGGCGATCGTCTTCGCCCTCATCTTCCCGGACGAGTTTCGCTACGTGAGCCTGGGCAACGTCCAGCTCATGCTGAAGTCGATCCCCTCCTTGGTGATCGTGGTCCTCGGGGTCAACCTCCTCATGATCGCGGGCGAGTTCGACCTCACGGTCGGCGCCACCTTCACCCTCACCGCGCTCATCATGGCCAAGCTCTTCAACGCCGGGATCCCCTTGGGGATCGCGGTGCTGGCCGCGCTGGTGGCCGGGGCAGTCATCGGCTTCGTTAACGGGTGGATCGTCGTGATGTCCAATGTCCCCTCGTTCATCATCACCCTGGGGGCGATGTGGTTCTGGCGCGGGGTGATCCTCATCCTGTCCGGCTCCGTGACCGAGAGCTTCTACCCCAGCCAGTTCTTCGAGAAGTTGTTCACCATGAACCTGGGCCCGATCCAGGTCCAGTTCGTCTGGGCACTGGCGATCGCGACCCTCTGCTGGCTCCTCCTCGAGCGGCACCAGTACGGCAACTACTTGTTCGGCGTGGGGGGCAACCGCAAGGCCGCCGCCGCCCTGGGGGTGAACACCAATCGCGTGAAGATCATCGCCTTCGGGATCACCGGGCTCCTGGCGGCGCTCTCCGGGGTCATGAGCACGGTCCGCATCAATTCCATCTCGCCCATCCAGGGGCAGGGCCTGGAGCTGCAGGCGATCGCCGCCTGCGTCATCGGGGGGACCGCCCTCACCGGCGGGAAGGGAACGATCCTGGGCGCGTTCCTCGGGGCGGCCCTGATGTACACCATCCAGGACGTGCTCTTGCTGCTCCGCGCCCCCGGCCACTACCTCCAGATGTTCGTCGGTGTGATCATCGTGATCGCCGCGGTTCTCAACGAGGCCATCAAGTCGGAATAGAGGACCGGACCATGATCCAGCCAGCGGATGCGGCCTCGCAGGCAAGCGCTCCCGGAACGCCGTACATCGAGCTGCGGGGTATCACCCACTCGTACGGTCCGGTCCTCGCGCTTGACGGCGTCGATTTCAAGGTTCACCGCCGGGAGATCGTCGGCCTCGTTGGAGACAACGGGGCCGGCAAGTCCACCCTCATCAAGATCCTGTCCGGCGTCCTTCAGCCGACGCGGGGCGAGATCTTCGTCGACGGCCGGAGGACGACCTTCAACTCCGCCCGGGTGGCGATGAACTGCGGGATGGAGACCATCTACCAGGACATGAACCTCATCGATGGCATGGACATCATGAGGAACATCTTCTTCGGCCGGGAAGCCACCCACCCCCTCGGCTTCCTCAAGATCGGGGAAATGAAGCGGACCGCGATGGAGATCCTGGAGAAGGAGATCACCATCGAGGGCATCCGCTCCCCTCACCAGCTGGTCGGGAACCTCTCCGGGGGACAGAAGCAGGCGGTCTCCATCGCCCGGGCGATGTTCTTCAAGAACCAGGTCCTTCTGCTCGACGAGCCCACCAGCGCTCTCTCGGTCCGGGAGACCCAGGCCTTCCTCGATCACATCACTCGGCTGCGCGACGAGGGGCTGTCGGTGGTGATCGTGACCCACAACCTGTTCCACGCGTACCAGGTCGCCGATCGCTTCGTGGTCCTGTCCCACGGGAAGAAGGTCGAAGACACGCTCCGGGACCGGACCAGTGCAGAGGAGCTCACCCGAATCGTGGTCGGGAAACAAGTCGGAGGTCCGGGATGAACGCCAGGGAGCGGTTCCTCGAGGTGGGCAAGCAGAACCGCAGCGTGCGGAGCCTGAAGTGGGAGTTCGGGTACTGGGGCGCGACCATGGACAACTGGTACGCCCACGGCCTTCCCCTCGAGCACTACCCCCGCCTCCCCGGCCGGAGCGACGAGGGCCGAACCCCCACCTCCCATCTCTACATGGACGCCTGGAACAGCGTGCGGAGCGGCAAGTTGCCGAGCGGCATTGCCATCATGGCCGGGGGGCTGTACTGGCCCACCCAGGGCTTCCCCCTGGACCACGACGTGCGGAAGCACTTCGGGATGGACCCGACCCAGCGGCTCGTCAACGTCAACCTGCTCCTCTGCCCGGAGTTCACTCCCCAGGTCCTGAAGGAGAGCGAGGAAAAGCTCGAGTACGTCGATGTCGACGGGGTGCGGCGGCTATTTCTGAAGGAGTCGGCCACTATCCCCACGGCCATGGGGTACCCGGTGAAGGATCGGGAGAGCTGGACCCGTCTCAAGGAGGAGCGGTTCAACCTTGGGAACGTGAAGGAGCGGCTCCCGAGCAACTGGGAGGCGCTCGTGAAGGAGTACCGGCACCGCGACTACCCCCTCGCCCTGGGGGGGTATCCGCACGGGTTCTTCGGGACGCTCGTCCACCTCATGGGATACGAGACCACCTTCCTCCAGTACTACGACGACCCCGACCTCATCCACGACATGGTGAAGACCTTCACCGACGTGTGGATCGCCACCTACGAGGAGGTGCTCTCCCACACCGACATCGATCACGTCCAGATCTGGGAGGACATCTCGGCGGGCACGGGCTCCATGGTGAACCCGGAGGTCATCCGGGAGTTCATGATCCCCTACTACAAGCGATTCACCTCCTTCCTCCGCGGAAAGGGCGTGGATCTCATCTTCGTCGACACCGACGGCGACTGCTACGACCTCATCCCCCTCTTCCTGGAAGGCGGGATGACGGGCATGTACCCGATGGAGGCGAGCTGCGGGATGGACATCGTGAAGGTGCGGAAGAACTTCCCCGACCTCATCATGATGGGGGGAATCCAGAAATCCGAGCTGGTGCACGGGCCGCGGAGGATCGACGAGTTGCTCGAGCCCGTGAAGGTGGTGCTGGGCACCGGCGGCTACATCCCCTACTGCGATCATTTCATCCCCCCCGATGTCGACTTCGAGAACTTCTCCTACTACCGCCGGGCTCTGAACGCGCTCATCGACGCCGCCGGGAAAAGGTGAGCCCCGGCGGACGACCACTGGGCGAAGGAGGCGCGCGATCCACGCCTCGCAACGCCGGGAGGGAACATCGGTTGGCCTCGCTCAAAGACGTGTCCAGACTGGCAGGCGTGTCCCCGTCCACCGCGTCCCGGGTGATGACGGGGAGCGTGCGCGTCGACGAGCGGACCCGTAGCCGCGTCCTGGCGGCGGTGGAGCAGCTTCAGTACAAACCCAACCTTCTGGCCCGGGGCCTGCGCAAGCAGAGCGGACGGCTCATCGGCTTGATGGTCCCCGAGATCCTCCACGAGACCTTCGCCATTTTCATCTCCCTGGTGGAGGAGGCCTGCGTCGAGCGGGGCTTCACGATGATCCTCGGCAACACCCGCGACGACCTGGTGGTCGAGGAACGGGTGCTCGACAACCTCATCGGCCTGAAGGTAGACGGGATCATCGTGTCGCTCGTCTCGGACCGCAGCGCGGTTATGAGCAGCCTGCGCAAGTCGGACATCGCGGTGGTGGGCATCGATCGCGCGGTGGAGGACGAGCACGTCGATCGGGTGCAGATCGACAACCGCGAGGCCGGCCGGATCGCCGCGCGCTACCTCCATTCGATGGGCCACCGCCGCATCGCCTGCATCGCCGGCCCCCAGTCGGTCGCCCTGAGCCGGGAGCGCTCCGCCGGGTTTCAGGAATACCTGATCCAACGGGGGATAGAGCCCATCTCCATCGCCGGGGCCGATTTCGAGTTCGAGACCGGGATGACCTGCCTGCGGGCCCTGCTGGAGCGCGGGGAGGAGTTCACGGCCGTATGGGCGCAGAACGACCTGTTGGCCATCGGGGCGATGCGAGAGCTCGACCGCCTCGGCATCCGCGTACCCGAGGATGTGTCCATCATGGGCATGGACGACATCAAGACCACTCGGATGGTCTTGCCCGCCCTCACCACTGTCCGCCAGCCCTTCCGGGCGATCTGCCAGAAGGCGGTCGAGCTCCTCCTCCGGCGGATGGAGAACCCCGGCAGCCCCCCCCGCTCCACGGTCCTCGCTCCCGAGCTCGTGATCCGCGGCTCGGTCCGGAGACAGCAAGATCCCCCGAGCGCCTTCCCGGGAAGAGCATCGGGTAAACGTAGTCCGCAGAGCCGTCGAACCACTTAGGTGACGATGGAGGGAACCCATGGCAGCGAGAATCACCCCGCGTTCAGCCTATGAGCAGGGAGCCGGCGTGCTCCGCTTGGCTCCCACCTTCGTCCCCCGACGGTTCTCGTCAGCCGGTCGTCGGCTTCGGCTTCACCCGGACGAGTACTTCGCCCTCGGAACCGCCCGGGGATCCATCAAGGAGCGGTGGTTCTCGTCGGTCATCCCGGCCATGAACGGACCGCTGGCCAAGCCCGACGAGGGGATGAGCTACGTGGACCCCACCAGCCGGGCCGAGGACCGATTCCTGTTCAGGGACGCCGTGGCCGAGCTCGGTGTCGATGCCATCGGGCCGGAGCTGTGGCGGACGCACAAGACCTGGCCCATGTACTCCAAGTTCTTCGACTACCAAGCGCCCCTCTTCCACCACCTCCACCTGCGGGAGGAGGATGCCCAGCGCGTCGGGAGAAAGGGCAAGCCCGAGGCCTACTACTACCCGCCGCAGCTCAACAACCATCCGGGGACCTTCCCCCATACCTACTTCGGGTTCGATCCGGACGTGACCAAGGACGAGGTGAAGGCGCGCCTCCTGGCCTACGAGAAGGGCGACAATCGCATCACCGAACTGTCCCGGGCCTACCGCATCGAGCTGGGCACCGGCTGGTACACCCCCACCGGTGTGGTGCACGCTCCCGGCTCCTACCTGACCTATGAGCCGCAGTGGAATTCCGACGTCAACTCGGTCTACGAGAACGTGGTCGCGGGCGAGGTCTTTCCCTACGACTTCTTGGTCGAGAATTGTCCCGCCGAACGCAAGCAGGACGTCGACTACGTCCTCAGCCTCATGGACTGGGAGAAGAACGTCGATCCCCACTATCGCCAGCACTACTTTCGACCTCCGGTCGTGGCGAGCGCCGACGAAACCCACGTCGAGAAGTGGGTGGTGTACGCGACCGGCTTCATCGCCGCGAAGGAGCTGTCGGTGGCGCCGGGAGCGAGCGTGGTCATCCGCGATCGGGCAGCCTACGGCTGCATTCTCGTCCAGGGGCACGGCACCTTTGGCCACTGGGAGGCGGAGGCGGCCGGGATGCTTCGCTTCGGCGGGGCGAGCGCAGACGAGTACTTCGTCTGCCACCGGGCGGCCGCGGAGGGCATAAGGATCGTCAACCGGAGCCGAACCGAACCCCTCGTCATCCTGAAGCACTTCGGGCCCGACGCCCAAGACCCCGGGAAGGATCCGCTCGGCTGAAGGGTTCAGCGTTCGACCCCGGCAGAGGGTGACCCGGCCGGACTCCAAAGGAACAGCTCTCCGGGGTGGAACACCAGGCTCCCTGCGAGGAAATCATGAGCGACGTTCTCGAGCAGCTCTCGGTGTGCGTGGAGAGCGGGAAGATCAACCAGGCCGCGCCCTACCCGCCCAAGCTCAAAGGGCAACCGGGCGCGGATGAACTGTGCCGCGAGGCCGTCGCCGCCGGCCTGCCGCCGGCCCGCATCCTCGAGGAGGGGCTCGTCTCGGGGATGGCCCGGATCGGCGAGAAGTTCAGCCAGGGCAAGGCATTCGTCCCGGAGATGCTCCTCGCCGCCCGGGCCATGACCGCGGCCATGGCCCACCTGAAGCCCTTCTTCACCTCCGGGGCGGTGAAGCGCAAGGGGGTGTTCGTGGTGGGGACCGTGGCCGGCGACCTCCACGACATCGGCAAGAACATCGTCGCCATGATGGTCGAGGGGGCCGGCTGGGAGGTGGTCGATCTGGGCGTTGACGTGAAGGTCGAGCGCTTCCTGAGCGAGATCGAGAAGCATCCGAAGTGCGTGGTGGGCCTCTCGGCCCTGCTCACCACCACCATGGTGAACATGGAGAAGATCGTGGCCGAGATCCACGCGAAGAACCCCGGCCACCTCGTGTTCGTGGGCGGCGCCCCGGTGAATCAGGCCTTCTGCAGCAAGATCGGCGCGAGCTTCTACGCCCCCGACCCGCAGGGAGTGGTCGAACGCCTCAAGTCTCTCGCCGGCTGACGCCGCCTCGCCCCCTCGCGACGGAGAACCTTGCCGCCAGCAGGGGATCAGGGCGAGAAAGCCGCGGCTTCCCTGCCTCGAGCTACGACCGCAGGAACCGGCTGTATTGGAAGCCCTGGACCGCTCCAGCGGGTGTCCGGTGCTCTTCTCGAGCGCTCTCCACGAGTCGAAACGCCGGCCCGAGTTCGCTCGCCAGCGACTCCGGCTCGTACCTCCTCACCGGAAGCCCGCTGCAGCGCTCCGGGCCGGCGAGCGAGAACGTCGCGATGATGGCCTGCCCCCCGGGGCGAAGCACCCGGTTCATGGTGACGAGGTAGGCCGCCCGATCTTCCGGTTGCGTCATGAAGTGGAAGAGGGCTCGGTCGTGCCAGAGGTCGAACGCGACGCTCGGGCTAAGGGAGGCCACGTCCGCCCGGACCCAGGTGACGGCCGAGGCCCTCGGCCCGAGACGCCTCTTCGCCTTGTCGAGCGCAGCCTCGGCAAGGTCGAGAACCGTGACCTGCCGGTAGCCGGCATCGAGAAGGGCATCCACGAAGCGCGACGCGCCGCCACCGACGTCCACGATCCGCGCCTCCGGCCCCAGTCCAGTTGCCGCGACGAGCCTCAGCGACGCGCTCGGATGGGCCTGGAACCATGACACCTCGTCCTCGGCCGTGGCGCCGTAGATATGCTGCCAGTGGTCATGGGCGACCACACCCTTGTTCTGCTTCTCGGCCACGGTCGCTCGCCGTTCCAGCTGCGCCCTATGCAGCCACACCCTCGACCCGCTTCCCTAGCGCGAACGCTGCCTTCGCGTCCAGATTTCCAGCCGACCCTGAGCAGATGTGGATGCAGCTCGACGGCAACTCTCGGAAGGCGCCTCCATGCCTTGGGTTCCTTCGAGTGGGCTCGTAGGACGGGCCGCGACGAGGCCGAATCAGCAGCCGGAACGGACCGGAGCGAGAAGAGGGGCGGCAGGCTTAGCGGCCAAAAGGAGCCCTCCCGGGGCTCGCTCTCGGAGACCCTGGTTTCCACCACTGGGCCTTCGGGCCCTGCCGGACGCCGAACGCGTCCCGCTCGTGGTCTTGCGGTCTGTCAAGGCTCGTCCCTATACTGAACATGTGTTCGGTATACGCGGAGCCTCGTCCCCCTGGGTCTCTCGCCGGCGCGGCGGCCCACACCCGTTCGCCAGGGTTTGGGCCCTCATGCAGGACGACCTCGGTCCCCCCTCCCCTCGCGGAGGGCGATCCGGGCCACCCCAAGGCGCCCCTCCACCACCCCGGACCCACGTCTTCAGCCCTGCTCCCGGAGGCTGCCTGAGCTGGAGGACATCGTGACCGACGAGGCACTGCTGGGTGAGCTGGAGCGCCTCCGAGCGGAGAACCTGGCTCTCAAGGAGCGCCGGGGCGGGGGCGTCTCGATGAAGGTGAGCGAGAAGGGCGGGTGTCTGTCTACGGGCTCGGCCGGTTCCCGGTGACGCTCTACCGGGAGCAATGGAGCAAGCTCCTCGATATGGCCGACGACATCCGGGCCTTCATCCGGGAGAACGAGGGCCGTCTCAAGAAGAAGGAGCGAGCGGCAGAGATCGGGTGACCCCTCCAAGCCGAGTCCTTCTGGGTGTGGAGTGGGCCTGCATGCAGATTGCACAAGAAGGCATTGAAGTCTCTGACGGCTCCGGTGGCGGCTCCCCCACCCTGACCGGCAGGACCGATTCATATGCTGGCAGAAGCCCGCGCCTTTCGGGCCGCGGAAATAGATCCCTCCTGGGCCCACAGGCCCTCCGCCCGTTCACGGGCCGGGGGAGCCTTTCCCATCGCGGTGGCGATCGTCTCGACCCTCTGCCCGTAGCCGCCTCGATAACATCCGCGGTGCCGAGCGAGGACAAGAAGGCGGCGAGGGGGCGCTCCTACCTCGCACCCGCGCCCGCCACCAGGAACCGCTCGACGATCTCGGCGACCTCGGGGTGCCGAACGATGGCCAAGTGATCCGTGTCGGGGAGGATGCAGAGGCTCGCGTCCGGGAGCCATCGGTACATGGCTACCCCATGCTCGGGGCGCACGACGTCCCGGTCGCCCAGGAGGACGAGAGCGGGGGAGCGGATCCGCCCGAGCTCGTCGGGCGACCAGCCCCGGAACTCGGCCATGCGCTTCACCGACTTCGCGAAGAAGGTGGGGAGCTCTTCGGGGTGGGGTGCGGTGGCAAGGTAGGCCTCCCGCAGTTCTCGGGGCATTTGATCGATCGTGGCACGACCGAACCCTTCCCAGAATGCTCTGTCCGAGCCGTCCCGGCTCGCCATCGCGGACTCGATGACGATCCGATTCACGATCTCCGGGTGGTCGAGGGCCAATTGGATCGCGATGTGGCCGCCGTTGCTGTAGCCGAGCACGTCGGCGCAGTCGACGTGGAGGTGCCGAAGCAGCGCGACAGCATCCTTCGCGGACTGCTCGAACGAAAACGGGCGATCGGGGATGTCCGATGTGTGCCCGTGTCCTTGCTGCTCGAAAGCGATCACTCGACGCGTGCGCGCGAGAAGCGGCAGGATGGGGCCGAACGACGTCTGGATGGTCGAGCCGCCCCCGTGCAGGAGGAGGAGCGGGGGCGAGCCGGCCCGGGCCACCCCGTGGATTTCATAATATAGATGCAGACCGTAGAGGTGGGCATAGGCCCCGGCCACCTCCCCCGGCGCGCCGCCGGAGCTCTCGGGCGCGGCGAGCCCGGCGACCGTAAGGGGAGCCGGCAGGGTCGTCATGGCGACCTCCGGGGCGGCTCACGCGGAAGAGCTCGCCCGATCGAGCAGTGGACCACCCGCGAGTAGCGATAGCCGTTGGAGCGGAAGGGCACGGTGAGCTCCCTAGAAGCCTCCGCGAGGCGCGGCGCGGATGGGGTCCTGTTTGCGGGTCGCAGAGTCGCCATGGCCCTTAGGACCGAGGTGGAGGCCCAAAGGATAGCGGCGGCGGTCGCGGCGCGCGCGGCTCACCGCCTCGGGCGGGACCCGTTGCGCCGAGGCCTCGCATGCTTCCTCGCCGCCTTGGCATTCCTCCCCAAACGCAGGCTCGGCTTCGACCGCGCGTGTGGAACGCCCAGCGGTGGGCTCAGGTGGCGCGGCTCGTAGATCCCGAGCTTGCCCCCGCCGGGGAGCGTCACGCGCACGAGCAGGCCCCAGCCCTGCGGCGAAACCGGCGTCGTCTCGATCCCTCGCGCCCGCATCGACTCGACCAGCGCCTCGACGTCGTCCGTCATGAGGTAAAGCTCGTGCACGTCGTTCTCGTCGAACGGGTGCACCGCCATTTCCGCCGGCGGAAGCCGGAAGATGAGCCAGCCGTCGCCCGAGTCCACGTACGGAAACCCGAGCACGTCCCTCAGGAATGCCCGATCGGCATCGGCGTCCTTGCTGTAGACGATCGCGTGCGCGCCGGTGACCATCTTCGAGATCCTAGACGCTCCTTGTAGAAGGTGAGAGCACTTCCTGGGCACCCGGAAGGGATCGAGCGTTCCAAGGCGTTGACGGCCGCACAGGAGCGATGCGAGACGGAATCCTCCGCTCGACTCCCGCCACTAGACGAGCCCGAAGGGATCCTCACGCAGACGGGGCTCGGGGTCCAAGAGCCCCGTCGGGGCGAGCGCGGCGTCGCCTCCCGTGGTGCCGCGCGTCGGCGAACTCGCGGATGAGCGAGTGCTCGTCATGCAGCGCGATCGCGTCCCGAGGCCAGGGGAGCAGGTCTTCTTCCCCGCCGGCTTCGTGTCCAAGTCCTTCCAATGCGCCCATGGCGATCGGCTATGCTTCCCCCATGATCTTCTCCGCCTCCACGACCCACGCCCTCCGCGCCGTCGCGTGGCTGGCCGAACGTGATGGGAGCAAGGCTGTCATGGCTCGCGAGCTCGCGCGGACCCTGAAGCTCCCGGCGGACTACCTGACGAAGGTGCTGGGGACGCTCGCGCGAACCGGCGTCCTCACCGCCACTCGTGGAGTGAAGGGCGGGTACAAGCTGGCGCGTTCCCCAAACGCCATCTCGCTCATCGAGGTGGTCGAGCCCTTCGAGGGGAAGCGGACCCGGCCGGGCTGCCTGCTACACCCCGATCGCCCTTGCCGCGATTCGGGAGCGTGCTCTGCACACGCCTCATGGGCGAAGGTGAAACGCACCTACCTGGAATTCCTCGAGAAGCGCACGGTCGCCGATATCCGGGGTGGGGCCTAGTTCGCCCGTCCGTCCAAAAACCCAAGCCGGAGGAAGAACCAGGGGCCTTGAGGTGACCCGCGAGCGGGACCGTGTTCGCGAGCGAGGTGCTCGACCTGGACCCTCCTCGCCTTGGCCGAGCACCGCATCGCAATCCCGATCCTCCTAAGGTCCTCGGGGTCAGCGTCACCTTCTTCGCCTGGGCTCTAAGAGGTGGACTAGCTTCGAGTTCCCTCGGGCAATCGCCCTCTCGGCGTGGCCGAGCGAAGACGGCGTCAGCCGCGCAGGTGGTTCGCCCCCGATACCACCACGGCCACGCGCTCGCCTGGAGCCGGCCGATAGACGCCCGAGAGGAGCGCCGCCAGCGCCGTCGCTCCGCCGGGCTCGGCGTCCACGCGGCAGGCCTCCCACAACTCCCGCTGGGCGGCCCGGACGGCCTCATCGGTCACCACCGCCGAGCCCGCCCTCGCCGCAGCCAGCACGGCGAATGGCACCGCGCCCACCCGGCGCGCCCCCAGCGAGTCCACCGCCAGGCCCGAGACCTCGACGTCCACCGGCTCCCCCCGCGCGCAGGCGGCGCGAAACGAGGAGGTCTTCTCCGTCTCCACCCCCACCAGGCGGATGCCGCGGGGAGCGAGCGCTGCAGCGCAACCTGCCGCGAGGCCTCCGCCGCCCACCGCCACCAGCACGGTATCCACCGCTGCGTCCTCGAGGAGCTCCAGCGCCACCGTGCCCTGGCCCGCCACCACCCGCGGGTCTTCGAATGCCGGTACGTCGAGAGCGCCGCTCGCCCGCACCCACTCCAGCGCGGCAGCGCGGGCGTCGGCGTAGACCGCGCCGGCCAGCACGACTTCGGCGCCGTACCCCCGGATGCGCCCCACCTTGCTCGCGGGGCTGGTCGCGGGCACGAAGATCCGCGCGCGAACCCCCAGCACGCGGGCGGCCAGCGCCACCGCCCCGCCGTGGTTCCCGCCGGACGCCGCCGCCACTCCGGCCGGCGGCACCACCGCGGTGAGGAGGTGGTGAAAGGCGCCACGGGCCTTGAACGAGCCAGAACGCTGGAGGAACTCCAGCTTCAGCACCAACGGAACGTCGAGCCCGGGCAGCGCACCGGGCTCGAGCTCCAGGACCGGGGTGCGCCGCACGTACGGCGCGATGCGGCGGCGAGCCTCTAGGACGTCGTGCTCGGTCACCATGAGTTCCCTTATAGACCTCGGCCGTGGGACCGCACGGAACGTTCGGGCTGCGTGGGAAGCGTCTCCGAAGAGGCCGACCATCCCGGAGTTCATGGGGCAGGAACTCCGACCTCCAGGAGTTCCCAGAGTATGTGCCTCCCCCTCCCCCTGCCCATCGGCAAGGTCGAAGGGGAAACGCCGGAGGGTGGACCGAGCCCAGCCCCCCTTGCGAACGGCCTGGGTGTGCCTTAGGCCTCCTGAACGCCAGGCCCCGAACGGCGGTGAGCAGGGGCGATGGCCGGTTGGCCGTGCCCGGGGAGCGGTTCTGTTATGGTGCGAGGGATGAAGTACGTGGCGCTAGTGCGCGCTCCCGGAGCGCCGGAGGAGGCAGCGAGAGCGTTCGCTCTCGCCTCGGGGCTCACCCTGGCCGAGGCACGAATGCGGCTCGCGCCCGAGCCCCCCGCCGTCCTGGCTCGGGTCGAAGCGGACAAGGCTGAAGCCCTCGTTGGCGCCCTTCGAAAGGTCGGGGCACCTTCCGTCGCTCTCGACGCCTCGTGTCCGACAGACCGAGACCGCTTGTTGGTTCACCGGTTCTCCCTCACAGCCGTCGAGGTGACCTTCACCTCTCGCCCCGGTGATTCGTTTCGGTTCGCCTGGCCGGAGGTGATGGCCATCCTCCGGGGTCTCCGCGCCTCGCGCACCGAAGTCGAGCGAACCGAGAAGTCGAGGAGCTTCTCCGTCGGGCGGGCGGTCATGACGGGCGGCCTGCTCTTGTCTCGGACGTCCACGAAGACCGTCCGCTCCTCCAGCGAGGAGACGGAGCAGGTCCTCCTCGTGTACCTGCGCGACGGCCGGGCTGCCAGCCTCGCCGAGAATGAACTTGAGTTCTCCAGTCTCGGGAAGGGGATGCAGCCCTCCAGCACCGGCAACATGGGCGAGGTGGCGCGCCGGCTCCGCGAGAATGCCAAGACGGCCTTCTACGATGAGCGGCTACTGCGGCTGGGCCGGCGGCCGCTCCCGTTCCTCTTGGGGAACGACTCCCGTACCGAGACCAGAGCCGCCGTCACGACCCGCTCGGACACGAGCGAGTCGCTCGACGTGCTGGCGGAGGCGATGCGGCAGGCGCTGGCGGAGGGCCTCCTCCCCTGACGACGGCAGGGGGGCGTGCCCGAGAGAGTGCTGCTCGCAGTGTGGGCACTCGGATGCCGGGCGCAGTGAGTTCCTCGGGGGACGGTCGTCAGAGCCTGGCCGGCAGACAGGCGGCAAGGGCGCCGGGAAAGGCCCACGAGAGCTCGCCCCGACGAGAGGCGATCTCGGACGGGAGAAGCATCACGTTTCTCGACCACGCACCACCCGACGCTAGACAACCGCCGCCGTGACCCTCGGGGACCCTACCGACCCAGCCCCGGCGACGCTGGGCGAGCCGAGACTCGGCGGTACCGAGTCGCAATCGGACCCGCCAACGAGCGCAAACGGTACCGACGTCCCGGCTCCCTTCCGCGGACGATCCCCCTCGCCCGACCCGCCCGGGACGCAGCCCTGCAGGGGTGGGCGAAGAACTCTGCACGCCTCGTCCCGCCTCGGTGCTTAGCGGCACTCCACCGCTCATCGGCCTGATGGCGCGCTGCGAGCAGCGCGCCGGTCCAGGCTTTGGGCACCGCTTGCCTCAGTTCCAGGCACCCGGACAGTGGAGGGGTCCTGGTGCGGGCCGAGAGCCGCCGGGCGAGGATATCGATAGGACGTACGGTGAAGAACGTGGAGGCGCAACCGTCACCTCGGCAGAAGAAGCCGGAGCTCCGAGGAGGTAGCCCTAGGGCAATTGCGGGAGGCGCGCGCACGCGGCGTGCCCGACGCGGGAACCCGCATTGAGGTGCCACGGCACCTCCGAGGGCTCTCGCCCCGCCCGAGCCGAAGGCGGCCGCTGCTCGATTCCAGGGCAGCGGCCGTCTGCAGCGCAGGACCCGGTAGGGGATAGAGCTCTCGGCTCAAGGAGGTGACCGTTCGGGGACGCCCCCCAGCCCCTCGTTCTCCCGGAAGAAGACCTTGAACCTCGCCTTCATGACCTCCCCATCGCCCGGTCCCCCGGCCAAGGGTTCTCCGCTAAACGCCTCGACTTCGACGGCGCCGGGTTTGCTTGTCCACACCGGAGAGCTTCACGGGGCTTCGAGCCGACACGACTCAAGAAGCAACTCAGGTCACCGGCCAGCCTGTTTTCGTGATTGCCCCGATCGCCGCTCAATCCCGGAGCCGCTCGGGACGCCCACTGCCGGTCGGACTACCGCAACTTCGCCCCAGCCGCGACCGCCGCAGCGGCCACCACCTCGTAGGGCTGGCAGCCGACCACCCGCTCTCCGCCGCCGACGAGAAAGGTGGGAATGCCGGTCACGCCAGCGCGGGCCGCCTCTAGCCCCATGGCGTCGACCCGCTCCGCGATCGCTGGGTCCTCTATTGCCGCCAGGGCCGCGGCCGGATCGAGCCCCGCGGCGGCAGCGCAGTGCGCCAGCACCTCCCGGCTCTCCAAGTCTTCCCCGCGCCGCCAGAAGGCATCCATGAGGGCCCGCCGCGCCTCGTGGAGACGCCCAGCGTCGCGGGCGTGCTCGGCGAGCGCAAGCGCGGACCGCGTGTTGGGCGAGCGCTCGGGGACCCGCATCTCTTGAATCCCGAAGCCGGCTGCGAAGCGCCGGAGGTACGCCGCCATGGCGGCGTACCGCTCCTCCCCGAACCGGTCGGCAAGCCTCTCGCCGCCGCGCGGGGTGTCCGGGTGCAGTTCGAAACCGCGCCAGTCGAGGGAGACGTCGAACTCTTCTTGCAGCCTGACCAGGCTGCTCGCCTCGGCGACGAAGCAGAAGGGTCAGACGAAGTCGGAGTAGAGCGTGACCGTAAGCGCCATGCTCGAAGTGTAGCACGGCCGGGCCGGGGGACCCGGCGTTCACAGGGTCGAGGAGAGCGAGGGCTTCGACCTCCCAGGATCCCCCTCGGCGGCGCGACAGGGATCGGGAGCCCAACGTTCAATCGGGCGCTCGCGAGGGCTAAGGGCCGAGCCAGAGGCCCCCGCTCCCGTGTGCGGCGATCCCCCGGTACGCTATCATCGCCACCCTGTCCTCCCTTTGAGGGTCACATGAAGCGCACCGTGAAGTCGCATTCGTCGCTCGCTTACCTGAACGAGGACTTCCTGGAGAGCGACGCGGCGCGGCCAGTGCGAATCCTGGCCGAGTACCTGGCGCCGCTCGAGACCTTCCGCCGCGAGCAGATCTACGACACCATCGTGTTCTTCGGGTCGGCGCGGATCGCCGCCGATGGTCCCCTCGGGCGCTACTACGAGGACGCGAGGACGCTCGCCCGCCTCGCGACCACGTGGTCGAAGGGGCTCCCGACCGGCTCGAAGCGCTACGTCGTCTGCTCGGGAGGGGGCCCGGGGATCATGGAGGCCGCCAACCGGGGCGCCTCGGAGGCGGCCGGGATCACCATCGGGTTGAATATCGGGCTCCCCCACGAGCAACGCCCCAACCCCTGGGTCACCCGCGAGCTGAGCTTCGAATTCCGCTACTTCTTCATGCGCAAGCTCTGGTTCGCGTACCTGGCACGCGCGCTCGTGGCCTTCCCCGGCGGGTTCGGTACCCTCGACGAACTCATGGAGATGCTGACTCTCCAGCAGACCGGAAAGCTCAACCGCAAGACGCGCGTCCTGCTCTTCGGCTCTAGCTACTGGAAGGAGATCATCAACTTCGACGCGCTGGTCAGGCACGGTATGATCAGCCCCGAGGACCTCGACCTGTTCACGTTCGCGGACGATCCCGAGACTGCAATGTCGCTCCTGAAGGGCTGGCTGAAGCCGGAGCCGGAGGCGGAGGCACCCGAACTTCCCAGGTCGCGAGCACCGGATACGGACGAGTAGAGCGACAAGTGGTTCCCGCTCGAGGGAGACGGTGCACGACCTCCCGGCGGCCGCGAACCAGGCTCGCGACCCCCGCCCGGTCCGTCTCGGCCTCCCCGCCCGACCGTGTTCGGCTTCTCGGCTCCATGGCAACGGGCGCGTTGCGCTGTGCTCCCCCCTCGCCACCCCGGCGGGCACGCAACCGTGGCGCTGCGCCCCCCCGTAGGTGGAGCCCGGCCGCAGCGATTCCCGCTCGCCGGCCCCCTCGCGGTGGGCCTATCCTTTTCTTGGGGTTCGCCCGGCGCGGCGAGGTATTCTCCGGCTTCACGGGTCGACGGCAACGGAGGGTCGCCGCGATGGGGTACGTCCTGGCCTGGGTCATCCGGGGCGAGGAGCGGGACGGTGGCTTGGTGGCCCCTGGGTCTCTTGAGAGCCCGGAGGCGCCCGCAGGGCGATCTGCCGGGTCGATCACGGTGACGAAGACCCGCGGGCGTGCGTCTCGGCCTTTGCGCGCGACGGCGAACGGCCCTTCAGCCCATCCTCCGCCCCGGAACGCGCGACGGTGTACGAGTCGAGGGCGCTGTTCGTGACGGACCTCCACGCCAGGGGCCCGTTCGGGATCCCGCGGGAGGAACTCGTCCCCTTCCCCGAGGCGAGCGCCGCTCGATACTGTGTGGCGACAAACCTCTCCGGCGCCATCGGGGGAATCGGCCTCGCGAAGCCGTGGTCCGAGTCGAACCGGGCGGAAGGTCTCTGCGGGGATCCGGGGGGAACCTCGATTCCCAGGAGGGCAATCTTTGGCTGAATCGAATCCGCCCACCGCGTTGCGCATGATCGACATCGCGAAGTACTTCGGATCGGTGTGTGCCCTGAGGGACATCAACTTCGAGGTGGGCCGCAACGAAATCGTGGGCCTCATCGGGGACAACGGGGCGGGCAAGTCGACGCTGGTGAAGATCCTCACGGGCGTCTTCCCGCCCACCAGCGGTCAGCTCTTCATCGCCGACCGCCGGGTCGATCCTGGCTCGTACTCCGTGAAGACGGCGCATTCGCTCGGAATCGAGACCGTGTACCAGGACAAGTCCCTGGGCGAAAAGCAGGCCATGTGGAGGAACTTCTTCATCGGCCGGGAGCTGACCTACCCCATGGGATTCTTGAGGGTCCGCGAGCAGAAGAAGATCGCCCACGAGATCATGGTGAACACGATCGGCTTCCGAGGCAGGGGAATCGGGGTGGAATCGAAGGCGAGCAAGCTCTCGGGAGGAGAGAGGCAGGGAGTGGCGATCGGGAGGGCGATGCATTTCGAGGCGGATCTCATCATCCTCGACGAGCCGACCGTTGCCCTCTCCCTGAAGGAGGTCCGCAAGGTCCTCAACTTCGTGCACAAGATCAAGGAGGGCGGGAAGGCCTGCATCTACATCAGCCACAACATCGCCGACGTCTACGAGATCGCCGACCGCTTCGTCGTGATCGACCGGGGCGAGATCGTGGCCGGCATCGAGAAGGGGAAGATCTCCCTGAAGGAGCTGGACGAGTTCCTCCTCGAGTACTCCCACGGCCTCAAGGATAGGGGTCGGCAATGAGCAGGAGAGCGTCGCTTCTCGGGGTTCTGGGGCGTCTCGAGGGCCTGCCGGTCGCGGTCGTGCTCGCCTTGCTCTACGCCGCCTTCATCTTTGCCGCCCCCACGGTCTTCACTGGTTACCGCATCTACATGTCGTTCTTCCAGACCGTGCCGCCGATGCTCGTCTTGGCCATCGGGCTCACGTTCGTGATCACCGCGGGGGAGATCGACCTGAGCTTTCCCGCGGTCGTCGCGCTGTCGGGGTTCGTCTTCACCTGGTGCTTCCAGACCTTCGGCGTCGGGTGGCCGGGGTTCCTCCTCGCGCTCCTCGCCGGGGCGCTCGTCGGGTGGGTGAACGGGTTCCTCGTCGCCCGGCTCCGGGTGCCCTCCATCATGGCGACCCTAGCCGCCCAATTCTTCTGGTACGGGTTCACGATCCTGATCGCGGGCGGGCTGCAGATCGATATTGCCTCGGTGATCTCCACGCCGGTCCACACGATCTTCGTGGGACGGGTGTTCCAAGTCTTTCCCTTGCAGGCCCTCTGGTCGCTCGGGCTCGTCGTCTTCTTCTGGTTCATCCTGAACCGCCACCGCTTCGGCCAGGCCATCATGTTCATCGGCGACAACGCGGAAGTGGCGCGGGTCATGGGGATCGGGGTGGAGGCGACCCGCATCCGCCTCTTCACCCTGAACGGGGCGCTCGCGGCGTTCGCCGGGCTCTTGCTCACGCTGGAGATCAACGTCTTCTACCCCACCCAGGGGCAGGGCATGCTCCTCCCGGTGATGGCAGCGGTCTTCATCGGGGGGACGTCGATCGCGGGAGGCCAGGGCGCTCTCGTGGGTACGCTCTTCGGCATGTACATCATCGGCTCCCTGGAGGCCGGCGTTGTCGCGACGGGGATCGGGGGTTACTGGGTCCAGCTCGTGGAAGGGCTGGTCATGGCCGCCTCGGTGATCCTCAACATCGTGATCGGCGACGAGGGCCTTTCCGCACTCGCCTGGACTGCGCGGCGGTGGGCGGTGCCGTCGCCTTCCCCGAAGAAGGAGGGCCGCGGCGGCGGATAGGAGATCGGTGCTGCCGCGGAGCCGATAGGAAGGAGGTGAACGATCTGTCGGTCTTCCAGGACTCAGCGGCCGGCCGGGATGACGGCCGGCCGGCAACATCACGCAAGGGGAGGATCTCATGCGGAAGGTGACGCGGTTGGCACTCGCGGTGGGACTGTCCGGGGCCTTGTTCGGGACCGAGGCCCGGGCCGCGGATAAAGAGATCGTGATCTACATGCAGATGGGCGGCACGCCGGGCGACGCCTCCACCCTGGCACGCACGAACGGCGCGCGGGCGGCGGCCGCGGCGAACAACGTAAAGCTGATCGAGCAGTACTCGAAGTGGGACCAGCAGACCATGATCGATCAGTTCAAACAGGCGCTCGCGGCCAAGCCCGACGGCATCGAGATCATGGGGCACCCGGGTGAATCGGCCTTCGCTCCCCTGGTCGACCAGGCCGAGGCGCAGGGCATCATCGTCACGAGCGGAAACAACCCGTTGCCGAACATCGAGGCCAAGTACCAGACCAAGGGCTTCGGCTACGCCGGCGCCGACCTCTACGCAGGCGGATTCCTGACCGGAGAGGCCATGGTCAAAGCGGGCCTCAAGGCCGGCGACGAGGCGCTCGTCTACGACATCTGGCACCAGGAGGGCCGGAGCCGCAGCAGCCAGGGGGTGTACGATGCCCTGGCGAAGGCCGGCCTCAAGGTGGAGAAGCTCGACGTCTCCGCACAGGTGGACAGCGACACCTCCCTCGCCATCCCGATCCTCACCGCTTACCTCCAGGCCCACCCGAACCTCAAGGCCATCGGCACCCAGCACGGCAACGTCACCGCAGTCCTGCCGAAGGTTCTCCAGGCGGCGGGCAAGAAGCCGGGCGACATCATCTGCGGCGGCATCGACCTCTCCCCCGCCACGGTGAGCGCCATCGAGGGCGGCTGGATCAGCGCCAGCTTCGACCAGGTCCTCTACCTGCAGGGGTACCTCCCGGTCATGCAAATCGTCTGGACGAAGCGGTACCTCATTCCCGGCCTCCACATGGACACCGGGGTCGGGACGGTGACCCCGCAGAACGTTGCTTCGGTTAAGCCCCTCATAAAGGCAGGCATCCGGTAGCGATTCCAAGAGACGGAGGGGCCTCCGCCCCCGGCGGAGGCCCTTCTCCTGCCCCACAACCGCTTCCTGTGCTTCCCGATCGCCATTCCGGTTAAGGCCTATTCTGCCGGACATGAAGGACGCCGGGAGTGTCGTCGCCCCGACGATCGATCGAGGTGGAGCTGGCGGCAGCAAGCTCAAGCCAGCTCACGCAAGAACGACGCGACCATCTCTCCCAGGCGCTCGGGTTGTTCAAACGGAAGGGCGTGACACGCTGTAACTAAAGCACGCGTCGGTGGTGGAGACCCCCAGAGCCGCCGCCGCTTTCGCGCGGCAGCTCCGCCCCCCGCGCCGGTCGCGGTGGTCTCGGCGCGTGGAGCGGGAGCCGGGCCGCGAGCTCGGCGCCCCGATCCCGACGCCGTGCTCGCGCACGGCGCCACCGTGCAGATCGACAATCCCCTTCACCTGCGCCGAAGAGCCGAGCACGCCATCTATCATGCAAGGGACGCTGCCCCGGATCGGCCGCGCATCGCGTGACTGTTCCCTTCGGGTGCCCGACGCCACCCAACCGTGACGCGGCCGCTTTTTGGCGCAGACCGAAGCGCGGGATCGTGCGTTCCTAGAGAACGGAGACCTCGGAGACCACCATGCGCACAACCGTCACCTCATCCCTCGCCCTCCTCCTCGCCTTCCTCGCAACCTCCGGCCGCGCCGTGGCCCAGACCTCTTCCCCCGAGGCCCGGCCTGCGCCCCCGTCTCCGCCCCCTCGCACATTGCGGGTGAACGCCGAAGGCAACGCCACGGTGAGGCCCGACCTCGCCGTCGTGCTGGCCGGGGTGCAGGTGACCGCCAAGGACCCGCAGAAGGCGAGCGATGACGCCTCCGCACGCATGAAAGCGCTACTAGCTGAGCTCCGCCGCCTAGGTCTTGCCGAGCGCGACGTCCAGACGTCCGAGCTCAGCCTCAGGCCCGAGCGGCCCTGGGAGAATGGCCGCCAGCTCCCGGTGCAGGGCTACACCGCCACGATGAGCGTGCGCGTCAAAGTCCGCAAACTGGAGCAGCTCCCCGGCCTTCTCGGCCGCCTCACCGCGGTCGGGGTCAACGACATCGACTCGGTCCAGCTCGGGAAAGAGGAGCTGGGTCCAGTCCGCGACCAGGCGCTCGCCCTCGCCGTCTCGGCCGCCCGGGCCCGCGCCCAGGCCGTGGCCAGCGCGGCGGGCGTGACGCTCGGGGACGTGATCTCCATCGAGATCGACCCGAGCCGGGGCCCCTCCCCCGTGACCGCCAACGTGGCACTGCGCGCCGCCGCCGTGCCTGCCAGCGATGTGCCGGTCGCCGAGGGTGAGCTGGAGGTGACCGCCAGGGTTGAGATGGTGTACGTCATCCGCTGAGGCAGCTACGAAGGAACGGCCCACCCGGTCGGCTCGAGGCCGCCTGCCTCTTCGCCGATGCTCTAGCGGCAGAGGGGTTGTCTAGCCGGCCCGACGAAGGCGCGTTCCGAGCAACAACACGAAGAGGAGAAGGACGGACGACCCCTCGAGGCCACCTCCGCTATCACAGCCGCCTCCTTTAGGCGCGTCGCTATCGTTGGAGCCAGATCCGCCCGCAACGACAGTGAAGGCCGGGAGGGCAACGACTTGGTATCCATGATTGGGGTTGTTTGCGTCAGGGGTGAAGTACCCCACCTTTAAGGTGGAGGACGTGCCGGCCCCGAAGGACGTGTTGGCCTTGTCGGTCTCGTTTCCGTACCAAGCCGCAGCCCAAACATAGGTGCCGGGTGAGGAAGGCGCGGGGGCGGTGAGGGTGACCGGAAAGACGCTCGTTGTGCATCCACCCTTGCCTCCGGGGCAACTGCTGCGGGCCAGTTCGTTAAGGTCTTGGTCGAGAAGAAGAACGCGTACCCAACCGCTCTGCCAGCCGCCCGTGATCGTGACCCTCACGGCTTGCGATGGCACATAGGAGTTGGCATCGGTCGTACCGGCGACGTTGATGTCGTCCATGGACACCGAGGAATGGGTGCCGTGAGCGTGGCAACCGTTGCAGGTCTGGACCGTAGGGCTGTGACAGGACTCGCAGGTGCTGTAGTCCGCCTTGCCTATCAAGGGCCACAAGGCAACCGTCGCGATGGCCAAAGCCTCTCGCACACCACTCATGACGCTCCCCCTCCTCTCTAGGATCTTGTTCAGGGGTACCAGACTGACATCCTCGGTGCCAGGGTGCAGTGAAACCTCCGACGCTCGGTACCGTGCCGAACAGCACCTCTCCGGTCCCAGGGGACAGGCAAGCGCAGATCAACACCGTGAAGGCAGGCTCACGAGCATCCACACCCCGACCTAGAGCGGCCGACGGAGCGAGCAAGGCAGGCACCACCGAAGGAAACGAACGCCCCGGAGGAGCCAAGGGGTGCGTCGTGGCGCCTCTCGGTCTTCCAGTCCCCCGGTTCACCAGAAGGGCATCATGAGACCGGCGTGCTCGTGGAACCGCCCAGCACCGCGCGCGTGCCTATTGTTCACGTCCTCGCCCACCGCACGCAGACGCAATCGTAGGCCACGTCTTTACGGAGTGGGGGCGGCACCTGGACCCGGGAAGCGACTGCGTGCTTAAGTGAGCCCTCACGGACTGGCCAGGCTTGGGTTCCCGGCACATCCTGGTCCGGCCATGGCTCACCCACCGGAGTCAATCATGTGGACGGGAGCTGATCCGAACTTGACGGACCGCTTCGAGAGGAACCGTCACGACATCCGAAGCGCGTTCGAATTCCGGAACGAGTCGATCCCGTTCATCGTGAACGACGTGAACTACTGGCTCGACGGCGACGACCCCGAACGGATCCCCGTGGATTACTTCGAGCGGCCGGCCTCGATGGCAGAGTATCAGCTGAGGAAGATCGACCACCACTTGCGGTTCTTCGACGACGCATACATTCCATTCCTTCATCCCTGGTACGGCGTGGGCGTCGTCCCAACGGCGCTAGGTTGCCAGTTCCGCCTTCCTGCTCGAGGAGACCCGGTCCTGACGAGCACGGTACTGAGGAGCCCAGGGGACATCGGGGGACTGCGCAAGCCCGATCCGCACCGGGACGGCCTCATGCCCAGGGTGCTCCAAACCATCGACTACATGGTGCAGAACACGCGCCTCTCCGTCTGCATCACCGACACCCAGGGGCCGCTCAACATCGCGCTGGGACTGTGCGGAGTCGAGAACCTGTACATCTGGATGTGCACCGAACCCGAAGGCGCCCACCGGATCATGGCGTTCTGCACCGATGTGCTCATCGATTGGATCAAGGTACAGAAGGAGCATGCCGGCCTCGAGACGCGGAAGGGAGCGTGGCCTCACGGTATCTGGCTGCCCGAGGGGTTCGGTGGAGTCTGCCTCTCCGACGATGATTGCACGACCCTGTCTCCGGATCTGTACGCAGAGTTCGTCGTGCCCTACAACTCAAGGGTCCTGCGGGAGTTCGGGGGCGGCACGATCCACTTTTGCGGAACGGCCGCGCACCAGATCGAGAACTTTCTCCGGACCGATGGGCTGACCGGCATCAACAACTTCTGCATGGGCCACTTCGAGCAGGTGCGCCAGATGCAGGAGGCGCTCGCAAACCGGATCGCGCTCATGATCTGCGACTTTGCCCCGCTGGACCTCGACGCCTACCTCCGCTTGCTAACGACGACCGTGACAGCCAAGGGAACGATCTTCGCGGTCTTCGTCCCGTCCGAGTTCGCCTTGGTGAACGGCACCTACGCCATCGTGCACCGGGACGCCCAGCAGACGGCCTCGGAGCTGTACGAAACGCTCACCAGGGCTCGGATGATGGGTGCCCGGCACCCGTAGAGTGGTGTTGCGGCATCCGGAACCACGGCTTCCTACTGAAGGCCTGAGGACCAGCCTGACGGAACGGAACGCTTCCTGGGCAGCGTCTTCCTCAAGCGGTCGCGACGTAACCTTGAGGTCCGAAGACGTCCACCCGTGGCGCACGGGAGGTTCGACAAGCCCCAGAGGAAGATCGAGAGGCGGTCCAACTTCCACAATGAGCGCCACCCGCATCAGGCCATCGGCGGCGCCGGCAAGGGAGGTCTACAGAAGGTGGCGAGCCGGCGAGGTATCACTTCGAGTTTCCGCTCTCCGAGGCCAAGAGCACGCTTGGGGCCTCACGACCACATCGAGGACAAGGCGTGCGCCCCCTCCCTCGAGGTCGTCGACCCGCCGGGCCTCCTTCGACACCGATGCGACGGCGCTTCGCGGATGCCAACCCTTCGCCCCGGCCGATTCGTAGTCCGAGCTCCCCGGTTAGCGACGCGCTGAGGATTCGTTCAGGGCCACGGCGGCACGGACAAGCGCCTTCAGCGCCTTCTCGTCGATCTCCTCGCCCTCGCGAAAATCGATGGCGCGCCTGGTATTGCCATCGAGGCTGGAGTTGAAGAGGTGCGAGGGGTCCTTCAAGGAGGCGCCCTTGGAGAAGGTGATCTTCACGACGTTCTTGTAAGTTTCGCCGGTGCAGAGCATCCCGTCGTGATACCACACAGGGACGCCTCTCCACTTCCACTCCTCGACCACTGCGGGGTCAGCCTGCTTGATCAGGGTGCGGAGCCGAGAGAGCGTCTTGCCTCGCCAGCCGCCCAACTCCTTGATCCTCGCATCTATCAGCTCAGAGGGAGACTCGCCTTTCGAGCCGCTCTTCTTCATGTCATCTCCACGTCCCTCGTCGCCTTTGCTTTGCGAGGCCACTCTATCCACCCAACACCAGGCCATGGAAGGGGCCGGGGGCGAACTCATACTCATCTTCGACAGTTTCGCCGGCGGCGCGGACGTCCGACTCCCATCGTATCGATCACTTGAACGAGGCGCGGGGTTTGCTCGAGTCGAAATGTAGTG
>Ga0335069_10000080_pt1 | contig 166668 bp, 164 predicted proteins | sample Lox_Sample_11_FD_206714 | JGI IMG/M metagenome (GOLD analysis project Ga0335069, IMG submission 206714) | Soil microbial communities from Loxahatchee National Wildlife Refuge, Florida, United States - Lox_Sample_1.1 | ecosystem: Environmental > Terrestrial > Soil > Wetlands | place: USA... | reverse complement strand
ATTATACCAGTCAAAAAAAAGATTCCGTTCGCAAGGCTATCCGCAATGAGTTGGGAATTAATGCCCATGATCCGGTAATCCTGTTTGTTTCGATGAATTTTGAGATTAAAGGTCTTGATGACATTTTCTATTCTTTGGCCAAATTAAAAGCTCAAAACACGAAATTCAAGCTTATTGTTGCCGGTAAGGGAAATATAAAAAAATATACGGAACTGGCCAAAGAAAAAAAAATAATCTCCGACATAATATTCACCGGCCCCGTAAAGAAAGAAAAAATAATTAAACTGTATCTGGCCGGAGACTTCTACATGATGCTTTCTAAGTTCGATACATTCGGCAATGTTGTTCTGGAAGCGATGGCGGTGGGTTTACCGGTAATTGTCAGCGGCAATGTCGGCGCAAAGGACATTGTGAAAGAGGGCGTAAACGGATTCATTGTCAACGATACATCCGACACGGATTATATTGCGGCAAAGATAACGGAGCTTCTTGATGAAGACAATCGCCTGCGGATGTCTGAGGCCGCATATCAGACAGCAGCACAAAACACCTGGGACGATGTCATAAAAAAATACGCGGCCATATACGAAGAAATACTTTCGGGGAAGCACAGTTAATCAGGGGTTTTGCAAAAGCGTCGATCCCAAAGAAAATCCCAAACATCGAAATCGCCCGCATCCTTTTATCTTCGAAGCGGCCAGAAGCAACCAGCGGTGCGGATTGCGCGGTGTTTTGACGTTATACGGAAAATTTCCGGCAGGATTTTTGATTGACAAGTGATTAAAAATGCACTATCAAACAAGACCCTATTTTCATGATGATTTTGAAGTTTACCGTTCGTGTTCCTGCAGTGCTGCGGCAATTAAATTGCCAAGGGTATGTTTTATAAAATTTCCTGAAATGCGAAGTTTGTACTAAACGAATCCGGGGAATAATACATGGCGACCATCAAACAGCAAGAGACATCAGCCGGCAGAGTGCTCAATTCAACGCTCCAGGAAGATCCTGATGCCGTTTTCCGAAAAAAATTCGGAGCTAAATGGGATGAGTATCGCCGGAACTGGGCGGCGGCGTCCCGCATGGAATACCGTCCGGACTTCCCTCTTTTTATTCGATTTGAAACGAAATTCCGGTGCAATCTCCACTGCAAAATGTGCGCTCACGGGCATCCCGATCTGGAAAGGGGCTACTCCTATGAAGGGGAATTGGATTTCAAAACATACTGCAGGCTTATTGATGAATGCGCCGAGCACAACTGTCCTTCCATCGGAATGAATCACGCGAATGAACCGCTTCTCGATAAAGATTTAATCGAACGAATCAATTACGCGACGAAACACGGCATCATGGACATTCACATGAATACCAACGCGATGCTTCTTACCGAAGACATGTCAAAAAAGCTTATCGACACGGGCCTGACAAGACTCTGTTTCAGCGTTGACGCCTTGACCCCCGAAGTTTTTAAAAAAATCCGGGTTGACGCGGACTATAATAGGGTCATGGCGAATATCGATACTTTTTTAAATTTAAAGATCAAGCGGAATGCCGAACTTCCCGCGACACGTGTCAGTCTGGTTCTCCAGGAAGAAAATAAAAATGAAGTTGAAGCCTTTCGCGAATACTGGGTCAAAAAAGTCGATTATGTCGCCATCCAGCGCTATGTCCCCATCAGTCCTTTTGAACAGGAAGAAAGCGATTCGCGCGCCCATGCCAAAGCTTTTTCTCCCAAAGAAGGAAGGCAAAAATGTTCCTACGCATGGGAATCCCTGTTTATTCACGGCGACGGATTGGCCCTGCCGTGCGCGGCACATCGCGCGCGGAAGATCGCGGTCGGCAATATTCATAAAAATTCTCTTTATGACATCTGGAATTCTCCCGCGATGGAAGAATTAAGAATCAAACACAAACATGGAAATCTGGAAGGACTGAAACTTTGTCCGACCTGTATCCAATAGGGGAGTTCCTTTATATGGCAAAAAAGAAAAAACTCGTTTATGTTCCAATGGCTGTTGATTTTATTCATCCCGGGCACCTGAATATTCTTAAAGTCGCGCACAAACTGGGCGAAGTGATGGTGGGCCTTTTTACGGATGAGGCCATCGCTTCCTATAAAAGACTTCCCTTCATGAGTTATGATCAGCGCAAAGCCGTGATTGAAAATGTTAAAGGCGTCGATCAGGTTGTCATGCAGAAAACGCCGGATTACGAGGACAACCTTCGCAAATATAAACCCGATTACATGGTTCACGGAACGGATTGGCGCGAAGGGCCGTTAAAAGATGTGCGCGCCAAGGCCATTGCCACGCTCGCAGAGTGGGGCGGCCAGATGGTCGAGCCTGAATACACAAAGGGCATCTCTTCATCCGAACTGCACGTTCATCTTCGGGAAATCGGAACAACGCCGCAGCTTCGTCTGGCAAAATTGCGCCGCCTCCTGAACGTTAAAAATATTGTGCGTGTATCCGAAGCCCATAACGCGCTAAGCGCCCTGATTGTGGAAAAAACTGAAGTGAAAGATCCAAAAAGAGGCACTCAATCCTTTGATGCCATATGGCTTAGCAGTCTGACGGAATCAACGGCGCACGGCCGTCCGGACATTGAATTGATCGACCTGTCGTCGCGGCTTAAAACGGTGAATGATATTTTTGAGGTCACGATCAAGCCCATGATTTTTGACGGCGATACCGGAGGCATTACCGAACACTTTACTTATACCGTGCGGACACTGGAGCGGCTTGGCGTCTCCGCCGTTATTATTGAAGACAAAACTGGCCTGAAAATGAATTCGCTCTTTGGAACGGACGTTCCGCAGACTCAGGATTCCATTGAAAATTTCTGCCACAAGATTTCCAGCGGCAAAAAAGCTCAGATCACCAATGAGTTCATGATTATCGCGCGCATCGAAAGCCTCATTCTGAAAAAAGGATTAGACGATGCCCTGACCCGCGCCTTCGCCTATATGAAGGCCGGCGCCGACGGCATCATGATTCACAGCCAGGCAAAAGATCAATCGGAAATTCTGCAATTTTGCAGGGAATATAAAAAATTTGAAAAAAAAGTTCCCCTGGTTGTCGTTCCGACAACCTACTGCCAGATTTACGAATCGGAGCTTGTTGAGGCCGGAGTCAACATCGTCATTTATGCAAACCACCTCTTACGAGCGGCTTATCCCGCCATGGTAAAAGCGGCGGAATCCATTCTCCGGAATGGGCGGGCGCTGGAAGCATCAAATGACCACTGCATGTCCGTCCCGGATATTTTGAAAATTTTACCCAATAAAGTTTAGCGGATTTATCCATGTTAAACCCTGCCGGATTCTTTGAACTTCTAACGGACATGGGAGTGGAATTCTACTGCGGCGTTCCGGATTCCCTTTTAAAGCCGTTTTGCTCCTGTCTTAGTGATCGTCTGCCTTCAAACCGGCATTTCATTACAGCCAATGAAGGCGCGGCTGTGGGACTTGCCGCCGGCGTCTATCTTGCCACAGGCAAACCCGCGCTCGTCTATATGCAAAACTCAGGTGTTGGAAACGCCGTCAATCCCCTGACCTCGCTTGCCGACCCGAAAGTCTACGGCATTCCCATGCTGCTCATTATCGGCTGGCGCGGAGAGCCCGGCGTGAAAGACGAACCGCAACATGCCAAGCAGGGTGAAATTACATTAGAGATACTCAAGACCCTCGGGATTCCATATGAAGTGCTTCCGCAGGAATTTGCCTTGGCCGAAGCGGCGGTCAATAACGCGTTTGAGTTTATGCGTTCCAAAGCGGCGCCTTATGCGTTGGTCGTTCGAAAAGATACCTTTGAGCCTTACGGCGCGGTCAAAAAAGATACGACGCCGTCGCCTTATACGCTGACGCGAGAAGAAGCCATTCAAATTATTTTAAAAATCACGTCAACCATGAACAAGCCTGTTTTTGTCTCCACCACAGGGATGGCGTCACGCGAACTTTATGAAAACAGGATCAGGATGGGCCGGAAGGGAGATTCCGATTTTCTCACGGTCGGCTCCATGGGGCATGCCTCATCCATCGCGCTTGGCATCGCGCTCAATGAGCCCGATCGCACAGTATTTTGCATCGACGGCGACGGCGCCATGCTGATGCACATGGGAGCCCTCGCCACCATTGCCGAAGCGGGTGTTACTAATTTCAAACACATTGTTATCAATAACGGCGCCCACGATTCAGTCGGGGGGCAGCCGACATGCGGGTTCAAAGTTGATTTCGGAAAAATAGCCCAAGCGTGCGGCTACCCAAAAACATACCTGGCAACGACGGAAGAAGAGCTTGTAAAAACAATGGAAGAATTCATTGCTACTAAAGAACTGGGACTGCTTGAAGTTCGCGTGAAGAGGGGCGCGCGAGGCGATCTTGGACGACCCAAAACATCGCCCGCCGAGAATAAAATTAAATTCATGCAATATTTAAAAGATTGATGGAGCAACACGTTCAACCGCTTTGCTTTTTTTTCAAAACGTTTTAACGTTTCAAAAATAACAAAAGTTGTTGACCTTGCGGGCCGTTTTGATATATTGCAAAACAAAAATAATCGGGCGGCAATGTTAAAGCCCTAAAGCCAATCCAAAAATTACAAAGTCACAAGTCCATGAAGATTTAGGGGAGATTCATAGGGGAGATTAAAAATGGAAAAAAGATTGAAGACGGCATCCATCATGCTTTACGTGTATGCCGCGTATCTAATCCTGTTCGGGCTCTTATATTTATTGACTCCGAGAATCATGCCTTATCATGAGCGGTTTCTGGGCAAGACGTTTGAGCAGTTGGACCCGAAAACGGCTTACCTTAGTCTGGCATCCCTGAAAGTCGTGGGTAGCCTCGCGCTGTCCATAGGCATCGGTTTTGTCTTGATGATCAGGTTACTGTTTAGCAAAGGGGACAGACATGGCCGATTCATTATATTGGTGATGTCGCTTGTGGCCCTTGTCCCGATAACTATCATCACCTTTTTTATAGGAGGGATGCATTCACCCGGATGGAGCATTATCATCGCTTTACTGGTGATGTTTGCCGCCATGGCTATATCAAAGGATGCTTTTAAGAAACCATAATGGCAGTGAGACAATAGGAAAAGATCATCATGAAAATTGTTTATTCATATTATGTTTTGGATATCATCCATAAGGGCCATATCATTATGATGAAAAACGCTAAGTCCATCGCCGGGAAGGATGGTAAACTGATTGTAGGAATCCTGACGGATGAGGCGGTTATGGAGAAGAAGCCCAAACCTCTGCTTCCCTTTGAGGACCGGATGGAACTTGCGGCCGCGATAAAATATGTGGACGCGGTGGTCGCGCAGGAAACCTATTCGCCCCTGCAGAATGTGATGAGGATCAGACCGGATATACTGATTGAAAGTTCAAGTCACGATGAACGGGACATCGAAAAGGCCAGGAAGGTTATGAAAAAAATGAAAGGAAGTGTTATTGTGCTTCCCTATTTTCCGGGCCATTCTTCGACCAAGATAAAAAATAAGATATCAAGCATATCGAAAAATAAAAAAACATGAAAATATTTATACTATGGAATATCCAGCCGTTTTGTGCGATGTTGGGCTGCGGCAAGATAAAGCCCGGCGTGTTAGCTCTGGTGTTATGAGCCGCGTAGAAAAAGTTTTTACAAGTTAAACGATGCCGTAATCTATTTTTTGTTTTAGATGAACAATGCCCTTTTGGGTTTGCTTTAAAGTTGCATAAAAAAATAAACTAAGAGGTGAATCAAACATGCGGATTGCCGATATCATGACATCATTGCGGATTCTTATAACCCCGGTAATTATATGGCTCCTGTTTCATGACGAAAGAGTGATTGCCTATTATCTTTTCGCCGCGGGAGCGATCACCGACACCCTGGACGGTTATTTTGCCAGAAGAAGCAAAAAGAAGGTGACATACGGGCACAATTTTGACGCGCTGGCGGATTTTTTCTTCGGGTTTACGACAATATTTGTTCTGGTATACAAGTTAAACGCGTGGCCGCTTCTTGTTGTCACCCTGACAGGAATAGCCTTCTGGACTCCGGTCATTATCCTGATCTCGCGCAAAGCCGGGGCCCTGGAGATACCGCATCTGGAGACGAATCTGCTGGCCGCGGCGGTTTATCCGACAGTCATGGCCTACATTATCGGCTGGAAATACGCGGGAATTGTGCTTCTTTTCACCGCTTTTGTGATGGTTAACTACATGTGGAAGTATATCGTGTATGTCCGCAGCCTTTACCGGGAGAAAACAACCTGATCAACTTTCATTTCTTTTTCGAAAACCTTGCTTTTATTTTTTCCTTAAAGTGGTTGTAGAGATACAATCCGAGGATAAAGACCAGAATCAGCAACTGCGGCAGGGTGATGCTGTGCCCCTCTTCTGTTGAAGCGGCTGAAGCGGCGAAAAGCGCCTGTGGACAGATCGAAAAAAGGGCTGCTGCAAGAATGACTTTTGGTACGGTTCTGAAATGTTTCATGCTTGATCCTTTCTGCTTTTTTATTTTAATCCCAACTGCCGCCAGAACATCATAGCGAGCCAGTCAATCGCCCGGTGCGGCAGCGCCCAGGTCAAAACAGCCGCCAATCTGGCATCAGCGCCGACGATGTAATGCGGCCGCGGATTTTTTACCGTGAGCGCCCGGGCAACCGTTTTGGCGACCTCGTCAATAGAGACCGCAACCATTTTTATTCTTTTTTTATTTTTAAGAATTTCAACAACCGTGTTGATGGTTGAGCCGTAGAGCTCAAATGCCTCTCTCGGAAAATTTTTTGCCTTGATGGCCGCTACGGTTTCAGCCTTATCCCACATGGGGGTATAGACGATTCCGGGTTCGATGATGGAAACCGGGATTTTCCAGGGTTTAAGCTCCAGTCTGAGCGTGTCGGTGATGGCTTCAAGAGCGGCTTTGGAAGCTGAGTAAGGAGCGATGTAAGGTTGGGGCATGATGCCCGCGATGGAACCCATGTTTAAGATGCGTCCATGCCCCGCCCGGATCAGGGGCAAAAATGCCTGGGTAACGGCGATGTGCCCGATGAGGTTGACCTCCAGCAGACTGCGAATTTCATCAATGGAAAGAAACTCCAGAAGGCCGCTCGCGGTAACAATGCCCGCGTTATTCACCAGACCGAAAAGTCCTGCACCGCCCACCTTGCCGGATATAAACTTCAAGGCGGAATCGATGGATTTTATATCGGTGACGTCTATGAGAACCGGATGGAGTTTGCCGGAGGCGGATTTTTTTAAATCATTGCCGTCAATCTCCCTGCGCACGCCCGCAAAGACGTCAAATCCAAGGCTGTCAAGATAAAGCGCGCAGGCTCTGCCTATTCCTGTTGAAGCTCCGGTAATAAGAATCCCTTTTTTCCCTCTTTCTTTGAAATCGGGCATTGATATGACCTGCACCTAAAAGATTTTTTTGAATAAATTGCACGAATTTTGGCTTCATACCTTTAATCTTTTTCTTTGTCCAGATAAAGTTTAACCCATGCGTCGAGTTTTTAAAAAAACGGTTTCACGAAGTACTTGTATTGACCATTGACATAGGCCATAAAAAGAGTTATAATTAAAAATCTGTTTCCAACTCATATAAATTTGAATAAATAAACATCTATTTTTTAAGGAAAGAGTGATCTATCAATGAAAAAAGATGATGCGGCAAATATTTTGTTGAAAATGACAAAAGAAAAGGAAGAAGTTCTTCACGGTGTGCTCAACCAGCCGCTGAGCTTTACCCAGAAGGCCATGGTGGACGGACTTTACACCTTTTATTTTGATGTGCTGGGGAAGAAACCCAAAATCGACGAGGATGCGGCAGGCAACGCGCGGGAAACCTTTAAACAGTATTTCCCCGAAAAAGTCGAGGATATGCTCCTGCAGCTCCTTGATGACCCGGAAGGTTATCAGCAGAAGGTGGAAGCGTTTGAAAAAAAATGCCCCCCTGTCTTTGTTGATTTTCCCACGGACCCAAGCTATTATCGCGTTATCATCAGCGACCCATCGCGACAGCTTCAGGAAGTTCTGACCATCAAAGCGCTTTTTTCAAATATATCATCATCCAACGGTAAATATTTTGCCCTTGATGTGGGCACGGGTTACGGAAGATTAGCGCGGGTTATCGAAGACTCTTTGCGCACTATTGACGCGAAAGCGAAAGGCTTCAGAGTCTTTGGCATGGATATTTTGGATGCCAACATAGAAGCGGCCAAAAAATTAAACATGGAAACTGGATCGGAGATCACCTTTTTTACGCGCGATATGAATCAAATTCCCTTTCCGTCGGATTCCTTAAACCTTGTCAACACGACGGACGCGTCCTATCTTAACTTCAGGCACAGAAGGCCGTTTTATATCGCCGAGATCGCAAGGGTCCTGCGCCCAGGCGGAGTCTGCTGCATAACCAATCCCAACGAAAACACCACCCTGAAGGAATATAACTATTTAATGATGCGCACCAATTACAGGACCTATATGAATCCTGTAAATCTTATGAAGGCCTCGGTGCTTGGCAAGTGCTCCATCTATATTGACGCCCTTTCAAAGGCGCGGCCGGACTGGGCGCTGACAACCACTGCGGACATGACCGATACATTGAAAAATGCGCTAAAGGCCGATATTATTGATATTACCAACTGGCCGAAAAAGGGCGGCCTGCCAATATACAGCGGGTTTACTTTTGCGGTTAACGACGAGACCAAAAAACAAATAGAAAAGTATATAAAATTCCGGGAGCGCCGGAGAACTGAAGAAAAGTGGTTCGATATGTAAGGATTTAATCCGGTTGGGAAACTGGATTTTTCTACTAGGATGTACCTAGTATTGACCACGCATTTATCTTGTATACAATCGGGTTGCAAATGTGCTATTATTGCAATAAAAAAAGCTCCATAAATAGTCATTGAAAAGGAGGATTTCATGGCATTGAACACGGTAATTGAGAGTTTAGGGGTGTATACTCCCGAAGGAAGGCTAAGCACTAAGGAACTTGTTGACGGCTGCAAAGTGAAGCCTGTCCTTGATCTTGAAGAATTAACCGGGATAAAAACCCGCCCCATCGTTGCCGATGGTGAATATGCCATAGATCTGGCGAGAGAAGCCGCCACCCGGTGTTTTGATATCTCCAAATATAAGCCCGAGGATATTGACCTTGTGATATGCACCAATATCTCCCGCTACAACGGCCCGAACTGGAAGGCCGGTTTCGAACCCTCCACGGCCGCCCTTCTTGCCAGGGATTTTGATTTCAGCAACGCGATCATCTTTGATGAGCCCAACGCCTGTGCAGGAATGTTTACCGCCCTTTTTATCGCGGACGCTTACCTGAAAGCCGGGTTTGCCAAACGGGCGATGATCATTAGCGGTGAAGCCCTGACCTGTCTTGCCCGTACCGCGCAAAAGGAGATGAGCGCTCCCTTCGATCCTCAGATGGCCTGCCTGACCGTGGGCGACGCGGGAGCGGCTTTTATCCTTGAGCTGACGGACAAACCGAATACGGGATTTCATGAAATGGACGTCTTCACCGTCGCGCAGCACTGCGATCTCTGCATCGGCACATACAGCAAGGAGCCGCATGGCGGATTTGTCATGTATACGGATTCCATCAAAATTCACCAGATCGCCATCGGCATGACCGCGGAGCATATCGGCCAGATGGTCAAAGGCACAAAATGGGAAAACAGCGAGAATCATCATTACATCATGCATCAGACCGGAACAAGGGCCATCAAAACGACCCGGAAAAGCATTAACGACTGGGTGGGAAAAGAAGTCTGTTCCGAGAAGAATTCCATCGTCAATGTCACAGAACGCGGAAACGGGGCTTCCACCGCCCATTTTGTCGCCCTGTGGGATCATATAAAAAACGGGACAATAAAATCCAAAGACAACATACTTTTCGCGGTTCAATCATCAGGAATCAACCTGGGCGTTGCTCTTTATACATTGGATGATCTTCCCGAAAGAGTCATGAACTGGAACAAGATCGAACAGCGCGATGCTGTCAAAGAAGCAATGTAGGGGAAAAAATAAAATGGGAATTAAAATCGATACGATCGGGTTATATCCAAACAAGAATAAAACGGTAAAAACAGCGCTGGAATTATGCAGACGGGCTGCCGAGCCCTGTATTAAGCACTCCGCTTACAAAAAAGAGGATATCGGATTGGTGGTCAGCGTCTCCGTTTATCGGGATGAATACTTCTGCGAACCTTCATTTTCAAGCTTTGTTCAGAATGATCTTAAAATTAATCATGACAAGATTGACTCGCTGGGAGCCAAGACACTTTCCCTTGACGTATTAAACGGATCGCTGGGGTTTTTAAACGCCTGTCAATTGTGCGCCGCCATGATCACCGCCGGAAAAGTAAAAACCGGATTGATCGTCAGCTCCGACCTCGTCAATGGAAATGTCAGCGAAAAAGGGGATGCCCCGGGATTTCTTCCGAGCGGCGCCGCCATGCTGATTGCGGGAGTTCAAAACGGCGGATCGGGATTTAAGACTTTTCATTTCAAAACGTACGCGGATATGCAGGCGGCCTGCGAATCATACATGTTTCATGATGTAGATCACATGACGTTGATCTTCAAGAGAGACCCGGCTGTTGAAGATATATACCTGCAGGCGATATCCAAAGGTGTTATGGAATTCCTGAAAAAAGAAAACGCTAAACTGGATGACTTTGATATGATCGTTCCTTCACAGATTTCTTCGGCGTTTATCGCAAAAATGGCGCGTACCCTTGGCGTGAAAAAGGAAAAGATGATTGATGTCACCCGCGAGGGTGGGGATTTATTCAACGCCTCGCTTCCAGCGGCCATGGATTATATCTTTAAAAACAAGTCGCCTGAGCCGGGACAGAAGGCGCTCATCATCAATGTCGCTTCGGGGATACAGGTCGGCTGCGCTGTATATGAGTTTTAATTAAGCATCGCCAATCAGTGGTGATAGAATCAAGGGGCGCTCACTATACAGAGCGCCCTTTTTATTTTTGATTAACCTGAAATAACTAAGCCATAGCACGCAAAATTGGACTAGCTTCTTGCTATCTGTTAATACTGCTTCATTGAACTTTATTCTTCAAGTATGGATGATGTAAATGGAGAACACAAAGCGAATTCTTTCACAGCGTTTTGAAGATGCGCTGGTTTACGCGGCAAAACTTCACAAGCGACAGGCCCGCGACGGCAGCGGCGTTCCCTATATTGCCCATCTTCTGGGTGTGGCAAGCATCGCCCTTGAATATGGCGCGGATGAAGACGAAGCCATCGCCGCTCTCTTGCACGATGCCATAGAAGATCAGGGTGGCGATATGATCCGTCAGGAGATTCGGAAGCATTTCGGCGATCAGGTGGTGGAAATCGTCAATGGATGCACCGATAGCGATGTCATCCCAAAACCGCCATGGAAAGAACGAAAAGACGCCTATATCGCGCATATCCGAAACGCTACGCCATCGGTGCGCCTGGTGTCCGCGGCAGACAAACTCCATAATTTACAGACCATCGTCAAAGACTATCGTATCGTCGGCGATGAAATCTGGAATCGCTTCAAAGGCGGCAAAGAAGGCACCTTCTGGTATTACCGCTCTCTGATTACAGAGTTTCGGGCTGCTGAGGGCTCACGATCAGAGCTTGTCGAGGAACTGGCACGTGTTTTTAAAGAGCTTGAAAGAGTTGAACGCGGAAATAAGTAACCAGCCGCCTGAAATTCAGGAAGCATAAGACTTAATTAGATTGACTGTAGAAAATGGGAATTAAGTGTTATGTCCCCGGCCCCCCCGGAACCCTCAGAACCCAAAGTGTTATGTCCTCGGAACTCTCTTGAAACCCGGCAGATCCTTTAAGGAAAATGTCAAAGTGTCAGAATCTGACAGGCGTAATATTTGGTTGCATGATTTTGATTATTTTTTTAAGCTATTCAAATCAATGGCAGAGCATTAAGATTTGAATGGCGAGGAGGGAAACTTTTAATCATGACCGAAGAATTTGAAGATGACATAACGGAACTGGAACTGGAAGATGACGCTCTGGAGCGGAGAATGAGAAAGCTGGAAAACGAAGCCGCGCGATTATTAAATCATTCCAATGAACTGATACAGACGCTTCGCAAGGAAACATCGAAACAGGAAGAAACGAAACAGGAAGAAACTGAAATAAAAATTCTAGATACAGAACCTTAATGATGAATGATGAAATCATTTTAAGTCAACTCGAAGAACTGGCCCAGAGGCTTGAAATATCAGTTCGTGATGAAAATATAAATATCGAAGAGTCATCCAGCAGCGGCGGGCTGTGTCTTGTGGAAGGAAAATATATTCTGATTTTGAATTCCAGGGTTTCCATAAAAGAGAAAATTCAGGTCATGACTAAGGCGTTGCAACAGTTTGACCTAAGTGAGATTTATGTAAAACCGGCAATTCGGGAATTACTGGAAAAAAATAAAGAGTAACATATAATTATCGTCGCGGATATTTTGAAGTTGTATTGTATTTCGAAAGCTGTAATATAACGATCAATTGTAAATAAATATCTGATAAAAGCAGAGGGTGTTCCCCCTTCTGGCGATTTGATTTTCAATAAGTTATCTTAAATAATATTTTATCAGGGGGTGGATCGATGAAAAGATTAAGAATCCTGTCTCTCATAATACTTGCTGCATTTATCGTTGCCTGCGCTCCGGCCTATACGCTCAATCATTCCGTTCCGGTCAAGCCCCTGAGTCTGCCTGATGATCTGGCGGCCCATTACTGGGCTCAGACCGAGTGGTGGTATTACACCGGTCACTTAAAGGGGAATGACGGAAAAGATTATGGATACGAAATAACTTTTTTCAAAAGAATTGCCAACGAAGATAAGTTGCCTATCCTTTTTGTTCCGGTCCCGGCATACTGGTTTAAGGATGTGCCCATGATAGCGCATTTTACTGTTACAAATATTACAGACGGAAAATTCAGCGCCAAAGACGCGGATAATTTCTTCGGCAAATTGAAAGCCGATGATAAAAAATATGATGTCAAAGTGGATAAATGGACCGGGCGTGAAGAAAACGGCAAGCAGATACTCCATGCCGAAATGAAGGGCTACAGTGTTGATCTGGAACTCGAACCTGCCAAACCGGCGGCCCTGCATGGGGAAAACGGCATTGTCAATAAGGGGGGAGAGCACGCCAATTACTACTATTCGTTTACGAATATGAAAACATCAGGCACGTTAACCATTGACGGCAATCCGATCAAGGTTGAAGGAAAATCCTGGATGGATCATGAATTCGGCACGATGAAAATGGGCTACCCGCAGATCGGCTGGGATTGGTTCAGTGTTCAACTGGATAATAATCATGAACTGATGCTGTTTTCGATAAGAGATGTAAATGATAGAAACAAGGATCACGTCGGAGGCTCTTTTGTACTGCCCGATGGCAAAACAATCCCCCTTAAAAAAGACGATATAGATATTAAGGTGCTGGATTACTGGCACAGCGATAAGACCGACGCCGATTATCCCGCCCTGTGGGAATTAACGGTTAAATCGCTGGATTTAAAACTTAAAGTCAATCCGCTTATGGCCGGGCAGGAAGTAAATTTAAAGCCCACGCCTTATTGGGAAGGAAGTGTCAAAATCAGCGGCACCCATAATAATTTGCCTGTGAAGGGTGAGGGGTATGTGGAGTTGGTGGGGTATAGCAAGAAGTATCCGATGTTGTATTTTTAGTTTACCCCTTCGACTTGTCCGGCTAACTTTGTTGGCTTCGTCGTCAGCTTCCTCGACGTATGTCTATATACGTCTGCGGAGCCTCCTCCTAGCCGCCTCGTTATCCGAAAAAGTCGAAGGGGTAGTTTTTATTAGGTGATACCCTTTTTGGGGCTAACTTTGTTGGCTTCGTCGTGAGAAACAGCATCAAGGCAATAAACTTTACAAGTTTATTGCCTTGTGTTATTAAGGATAAACATTGAAAAACCATCAAGGAGAAGGAATATGTCCGGCCATTCTAAATGGAGCACTATTAAAAGGAAAAAAGGCGCGATAGACGCCAAGCGCGGTAAGATATTTACCAAGATCATCAAGGAAATAACCCTTGCTGCAAGGCTTGGCGGCGGCGATATTGAAGGAAATTCCCGGCTCAGGCAGGCGGTTGCGCTAGCTAAAGAAGAAAATATGCCCAAGGACAACATTGACAGGGCGATCAAAAAAGGCACCGGCGGCGAACAGGGTGCGGCGGCTTTTGAAGAAGTAACCTATGAGGGTTACGGTCCGGGCGGGGCGGCTGTTCTGGTGGAAATCATGACGGACAACAAAAACAGAACAGTGGCGGAAATCAGGCATATCTTCTCCAAGCATGGCGGCAATCTTGGTGAAAACGGATGTGTCGCGTGGATGTTCGCGAAAAAGGGAAGCATCGTCATTGATAAAAAGGTTGTTGGCGAAGATGCCCTGATGGAACTGGCTCTGGAGGCCGGAGCGGAAGATGTAAAAAGCGAAGATGATGAATATGAAGTGATAACCGATCCCGCTTCATTTGAAGTGATCAAGAAAGTGCTTGACGGCAAGGGGATAAAACATCTGGAGGCCCGAATCAGCATGATCCCGTCCAATACCGTCAAACTGGCAGCCAACAAAGCGGAACAAATGTTGAAGATGATGGAGAAGCTCGAAGATAATGACGACGTGCAGAATGTTTACGCTAATTTCGATATCGATGAAGATGTCATGGAGAAGTTAAGTTAACGACTATCAGGCCGCATACAAGGCATATTCTTTTGAATGCCGCCTGGCAGGTTTTTAAATCATTTACGGAAACAGATAAATTGCGAATCTTAGGAATTGATCCAGGCAGTCATATTACCGGTTACGGCATCATTGAAAAAAAGGGAAATTATCTGCGGCACGTGGTCCACGGCGAAATCAGGGCGAAAAAAGATTCGCTGTTATCCGCGATGCTGATTTCCATTTATCAGCAGTTATCCGACGTCATCACGCGAAACGCGCCCGGAGCTATCGCGCTGGAAAATATTTTTTACGGGAAAAATGTCCGCAGCCTGATTAAACAGGCGCAGGTCAGGGGCGTGGCCATTTACGCCGGCGCCGATAATGGCCTGAATGTTTTTGAATACTCGCCATTGGAAATCAAGAAAGCTGTGGTGGGTTACGGAAGGGCGGAGAAAAGACAGGTGCAGGTCATGGTGAAAGCCATTTTAAATCTGCCCGAACTGCCGCAGGCAGATGCCGCGGACGCGCTGGCGACCGCGATATGCCATGCTAATTTTTTAAAGGGAAACCCAATCTGATGATTGCCTTAATCAGCGGCAAAATTGCCTACAAAGGTATCTCTCACGTAATTGTCGATGTTCAGGGTGTCGGTTACCGTGTCTTTATTCCTTTGACCACGTTCTACGAGTTACCGGAAGCCGGGGAACCGATCACGCTGCATGTGCATACCAATGTCAAAGAGGATGCCATCAATCTGTTCGGCTTTTACACGATTCAGGAAAGAGATCTTTTCCAGTTAATGATATCCGTAAGCGGCATCGGGCCGAAAATGTCCATGAATATCCTCTCCGGTATTTCCGCGCAGGAGCTTCTGGGCGCCATCTCCGGCGGCAATGTGGCGAAGCTTGTCAGGATTCCGGGGGTGGGCAAAAAAATGGCCGAGCGTTTGGTGCTGGAGTTGAAAGAAAAAATCGTCAAGAAAATGATGATGGAGGAGTCTCCGGAGGCCGGTGTACAGAATCGCCACAATGATATGATTGCCGAAGATGTTCTTTCCGCGCTGGTTAATCTGGGTTATAAAAACAGTGTGGCCCAGGACGCTCTGGATAAGGCCATACGCGCGTCGGATGGCGAAATGGTCATGGATAAGCTTTTGAAGAAAACCCTGAAAATACTTGCAGGTTAGCGCCCGTGAGGAATGTAAATGGATAAGCCCGTAAAAAATGCTTTAATCAGTCCTACGATCAGTGAAGAAGACGCTGAATTTGAAGTGACGTTGCGTCCGGCAAAGTTAACCGATTATATCGGTCAGGAAAAAGTCAAGAGCAACCTGGCTATCTTTATTGAAGCCGCGAAAAAACGCCACGAGGCGCTCGATCATGTTCTCTTATACGGCCCGCCCGGTTTGGGAAAAACCACGCTGGCTTATATTATCGCCAGAGAAATGGGCGTGGATATCAAGGTGACCTCCGGCCCGGTCATCGAGAGGCCGGGAGATCTGGCGGCGATTCTGACCAACATGCAGGAACATGAAGTTCTTTTTATTGACGAGATTCACAGACTCTCCCACGTGGTGGAAGAAATTTTGTATCCCGCCATGGAGGATTATCATATTGATATTTTAATCGGGCAGGGACCGTCGGCCCGGTCCATGAAACTCGATATTCCCAAATTCACGCTGGTGGGGGCGACAACCCGTGCCGGGTCGCTGACATCGCCCCTGCGGGATCGTTTTGGCATGCATTTCCGTCTGGAATTTTACACGTCGCAGGAACTTGCCATTATTCTCAAAAGATCAGCCTCCATTCTTGGGGTAAAACTTGCCGCCGATGGAGCGGAAGAACTCGCCGGCCGCGCCCGCGGGACGCCCCGTATCGCCAACCGGCTGCTCAAGCGTGTCCGCGATTATGCCGAGGTAAAATCCGACGGGACCATTAACGGCAAAATCGCGCGGGAGGCGCTGGATGCTTTTGAAGTCGATCAGAAAGGCTTCGACCAGATGGACAGAAAACTGCTCCTGACGCTGATTGAAAAATTCAACGGCGGGCCTGTCGGCGTGGAGAGCCTTGCCGCGGCAATCGGCGAAGAAAAAGTGACCATTGAAGATGTTTATGAACCGTATCTGATTCAGGAAGGCTATCTGCAAAGGACCGCGAGAGGCAGAATCGCCAGCGCCAGAGCGTATAAACATTTTGGTCTAAAAGCGTCGGGCACAGGACAGGGAGAAATCTTCTAGCGGCACTGTTGAAAAGCACCGATCTGCGTTGTTGCGCTGCAAATCCTATCGCTCAACGTATTAAAATATACGTCTCGCGATTTGATTTTTGCGCGCCTAGCATCTCAGTACTTTTGAACAGTCCCTGAATAGGGGGGTCTAATTGTAATCTTCCAACTTAGCTTAGAAAAAGAGGAGACAAAATGAAAAAGATTATAGTTTTGTTACCCCTATTATTATTATTATTAAGTTTTTTGTTTAGTTGCTCAAGCGCTACCTATATTAAAACAATACCTGAAGGTGTAAAAGTTTATCAAGATGGTCAGTTAAAAGGAGTTACACCTTATTATTACTGGGATAGAGGTATGGGTACTTCCGGCAAAACTTTTACTCTCCAGATGGAAGGATATAAAGATAAGGATGTTAGTATTAAAAAAAGTGAGTTCGTAATTCATAGAATTATTTTTCTGCCAATTTTATCTTGGCCGTGGCTTTTTGAATATCCGGATGAGTATTTTTTTGAACTTGAGAAGAAATAAAAAAACTTAAATAATGGAAATTGTTATAAATGTTCTATTATTATCAAGACATCTTTATAGCATTTATTATATGAAAATGTTATAAATACAAAATACGTTTTTCTCATCTTTCGTCATTGCGTCGTATGCATTTTGGACTCAAAACGACGGGGTAGGGAGAAATATTTTAGATAGGGCTGTTTAAAAATGTTCAGATGCAAGGCGCGCAAAAACCGAACCGCGAGGCGTATAAAGATATACGTTGAGCGGTGCGGTTTGCAGCGCAACGCAGCAGATGAGCGTTTTTTAGCAGCCCAGGGCGTGTAAAATGAAGATGCTAATGCATATCTGTTGCGGCCCCTGCACCATCTATCCCCTGAAAGAATTAAGAACTCAGGGGCACGAGGTGACCGGTCTTTTTTACAATCCCAATATTCATCCTTATCAGGAATATCAGCGGCGCCGACAGACTCTGGGCGATTACGCGGAAAAAACATTTTTAAATGTTGTCTGGCCGGAAGGTTATCCGCTGGAGGAATTTTTGCGGGCGGTAGCCACATTTAATAAAGAGGAAAGATGCGCCTTCTGCCTGCGCGATCGCATGGCATACACGGCTCAACAGGCGCTCAATGATAAGTACGACGGTTTCACCACCACCCTGCTGTACAGTAAATATCAAAAGCATGACCTGATTCGGGAAATAGGAAGAAGTTTAAGCCAGCAATTGGGAATATTTTTCTATTATCAGGATTTCCGCGCGGGCTGGCAGGAAGGCGTGAAAATATCAAAAGAACTGGAGATGTATCGTCAGCCTTATTGCGGATGTATTTATAGCGAAAAGGAACGCTATTGTAAGTAGTGATACCCCTTCGCTTTATTCCGGCTAACTTTGTTGGCTTCGTCGTCAGCTTCCTCGACGTATATTATATACGCCTGCGGAGCCTCCTCCTTGCCGCCTCGTTAGTCGAAAAAATCGAAAGGGTATGAGAGTTGTTGTGTGTGATACCCCCTCGCTTTATATTGGCTAACTTTGTTGGCTGTGTCGCAGGCATCCTCAACGTATGTTCATATACGTTTCCGGTGCCTGCTCCTTGCCGCCGCGTTATCCGAACAAATCGAAAGGGTATGAGGGTAGTTGTAAAGTGGTATCCTTTCGCTATATTTTAGCTAACTTTGTTGGCTGCGTCGTCAGCTTCCCATGGCGTATATCCACATACCCTATAGGACCTTATATGCTGTGTCAAATTGGACACAGTCAAAGGAAATCATCAGTTCCGTCAGTCCCATCTTTTTAAATAATGCAATAAAAATAGCATGTTATATTTTAATGAAAATGCGATAAAACATGGTATAGTCTTTGCTCTAAATTTGGCAAAGGAAAACAATCATGCATTTACAGCGTACACTCAAGAAAGAAATTAATTGCGCAAGCATCGGGCTGCATACCGGCCGTAAAATTAATATGAAGATAAAACCGGCTCCGGCGGATACGGGTATAGTTTTTGTCCGTACGGATTTGCCTGATGCCGCGCCGATTCACGCGCGTTACGACACTGTTTGCGATACGACGCTGGCTACAACGCTGGGCTCCAATGGAGTTACTGTTTCCACTGTAGAACATCTGTTATCGGCATTCAGCGGCATGGGGGTTGATAACGCGATTGTCGAGCTGGATTCTTTTGAAGTTCCCGTTATGGATGGCAGCGCGCTTCCTTTTGTGAATATGCTCAAAGAAGTGGGAACTCATGTGCAGAAGAAAAACAAGAAATTGCTGATCATCAGAAAAGCGGTTTCCGTGACCTCCGGCGATACAAGCGCGATGTTGTTGCCGGCGGATGAATTTAAAATAACTTATGAAATAGATTTCGCGCATCCTGTTATCGGAAGGCAGTCATACAGCATGACTTTTTCCGATGAAAAATATGAAAAAGATATTTGCGCCGCTCAGACTTTTGGTTTTTTAAAGGATCTGGAATTCCTGCAGGCAAAAGGCCTGGCTCTGGGCGGTTCCCTGAAAAACGCCATCGTTCTGGATGATCATAAAATCATCAATAAAGAAGGGCAGCGTATTGAGAGTGTCTTTGTCAAACATAAGATTCTTGACGCGATCGGAGATTTGTTTCTGCTGGGAATGCCGATTATCGGTCATTTTATAGCCCATAAATCGGGACACCGATTAAATAATCTGTTGCTTCGGGAGTTAATGAGCAAAAAAGATTGTTGGGAAATTGTCACCTGCACGAATAAAGAAGAAGCTTATAAGCTTCATTCTTTTAGAATTCCTTCCTTTAGAACGCTTGACGCGATTCCTGTTTAATCCAAAATAATCTTGATTTTTATCGCCGGGTTGCCTAGTATGAGATTTTAAAAAATCTATAGTTGGTAATTGTGTCTTTTTTGAAATTGTGAATATTTCTTAAGATATTAATAATACAGTAATTTTAGCGAAAGTCTTATCATGGAACCTGGTTACGGGATAGGTAAATTTTATTGACCTGAAATCAGGAAACAGCGTTTTATGAAAAAAGCAAAGAAAAATAATGATTACACTGTGGTTTTAATCTTTTTGTTTGTTTTGATTAGTCTTGCCGTTTTTCCGACACGCACGCATGCCGTCGAACCGGAAATAAAGGATATTTTAATTACAAACGATGTGGAAAACGTGCTCTTGTACGCGCGTCTGGTAAACGGTTTCAAACCGGATATGGAACTGGCGGTGCTGGCCGGAATTCCCGTAACCTTTACGATGCAGCTTGATGTTTATCAGGAACGATCTTTTACATGGGATAAAAAAATATTCAGTCAGGAAATTAAACGCTCCATTAAATATGACAATCTCAAGAAAACATTCAGTGTTTTTTCCAGCAATAAAAAAGAACCGGTTGTTTTTACCGATTTTGAAAGCGCGCAAAAGGCCATGGCGGATTTTAATGGAATTATCGCCGCTCCTCTTTCCTCACTGACAAAGGGGAGAAATTATTACGTGATGATCAAAATTAAAATGGATAAGGTGCGCCTGCCCCTGCACATGGAATATATCTTTTTCTTCGTTTCTTACTGGGATTTTGAAACATCTTATTACCGGCAGAATTTTTCGTATTAATGAGTGATCGTTTTAAAATGATAATTGAAGCGCATTGATTAACCGATGGAAGAAAAAAAGAAAAAAAGCAGCATTGATGAAAAGGAACGCAGAAAGCGCCGCCGGGAATTGATTATCATGGTGGCCGTCGGCATTTTAGCCATCGCCTTTACCCTGATAGCCAGTCAGATTTTCAATAAAGACGCACTGCCCCTGTCCACAAATATTTTCGTATACGGTATCAGCAGTATCAATGTCATTTTAATACTGCTTCTGCTCTTTTTGATTATCAGGAATGTCGTCAAGCTTTTTTATGAGCATCGCCGCGGCGTGATCGGTTCCAGACTCAGGACAAAACTGGTGGCTACATTTGTCGGGTTGTCGCTTGTTCCGACCATTTTACTTTTCCTGTTCGCCATCAATTTTCTTTCTTACGGCATCGAATCCTGGTTCAATCTCAAGATCGGCGACGCTTTGAACAAGTCGCTGGAAGTGGCTCAGGTTTATTACCAGCAGATGGAGGAACAGGCTAAATTTAATGCCCGCCAGATGAGCGCCGATATCACGAAAAACCGTCTTTACGAAAAAGAACGCGCGGAATATCTGAAAAGTTTTATCTCTCAGCGCCAGAAGAATTCCAAAGTGGGCATGGTCGAAACGTATTTCGATGCCCAGAAAGAAAAAATGGTTTTCGCCGATGTCGAGCATTCCGAACTGATTCCGGTAACTCTCGCTCCCGAAATGATCGAGAATATTTATTCTGGCAAGGAAGAATCCTCAGTTCAGGCATCGAATATCGGAGACGCGGTCGTCGGAGTTGTGCCGGTTTTCTCTTTCGCGGTGCCTACGGAAGTCATCGGGCGTATCTCGGTCACTTACGTGGTGCCCAAGGGATTTGTGGATAAACTCAGAAGCATTGCCGACGCCTCCGAACATTACGGCCAGATAAAGCTTCTGAAGAATCCGATCAAATCAAATTATATGATTACGCTGTCCATCGTGACGCTGGTGATTATCTTTCTGGCGACGTGGTTCGGGTTGACGCTGGCCAAGGAAATTACCGTTCCCATCCAGGACCTTGTATTGGCCACCAATAGAATCACGCAGGGGGATTTGGACAGCCGCATTAATATCGAAGCGGATGATGAAATCGGGCTTTTGGTAAAATCGTTCAATCAAATGACGGGAGATTTAAAGAAAAGTAAAAACAGTCTGGAAGAAGCCAACATCACTCTTGAGCGGCGGCGCAAATACACGGAAGCCATATTACGCAACGTCTCTGCGGGAGTTGTTTCCGTGGATAGAACCGGAATGATCACGACCATTAACAGCGCCGCGGAGAGAATGTTCGATCTCAGCGCGGAGAAGGTTGTTTTTCAGAATTATCGTGATTTAATGATGCCGGAACATCTTTCACTAGTTGACGAATTTTTACAGGAAATGAAGGACAGCCGTGAAAGCCTGCTGGAAAAACAGCTGGAAGTCGTGCTCAAGGATAAAGCCCTTACGATTTTGCTGACGATTACAACAATTCAGGATGAAGAGGGCCATGATTCCGGTATAGTGGTTGTTTTTGAAGATTTGACGCAACTGCAAAAGGCGGAGCGCGCCGCTGCCTGGCGAGAGGTCGCCCGCCGCATGGCGCATGAGATTAAGAATCCGCTGACGCCGGTCCAGCTTTCCGCGCAGAGACTGCAGAAAAAATATGGCGATAAACTGGGGGAGGAAGGTTCTGTATTTAAGGAATGCACGCAGACCATTATCGATCAGGTGGAAGTTTTAAAGAATCTGGTCAATGAATTTTCCCGTTACGCGCGCATGCCCGTGACCACCCTCGCGCAAAATGATTTAAACGTGGTGGTTGCCGAAGCGGTCTCGCTTTTCCAGGATGCTCATAAGGATATCGTCTTTGAATTAACACAGGCAGAAGGACTGCCGAAGTTCGATCTGGACGCGGAGCAGATCAACAGGGTCATGATCAATCTGCTGGATAACGCTGTCGCGGCCATTAACAAGAAAACCGGCCGCGTCGAAATAACCATAAAATATGATGAGCCGCATCATAAGGCCTCCGTAACGGTGGCCGATGACGGGGCGGGAGTTCCTTCAAGCCATAAAACGAAGTTGTTCGAACCGTATTTTTCCACGAAGAAATCGGGAACCGGTCTGGGGCTGGCCATCGTCAGTTCCATTATTTCCGATCATCATGGCCAGATAAGCGTTGCCGACAATAAGCCGACCGGAACGATAGTATCTTTTGTATTGCCCGTTTCGTCAGTTTAAATTATAAGATAGATAAAGAATAATGTTATGAAAGAAACCATACTAGTTGTTGACGATGAAGAAAGTATTTGCCAATCCCTAAAGGCAATCCTAAGCGATGAAGGCTATCAAGTGCTGGTGGCCGGCAGCGGTGAAGAGGCTGTTAAAATCGTCGAGGAAGAAATGCCTCAGCTTGTACTGCTTGATATCTGGCTGCCGGGAATGGACGGCCTGGAAACACTCAAGGCCATTAAAAAAATAAATCCCGATGTGCTGGTCATTATCATGTCGGGACATGGCACGATTGAAACAGCCGTAAGAGCCACAAAACTCGGAGCCTTTGATTTTATTGAGAAGCCTCTATCGCTGGATAAAATTATAATACTTGTGAACAATGCAATCAGTTTAATTCATCTCAATGAAGAAAACGTTTTATTAAAACAAAAGGTTTCTCATCAGTATGAACTGACCGGACAAAGCGCCCTGATAACCGAGCTCAAGGAAATAATCAGTATTGTCGCGCCGACGAACGCGTGGATTTTGATTATGGGGGAAAACGGCACGGGGAAAGAACTGGTAGCGCGCTCTATTCATCATTTAAGTTTGAGATCGCACAAAGATATTGTGGAAGTCAACTGCGCGGCGATACCTGAAGAGCTCATTGAAAGCGAATTGTTCGGTCACGAAAAGGGCGCTTTTACCGGAGCAACGGAGAAAAAGCGCGGCAAATTCGATCTGGCGCATGAAGGAACGATCTTTCTTGATGAAGTGGCCGATATGAGTTTGAAAGCGCAGGCAAAGATTCTGCGTATCCTGCAGGAAAAGAAATTCGAACGCGTCGGAGGCAATAAGCTCATCGATCTGGATGTGCGGGTTTTAGCCGCGACCAATAAGGATCTGGAAGAGGAGATGAAGGAGGGACGTTTCAGGCAGGATCTGTATTACCGTCTGCATGTCATCCCTCTGGTTGTTCCGCCTCTGCGCGACAGAAAGGAAGATATTGAACCTCTGGCGGAGCGCTTTCTGCTGGATTTCACCGCTAAAGAAGGCCTGGAACCGAAAAAATTAACCGCTGACGCGCTGGCGTTGCTGATGAAACATGATTGGCCGGGGAATGTCCGGGAATTGAAAAATATTATCGAAAGATTAATTATTCTTACACCCTCCGATTTAATAACGGCCAAAGACATTCCGCCTTTAAATATCAAAGAAGAAAAGGATATCATTTGCGCCACGGAGTCCGTCACGGCTGATTCTCTGAAAGACGCGAAGATGGACTTTGAAAGACAATTCATCATCAAGAAGCTGGAAGAAAATGAAGGGAATGTTTCCAAAACGGCCGAGGCGATTGGCCTGGAGCGCAGCCACCTGCATAAGAAATTAAAAAGTCTTAAAGTCGCGGTAAAAGGCGATTCTTAGTTTTCCCCGCTGTTATTCATTTGTTTTTTCATATCAGCGATAGAAAATCTATTAAAAGGCAGAAAGCCGGCTCCCAGCACGAGCACGACGGCCATGGACAGGAAATTATGCACGACCGCAAATGACAGCGCGTCAGCCTTGATAAGCCCGAAGAGACCCAGGGCAAAAACACAGGCGTAATGCCAGTTACCGACAAAACCAGGAGCCGCGGGGATCGCTATGCCAACAATAAGAATGACCATTACAACAAACGACGCCAATACCGGCAAGGTATAGCCGAAAGCCAGAAGCAATACGTAAATCGCCAGCACATCCACAAGCCAGATGATGACGGAAAGAAAAAGCAAATACGAAAAAAGTTTAATATTCGTGACAATCTGAAGACCGTCTATAAAATGATGGATCGCCGCGTCTATTTTGTTGGCCAGTTTTCCGGGAAGTCTTTTTAAAATTATATTGATGAATCTAAGCGCCGCTTCCCTGCGCAGAATTAAAAACAGAATAAAACAAAACAAACCAAGCGCAAGCAATGAAAAAATAATACTCGATTTAATCATCCAGGACGGCAGATCAAACGGCAGATCGATAAGAAGAACGACGGAGGCAATTCCCAATACGGTTAAACTATCCAGAATTCTTTCAATGATGATGGTTCCCAGCGCGGAAGACATTTTAATCGAACTTCTTTTTGAAATCAAATAAGGCCTTGCCAGTTCGCCGACCCGCGCGGGAATGGCGGCAATGGCCAGAAATCCCACGGACGTAATGGAAAAAAGAGAGACCTGATCGATTTTTTCCATCGGCTGCAGGATTACTCCCCAGCGGTAGGATCTCAGGTACTGCATGAAAGTCATGAGAAGGACAAAAAGGATCACGTAGCTTAACTGAATTTTTTTCAAATCATTCAGGACATCCTGAAGATTAATCCCTCTGACAGACATATAGATAAGGGCAACACTAATCAGGATACCTAAGATAATTTTTTTATTCATTCATTTTACCCTGGCCATTTTATTTGCGCGTATTTACGGTTTGACCAGGTTATCGGCAATTTTATCATGCAGGAGTTGGGAAGATAGTTTGTTGCCGATTAAGCCCACGCGAATAGCAACGGAGGTGGTATTCTTTGCTTTATACGTTATATCAAACTTGACTTTTTCATCGTTGATCACGGTATTGATTGTCCCTTTAGCAATTTCTTTTGAGGGAACCACGTCGGTGCCGTGCATGGCGGCCACCGTCTTTTCGCAGGCAGCCCAGACCTGTTCGAATGTGGCGTTATAATCGGTTCTCAGTTCGCCGTCGATATAATAGTAAGTTCCCGCGCCCGCTCCGGCGGCTGCGCCTCCGATAACCAACGGCACGCAACCGGAAAAAAGAAAGACAATAAATGAAGATAAGATAAAGAACCCAAGACTGTTTCTTTTCATGTTTCTCCTCCCGGATAATGGATTTGTGTATTTAAAGCATATGTTAGACGGGAATGCAATTGTAATTATGCATCCTATTTCCAACTTTAAGCGCTATCTTTGTTGGCTGCGTTGTCGGCTTCCTCAACGTATGAAAAATACGTCTCGTTGCCTCCTCCTTGCCGCCTCGATATCATCTTAAATTTGGAAATAGTTTTTTAAAGTTGTGATGATTCGGGCTACTTCCAAATGGAAGCGCTATCTTTGTTGGCGTCGTCGCAGGCATCCTCGACGTATAATTATATACGCCTGCGGAGCTTCCTCCTTGCCGCCTCGATATCATCTTAAATTTGGAAATAGTATCTAAGTAATAAATAAATACTAATCTCCCGCAAATTATAACTTGTAAATCGTCAAATCTTTGGTATTTTCAATAAAGGAGGTGCTCAATGAAAAAGTTTAATGTAACCGAACCTGATAAATGCGATAATTGTCACAATCCGATTTCAGGGGAATTTTTTGATACGGAATACAATGGCGTGAAAGAACCTATCAAGGTGTGTCCTGTTTGTTTCAAAAAAGGGAAATGCGATAACACGATACATTATAAAAATATCGAAGGATTCTGGTATAAAATAAATAACGTGAAGAAGAAATAAAAGTCTGCAGGCAATAGCCGGTCATTTTTCAGGTAAACGGCATACATGAGCAGAAATTTCCAGCGGCATGGCTTATGAATTCTATTTGAAGAATGGATGACTGTTGAAAAATCAGTCGATAGCTTTGCTAATTTTTTCAAATTCCGCGAGAAGTTCTTCCTGCTTCTTATTTAACGCGGTGGGGATTTGCACAAAAACTTCAATGATCTGATCGCCGGACCCGTAACCCCGGATATGAGGAATTCCCTTGCCTTTGAGCCGGAAAGTTTTTCCGTTTTGCGTGCCTCTGGGAATTTTTAATTTTTCCTTGCCTTGAAGCGTCGGCACTTCAATAGTGGCACCAAGCGCGGCATTTACAAAAGAAATAGGGACGCTGCACAGGATATCATCGCCGGACCTTACGAAATAATCATGTTCTTCGACGTGGATGAATACGTACAAGTCGCCGTCATGTCCGCCCATGCTTCCGGCCTCGCCCTCTCCGCGCAGGCGCAGACGCGATCCGGTTTCCACTCCGGCGGGAATTTTCAGTTGCACTGTTTTGGAGATCTGTTCTTTGCCCGTGCCGCGGCAATGGTCGCAGGGTTTGGAAATGAATTTGCCGTGTCCGTTGCAGTGGGGACAGGTGGTGCTGATGGTAAAAAAACCGCTGGATTGTATGACCTGGCCGCGTCCTTTACAGGTGCGACATGTTTCGGGGGATGATCCCGGAGCGGCTCCGGTGCCGTGGCATTTATGGCAGGTGGCTAATTTTTCCAGATCAATTTCAGTGGTAAGTCCGAAAGCGGCATCCATGAAAGAAATTTGCAAATCGTAACGCAGATCGGAGCCGGCGCTCGCCGACGATCGCGACTGCCCGCGTGAACTGCCGAATCCGAAAACATCATCAAAAATATTGCCGAAATGGGAAAAAACATCTTCAAAACCGTTGAAGCCTCTGAAACCGGTGCTGCTTAAGCCTTCATGGCCGTAGTTATCGTATATTTCACGTTTTTGCCTGTCGCTTAATACTTCATAAGCTTCAGCCGCTTCTTTGAATCTTTCTTCAGCTTTTTTGTTGCCCGGGTTCTTATCCGGATGGCACTGCATCGCTATGGCACGGTAGCTTTTTTTGATCTCTTCGTCTGAAGCGGTTCTGGATACCTTCAGAATTTCATAATAATCATTTTTCGTCATGAGCCTTTTTTGAATCAACCTCTTTTAGCATTATTTTCTTAAGGGAATTGAGCATTTCCTCATTATTTGCTTTTTCCATGGCGTGTTTGGCAAATAAATATTTTTTTAATTCGATAGCTTTTTGCCCGATACTCTCCCAATCGGCAGGTTTTAATTCCTGATTCAGGGCTTTGGCCGCAAGCCCGAAGAGCATCACATCGCCGCTATTCAACGCTGCCTCTTTGATGTTTTGTAAGCCGCTGTTATGGTTTGCCTTTTGGTAAAATTCGAGGGCGTCGGAGAGACGGCCTTCCCCTAAAAACAAATCGCCGTATTTCTGAAGATCATTGGCGCTGACTTTATCTACATATAATAATTTTTGTTTCAAACGGTAATCAGGCAGTTTTGAATTGATCAAAATATAACATCTCCTTTTGGGGAAAAAATAGTCTAAGCTGGAATTTGACTGTAACATAACAATGATTTGATGTTAGTCAATATACCATTCCTAAATCAAAGCGCTATTTTTGTCGGCATCGTCGTCGGTCTCCCGGAACGTATGTATCATACGCCTCGTCGCCTCCTCCTTGCCGCCGCAATATCATCTTTGATTTAGAAATGGTATTATTCTACCAGACGATTCAGCGCTTCTTCATATTTTTTCCTTGTATTTTCTATGATTTCAGGGGGCAGCTCCGGGGCGGGCGGCTTTTGATTCCATTTAATGGAAATAAGATAGTCTCTCAAAAATTGTTTATCGAAACTTTTCTGCGCCCGGCCTTCCGCGTAATCATCGGCTGGCCAGAAACGGGAAGAATCCGAAGTCAGCAACTCATCGATCAGGATTAATTCCTTACCAAGCAGGCCATACTCCATTTTTGTATCGGCGATTATAATTCCGGCCTTAAGCGCTATGGCCGATGCCCGCTCGTATATAGCCAGTGATGTTTTTATAACTTTATCGGTTAATTCCGCGCCGATAAGATCTTCCATTTGGTTTTTGTTAATCGGAGCATCGTGTTCGCCTTCCGGCGCTTTCGTGGTCGGTGTAAAAATCGGCTGGGGCAATTTGGATGATTCTTTCAATCCATCCGGCAATCGGATGCCGGAAACCGTTTTGTTATTCTGATAATCTTTCCAACCGGAGCCGCTCAGATAACCGCGGACAATGCATTCTACCGGCAAAGGAGACGCTTTTTTAACCAGCATGCTTCTGCCTTCCAGAATTTTGCGGTAGGGGGCGCATTCTTCAGGATACTCGGCGGGATTCGTGGAAACAATATGATTGCCGATAATATCTTTCATTTTATCGAACCAGAAGACGGACATGCGGTTCAGAATAATGCCCTTATCGGGCACCGGATTGGGCATGATAACATCAAACGCTGAAATGCGGTCGGTGGTTACGATGAGCAAATAATTTTTTATGGAATAAATGTCGCGGACTTTTCCGCGGCCGATAAGATTCAAATCCTTAAAGTCTGTTGTCTGTATGCTTTTTTTCATAAAAAACATGCTCCTTTAGTGAATAAATGGATTGTGCTTTTTCTCATAGCCTATGGTGGATGTCAGCGTGCGTCCATAGTTATGTCCGGGCATGACTTTGGTATCATCCGGCAGGGAAAAAAGTTTTTCTTTGATGGATTGATACATGATCTGCCATGACCCGCCCGGCAGGTCGCTTCGGCCCACGGCTTCCACAAACAGGGTATCTCCGGAAAAGACATAGCCGGGAGTATACAGGCTTATTCCGCCGGGTGAGTGCCCTGGCGTATGAATAACCTTGAGTTCAACGTTGCCCGCGGAAATGATATCGCCGTCTTTGACTAAAATATCGGCGGGCGGAGACGCTTTTGCCCCAAACATTTTTAACATCATGGCCGGCGTTGATGTAAGCATAAAGGCGTCGTCTTCGTGAACAATGATTTTAGCGCCCGTCGCCTTCTGCATTTCGGCATTGCCGCCGATATGGTCCACGTGTCCGTGCGTATTGACTATATAATTGATTCGTAAATTATTTTTTTTGGCCTCATTGATAATTTCTTTGACATTATCCGCCGGATCAATCACAAGAGCGTCTCCCGTGATGGGATCGCCGACCAAATAGGCAAAGACAGCCATTTGGCCTACCTGCATTTGTTTTACGAACATGATCTGTCTCCCTTAAAAAATTCTGTGCTTAATAACATTTTTTTATTCAAAACGTCAAATTAAATCAGATATGTAAGTTATGCATATTATACCATTTTAAATTAAAGATGATATCGAGGCGGCGAGGAGGAGGCGGCGAGGAGGAGGCGACGAGGCGTATATGATCCACGCCATTATGGCGCGGATCACCGGTAAGGAAACGACCTGTTTATATTGTGTCCCCTTCGGGGACACTCCCGTATTTTAATACGTTGAGGAAGCCGACAACGCTGCCAACAAAGATAGCGCTTTAATCGGAAGCGCATTCCCGTAAGGGAAGCGCATGATAAACAAAATTTTACATTACCGAGAATTTTCGTCAGTATGGCGGAAACTTCCATTTAAAATTGGTATCTAAGGATGGCCCCAAAGAATCCATCCATCTGATGCCTGTGCGGATAAGTGTGAAAAAATCCGCGGCTATCGATGAATTTGTCAGGAATTGACTTGGGCGGCCTGGATAAATTGAAGTTGGGGTTCCGCGTTAAGAAATCGTCAATAACATTTTCATTTTCCTGCGGCAGAAGCGAACATGTGCAGTATATTAAACGGCCTCCTTTTTTCACTGCAGCGGATGCATTTTGCAGAATTATTTTTTGCGCGGCGGCAAAATTACTCAGGTCTTTTTCGGTTGTGCGCCACTTTATTTCCGGATTGCGGCGAAGCGTTCCCATACCTGAGCAGGGCGCATCCACTAAAACGCATTCAAAATTTTCTACAAATGTTTCCGGCAGGGTTACACTCAAATCACCCCTTTGCGCGCCAATGATGTTGATTCCCAGACGCGCTGCTTCCTGTTTGAATTCGGCAATTCTTTCCGTGCTTTTATCCATAGCGGTAATTTGACCTTTGTTTTTGAGGATTGCCGCCAGATGTGTAGCTTTGCCTCCGGAGCCTGCGCAGGCATCCAGTATTAATTGTGAAGACTCCGGGTTAATCAGATAAGAAACAAGCTGCGCCGCTTCGTCCTGAATGCGCAGGAAACCCTCTTTAAAAAAACCGGTTTTTTGAATGGGAATAGCCTGCGTATTCAGGATAAGGCCATCCGGAGAATATTGCGTGGCATCCGAAGCGAATCCGGCTGCGGCGAGTTGTTGCTTTATTTCATCGCGGGATATTTTCAGTGTATTGACGCGGAGAGTCAGCGGCGGCAATTCGTTATTGGCCGAACATAACGACAACGCCTCTTCCGGGCCGAAAATATTGATCCACTCCCCGACAAGCCACAACGGATGCGAATGAAATGCCGCGATATGTTCGGCGGGATTTTTTTTAGAAGAGGGGAAAGAAATCTTTTGGCCGCCGCGCAGATAGTTTCTTAAAATGGCGTTGACCAGAGCGCTTTTGTCCGGCCTGATTATTTTGGCAACCTTGACGGCTTCATCCACGACGGCAAAAGCAGGGAGCCGGTCGCTGAATTTGAGCTGATACAGACCCGCGCGTAAAACATTTTTTATGCCCTCGTCCAGTTTTTCAAAATTGCCGCGATAGAATTTTGTTAATATCCAGTCAAGATGACCCTGGAGGCGCAGCGTGCCGTAGACAAGATGGGTAAGCAGGCGTCCGTCCGGCGTGCCCGACAGGGCGTATTTGTCCAGACATTCATTGATCAATGGACTGGCGAAAGCTTGGCTCGCGTGCACCTGATTTAAAATATTGACGGCCAGATGGCGGATGGTTTTTGTCATATCTTCAAAAACCTGCGGTAAAATCCGGCAGGCTCCCCGACGGATGATTTGTTTATTCCAGAATAGTTCCGGGCTTCATGCGGTAACCGCGCAGAAAATCTCGCGCGAGCATTCTTTTCTTTCCGGCCATTTGCACATCCTTTAAAATGACATGGCCGTCAGAGGCGGCAATCGTTATTCCTCCCGCCGTGTCCATACTGATTGTACCGGGCGCCTCCTGTATGTTGCCATGCACCGCTTCGGCATTAAATATTTTTAAAACCTGACTATCCAATAAAGTATAGGCTGCGGGCATGGGGCTTAAGCCCCGGATAAGATTTACAATGTCGGAGGCGCTTTGGAGCCAGATGATTTTTCCCGTTTCTTTTTTCAGGCGCGGCGCGAGTGTCATCGCGGACGCGTCCTGCGGCTGCCGCTTCGCGGTTTTATCAACCACCTGCTTGATGGTTTTGATAAGCAGTTCCGCGCCGAGCTTAGCCAGACGGTCGTGCAGTTCGCCGTAAGTTTCATCGGAGGCAAGCGGCGTTTCTTCCTGCAGAAGGATATCGCCGGAATCCATCCCCACATCCATCAGCATAATGGTAACGCCGGTTTTTATCTCTCCGCGAATAATCTGCCAGTTGAGAGGCGCCGCGCCGCGGTATTTCGGCAGCAGCGAGGGGTGGATATTCAGACAACCTAGCGAAGGATAGTCAATAATATCTTTGGGCAGAATCTGGCCGAAAGCCGCCACCACGACCATATCGGGGTTCAGTTTGTGAAAAATTTCCATAAAAGAAGGGTCTTTCACTTTGTGGGGCTGATAGACGGACAGACCGAATTCCTGCGCCAGAATTTTAACTGGCGGGGCCACTTCTTTTAAACCCCGGCCCTGGGGGCGGTCAGGCTGGGAGACTACGCCGATTACCGAATATTTTTGTTCGTGCAAAAGCCTAAGCGCGGGAAGGGCAAAGGCGGGCGTGCCCATAAATAGAATGCGAGGTTTGTCCATAGGAATTTGTCCTTTATTTTTTTTCTGTAAAAACATATTATGGAAATAAGGAAAATGTGTCAAGGGTTACAAATAAACTACAAATAAACGAAAGATTATCATCGTGATCATACCGGCGCGGGCCGGTATCCGGAACGGACTTAACAATTCCTCAATCCGGATTGATAAAATAAGGTAAAACCCATTTTTTTGCGAACAAAAAATAAACTTCTAGAATTACCGCGGGACTTTCAACTGTTTATCGCGGCCACATTTATTTCCGGATTTGCTCAGAGCATTGTCGGTTCGACTTTCAATAATTTTCTGAACGAAACTTTCCTGATCAATAATTTTCAGCGGGGCATCCTGGAGGTTCCCCGCGAATTGCCGGGCCTTCTGACCATCTTTGTATCCGCGATTTTATTTTTTATGTGTTCCAGAAGGCAGGCCGCTTTAGCTAACCTGCTGTGCGCCATAGGGATACTCTTTATCGGATTTTATTCGCCCGGCTTTTCTGTCATGCTTATCTGGCTTTTTATCTTCAGCACCGGACAGCACCTGTTTTTGCCCTTAAACCAGAGCATCGGCATGGAACTGGCAACTGAGGGGCAGACCGGCAAGCGCCTGGGGCAGTTTAACGCCGTGGCGACGGTTGCCGGGATTATCGGCAGCTTTTCCATCTTGATCGGATTCAAATTTTTCAGTCTGAATTTCAGGATGTCGTATCTGGCCGCTTTTCTGGGATTCTTGGCGGTCGCGGCTTTAATATTCATGATGAAAAAGGACAAGCCCGTCACGGTAAAAATGAAATTTCAATTCCGCCGGGAATATAAACTTTATTACTGGCTGACCGTTTTGTACGGAACGCGCAAGCAGCTTTTCCTGACCTTTGCGCCCTGGGTGCTGGTGACCGTCTTTAAGCAAAAGACGGAGGTTCTGGCCACTTTGCTGACGATCGGCGGAGCCATCGGCATATTTCTCATCCCCATGCTCGGCAAGGCGATTGACACACTGGGCGAGAAATTCATTATAGCGTCGGAGGCGGTATTGCTGATTTTTGTCTGCATGGGTTACGGTTTTGCCAAAAATTATTTCGCAGAAACGACAGCCATGTATATTGCCTTTTCCTGTTATATTGTGGATTTGATGCTGATGGCGGTGAGTATGGCGCGGGCGACGTATCTGGAAAAAATCGCCGTGGCGCCGGAAGATGTTTCGCAGACGCTGACTATGGGCGTGAGCATCGATCATGTCTTTTCCGTCGCCATCGCGGTGCTGGGCGGTTTAATCTGGATCAAATGGGGCTATCAGTATGTCTTTCTGATGGGCGCGGTCATCGCCGTGGTAAATTTCTTCTCCGCTCTTCAAATCAAAATTCCCGCCCGCAAATAGCGCCATTATTCTATAGTTTTGCCGGATAAAATTCTTGTTAGTGAAGGAGGATAAAGACGATGAGAGACGCGGGTAAAACAATCGGCAATCTGATCGATAAAGCGGGCGTTTCTATTATCAGTTCCGTTGATGAAGACGGCTTCCCCAATACCAAGGCAATGCTTCCGCCAAGAAAAAGGGAAGGCATAAAACATATTTTTTTCACGACCAATACATCGTCCATGAGAGTAAAACAATACAAGGCTAACCCGAAAGCCTGCGTGTATTTCTTTGATAAGCGGTTCTTCAAAGGCGTTATGCTCAGGGGCGCGATGGAAGTCTTAAAAGACAGCGCGTCTAAAAAAATGATCTGGAAGCCGGGCGACGAAATGTATTATCCAAAGGGCGTAACCGATCCCGATTACTGCGTGCTTAAGTTCACCGCTCAAACCGGTCGGTATTACAGCAATTTTAAATCGGAAAATTTTGAAGTTGAGTAGAGAATCAATCTGTCATATAAAGATGCCATGCGGCAGATCGTCCCCAGGGACGGTATTTTGGGTGATTTGCGGCGCAAGTCTTTAAAAGTGAGGAAGACTTATGGCTTATACGAAGAATCGTGTATGCCCGGTTGAAAGAGCGGGCAGGCTTGACAGCGGAATCCGAAGATGGTTCCAGAATCCCCAAAAAATTCTCAGTCCTTATATCAAAGAGGGAATGACAGTGCTTGATCTGGGCTGCGGCCCCGGTTTTTTCACGATGGATATCGCGCGAATGGTTGGCAAATCCGGGCGGGTCATCGCTTCCGATTTACAGGAAGGCATGCTTGAGAAAACGGGAAGTAAAATTCATGGAACGGAACTTGAGGAACGTATAGCGCTGCATCAGTGCAAGGAGAACAAAATAGGCGTTTCAGATAAAGTTGATTTTATCCTCGCCTTCTACATGGTTCACGAAATCCCCGATAAAAAAGCATTATTTAATGAGTTGGAAACAATTATAAAACCAAGCGGGCAGGTGCTTATTGTAGAGCCTAAATTCCATGTCTCTGAAAAAGCGTTTAAAGAAACGATTGGAATAGCGGGCAGCGCAGGTTTTGAACCTGCCCAAGGACCAAAAGTATTTTTCAGCAGGGCGGTGATTTTAAAAAAAGCTGATAAGCCGCTCCATCAAAAGTAAAAAAGCGCCGTGCATGTAAACACGAGGTTTGCCCCTGCTGGAGATAAATAAGGAGATAAATCATGAATGCTGAGAACTATTTAATTAAACCTGAAAACGCAAGATTTGAACCGATCAAGGATCTCAACAATGCCCAAAGAGTTGTCCTGGTCGACAAAGATACGGTTGGCGCCGAAGACATAACGTTCGCGCTTTGTACCTTTGAAGCAAAGACATCCACGCACAAGAAGCATATCCATCAACACGCGGAAGAGGTGATATATATTTTATCCGGAAAAGGAATGAGCGGAATCGGTGATTCGGAAACCGTCATGTCGCAGGGAGATACCATGTTTGTTCCGCGGGGCGCTGTTCACTGGTTCTACAATCCCTTTGATGAGCCCGTGCAAATGATTTTTATTTACACCAAATCCTCTCTCAAATCCGCCGGGTATAAAATTGTGGAATAGCTAACGATAACGGAAATGATAATAAAGGAAATACATTCCAAATCCGTTTTATCTCCGTCAAAGATTTATGACTATGTCGTCAATCCGTATGTCGGGTGTCAGCACGCGTGCACTTATTGTTATGCCAGATTTATGAAGAGATTCACCGGGCATAAAGAACCCTGGGGCGATTTTGTGGATGTAAAAATCAACGCGCCAGATTTATTGAGCAGGGAAATCAAGAAGAAAAGAATAGGGACGGTATGGGTGAGCGGCGTGTGCGATCCGTATCAGCCGCCGGAGGCAAAATACAAACTCACCAGAGCCTGTCTTAAGATACTCGCGCAAAATAACTGGCCTGTGGTTATTCAGACGCGCTCGCCGCTGGTTTGCCGGGATTTGGATATATTAAAAGAATCGAAGGATATCGAAGTGGGGCTCTCCATCACTACCGCTAATGACGCGATAAGAAAAATATTCGAACCCTACGCGCCGTCCGTTGAGAAACGGCTGGAAGCTATCAAAACATTGCATCAAAGCGGTATCAAAACTTATGTGATGATCGCGCCGATTCTTCCCGAAGCCGAAAATCTTATCAGGATGCTTGCGGGAGACGTTGACTATATCATTATCGACCGTATGAACTATTTTCACGCGGCGAAGATCTATGAACGGCAAGGGTGGAGCGATAAAAATACATACGAATACTTTAAGGCCGTCGGTAGTAAGATGGTAAAAGATTGTGCCGAGCTGGGAGTGGAGTGCCGGTCAGTTTATTAGGAAATTGTTTTGGGGGAGAATAGATGGAAATAGATATTGTGTATGACTGCTCTGAAGCAGATTGGAAGGCGGTTTCAGAAACACTCAAAAGTGTCGGCATGGCATACGAAGAACCGGAGGTACACAAAAGGGCGTTTGAAGCCAGCCACACGACTGTATTTGTTTATCAGGCAGGCCGGCAAGCAGGTAGATTGATCGGCTTTGGCCGGGCAATTTCCGACGGAGCTTATCAGGCGGCCGTTTATGATATCGCGGTTGTTCCAGATTTCCAGAAGATGGGTATCGGCAGAATGATCATGGAAAAGATTCTGGAGCGGCTATCAGGTTGCAATGTCATTTTATACGCGTCACCGGGCAAAGAAGATTTTTACCGTAAACTGGGATTAAGGAAAATGAAAACAGGCATGGCTCTATTCAGAAATCCGGACAGGATGGCGCAAAGAGGATTCACAGAGTAATTTGGTTCATATTACAAAGCAGGTTCATGAAAGGAAAAGGGTTATGGATTATTTCAAAGGACGGGTCGTAAAGCTGATGGTTGATTATTTCGAAAACGATTATCGGAGAATCACTCACGCGCTTGAGGTTTTAAAGCATGCGGAAAAGCTCATGGATGAAGCGGAGGATTGCGATTACGAGGTGCTTGTGGCATCGGCCCTTTTGCATGATATCGGCATAAAACAATCGGAAGTTGAACTTGGCTATAACGACGGGAAGACGCAGGAGGAATACGGACCGCCGGTAGCCGAAAAACTTCTTGAGAGCATAAACTTTTCCCCTGAAAAAACGAAGAAGGTTTGTGAAATCATCGGAAATCATCATTCCCGTTCGCGCTATGATTACGTTGAATTAAAAATTCTAAAAGAAGCCGACAGAATTGTGAACAACATTGAGGGAGATTGAGAGTGTTTATTTAAAAGCACATCGCCGAAAATTATAAAGACAAATATATTTAATAAAAATATGTTGCATATTTCTTCCGTTGACAGGGAGCATCCCTTTCCTTATACTCCCTATTAAAAATCATTTGTAAGGAGTATCCGCTATGACGATCAATATTAAAACCGAAGAGCATATCATGCTCATTGAAATCGACCGGCCGAAAAAATACAACGCCATGACGCGTGAAATGTATACGCAGATGGCGCGGGCTTATTACCAGCTGGATCAGGATGATGATTTGTGGGTCGGTGTTGTCTATGCCAACGGCCCGCATTTTACATCGGGTCTGGAGCTGACGGATTGGTCGGATGCTTTCGGCAACGCCATCGGCTTTCCCCTTGGCCATGAAAAAGAAATTGATCCGTTTTACATGATGAATGAGACCCGCTGCCGCAAGCCGATTATTTATGCCGTTCAGGGATACTGCTATACCTGGGGCGTCGAGGTGCTGCTCAACGCCGATATACGCGTGGCCGCATCCGACACACGCTTTGCCATGCTGGAAGTGCGCCGCGGGTTTTTTCCGTGCGGGGGAGCGACGTTCCGGTTAGCCCGGGATATGGGCTGGTCAAACGCGATGCGTTATCTTTTAACCGGCGACCAGTGGACGGCCGAGGATGCCTATCGCATGGGGATGGTGCAGTATGTGACCGAGCCGGGCAAGCAGCTCGAAAAGGCGATGGAATTGGCCAGACGCGTGGCGACCGCCGCGCCGCTGGGGGTCCGCAATATTCTGAAGAGCGGCCGTCTGGCGGAGGTTGAGGGCGAGCAGGCCACGAAAAAGACCATTTATCAGGACGTGGCCGAAGTGATGAAAAGCGAGGATATGAAAGAAGGCCTGCAATCTTTCATCGAACGCCGCAACGCAATATTTAAAGGGAAATAATTCCCAAAATAAAATCATGGCTGATGTTTGGGGGCAAAAGTGATTTTGTCATGGGAGAAAACTATGGAATGCAAAAAGGAAACAAATCTTAAGAAATGCAACTGTACTTATGAGCCGTGCGGCAGAAAGGGAATATGCTGTGATTGCCTGACCTATCACCTGAAAAGCAGGGCGCTGCCCGCCTGCTGTTTTCCGAAAGACGCGGAGGCAACCTACGACAGGTCATTTGAACATTTTGCCCAACTTGTGTCGAAACATAAGGTGTAGAAAAATATTTGCTTATCATCGGGGCGATTCATTTATTAAATCGTTGAAGCCTGATGAGTCGTTCATACGCAGGTACGCGCGGGCGGATCGCGCACTTTGCCTCGCGCGGGCAATATTTTATTGACATATCAGGTTCGTGAACATATACTTTTTCGCATGATTGAACTAAACGCCGTAACAAAGCTCTACGGAACGCTTGCCGCTGTCGATAATGTTTCTTTTTCCGTCAAAGCCGGTGAATATTTCGCGCTTTTGGGTCCCAATGGCGCGGGCAAGACGACCATCGTCAAGATGCTGCTTGATTTTACGCCTCCTTCATCGGGTGCCCTGTCTTTAAACGGTTTTGCCAGCACAAACGCGGCAAGCCGCGCCGCGGTTGGATATCTTGCCGAGAATCATCATATTCCCCCGTATCTGTCCGGCTGGCAATATCTGGAGCGCTGCGCGCAGCTCTTGGATATAAAGCCGTCCTACGTACCGGATCAATGCAGGCGCATTGTTGAGCAAATCGGCATGCAGGGCAGGGAACACTCAAAAGCCGAAACCTATTCCAAAGGCATGATTCAACGGTTCGGGCTCGGCGCCGCGCTGATCGGAGAGCCAAAACTGTTAATTCTCGATGAACCCACATCCGGTCTTGATCCCATCGGCATCAGGGAAATACGCCTGATTCTGGAATCCTTTAAATGTCAGGGGATGACCATCTTCCTGAATTCACACCTGCTGTCGGAAGTCGAAAAAATATGCGATAACGCCGCCATCATCAATCAGGGAAAGCTTTTGGTGAAGGATACCATCGCCGCCCTCGTGAAAGACGGCGATACGCTGGAAGATGTTTTTGTAAGGCTTGTGAAGGGATAATATAAAGATGCCGAAACCGCTTGTGCCAGTCATCAGAATCGCGAAATATACCATTGCCGATGAAGTTCGCCAGAGGAGCTTTATCGTGATGTCCGTTATCTGCGCCGTGTTCATATTTCTTGTCCGCGGCTGTTATCATGGCGAATACATGGTGAACGGACGGGAACTCGATGGCGGGCAAATGGTCATTATGGTATCGAAAATAACATTTCATGTCATTGCCGCGGGTGTCATGTTTCTGGCGGCTCTGCTGTCGATGCGCCTGTTTGGACGCGAACGCAATGACGGGACGCAATCGTGCATCCTTTCAAAGCCGATCACCCGGTGGCAGTATGTCGGCGGCAAGGTTCTCGGTTTATGGGTTTTACTGACGGTATTCATGTTCGTCCTGCATGGGATTGTGTTTGCCATTACATCCATAAATTTGAGGGTGGTCATGCCGGAATACCTTATGGCTTCCCTGTTGTGTTCTTTCAATCTGCTTTTTATAGTGGTCACTGTGCTGCTTTTATCGCTTATGATGCCTGATGTAGCCGCATTCCTCTGCATCATGGGCATCGGCTTTATGGGTTCTGTGGCCGACGGGATACATGCGGTAAGCCATCATCCGATGATGGAACAGATCATGATGCAGCAACAGGGCGCGCAGCCGGAAATTTCATTTTGGCAGGTTGTATATTATTTGTGGCCGAAACTCGCAGGCGCCCAGCATTACGCGGCTTCGTTAATAGGCTCTGAAGGAATCTCAGAGCCCGGCGCCGTATATCCGCTCATCAATATTATAACATACTGCCTCATTCTCGGCGCATTGTTGTTCTGGCGTTTCGGGAAGGAAGATATCGTTTGACCCGGTTATTGTATAAACAAGACGCGATACCGGTCACGATAATTATTTGCAAAATAGTTAAATCTGTAATTGACTGATTTGTAAAATTGTGTCATGTACTCCGTAATAATAAAACAAGACGTGAGTTTTTATATCTTTATAATGAAGGAGTAAGAATGGGTAGTAAATACATCAAGACGGCTCTGACGATCGTTTTGTGCGTTATTATATTGCTGGCGTCCGCGTCCACCGGATTTTCAAAACATACAAAAAAACATTATCATCATCGAAAACATACAAGCGCGAATATTGAACAGGTTTCCGGAAATCTGGTTCTGCACTCGGCCGCGGCCGTGGTGGAGGATCAGGAAACCGGTAAGAGCCTGATTCAGAAACAGGCTTCAGCGATATTGCCCATCGCTTCGATCACCAAATTGATGACCGCAATGGTGGTGCTGGATGCCGACAGGGATCTCAGGGAAACGATCACCATCGAAAACGCAGACGTGGACATGCTCCGCCACAGCCACTCCCGCGTGCCTGTGGGGACGTCGCTCGCGCGCAGAGACGCGATGCTGCTTGCCCTGATGGCTTCCGATAATCGTTCAGCGCACGCTCTGGGGCGAACCTATTTCGGCGGCACGGCAGGCTGCGTTGCCGCCATGAATGCCAAAGCCAGGTATTTGGGGCTTTTAGAGACGCACTTTGAGGACACGACAGGCCTTTCCTGCGGCAATGTTTCCTCGGCCAGAGACCTGGCAAAGCTGGTGGATACGGCCTATCAGTACGATCTTATCCGGGAGTTTACCACCTGTAAAAGAGCCTATATCAACACAGGCTGGCGCTCACTGGAATTTAATAACACTAATCAGCTGGTGAGAAATTCCGGCTGGCAGATCGGTCTTTCCAAGACCGGCTTCACCGGCGAGGCCGGCCGGTGCCTGGTGATGCAGGCCAATGTGGCTCAGCGTCCCGTCCTGATTGTGCTGCTGGATTCCCAGGGCAAGATGACCCGTATCGGCGATGCCAACCGCATCAAACGCTGGCTGGAAGCGCAATCGCCTATACAGCGAACGCAGCAAAGGACGACTATATCCCTGGCAAAACTATGACGTTGTTTTTATAATTTCGTCATAAATATTCCCATGACGTGACCGATGCCGTTGATACTCCGGGAGGACCAAAAATTCACAGTTCCAAAAAATTTGATGATTTCGTACATATTGTATTGACATTCTTGATAAATTTTTTTATCTTTGTTTCCAGAAGTGTGGTTAAAATAAATTAGGAGGTGATTAATGAACAAGACGCAATTGATTGATGAGGTAGCAAAGGTTACATGCACAAAGAAGGAAGCGAGTTCGGCATTGGATGCAGCGCTCGCGGCAATTAAGAAGGCTCTTAAAAAAGGCGACGCCGTTACACTGGTAGGCTTTGGCACATTTGGTGTCAAGAAAAGAAAAGCCCGCACAGGCAGAAATCCCCAGACCGGCAAAGTTCTGAAAATAGCCGCGAAGAAGGTTCCCGTTTTCAAAGCAGGGAAAAGCCTCAAAGACGCTGTAAAGTAGATCTGACGCGCGATATCACAGTACGCCGAAAGAGCCGCCTCTCTTGAATAAGTGGGGCGGCTCTTTCATACTATGATGCTGGACGAACAAGATGAACTATATGAAAAATCTTGAGCTGAAAATACCTCCCGTCGCGGTGATGGCCATCGCAGTCGCCGCCATGTGGCTTGTCTCCGGCGTGTTGCCGAAGATGCATTTAAGCGGCGCAATCCACACCGTGCCGGTTATCTTCTTCGCGGTAATTGGTGCCGCGTTCGGTATGGCGGGCCTGCTTAGTTTCTCAAAAGCCAAAACAACATTTAACCCGATAAAACCCGATTCATCCACGTCTTTGGTCACTTCGGGAATATATTCCATAACACGTAATCCAATGTATGTGGGCCTTTTGTCGCTCTTGACCTCGTGGTGCTTCTTCATCGATTCAGCGTACGCACTTTTATTATTACCCGCTTTTGTCATCTATATGAACAAATTTCAAATCCAGCCGGAAGAGAAGGCGCTTCGAAATTTATTCGGCGCCGCGTTCGATGATTATGTTTTACGCGTGCGCCGATGGTTATAGGCATAACAAGGCTCTCAAAGCATGCGCCGTTTTTTTGGAGCCTAAATGGCGTCGGAAGAAATCATTGAACCAATATAGCCCGCACGGCGTAACATGATCAGGAAAATAGTATGAAAGAAACCGCTGTAAAGAAAAGTCACAAAGAAGAATTCTATACTTCCGAAAAATGTTACATAACCGAGTTGTCCAACACGCCGGACGATCCGGATGTATCCATCGCGCAAGCGCGTGTGGAACCCGGGGTAACGACGCGTCTGCATCGCCTGAGAGATACAACTGAGCGTTATTTCATAATCAGAGGCAGAGGGATTGCGGAGGTGGGAGATCTGCCCCCGCAGGAAGTAGCTGCCGGTGACATTGTGCTTATTCCGCCTTTGTGCCCCCAGCGCATTACAAACATTGGCAAAAGTGATTTAATCTTCCTCGCCATTTGCTCACCTCGATATACGAGGGAAGCTTACGAAGACATGGATGGCTTTTAAAAAACGCTCATCTGCGGCGTTGTGCCGCAAAACGCACCGCTCAACGTATATTCATATACGCCTCGCGGTTCGTTTTTTGCACGCCTTGCATCTAAGCATTTTTTAAAAGCCATTTAAAATGAGTTCTACTAAGTCAATGTCCACTGCTGCATTGTGCCGCAAAACGCAACACAACAGATAAGCGCTTACTTCAAATCCGGTTCTAAATCAAAGATGATATCGAGGCGGCTAGGAGGAGGCGACGAGGCGTATCTGAAAATACGTTGAGGAAGCCGACGACGCAGCCAACAAAGATAGCGCTTTGATTTAGGACCGGAGCTACATGAAGTTTTCAGCGTCCACGTCAGCGGTGATCCTCACATGTTGGTTTTTGTGCCTACCGATAAGTTCCCGCGCGATCTGATGCAGCACGTTTATATCCCTGCCTTTAATCAGCATCTGCCATCTATAGCGTCCTCTGATTTTAGAAAGCGGCGATTCAGCCGGACCGATAATTTCTGCGATATTTCCGCGCGACGCGCTCAGTTTTTTCGCCATTTTCCCCAACAGGCGCGCTTCTTCAATTAACGCGTCTTTCTTGACGGAAGATAAACGTATGTTGATAATCCGGCCAAACGGCGGGTATTGCAGAGCCTTGCGAAAATCAATTTCTTTGTCGTAAAAAGCTTTGTAGTCATGATTTCGTGCGTGTTTTAAGGCGTAATGACCGGGATTGAATGTCTGGATGATGACTTCGCCGGGATTTTGTCCGCGTCCACCGCGTCCGGCAACCTGCGTGATCAGCTGGAAAGTTCGCTCCGCGGCCCGAAAGTCCGGCATATTCAGAGAAGTATCGGCGGAAATGACTCCCACCAACGTTATAAATGGGAAGTCATGACCTTTGGTGATCATTTGTGTCCCGATAAGAATATCTATTTCTCTTGCCTCCAGCGCCCGAAGTATTTTTTCCTGGGTTCCCTTTCGGGCAGTGGTATCGGAATCCATTCTTTGAATACGGGCCTCGGGGAAAATTTTTGTTGTTTCTTTTTCCAGTTTTTGCGTGCCTGCCCCGTAACTCAAAATCCGGCTGCCCTCGCAGGATGGACAAAGAGGCAGCGATTTTATCGTGTAATCGCAGTAATGGCATTTAACCACGCCTTCCGCGGCGTGATTCTTCAGCGAGACGGCGCAGTTGGGGCAGCGGAAATTATAACCGCAATCGGCGCAGACCAAAAAGGTGTCAAATCCCCGCTTGTTGAGAAAAAGCAAAACCTGCTCTTTTTTGTCGAGGGTTTGCTTAATTTTGGCGATCAGGGCATCGGAGAGGATGGGAACCTTTCCCGATTTTTCCTGCTGCGCTTTCATGTCAATGATTTCGACCAAAGGCATGGGCTTATCCTCGACGCGCTGCGGCAATTCCAGATGGCGGTATTTTTTTGTCCGTGCGTTAAAGTAGGTGCGGACGCCGGGTGTGGCGGAGCCGGTGATGACCACGGCGGAAGCCATCTTCGCTTTTTGAACCGCCAGATCGCGGGCATTATAGCAGAGCCGTTCATCCTGTTTGTAGGACGCGTCATGTTCCTCATCGACAATAATTAATTTTAAATTCGGCAGCGGAGCAAATACGGCGGAACGGGTGCCAATAACCAGATTAATCAGGCCGCGTTTAATTTGCCGCCACTGGTCGTAGCGGATGGATTCGGCAATGCCGCTGTGAAGAACGGCGATTTTCCGTTTGTCGAACCTCCCGGCAACGCGGGATATCAACTGCGGAGTCAAGGCGATTTCCGGCACAAGGTAAATCGCGGACGCGCCGCTTTGCAAAACATTTTCAATGGCTTTTAAATAGATTTCCGTTTTCCCGCTGCCGGTGACGCCATGAAGCAGGATCGGCGTAAAAATATTTTTTTCCAGGTAGCCCGAAATTTCTTCCATGACCCCATTCTGCCCGTTATTGAGAATAATGGTGTTTTTGTTTTGACGAATGGCCGAATCAAAAGAGGCGGTGCGCATCTTTTCAGCGGCTGTGAATTCAAGAATTCCTTTATCCTGCAATTTTTTGATCACCGCGGCGGAGATGCCTGAATCTTCCATCAGATTCTTTAAGGGCATCGGCCCATTTGTTTGAATGACATCAATGAGTTTTTTCTGCTTATCCGTTAATTTTGTATCCGTGATATTGCCCTCCCGGAGCGTTACGATGATTTCGCTTTGTGGAGAAAGCTGTTTGTTTTGCTTTTTTTCAATGCTCAGAAATCCCGCGAGATGCAGCTTCTTTATTGCCTGGGCTACATTTTTCAGAGCGCTTTGTTTTGGGATAGTGTTTGCGGCTATGCCTTGAGGATACTGCTGTAAAAATGCCAGCAGTTTTTCCTGCGCGGGTGGAAGCGTAATATCCGGTTTGGATATAAGCGGCGTTATCCAGAGGGAATCTTTTTTTTCGGAACCGGAAGGAATCAGTTCGGCCAGCGCCTTGCCCAGCGGATACATAAAATAACCGGCGATCCACTGGTAAAAATACAGGTCGCTCTGATCAAACAGCGGTTCGTCATCAAGTATTTCGGCAATGGGTTTTATTTTTTTCAGGCCGCTTTGAGGAATTATTCCGACAATAAAACCGGTGCGTTTTCTGTTGCCGAAGGGGACAAACACGCGTTTACCCAGTTCAACGTCCTTTTCTAAACCGGAAGGGACTTCGTAGGTAAAAAGTTTGTCCAGAGGAATGTTTAGGGCAATATCTACATACATACGGTATAATTATCATCTTTGATTTAGAAATGGTACAGGAAATCAAAATTGTTTTAAAAAAAAAGCCCCGGTTTCGGGGCTTTTTAATCAAATTATTTTATAGCGGTTATTCGCCTTTGAGTTTTTCGTTTTTTTCCTGTTTGGTTTTGCACTCGATGCAGAGCGTGGTAACCGGCCGGGCCATCAATCTTTTTTCGGAGATATGGCCGCCGCAAACTTCACAGATGCCGAAAGTGCCGTCATCAATTCTTTTAATGGCTTCCTGCATCTTCATGATAAGTTTGCGTTCTCTGTCCCGGATGCGTAATTCAAAATTTCTGTCGGATTCAAGTGAGGCTCTGTCGTTGGGATCGGGATAGGTTTCTTTTCCATTGGTCATTTCGGAAACAGTTTTACCGGCTTCGTTCAGTAACTCATTAATTTTTTGAGTGAGCATTAACTTATACGCTTTCATCTTATCCTGTTTCAAAGTCGCCTGTTTGTCCAAAGTAGTCACCCCTTACATAAAAAAAATTGGTTGTCCTTATTATATAATGGAAATTTATTTGTAAAGAGAAATTTTCATCAATAATTTTTTTTTATCACATTCTCTGAAAAAAGAAATAATTTTAAATAAAATCATTAACTTTCTTTACCGGAGCAATAAAGTTTCCTGATAGTTTCCACGATGTTGGTTGTTGATTTTCCTTCGATTTCGGGAATTATTGCCACCCGGCCTCCCCATTTTTTTATTTCTTCCCGTCCGACAACCTTTTCTTCCGGCCAGTCGCCTCCCTTGATTAAAATGTCCGGTTTTAGAAAACAAATGAGTTCCAAAGGGGTCAATTCCTGAAATATCGTAATGAAATCGACAAATTCAAGAGCGGCAAGTATTTCAGCCCGTTCTTTTTCATTTACGAGCGGCCTTTTTTCTCCCTTGAGAGACCGGACGGAAGAATCGCTGTTGAGGGCAAGCACCAGCACATCGGCGGTTTTTCTCGCTTCGCGTAAATAACGGACATGACCGACATGCAGGATATCAAAACAGCCATTAGTGAAAGCGATTTTTTTCCCTTTCTTGCGCAGTTCCTCCAGTTTATCTCTAAGGTCGTTTCTTTCTAAAATTTTGTTCATCCCGGCTCCTTGATTTTCCATATTTAAATTACTAATTCTTCAGAACTCTGGCAAGCGTTAAAACAGCAATTTTTCGCGCACCGGCTTTGACCAGGGTTTTCGCGCATTCGTTAATCGTGGCGCCGGTGGTATAAACATCGTCGACAAGAATGATATTTTTACCGGCAATTTTTTTGGGGTTGGTGACTTCAAAGGCTCCCTTGATATTTTCTTTCCTTTCTTCCCTGTTCGAGCCGGTTTGGGTTAGAGTAAACCGGCGCCGTTTTAGCACGGAAAAATTGACGGGAATTTGCCGTTTTTTTCCTACGGCGCGCGCCAGAACAAGGGATTGATTAAACCCCCGTTCGCGGAGTCTTTTAATGTGCAGAGGCACCGGTATCAGCAAAGAATAGTCGGCAAAGTCGATATCGGGAAAAGAAAAACCGGCCATAAAAGAAGCCAGAATTTCACCGGCGGATATATTGCGTTTGAATTTGAATTGATGAATCGCGTTTAAAATAAAGTTTTCGTAACTAAATACAGCCCGCGCGCAAGAAAAATAGATCTTATTTTCCAGACAATCTCCGCATAAATGACTCCGGGCCGGACTGTCGGGGAAAGTGGTGCCGCAAATATGACAGATATCGCCCGTGATGAATTTAATTTTATCGCCGCAGTCGGGACAAAATATCTGACCGCTTACAGGGTGCAGAATTTCAGCGCAGCCAAGACACCGGGGCGGGAAAACAACTTCGCTTATATCGTTGAGAGCTTCGCTTAGGGTCATGCCATTCCCTTGCTTAACCTCGTTATTTGTTTTTTGTTTTCGTCCACATTCATCCGGGGGGCATCCCACAGATTTTCTATGTCGTAAAAGGCTCTGATGGGTTCATAAAAAACGGAAATCACGACATCATCATAATCAAGCAAAATCCACTGGCCGTTGGATTCGCCCTCGACGCCTAAGGGCCTTATTTCCGCCTTCTTTAAAAACAGCTGAATCGCCTGCGCAATGGCCTGAACTTCCCGCTCCGATGTCCCGCTGCAAATAATCATATAATCCGTGAAAGCGGAGATTTCTTTTAAATTCATCACAACGATTTCTTTTGCCTTCTTCTGCAGGGTGGCGTTGATGCACAAAAGAAGACGATTTCTGGTTTCATTTTTCTTTGCCGGCAAATAAACCTCCTTCGAAAAACTGGATTTTGACAAACTATGCCATAAATCACGGAAGTTGACAATGTCGCATTTATATTTGTAACAACTATTTGTATTTACGGAAACGGGGGGACACTGGGGTTGTTGAAAGACTTCATGTTTGGAGCTGTTGACTATCAAGCGCTTCCCGCATATAAGCGCAATAATAAATTACCGCCTTTCTTTCTCGCAAATAAAGTAAATCATCAAAGATCAACGGCAGATCTGAAGCTTTTGTCGAAAGGTTTTTGGCTGTTGTGAAAATAAAACAGCTATGGTAAATCAACAGGCCTGAACAAATTCAATAAATAATGTAGAGGATTTCGCGGTGCAGGATATCGTAAAACAAATTCACGCGCATATGCCGTATCATCTTCTGCCCCAGTATCAGGATATGATTTTGCGGCAGCGTATGAATCTTGAATTATATTTCAATCATCAGGTCCTGCAAAGTCTGGATAAACCGCGATGCAAGGAAACGGCGAAGATTCTTTTAGGCGCGGGTTTGAAAATAAACTTCCACGCGCCTTTCATGGATTTGCGTCCGGGAGCCATGGATGATAAAATCCGGCAGACGAGCGTGGACAGGATCAAACAGTCATTCGATCTGGCGCCTTATTTTCATCCCCTGAAAATCGTATGCCATCCGTCTTTTGACGACCGCTATTACGTTTTTGGCGATGATTTATGGCTCGATGCCAGCATTAAAACGTGGACGGAATTAATAGCGCGGGCTAAAGATCTTCATACCATTATTGCCCTCGAAAATATTTACGAAAAAAATCCTTCTATCTTGCGCCGCCTGTTCAATGCACTGCCTCGCCATAACATTTGCTTTTGTTTCGATACGGGACACTTTAACGCGTTTTCCCATACGCCGCTTAGTGTCTGGATGAAAGAACTGGGAAAATATACAGGACATCTGCATATGCATGATAACCTGGGACAGCGCGATGAGCATCTTCCGGTGGGATGCGGCACTTTTCCTTTTACGGAGCTTTTTGAGAGTCTCCGTTCATTGAAGGTGAGACCCACCATCACCCTCGAGGCGCACAACGAGAAGGATCTGCTGCAGTCGCTGAATAATATCAGAAGTATGGAACCCTTATATTTTTAACCGGGGTTTGTTAAATCTATTTTTAAAGGAAATGAAGTGCTCAGGTATATCGTAAAAAGAATATTATTCATGATTCCGCTTTTGCTGGGAATCACGATTATCTGTTTTTTCGTGATGCACCTGGCGCCCGGTTCCCCCACTGATTTACAGACCCAGATGAATCCGAAATCTTCCGTTGAAATGAAACAACGCCTCCAGGCTTTATATGAACTGGATAAGCCGATTCATGTCCAGTACTGGTCCTGGCTGAAAAAGATCGGCCACGGAAATCTGGGCATATCTTTTTCGTCCGATCATCGTCCGGTTACCTCAAAAATTCTGGAGCGCCTGCCCATTACCATCATGATAGAATTGCTGTCTCTTCTCATCATTATTGCCGTAGCCATACCGCTGGGGGTGTTCTCTGCCGTCCATCAGAATTCGTTTTTCGATAAGATTACCGGGATATTTGTTTTTACCGGTTTCGCGATTCCGCATTTCTGGCTGGCACTACTTCTGATGATCTTTTTCGGCATTCATCTGGGGTGGCTTCCGATTTCGGGACTGCGTTCGCTTAATTATGAATACCTTGGCGCATTCGACCGGTTTGTAGATCTGGCGAAACATCTGGTTTTGCCTGTGTTTATTTCCGCTTTCGGCGGACTGGCCGGACTTTCGCGCTATATGAGAGCGAACATGCTGGAAGTGATCAGGCAGGATTATATTATGACGGCCCGTGCCAAGGGATTAAGCGAAAGGGATGTTATATACAAACACGCGCTGCGAAACGCGCTCCTGCCAGCCATAACCATTTTAGGCTTATCCATTCCGGGTCTTATCGGCGGAAGCGTTATCTTCGAGACCATTTTCGCCATCCCCGGCATGGGGCAGCTTTTTTACATGGCTGTTATGGCCAGAGATTATCCGACCGTAATGGGCGTTTTGCTGATCGGCGCGATTTTAACGCTTTTGGGCAACTTGATTGCGGATGTGTCGTATGCTGTAGCGGACCCGCGCATACGCATATCTTGACGGCTCTTTAAAAAGTCCAGCTGCTTTGTTACGCTACGGCCTTCGTCGTTGCGGCGTACGCAAAAAGTACGCCTCATTCCTCATGGCCTTGCGCGCCTCGCATTTGGAGCTTTTTAAAGAGCCGTCTCAAGGCGGCATGAGGGATTTTTGACGGTTTTGAAAAAAGTGCATCTGCTTTGTTACGCGGTGGCCGTCCCCGTGTCAGGCACGGGGCAAGCTTGTTGCGTCGAAAAAACACATGTAAGAAGCATGAGAGATTTTGGAAAGAACTAAATGAATCAGGTTTTTGAGCAATGAATTTTTGGGAAACATTTTATAAAAATAAATTGATGCTCACGGGCGGCGGGCTTGTAATCCTGCTTTTAGCGATATCGCTTATGGCGCCGTGGCTTTCTCCTTATGATCCGGGACAAATAGATTTGAACAATGTGCTTTCGTCTCCGTCCATGAAGCATTTGTTTGGAACGGATCAGTTGGGGCGCGATGTGCTTTCCCGTATGATCTGGGGAGCGAGGATTTCGTTAAAAGTCGGTTTTGCCGCAACCGGTGTAGCCATTATTATCGGAGCCGTTCTTGGCGCGATATCGGGATATTACGGAGGCTGGGTTGATTCGGTGATCATGCGGTTTGTGGATATTATGCTTTGTATCCCCACTTTTTTCCTGATTTTAGCCGTGATAGCGTTTTTAGAGCCTTCGATCTGGAATATTATGATTATTATCGGTTTGACAGGCTGGATGGGTGTGACAAGACTGGTGCGGGCCGATTTTATAACGCTTCGCGAAAGAGATTTTGTCAAGGCCGCCCAGGCCATAGGGGCCAGCGATTTGCGGATTATTTTCCTGCATATTCTTCCCAATTCGATGGCTTCGATTTTAGTCGCGGCGACACTTGGAATTGCCGGGGCGATCCTCACGGAATCGGCTCTGAGCTTTTTAGGCATCGGCGTGCAGCCTCCCACACCCAGCTGGGGCAATATCCTGACGGCTGGCAAGGACAATATTGATATTGCCTGGTGGCTCTCCGTTTACCCGGGGTTGGCAATATTGATTACCGTTGTAGGTTACAATCTTCTGGGCGAGGGGATAAGGGACTGGCTTGATCCCCGTCTGAAAAAATAAAGACAAACGCCGCCGATTTTGGTTCATCCTTGATTTAATCGAAAAAATATAATAGTAGATAATTTATTCAATCCAAATGAAGAGGGGTTAAAATATGCCTAACAGAGTTAACGCGGAATCCATCAGCCACGATAAACGCATCATCGCGCGCAAGCTGGCAAAAGGTGAGCTTTCCGAAAAAGATTTGCAGAGTATGTTGAAAAAACTTCCGGATGTTGCCGAAGACGGCGAGGAAGTTAATCTGGATGGAAACGAAAAATAGTTTCTTATGCTGATTGATTCCCATGCTCATCTGGAAATGAAAGAGTTCGATTCCGACCGTGAGGAAGTCATCAAACGCGCCGGGGATGAGGGAGTCGATTTTATCGTCACGGTGGGCACCAATCTGTTGCTAAGCCAAAAAGCGGTGGCCCTTGCCGTCAAATATGAAAATATCTACGCGACCGTTGGCGTTCATCCCCATGACGTGTCCCGCAGCGATGAATCTACATGGGGATCTCTCAAAGAACTTGTTGAGGCAAACAGAAAAGTAATTGTCGCTTACGGCGAAATCGGGCTGGATTTTTTCCGCAATATTTCACCCGGGGAAAAACAAATAGAAGTATTTGACAGACAGCTTGAGCTCGCGCGCGAACTTGATCTGCCCGTGATTATCCATGATCGCGAGGCGCATGAGCAAACGCTGCAAATTATTAAATCATCGGGTATGCGCCGCGGCGTTTTTCACTGCTTTTCCGGCGATTACGCAATGGCTAAACAGTGCGTGGATCTTGGATTTTATATCTCTATTCCCGGCGTGGTAACGTTTGATAAATCCGGTAAACTTCAGGATATTGTACAGCGTTTGCCGCTTTCATCGCTTCTGCTGGAAACAGACGCGCCTTATCTTGCGCCCGTCCCGCACCGCGGCAAAAGAAACGAACCTTCATATATTATCCACACGGCAAAAAAAGTTGCTGAAATAAAAAAAATTCCATGGGAAGAAGCGGCGCAGGCTGCCGCGCAAAATACCATGAGTCTTTTCGGGATTAAAACTTCCAGAAACCGGTAACAAAATATTCTTCCGGGTGTCAAATAGATGAAAAAAAACTTAAAAGCTGTTGTGCTCCTGAGCGGCGGAATTGATTCCGCCACGACGCTGGCTATCGCCAAAAGTATGGGGTTTGGCATTTACGCGCTGAGCTTCAGCTACGGGCAGAGGCATGCCGTGGAACTTAAGGCGGCAAAGCGTATTGCCAAAAGCAACGGCGTTATCCGGCATTTAATACTGGATATTGATTTGCGCAAGATCGGCGGTTCCGCTTTAACGGCAGATATCAATGTGCCGAAAAACAGGGAAGCGGAAAACATGCAAAAAGACATTCCGGCAACGTATGTTCCGGCGCGCAATACGATATTCCTTTCTTATGCTTTGGCCTGGGCGGAAGTAATGGGCATAAGCGATATTTTTATTGGAGTGAATGTTCTCGATTACAGCGGATATCCCGATTGCCGCCCCGAGTATATTGCCGCTTATGAAAAGATGGCCAATCTGGCAACCAAAGCCTCTGTAGAGGGAAAACAGAAACTGAAAATTCATGCGCCGCTTATCCGGATGAACAAATCACAGATTATTCAAAAAGGGATAGAGCTTGGCGTGGATTATAGTCTGACGCACAGTTGCTATGACCCCACCACCTCGGGGGAATCCTGCGGTGAATGCGATTCCTGCCTTTTGCGGCTGAAGGGTTTCATGGAAGCGGGAATGAAAGACCCTGTCAGATATAAAAAATAGAGGGATTGTCTTTGAGCTATTTTGTCAGGGAGATATTTTATTCTATTCAGGGCGAAGGTTATCATACCGGCCGTCCGGCTGTTTTTTGCCGTTTTGCGGGCTGTAATTTATGGTCGGGAAAAGAAACGGATCGTGAAGAGGCCGTTTGTAAATTCTGCGATACGGATTTTGCAGGCTTCGACGGCCCGGAAGGCGGGGTGTTTCAAACGCCGGAGGAATTATCGGCAAGAATCAAAGAATCATGGCCGGCTGAGCTTGCAAAATCATCGAGGCCTTTTGTGGTCTTAACCGGCGGAGAACCGTTGTTACAACTCGATTCCGCGCTGATATCGGCCATGCATGACCATGGCTTTGAAATAGCTGTCGAGACAAACGGCACCATAGAGCCGCCTCAGGGCATTGATTGGATTTGCGTGAGTCCCAAAGCGGGAACGCGATTGCTGCTTAGTTCCGGTCAGGAGTTAAAACTGGTGTTCCCGCAACCGGGTGCGGAGCCTGAAAAATACGCGATGCTGAATTTTCGGTATTTTTTCCTGCAGCCCATGGATTCATCGGATTCAATGGACTTAATGGATTTATCGGAACGCGAAAAAAATACTCGGTTGTGTTTGGAATATGTTCTGTCCCATCCGCAGTGGCGGTTGAGCCTACAGACGCAAAAAATTCTGGGGATAAAATAGGATATATTTGATGGAAATTTTTAAAGTGTTTAAATTTGACGCGGCCCATCGTCTGCCTAATGCGGGACCTGGCCACAAGTGTGTCGAACTGCACGGACATTCCTTTCGTGTTGAAATCCATATCCGGGGAGAAGTCGATCCCGAGGCGGGCTGGATCATGGATTTTGCCGATATTGATAAAGCGTTTGGGCCTCTGCTTAATCAATTGGATCATAAATATTTAAATGACATTGAGGGGCTTAACAATCCCACCTCGGAAAATATCGCCAAATGGATATGGCAACATCTGCGTTTGAAGCTGCCGGGGCTCAGTAAGATCGTTGTCCAGGAAAATCCGGAATCAGGCTGCATTTATCAGGGTGAAAAATAAAAGCCGGTTTTCCCAGGATATTGTTTTTCAAAAAAATGGATACGGCAAAGATTTGCCTTGCCGCTTAAACACCGGCAGGGCCTTTTTTCATTGAAAAATATGCTCTTAAATGATAAAAATTTATGCTATTTAAATAAGAAAAAAGTTGATGCAAATGCCGGACAAAAGAAAAAACGACCAGCAGGATGTTTTACTTGAAGAATTATTGCGGGAAAAAGCCGCCGTTTTGAGCCGTGCCGGCCATGCTGTTGATGACGCGATCAAGCAATTGAAGAAAATAGAGAAAGATATAGAAGAAAAGATGTCGCTCTTAACAGCCATCGACCCCAATGACCGCGTGCCGGAAGTCTTGAAGAAAAAACAATCAATCCGTGAAGACATCAATTCAAGTATTGATCAATTCAACGCGGTCCATCAGAAAGCCGAGCTGCAATATTATTATCTGATCGTTACACGGGAGGCCCTCGGCATGCGCCGGCATGAGAAGGTTCGGGAAATTTACCGGATTCCGGCAAAAAAGAAAAAATACGGAAGATTTAACGGAAAATTTAATGGATAAATACAAGAAGCAGCGGGCACGGATGGTGGAGACACAAATACAGGCCCGGAATATAAACGATGTCCGTTTGTTGAGAGCCATGGCCGCCATTCCGCGTCACCTTTTTGTTGATGAAGGGCTGATGGATCAGGCATATAATGACAGTCCGCTGCCCATAAGCGAACATCAGACCATCTCACAGCCCTATATCGTGGCGCTCATGACAGAAGCCCTGGAGTTAAAAGGACTGGAAAGGGTTCTGGAAATCGGCACCGGTTCCGGTTATCAAACGGCGGTGCTGGCGTGTCTGGCGGATCGTGTTTTTTCGGTTGAGCGCATCGCGACACTGGCAACAGGGGCGCGCAAAATTCTTGACATGCTCAATTTATATAATGTGGCCATCCGGGTAGGCGACGGCTCTTACGGCTGGAGGGAAGAAGCTCCTTTTGACGCGATCATCACCACAGCCGGGGCGCCGGCGGTTCCTCAATATCTGCTCGATCAGCTCGCGCCCGGCGGAAGAATGGTCGTGCCTGTCGGCGGCCGCGACGTGCAAACCTTATATAAACTTACCCGTTCTATGGAAAATCCGCGGGATATAAAAAGAGAGGATCTGGGCGGATGCCGCTTTGTAAGCCTGATAGGGGAGAGCGGATGGGGAAAATAAATTCTCCATGGACGCCGGCCGTTCTAATTTTACTTGCATTGTCTTTAGTTGTTTCCTGTTTCAATCCTCAGATACAAAAGAATCAGCCTGCGGGCGTTTATCATCTGGTGAAAAAGAATGAAACCCTCCCGTTGATCGCGCAGGCTTACGGCGTCCGGTTAAAGGATTTAGTGAAGGCCAATAATATAACCGATGTTAAATCGGTCAGGGCGGGTTCTGTTGTATTCATTCCCAACGCGAATCAGCCTATAGAAAATGTTGTGAAGAGTGTAAAAGCTAAAAAAACCGCGGCCCACGCCGGGGCTGAAAAACATGCCACGGAACCGGTTAAAGATTCCGCGAGAATTAAAGAAGCAAAAGAAGCAGCAAAAGAAAAAATGGCGATTGCGTCTGAAGCGTCGGTCGACGAATCCCCGCAAGAGGCATCACCCGCAGTACCGGAAACCGAAGCCAAGCCGTCAAAAATTGCGGATCGTATCGATACGGCACCGGGTGTGACGAAACCGGATAAGAAAAATGAATCTAAAACCAGCGCGCAAATGCCCGCGCCAAAAGAAAAAATGCCAAGAGATAAAAATAGATTTATCTGGCCGGTGCGCGGCAGCGTGAAGAATAATTTCGGCATTCAGCCCGACAAAACGTATCACAACTGGATTAAAATTGTTTCTCCCGCCGGCACAAAAGTAAAAGCGGCGGCAGCCGGAACAGTTATTTTCTCTTCCGATTTAAAAAATTACGGGGAGACGGTCATTGTCCGCCATAAAGACAATTTTGCCACGGTCTATACCCATCTTAAGAAAAGATATGTCCGAATAGATCAGGATGTGAAAAAAGGGGAAACGATCGCAATGCTTGGTGAGAAAGATGACGCGGGCCTTGCCTATATAAATTTTGAAATCCGTTTTCAGGGAAAAGCGCGCAATCCCCTGTCTTTCCTGCCTTGATTTAATATCCCCCGAGCTCTTGCCAGAATATAATTAGTAACTATATTAACTCCGGTATTTTTTAATGAGGTGAAAATGAATTATTTTTTTGAACAGGGACCCATTCGTCCGCCAAGCGAGGCGGCAAGCCTTTTAATCCGGGTTTCAAGAAATTGTCCGTGGAACAAATGCGCGTTTTGCCATACCTACCGTGGAAGCAAATTTGAATTAAGAAGCGTCGAAGACGTTAAAGCCGATATCCAGGCCATGAAGGATATCGCGGATGAAATCACTGGTCTTTCTCAAAAATGGGGCGAAGGGGGCCGTGTGACGCGGGATGTTTTAAGACAAATTTACAACCGCAAAGAGTTATCCAATGATTTTGTTTATACCGTGGGGGCGTGGCTGTATTTTGGCGGCGAAAATGTTTTTTTGCAGGATGCCAATTCGCTGATTTTAAAAACCGCCGATCTTGTATCCATTCTTGATTTTTTGAAAGAAAAGTTTCCCCAAATAAAAAGAATCACTTCTTACTGCCGTTCGCATACGGCGGCAAGAAAGACAGCGGCCGAGTTTGAACAATTGAAAAAGGCGGGGCTCTCCCGCATTCATATCGGCATGGAAAGCGGATGCAACGAGGTTTTATCCCTGATTCGCAAGGGTGTCACCGCCGAAGATCATATCAAGGCCGGCCTCAATATTAAACAAGCCGGAATTGAACTCTCCGAATATGTCATGCCCGGATTGGGCGGGGTAAAGTGGACGCGGCAGCATGCGTTGGATACGGCCTCGGTTCTAAACGCCATCAATCCCGATTTTATTCGTCTGCGCACCCTGCATGTTGTGCCGGGTACCCAACTGGATGAACTGATGAAAAAAGGCGAATTCCAGCCGTTGAACGATGAAGAAATTGTCAAAGAAATAAAATTATTCATTGAGGCGCTGAATGTTTCGGGAACTTATCTGGCAAGTGATCATATTTTGAATCTTCTGGAAGAACTGGAAGGAAGATTCCCGGAAGATAAACAGAAAATTTTATCCGTGATTGACAGATATTTCGCGCTATCCGATGAAGACAGACAGATCTTCCGGCTGGGGCGCAGGAGCGGCCAATTCGGAAAACTGGATGATCTTGCCGATAAAGAAACGTATCTGAGACTAAAATCCGTGGTTGACCGTTATGCCGCGCAGGGCAGAAATCTTGAAGAAGATATTATCGAAACCATGAATAGTTACATATAAGCAATTAATAAATCGTATAAACGTAAGCATGCGTTATCTCTTGTTTTTCTTTCAAATTCACCTATTTTGACCGATATTATGACCGCCGGTTTAATTTTTTATTGACACGCAGGTTCTTTGTGCCTATACTCGCGCCTTCAAAAAAATAATGTTTTATCGTGTATCGGATAATTGGAGGTTCGCGCCGTCTCTGTTATGGATGTTGGACAATATTACAGACATCCGGAATTATTGAATATTTTCACAAACCGGTAAATCAGGCACAACATTAAAAAAGGCTGCCTAAGGATTCGCGGTTATGAAAACAGGGACTGGCTGAATTAATCGATAAGTTGATAAAATCATACGTTTTTTTGATAAAAAAATAAAACAATAATTTATCGGAGGCAATATCATGCGAGAGTGTGTAATTATTGATGGTGTACGGTCGGCCAATTCCCGGGCGCACGCCGATAAAGGATGGTTCAGATCCATAAGACCCGATGAGGTCCTGACAAAAGTTTATGACGGGCTATTCGCCCGCAATCCCAAAGTAAAGCCGGAAGACATCGAATCCGTATTTGTCGGTTGCGCAAATATTACCGGCATGCAGAATGATATCGGCCGCATTTCCTGGCTGGCCGGCGGTTTTCCGGAATCGGTTCCCACCAATACCCTGACGATGCAGTGTCCTTCCGGCATGGCGGCCACGCAGCATGCCGCGCGCGCAATCATTTGTGGAGATGGCGATACGTATATTGCCGCCGGAGTGGAAGACATGCAGAAAGTTTTCATGGCGATGCACATGGATTTCCCTCCGCGCTTGATGGACCGCTACAATATCGCGGAGATTCCCATGGGCGCGACCGCCGAAAAAGTGGCCGAACAGTGGAAGATCACCCGCGACGATATGGAAAACATGGCTTTCTGGAGTCACAAAAAAGCCGACGAAGCCACAAAGGCCGGAAAATTCAAACAGGAGATCATTCCTGTCGAAGGCCTGAAAGATGACGGCACACGTTTCATGGTGGATAAAGACCAGTGGATTCGCGGCGACATCTCCCGAGAGCAGATGGCTACGATGAAACCCGGTTTCAAGCCGGACGGGCTTTTAACGGCCGCCACGTCTTCGCCGCTGACCATCGGCGCGGCAGCGCTTCTTTTGATGGAGCGCTCCAAAGCGGACAAACTTGGACTTTCTTACCATCTAAAATATGAAGCCGGCGTCCTGGCCGGTTGCGACCCGACCATCATGGGCATCGGCCCGGTGCCTGCCGTTAAAAAACTTCTTGAGCGCAAGGGTATGCAAGTCAGCGATATCGATATCTGGGAATTTAATGAGGCCTTTGCCAGCCAGTCCCTGGCCTGCGTAAGAGACCTGGGAATCGCCCAGAACGCGCCTTTTAGCAATGTGAACGTCTGGGGCGGCGCTCTGGCGCTTGGTCATCCGCTGGGAGAAAGCGGATGCCGTCTTGTGGTGACCATGAACTCGATCATGAAGACGGATTATAAAGATGCCAAATACTGCGTAGCCACGCTTTGCGGTGCGTTCGGCAATGCCGCCGCCATTATGTTTAGCAAAGCCTAAAAAAATAGAACGCTTCATTATAAAGCGTTTCATATAAATTTTTAAAAAGGGGATCCTGGTAATCAGGGTCCCCTTTTTTATATTGTGAAGATAAATTATTGAATTATTATAAAATCGTGTTAGAAGACATTCAGTATTGAATTATTGTCCTCCCGTTGAGTTTGAACGAAAATCATGTGTAATTGAGTTCGGTGTTCATTTTTATACGTGAAAAGATAAGATCATGAAAATGATGAAAGTCTTGAAATGCCTGCTTCCCCTGTTTCTTTTTTTCTCGCTTTCTGCGTCTGCCGTGGAAAGCGTTTTGATCGATAAGGTTATCATAGAAAAGAAAGCAAGACGTCTGACGCTTCTTTCAAAAGAGAACGTCATCAAAACTTACAAGATCGCTTTAGGCAGACACCCCGAAGGCGCGAAAGAAAAAGACGGTGACAACAAAACGCCGGAAGAAATTTACAAAATTGATTCACGCAACGAGAAAAGCGCCTACCACTTATCGCTGCATATATCCTATCCAAATGAGACCGATATAAAGAGGGCAAAAGAGCTTGGCGTTTCTCCCGGCAAAAATATCATGATTCATGGTATGCGAAACGGCTTGGGCTGGCTTGGTCGTTTTCACACATGGATTAATTGGACCAAAGGTTGTATTGCCGTCACCAATAAAGAAATTGAAGAAATATATAAATTGGTACCAATTGGCACTGTCGTGGAGATAAAACCATAAAAGCAGATATGAACCACATCATGCAGGTGAATCATGAAACGATTATTTAATGTATTATTGATAATTTGCTTAACACGCGGATTGGCCGTTTCAGCAGTATCATCCAATACAGAAAATCCAGTTATTCTGCCTCCTGCCGTAGACTATATTCAAGAAATTGAAACTCTGAAAGTAAATAATCTTCTGGAAATGATCAGCAGGGCAGTTAAGGAAAATCCTAAAAAAGTTCGTAATCGTTTTGGTGATGACTTCATAACTTTCGTTCATGGCGCCAATGGGCAGTTCGAGGAGTCCCGCAGAGAACTTGAAACGATCGTCAAGGCTGACCCATTCAATACTCTGGCGGAGCCACTTATGAAAGTGTCCGAAGACGTACTAAATAAACGAATCGACAGTACTACGGCTATTTATCTTTTTAAAGGCGCCATCCTTCAGCGTTTAGGGCTATCTGACAAAGCGCTAAGCGAATACACGAATGCGATTGCAGCTAATAATCGATATAACGTTGCGTATGATATGCGAGGCTTATTAGCCCGCGATTATGGAAAGGGCATTGATAGCGCCATATCTGATTACAGCAAGGCCATTGAAATCAATGCTATGGATGTTATGGCCTATAACAGACGAAGTGTCGCATACAGAATTAAGAAAGAATATGATCGTGCGATCGACGATCTTGATATGGCCTTAAAGATCAACCCTTCATATTTCAAGGCCCTGTTCAACAAGGGCGTCGTGTATGGAGCGAAGGGAGACTATGCCCGGGCGATGATTGCACTTGATGAAGTGTTGATCAATTATCCCATGAAACAGGTGAGTTATCATGCTAAAGGAAATTGTTGGTTTTGGCAAGGAAAATACGATCAAGCGATAGCAGATTATAATAAAGCACTGGAACTGGATGCCGGCTATGTGGAGGCTTACATCAGCAGGGGTGCTGCATGGGAACGTAAAGGCAGCTATGACGAGGCAATTGCCGATTATGACAAAGCTATTGAATTAAATCCGAATAACGCGAGGGCTTATAATAATCGCGGTAATGCTTTATCCAAAATGAATAAAGACGATCAAGCAATTACTGATTATAATACGTCCATTGAGTTAGACCCGAAAATTTCAGAAGCTTATCATGACCGTGGAATTACTTATATTAGGCTAGGTAATAATAATCAGGCAATTGCTGATTTTGACAAAGCTATTGAATTAAATCCAGAATATTCTAACGCCTATAATAACCGCGGTGTTGCTTATGGTAAACTTGGTAACTACAAAAAAGAAATTATGGATCAAGATAAAGCCATTGAGTTAAACCCGAACTTAGCAGAATCCTATGTTAACCGTGGAAGTGCCTATGATCAGCTTGGCAACTATAATCAGGCAATTGCGGATTACGGCAAAGCCATTGAGTTAGATCCTAAGAATACAGCGGCCTATAATAACCGCGGAAGCGCTTATATTGGTCTTGGCAAATATGATCAGGCAATTGCAGATTACGGCAAAGCCATTGAGTTAGACCCGAAGAATGCAGAGGCCTATAGGAACCGTGGCGCCGCCTATGGCAAGCTCGGCAACAACAATCAGGCTATCGTGGATTCTGAAAAAGCCATTGAATTAAAACCGAATTGGTCAGAAGCCTACAATGACCATGGAATTGCCTATAGTAATCTTGGCAACAATAATCAGGCAATTGCGGATTATAACAAAGCCATTGAGTTTGACCCTAGGAATGCGGAGGCATATAATAACCGTGGAAATACCTATAGTAAGCTCGGTAACTACAATCGGGCAATTGAAGATTATGACAAAGCGATTGAATTAACTCCCAAGTATGTGAATGCCTATGTTAGTCGCGCGGCTGTATATGATAAACTTGGCAACTATAATCAGGAAATTGCGGATTGCAGCAAAGCCATTGAGTTAGATCCCAGGCATGCAGGGGCATATATTAATCGAGGAGGCGCCTATATATATCTTGGCAATTACAATCAGGCGATTACGGATTTCGACAAAGCCATTGAGCTCAACCCGAATAATTCAGAGGCCTATTCTAATCGCGGGATTGCTTATGACAAGCTCGACAATTCAAATCAGGCAATTGCGGATCAGGATAAGGCTATTGAGTTAAATCCGAAAAATGCCGTCGCCTATACCAACAGAGGGAAGACCTATAGTAAGCTTGGAAATTACAATAAGGCAATCGCAGATCATGACAAGGCTATTGAGTTAAATCCGAAAAATGCCAACGCCTACTCCAGCCGGGGGAACACCTATAGTAAGCTTGGAAATTATAATAAGGCAATTGCAGATCATGACAAAGCTATTGAGCTCAACCCCAAATTTTCAGAGGCTTATTATAACCGGGGGGCTGCCTATAGTAAGCTTGGCAACTATAATCAGGCCATTGCGGATTACGACAAAGCCATTGAGTTTAACACTAAATTTGCAGAGGCCTATTGTGGCCGTGGGATTGCCTATGGTACTATGGGCAAGCTAAATCAGGCGATTGCTGATTTTGACAAGGCCATTGAATTTAATCCGGAATATGCTTTTTCCTATAATAACCGTGGATTTACCTACAGTAGTCTTGGCAACTACAATCGGGCAATTGAAGATTATAACAAAGCGATTGAGTTAAACTCGAAGGATGCACTGACCTATATTAATCGTGGAAATGCCTATAATAAACTTGGTAACTATAGCCAGGCCATCGCGGATTATGAGAAGGTTATTGAATTAAATCCAAAGCATGCATTTGCCTATTATAACCTTGGCGTCGTTTATAATCATCTTGGCAAAAATGAACAGTCCATCGCGGATATAAAAGAAGCAGCCGGACTAGGCCTCAAAGAGGCAAAGGATTATTTAACGAAGAAAGGGATTTCCTGGTAAATTATTTATGGACAGGTTTTAATAAAATTTAAAATCAGGAGAGCAAAAGTATTTAACTTCCATATCCAACCGGCTTCTTGCGATGGCAGCAGAGCACCGCGTTACTTTTTTTCAACCAGTAATTTTCAATGCAGTCTATCGCCAAATGCTGTTAATTGGCAGCATAAAAATTTTCAAAGTACTACTTGTTCGGACTTTTTCTGTCAAGTCAATAAAATGAGGAACGCCGGTCACCGCGTCTGACATTTATGATTTTGATGAACAATTATTTTTAAAAATATATTGTCAAATCGAAAATCATGCCTTATATTATAATCAAACATTCAAACTCATTATGGTGGAAAGGAGATTACGCATGAAGACATACGCTATTAAGTATTTGGAACTGGCAGAGAAACACGCGGAGAAAATAGCGGCAAGATGGGCGAAAGATGTTAAGAGCAATGTCAGAACACCAACGTATAAAAGTTTGGATGAAGAAGCTATCATCCGTCAATGCGTCCGGTTTTATCAGAATTTCGCCAAGATGTTTCTCGACGAAAAAACGACGGATGATGTGTTGAGGTACTTCCGGAGTTACGCTCAGGAAAGTTACGCGATGGGTATTCCCGCCAACGAGATGATTTACGCGCTGATATTGATGAGGCGGCACATCTGGTTATACGCGGAGTTTCAGGCGATATTCATCTCCGGTATCGATCAGCGTCAGGCGCTTGATACGCTTGGCCGTACAATTTTATTGTTCGACTACGCGGCTTATGAGGTCACCAAAGAATATCAGGATCTCATGAGGAAAAGTAAAAAAGTGTGACAACGCGAAAAATCATTAGGCGATGGTCTGTCAATGAATGAATTTTTACACGCGCACATGGATTATGATATTATAAGTTATCCGTAATTTGTTGGATTGCATTTAGGCTTACATGAAAGGAGAATATTATTATGGTAGACTCTATTAAACTGCTTGATGTTACCGAACAAAACGCCGAGGAAATTGCGAAATACTGGGCTATGGACGTCCAGAAAAATAAAAAGACCACGCATTATCAGAACTTAAAAAGAGACGTATTAATAGCGCAAGCCGTCGATGTTTATCGTAATTTAAGAGAATTATTAACAGCTCCCAACCGGGCTGAAATTACCCTGGACTATTTTCAGAAATACGCGAAGGACTGCCATGAAAATGGAATTCCCTTACAAGAAGCCATTTACGCGCTGGTCCTGATGCGCCGCCATATGTGGCTCTATGCCGATTTCCAGGCCATTTTTATCAACGCTCTGGAACACAATCAGGCGATTGACAGCATCATGAGGATCATGCTGATGATGGACTACGCTGTCTATGAGATCACGCAGTATTATCTTGATCTGCAAAAATAGTGATGGCGCGGTTAATTTTCAGAAAGGCGCGATTTAAAAAAAACTGCTTTAATAATTATGTCCGGTACCCGGAAGTTACCTGATAAAAATCTTCCCCAGCCGGACATATTTTTTTTCAATTTTTGACTATGGGGGCGGCAGGAATTAAATGGTTCGGTCCGGATTTTGGCGCGGATAAAATTTGCTTTCAAAAGACTTCCAATCACCTGATTTTAATTATCATTAATCTCTGCAAGTATATGATGTTACAAGATTATCGTAATGCCTCGAACTCCGGACAAAGAAAAGATTAAAATTTTATAAATATATTGACAGAGTGGATATAGAGATGTATAAGATTCGGAAAATGACCTTCGGTCATCAAGAAGTAATTTCCGGCCTGCAGCTTGAAAAATTCGCAAATGCCGGCGCTTTTTTAAAATAATTAACCATAAAATCTCACAATTTTATGTCATCCTCGCAGAGGATTTGTAAAAAATTACGGGAATTGACGCTCATGATTATCGAGCAAAAAATATAACAAATAGAAACAGTAAGGAGGATTTGTATGGCTAGTTTGTGGGTTGATGTAAGGGATATTAAATTCCAGTTGTTTGAAGTTTTAAAGATACAGGAAACATTACTGGGCAAGGGCCGTTATGCTGATTATGATCTTGACACTTGCAACATGGTTATTGACCAGGCGGCAAAATTCTCAGAGTTGGAACTTGCGCCTACCTATCCTGACGAAGTTCATCGTAAACCGGTCGAGGCAACATGGAAAGATGGAAAAGTCACCACACCTGATGCCTATAAAAGACTGTGGAAACTTTATTGTGAAGCCGGTTATATGGCCACAGGCGACAATCCTGAAGTAGGCGGTCAGGGCTTCCCGGCATCAATCGCCGCGGCCCTGGCTAATATGTTTCTGGCCTGCAATCAGGCTTTCATCATGTATCCCGGTCTTTCCCATGGCGCGGCAAGACTGATGGAGGATTTCTTCCAGCATCCGCTGCGTGACGTCCTCCTGGAAAAAATGTATACAGGCGAATGGGCCGGAACGATGTGTCTGACCGAGCCGGGCGCCGGTTCCGACGTCGGCGCGTTGAAGACCACCGCTAAAAATAATGGCGACGGAACTTACTCCATCGTCGGCACAAAGAGTTTCATCTCCGCCGGAGATCATGATCTGACCCCGAACATTATTCACCCCGTTCTGGCCAGAGTTGAAGGCGATCCCAAAGGAACAAAGGGCATTTCCATTTTCATGGTTCCCAAAGTCAGATTCAATGAGAAGGGCGAACTGGGAGAACCGAACGATGTTCAATGCGGCGGCATCGAAAGCAAGATGGGTATCCACGGCAACGCCACCTGTACACTGAACTTCGGTTCCGATAACAAGTGCATCGGTTACCTGATGGGCGAAGAACGTCAGGGTATGCCGATCATGTTCCACATGATGAACGAAGAGCGTCAGGGCGTCGGCATGATGGGCGCTTCTCTGGCCATGTCTTCTTATCTGCATGCTCTGGATTATACCAAGCAGAGATTCCAGGGTCAGGACGTTGTCGCCATGGCGATGAAGATTGAAGACTCTCCGCAAGTAACTATCATTAAGCATCCGGATGTCCGCAGAATGCTTCTGAGAATGAAATCCACATCCGAAGGTCTCCGCATGCTGGCTTTCTTCTGTTACTGGTGCATGGATAATGAAATGAACGCCATGACAGACAAAAATGAGGAACAGCAGGCTTACTGGCATGGATTTATCGAACTGCTTACCCCGATAGTAAAATCTTACTGCACAGACATGGGCATGGATTGCTGCCAGCTTGCCGTACAGTCATACGGTGGTTACGGCTACTGCCGCGAATACCCTGTCGAGCAGATGATGAGAGATCAGAAGATCAATCAGATATATGAAGGCACAAACGGAATTCAGGCTCTTGATTTGCTGGGCCGCAAGCTTGGCATGAAAAAAGGCCTCTATTTCATGAACCTGTTGGCTATGGCCAATGAAACCATCGCCGAAGCCAAGAAAGTCGACGCATTAAAGGCGGAAGTTGCTCTTGTTGAAGCCGCGCTGAATGCCTGCGCGGAGTCATCCATGGCATTTGCCAAGATGATGAGAACCACACCTTATGTTCCGCTGATTGGCGCCTGCGATTTCCTGAATTGCCTGGGCGATGCTCTTGTGGGCTGGCTGCACCTCAAAATGGCTCTGGTTGCTATTCCGAAGTTCTTCGCACCCGAAACCGGCGAACAGGAGAAATTCTTCTATCGTGGTAAAATTGAAGCCGCAAGATTCTTTATCGGCCGTATTACAGGATTGGTTCCCGCGAAACTGGAAAACATCAAGAGAGATGAACAGAGCTGCATGAACATTCCTGATGAAGCATTCAGCATTTAAGAATAGCTTTTAAAAATAACTTTATGGGCGGGGAGGCTTAAAGTGGCCTCCCCGCTTTTTATTTATCATGCGCTTTTGTAATTTACCACCCGTCGGGTGGTGAATTGCCGGTAAGGTAAAAAGTTTTTATTTATAATGCGCTCCCCTTGCGGGATGCGCTCCCGGTTTAGGCTAACTTTGTTGGCTTCGTCGTCGGCTTCTATAAATAAATGGTATTTGACCAAATTTCTGATTTGTGCCAGAAGAAAACATGGGCAGGAAACGACAGCAGACTCAGTTGCAATCTATAGGCGACGTGTTATTTTCTATTTTGAAAAAAAGAGGCATGTCCTCAAAAATAGAAGAGAACGCGCTGATCAAACTCTGGCCAAAAGCCGTGGGTCCGCAAATTACCTCGAAAACAAAACCTGATTGTTTGAGAAACGGTACCCTGTTTGTTAAAACAATTTCGTCGGTCTGGGTGCAGCAGCTTCATTTTATAAAAGAGGAAATTCGCGACAAAATAAATCAGCAATACGGAAAATCCGCCGTAAACGATATCCGTTTTCTGGTGGGGCACACCCAAGCTCAAGAAAAGGAAGACGAAAGTATTTATGCGGCAAAAAAAACGATGCTGACAAAAAGGGACAAGGAAATGATTGCCGGGTGCACGGATGCTTTAGCCGATCAGGAACTGGCCGCAATCCTCCGGCGTGTGATGCAAAAAGAAATCAGCCGCCGGCGTCAGCGGGAAGTCCGGAGAGTTCCTTAAAGATGCCTTTCATTGCTTCTGAATAATTTTTGTCCCGGTCATAAATAAATAGAGGCGATTCAATTTTCAATTGTTCTTTCGAACCGTTTTTTCCTTCCACCAAAACGAACTGGGCTTCGGAAATATTATCGGAGAAAACCAGCCTCATATTTTTCGGTTCGATGCCGCTGTTCCGGAAAAGATAAACAAGTTCCACCAGTCTTCTTGCCGGGTAAATTGTAAAAACCGAGCCCGCGGGTTTTAGCAGATATTTCGCCGCTGTCAAAAAATCTTTTAAAGAACCCTTTAATTCGTGGCGGGCGATTGCTCTTTCGGGATACGGGTTGATTCTGCCGGAATTTAATTTTCGATAAGGAGGATTAGATATCACGACATCAAACGAACGCGCTGTGAAAAAATCTTTTATGTGACGCGCGTCGCCGGATAATATTTCGACTCTTCCGTCCAAATCATTGAGGTGCGTGTTTTTTCGCGCCAGCGCCGCGAGATTTTCCTGAATTTCCAGACCGGCGCAACTGATGCGTGGAAAACGTTTTGCCGCGATAAGTATAATAATGCCGTTGCCGCATCCCAGATCGATGGCGCGGGCGCGCGGTTTTAAAGAAACAAAATGGGCAAGCAGAATCGAATCCAGAGAAAACCGGTATCCTTTTTTATTCTGGAGGACCCGCAAACGCCCGTTAAGGATTGTATCAAGGGTTTCTTCTTCCATGATTTATGTATGATTACGGTTATTCGTCTGTCTCAGTCAGTATCGGTTAGCTTACGGTTGCGCCGCCTTTATTTGCCACAGCAGCTTGCTATTAACTTACCCGATGCCGGAGCCGAAATAAATACTCTCTAGTCCAGTTTGTGCGTAAAGATGCCGCTTCGCAATTTCGGTTCAAACCAGGTTGACTTCGGAGGCATTATCGCTCCCGCGTCGGCAACATTTATGATCTGCTCCATCGTTGTCGGATAAAGAGAAAACGCCACGGCAAGCCCGTCCTGGTTCACCAGTTTTTCCAGTTCATCCATGCCTCTTATGCCGCCGATAAATTTGATGCGGTCATCCACGCGCGGATCTTTAATTCCCAAAACAGGATACAGCAGATAATCCTGCAATATGGCCGCGTCCAGGCGTGCGACGGGATCGCTTTCGTTATAGGTTCCCTGTTTAATCGTAATTTTATACCACTGCCCTCCCAGGTACATTCCGAAATCATGAAGCTTTTTGGGCGATCTCTCAGTGAAATTTTTGCTGACAATAAAGTTTACACTGATCTTCTCAATAAATTGATCCGGAGTCAGGCCGTTTAAGTCTTTAACGGCGCGGTTATAATCCATAACCTTAAGCTGCGTGTGGGGGAAAAATACAGCCAGTACGGATTCGTATTCCTTTAAAGAGCCTCCGGACTTATCCTGGGCGCGTCTGTTTCTGGCGATGGTTGTCGATGCCGCGGCGCGGTGATGTCCGTCGGCAATATATAGGGAATCGATTTCGGAGAATTCTTTTTTGATTTTGTCAATCACTCCCGCGTCGGCGACTACCCAGACTGTATGTTTAACGCCGTCTTCCGCCGTGAAATCATATTCGGGAGCGCCGGCCGTGATGTCAGTGACGATCTTATTTAAACTTTGCCTTTCCCGGTAACTTATAAATACCGGACCGGTTTGCGCGTTGACCGTATCCACATGCCGGATGCGGTCTTCTTCTTTATCTTTTCTGGTCAATTCATGTTTTTTGATCTTGCCGGCATCGTATTCGGAGGCGCTCATCAAACCGACGATCCCTGTTTGTATCTGAGCACCCATTTGCTGCCGGTATATATAAAAGCAGGGCGATTCATCCTGCAGAAGGATGCCTTTGGTCTGCATTTGAAGAAAGTTAATCTTTGCCGTCTGGTAAATCAGATTATCATCGCTTTTTGTTCCGTCGGGCACGTCAATTTCCGATTTCTCCACGTGCATGAAGCTCAAAGCGTTGCCCAAAACGGCTTTTTGTCCCTCTTCCCGGGTCATAACATCGTAAGGAAGAGCTGCTACCTGTGAAACAAATTTTTGCTGCGGCCGTACTGCTTTAAAAGGTAAAACTTGTGCCATAATAAAATCTCCTTCATTAAATCTTCTCTTGCGGGATTGATAACATACTGTCATAATCCGTACAATATAAAAATATTAAAGGGGAAAAATTATTGAGCAAATGGAAGACACGTTGGTTTTTATTCATGGTTTGGAAAGCACGGCGCAGGGCGCCAAGGGGCAGTTTTTTTCTCAAAATTTTCCGCGGATGATTATTGAAGATTATACAGGGGATTTTACCGCGCGCATGCGCAAACTCAACGCAATCCTTGCCGGAAAAACTAACCTGATTATTGTGGGATCAAGTTACGGAGGTTTGATGGCAACTCAATTCGCGATGGAAAATGAAAACCGGGTGAAAAAACTGATTCTGCTCGCGCCGGCCTTGAATCTTCCTGAATTCGAATCATATCACGATAAATCATTAAATATTCCCGTTGTGATTTATCACGGCACAAACGATGATGTGGTTGATCCCGGCACAGTGAAAAATATTGCCTCGAATTGTTTCGGCAATCTGGAACATCATTTTGTGGAAGATGATCATCCCCTGCATAAGACTTTTCCGTTGCTTGACTGGATGAAGCTTCTTTCGGCAGATTAATGGTTATTGGGATATCTTATAATGACTACGGCAATTTAGAGTAAATTACCTTGACAATCTTCTTTTGATATTTTAGTCTCTCACAAATTTTATTGGACTAATAATATGATGTATTCGAAAAAAATCGTTATTCGCTATACTCCGGAGGTGGTTCAACAGCCGGTAATTTCTGAGCTTGTTAAACAATACAACCTTGTGTTCAATATTTTAAAAGCGAGGATTCTCCCGCGCCGCGAGGGTGTTATTGTCCTGGAATTAAGCGGTTCAAAGGAAAATTTTGACAGCGGCATCCGTTATTTAAAAGAAATGGGGCTCAAGGTAGAACCTCTGTCCAAGAGCGTAAGCCAGACCGCCGATAAATGCGTTCACTGCGGAGCTTGCACCGCGTTTTGCCCCACGGGAGCGCTGGCTTTTGAAGAAAACTCAACAAAAATATTTTTTGATCCGGAAAAATGCAACGGATGCGAGCTTTGTGTTTCTGCCTGTCCCGTCCGCGCCATGGAAATTAATCTATTATAACATCAAGTTTGAATAAAAATTATTTCTTACAAAACAAACCGCAAAAAAATAATTGTGATTATTTTAATGAATAAGTATCTTCTTGAAATAGAAAAAAGCCGGAGCGTTATTGGTGGCCGTATTCTTTTTCCGTCTCACTTTTGGATTCCTTAAGTAATTTATTGACATTTCCGGGAGCTTCTTTGGTTTTTTTGAATAAATCCTTACTATCTGTTACAAAGCTCCTGCTTTTGTCCCCCAATTCCTGGACGCCTGCCTTGAAGAGTTCAACGGAGTCTTTCACTTTATCCGGCATTTTAGCGGGGTCTGTAAAATAATAATAACCGGACGCGGCAAGCAATACAAACAGCATGACTAAAACTAATTTAATCAGACTTTTAAACAGGAAAGTCACGAGTAATATAACAATGAGGACAACCCCTAATACAAATATTGACGGGTGCGCTGTTATGTAACCGGTAATGACGTCCATTTAAGCAATCTCCTTAAAAAATAATTTTAATTCAAATGTATTTTATCACGAAATATCATTATTGAACAGTGAAAATATGGCTTTGGGGGACTTGCATTTATTGAATGAACATAGTAACTTAAATAATCAAGCTCCCTGTGGAAAAAGCGCCCGGATTATCCGCGAATTTATCTGTTGATTATCTCCTGTTTTTTTCGTATTTTAACATTCTGAAATGCTTGTGTGTAATGGCAGGCGCAAGGGCAGGCGAGCGAAAATAATATTTCAGGCGGCTTTTATGAAAAAATCGTCCGTGGATAAAAAAAGACTGGAGAATCTGCATGATCTGGAAAGCAGACTCGCGTATAGTTTTCGCGATATCAATCTTCTTTCCACGGCCCTTACGCATCGTTCGTATGTCAATGAGAATCAGCAACTGGCGCTGTCCGATAATGAAAGATTTGAATTTTTAGGGGACTCTGTTTTAGGTTTGTGCGTAAGCGATCTGATCGTTAAAAAGTATGTCGATTCTCCGGAGGGCGACCTTACCAAATTCCGGGCTGCTCTGGTGGGCGAAAAAAATCTGGCACAGCTCGCGCGGGATTTACATATTGGCGAATACCTGTTAATCGGCCGAGGCGAGGATAACGCCGGCAGCCGCGACAAAGAATCTTTTCTGGCCGATTCTTTTGAAGCGGTTGTAGCCGCCATATATCTTGATTCCGATTTTGACAACGTAAAGGCCATTATAACAAAATTGATGGAACCGCTGCTGGAAGACGATAACGTGTCTTCCGAATATTTCGACTATAAAACGGCTCTGCAGGAGCTTTGCCAGAAAAAATATAAAACGATTCCCATCTATATGGTCACGGATTCCACAGGTCCCGATCACGATAAAATTTTCACGGTAAAAGTGATTATCGTGAACAAGCTGACGGAATTCGGCAGCGGCAAAAGCAAAAAAGAAGCTGAAAAACAGGCCGCGCAAAAGGCTTTGGAAGCGCTGCAAGATGAAGAGAAATAATCCCGGATCTGGAAACGGGTCTGAAACCGGACAAAACTCCCTGATTATCCCCATCTTCATCATGAACAGCGGGTGTCCTCATCGTTGTATCTTCTGCAATCAAAATATTACCGCGGGAAATTTTCCGCCGGAAATCACAAAAGATTTTTTCGATTCCGAAGTTAATTCTTATCTGTCCTGGAATAAAGATAAATTCAGAGATGTGGAAATTGCTTTTTACGGCGGAAATTTTACGGGCATTGAACCGGTCCGGCAGGAGAAACTGCTTTCCCTGGCGTATCCTTTTATTCAAAAAGGGCTTGTTCAATCCATAAGGATTTCGACAAGGCCGGATTACATTTCCGAAAATAATTTATCACTTTTAAAAAAATACAAGGTCGCCACCATAGAAATCGGCGCGCAGTCATTTGTGGATGAAGTGCTGCAATTAGCGGGCAGGGGACATAACGCTGCCGCTACCGTTTACGCAATGGGAATTCTGAAAGATCACGGTTTTAAGACCGGCCTGCATCTTATGGCCGGATTACCCGGGGACTCAAAGGAAGGATTTATTTATTCTCTGGATAAAACCGTAGAACTCAAACCCGATACTGTAAGAATTAATCCGGTTCTTGTCTTTAGCGGGACGGCGCTTGCGGAAGAATTCAGGAAGGGGACATATAAACCGCTTGCGCTCTCCGATGCCGTGGAATGGTGCGGACTCGCGTGGCAGAGGTTATCCGGCGCGGGAATTCGCGTCATCAGAATCGGTCTGCAAATTACGAAGGAGATGGAAAAGGACGGCGCGATAATTGCCGGTCCGGTTCATCCGGCGCTGGGAAGTCTTGTTCATTCCTTTGTTTTTTATGATAACACGATTAAACTGCTGGATAGGATTTCTCCGGAGACCAAAGAACTTCGCTTTGATTTATCAGAGCGCGATATTTCCAATTTCCGCGGTTTGAATAATATGAACATATTGGCAATAAAAAAGCTTTACCCCCGCGCGAAGATCATTGTAAGATCATTTGCTGGGCAAAAACGCGGCGCGATTTCCGTGGGCGCCGATTCGGCGGAATTTTTTAACATAGAAATTCCGGGATTTTGCGGATAATTTCCGTTGGAAATTTTAAAATACCGTTTTGTTATTTAAAGAATCAGATTCGGCAAGCAGGAGGTTTGGGCAGGTGTATATGCACAAACGCCCTGGGATGCTGACGACGAAACCAACAAAGTTAGCCTTTAAAAGCGAAATGGTACACAGGAATGGAAAATTTAAATACTATTTTGATTTTAATGGATAACGAGGCGGCAAGGAGGAGGCACCGCAGGCGTATGTAAACATACGTTGAGGATGCTGACGACGCAGCCAACAAAGTTAGCCTTTAAAAGCGAAATGGTACACAGGAGAAGAATAATTTGTTTAAATCAGGCTTTATCGGGATCATGGGACGTCCCAACGTGGGCAAATCCACGTTTTTCAATGCTGTCATCGGCGATGAGATTTCGATAGTCGCCGACAAACCGCAGACAACCAGAAACAAAATTACGGGCATAAAAAATTTTCCGGACGCGCAGCTTATTTTTCTGGACACGCCGGGTGTACACAATCCTAAAACACCGTTGAATCGTGCCATGGTGCAAACCGCGCGGGAAACCATCGGCAATGCCGAGATTTTACTCATGCTGATTGAGGCCAATTCGGATGTTCACCGCGATGATATTATTTTAATTGAATCGCTGGCCGGGGTAAAAGTCCCCGTTTTTCTGGTCATCAACAAAATTGATCTTGTCGAAAAGAAATATCTTCTGCCGCTGATGGATAAATTCAGCAAACTTTACAACTATCGTGAGATATTTCCGGTATCGGCGCTCAAAGGCGACGGCATTGAAGAACTGGTGGCGTCTATTAAAGAAATTCTTCCGGAGGGGCCGCAACTATTCCCCGATGATATTTACACCGACGCGACCGAAAGGTTTATTGCCGCCGAGTTTATCCGCGAACAGATTATGCTGCAAACCTCGCAGGAAATTCCTTACGTAAGCGCCGTGGAGGTTGAATCCTTCAAGGAGGATGAGGAAAAAAACATCATCCGCATTAACGCGACTATTAATGTTGAAAAGGATTCGCAAAAAGCGATTATGATCGGCAAAAAAGGCGCCATGCTGAAAAACATCGGCACACAGGCAAGACTAAGGATGGAGAAACTCTTCGGCGCAAGGGTTTATCTGGAGCTGTTTGTGAGGGTAAAAAAGGAGTGGACGAGTTCGGACAGGATGCTGAGGGAATTTGGTTTGATAAAAAAATAGTACCAGCCGCATTTAATGCATGATACCATGCCTCATTTAATGCCTAACTTTGTTGGCATGATCTGGCGGGGGCATAGACAGAGGCTGTTGATTATTCAACGTTTTATGCTGCGCAAATCCGGTTTGCTTAAATATTGATACGCATTAGAGTAATAAATTTTAAAAAATAATTAGACACAGAATATTTTAATACCATTTCGATTTTGAAGGATAACGAGGCGGCAAGGAGGAGGCTCCGCAGACGTATATGGACATACGTTGAGGAAGCTGACGACGCAGCCAACAAAGTTAGCCTTTAAAAGCGGAATGGTATCGGAAAACATTATGCCAATTAAACCTCTTATCGCCATTGTCGGCCGCCCCAACGTAGGCAAATCGACGCTTTTCAACCGGATTGCCGGAAAGCAAAAGGCTATTGTCATTGACGAGCCCGGCGCCACGCGCGACCGCAATTACATAGACTGCGTCTTTCAGGACAAAGCTTTCACGCTGATCGATACCGGCGGATTTGAGCCCGCGTCGGAAGAAAGAATCCTCGTGCAAATGCGCCAGCAGAGCAATCTGGCCATTGAAGAAGCTGACGCCATTATTTTTTTAATGGACGGAAAAGACGGGCTTACGCCTTCTGATATTGAAATCGCGAGGCAACTGCGCGGCAGGAGCAAACATATTTTCTATGCCGCCAATAAAGTGGATGGAGACCGGCATCAGGATATGCTCACGGATTTTTACAGGCTCGGCATCGATCAGTTCTATCCGATTTCCGCTCAGCACGGCCTTGGCGTTGATGAACTCCTGAAGGCTGTCACGCGTGATTTTCCGGTATCATCCAAAGACAAAGACGATCAGGATGATCAGATAAAAGTGGCTATTGTCGGCAAACCCAATGTGGGCAAATCGTCGCTGGTCAACCGGATTTTGGGCAAGGAAAGAAACATTGCCAATCCCACTCCCGGCACGACACGCGATGCCATCGACATGCCCGTGAAAGTGAAGGGTAAGAATTATCTGCTCATCGACACGGCGGGAATCCGCCGAAAAAGTAAAATCAGCCAGACTCTGGAAAAATACAGCGTCGTTCAGGCGCTTAAATCCATCAATCGCAGTGATATCGCGCTTATTTTAATCGATGCTGAAGAAGGGCTGACGGATCAGGACACAAAAATTATCGGGCTTGCCCATGAGCGGGGGAAGGCCTGCATCATCGTTGTCAATAAATGGGATAAAATTGAAAAGGATAATTCCACCGTGGGAAAATTTGTGGAAGATATCAAGGATAAAATCAAATTCATGGACTTCGCGCCTATTATTTTTATCTCCGCGGTTACAGGGCAACGGGCGCCGAAGATTTTCGATTTGATTGAAGAAGTTTACGGCCAATACACCAAAAGAATCGGCACATCGGCGCTCAACGACATGCTGGAGAAGTCGGTGCGGAAAAACCCGATGGCCCGTTATCAAAACAAACCCATGCATATCTCCTACGCCACCCAGACGGATATCAAACCGCCTACGTTTGTTTTCTTTGTCAGCAATACCAAAGGAATTCATTTTTCCTACGAACGCTACCTGATGAATCAGATCCGTGAAACATTTGGTTTTGAAAGCGTCCCTTTGAAACTCATCTTCCGGAAAAAGAGATAATCTCCGGTCAACAGGTTAAGAAAAATAAATAGGAATTGACTTGTCCGTGAATATTTGATTATTTTTATAAAAACGGCCTGCCGATTGACATCTAAATACTCAGGCGGTTGTCCAGTAACCCGGTGAGCGAAGATAGGGTGGAAACGATGAAATCATCAACGAAAGCACTGATGGGAAAACACGGCTGGAGAGTTGATCGGGCCATCCACAATTACCTCTACTTTATTTATTATTACAGATATGTATGGTTTCTTTATTATCTGTTCAAGTTTCTGTCAAAGTATCTGTCCTGGTGCAAGCCGCTTAATTTGATCATCCAGATGTCTTTTGCCCGTTATCACGCAAAGGTTATCTCCGAAGCGGACACCGTAAAAATATTCGAGCTCAACGAGGACGTGTCGGCTGTTTCGGATAAAAATAAGCGAATTGTTCCTTTTGATTACGCGTATAAAATACTGTTTCAGGAACCGGATTTCATAGCGGTCATGGATTGCCCATGCAAAAAGGCTTTGCATGCGCCTGACTGGACCATCAACTCCTGTCTGAGCGTGGGCGAGAAAACATCGCGGTTCTGGGTGGATCAGTGCGGGAAGAAATATAACGCGAGAAAAATTTCTCAGAAGGACGCCCTTGACCTGATTAAGAAGTTCAGGGCCAAGGGATATCTCACGCAGGCTTTTTTCAAGGTGGCAACCGGGGGATCCACCGGAGTCATCTGCAACTGCCATAAAGATTATTGTGTTTCCCTGAAGGCGACAGAATTCGCGAAAAAATTCAGAAATGATTTTTCCATGGCCGTCGATTCCGGATATTCATGCGCGCACACTCCGGAAAAATGCGGGAAATGCGAAACCTGCGCGCGCATCTGCCAGTTCAACGCCGTAGAATTCAACGGCGATGGAAGAATATACAAAAAGGAAATTTGCCTGGGATGCGGCCTGTGCGTGGAACATTGTCCCCGGGAAGCGATTCAACTATACAGGGATGTTCAAAAGACTGTTCCGCTGGATATGGATATTGTTAAAAAAGAGTACGCGTCCAGGGCCTGAAATCAGTGATCGGACGGCAGGGAAGGTGTGATGAAAAAGGAATATGATGTCATTGTAGCGGGAACGGGAATCGGAGGCGCCACCGTGGCCAGGGAAATGGCCAAAAGAGGCAAGAGCGTCCTCATGCTGGAGCGGGGCGGCCGAATCAATATGATGGGCAATACCGTTAGCATGGCCATGATCCTTCAGAATTTCGGACTTAATTTCAGCAGGGAAAAATACACCGTCACATTCGCGAACAATTACGGCGGTCTTTCCGTACTGGCCGCGGGATGCGCGGTGCCGCCGCCCCAATCGGTTTTTGCTCCTTACGGGATTGATCTGGAAGCCCAGACGCGGGAAGCCCGTGAAGATATGTTTGTGCAGACGATGCCGGATGAACTTGTCGGGAAAGAAAATTTCCGGCTCATGGAAGCGGCCAACAGCGCCGGATACCATTGGCAAAAAGTCGAAAATTTTATTGATCCCCAAAAATGCAGGCCAAACTGTGCCGATTGCATGCTGGGCTGTCCGGAGGGCGCCAAATTTTCGGCAAGAAACTATGGGGATGATGCAATCCGAAATGGCGCCGATCTGCGGCTTCACACGAAGGTTAATCATGTCATTATAGAAGACGGCCGGGCCGTAGGCGTGCAAACAAGCCACTTGGGCCGCGAAGACCGATATTACGGGAAGGCGGTTGTCCTTTCCACCGGTGTTTTCAACGTGCATCTTCTGCGGGAGCTTGGCGTTCGTGAAGCCGGCAGGGGGTTTGCCTGCGACTGGCTCCAGTTTGTGGGAGGGATCGTGCCGGGAATGAACACCGTGAAAGCCAATCCCATGACCGTCGGCACGCTTGAGCACTATGAATCGGACGGCATTGCCATATTGCCCGTGTTTCCAAACTGGGCTCAGTTTATGGCCATGCTCTGTTTTAAGGGAATTGCCAGCGTGCCGAAATTCGCGAACTTCTGGAAATACTCCGGCATCATGGTAAAGATTCGGGATGAAATCTCCGGAGAAATATTTCAGGGAACGTCTTTTTCCAAACCAGTGACCCCAAAAGATCAAAAGAAACTGGACAAGGGTGTTTCGATTATCACAAAGGTATTGAAGAAGGCGGGAGCGAAAGAGGAGAGCATCGTTGTGCTGAAACCTTCCGGCGCCCATCCCTCGGCGAGCTGCAGGATAGGAGAGGTGGTGGATAGTAATCTCGAGACAAAATTTCAAAATCTTTACTGCTGTGACGCGAGCGTCCTGCCTGCCGCCCTCGGACTTCCTATTGTGTGGACGGTTGCCGCGCTGGGAAAACGCCTGGCCGAACGCCTGAATGAACGGCTTGCCTGAGGAATTCATCATATTCATCAATAGCAAACGAAAAATATCGCCCATAAGCAATAATCTTTAGCATGCCTGAGTAAGAGGCGAGATTAAAAATAATACTTGCAAAATGCAACTATCAGGGATATATTCGTTGCAAATTGCAAGTATCGGGGCGCCGAATATGAAACAAAACATGAAACCGGATTTAAAACCGGACATAAAACAAAGAGAATTATCACTATTGCTTTATGAATTTCTGGAGGTCATCTATCTTTTTCAAAAGAAGGAAGAAGGCCTTTTCAATGTGCGCTGGCAGGAGATATATCTCCTAAAGAGGCTTAATGACGCCCGTTCGATGTCCGTGGGGACGATCGCTGAAAATCTACGAAGCCCGTTATTCGGGGCAAGTCGCATTGTGTCCAGGCTTTCGGGTCTTGGCCTGGTAAAAAAAACGCAGGCCAAAGAGAATAAACGCCTGGTAAATGTGAGAATAACCCAAGCGGGCATAGGGCTTCTTAAACAGGTGGAAGATTATCAATTCAAACTCATCACTAAGAATATAGACGTTTTAAAGGCCGAGGAAGTTGAATCCATGTTTACGGGTCTTACGAAACTCAGAGCGCTTTTGGCCATTGAATAGAAAAAATGTGGAGAGGCGGGTCCAATGGATTTAAAAGATAAACGTTGTATTGTAACCGGGGCATCATCCGGCATCGGCCTGGCTCTGATACAGGGCCTTGCAGCCCGTGGCGCGATTGTCCTGGCCGCTGATATTGAACCAATCCCTGCCCGCGGAATAACAGGCGTCAAGGAATTTATTGCCGATCTTTCCAACAAGGATGGTGTTGACGCGCTTTTTGAGGAGGCGGCAGGGGAACTCGGAGAGATTGACATCTTTATCGCGAACGCGGGTTTTGCTTACTGCGAACGCACCGACGCCCCGGACTGGAATCATATAGAGCGGATATTTCAAATGAATACGGTATCTCCCATCTACAGCCTGCAGAAGCTACGCGCCCAAAAAGGCGATAAACCCTTCTTATTTGTAAGCACCGCAAGCGCGATGAGTTTTATGCCGCTTCCCGGATACGCGGTCTATGGCGCCACCAAGGCCGCACTGCGGATGTTTAACCTGACGGCGGCTTATGAATTATCCCCCGGCCAGAAGATCGCGACAATCTACCCGGTGGCAACGAGGACAAAATTTTTTGACAGAGCTTCCACAAAATATGTGCCCTGGCCGAATCAGGATTCTTCGAAGGTGGCCCGCGCGATCATCAACGGAATCAAGGCAAACAAAACCGGCATCTTCCCGTTGCCTTTATTTCAATTCGTAAATGCCGTATTTACCGTTTTGCCTTTCGCGAAACGGGTCTATCTTAAAAGAGAATGGCTCAAAACCGGACTTCATAAAGGACATCATGCCGGACCTAACAAAGGAGGGATGAAATGAATCAAGAAAATCAAAGTGACTCTTCATATCTGATTGATCCCGATAACAACGCCATTCGCGTGCCCGCCGTGCCCGCCCCATGGAATCTGGAGGGCAGGGGCTATATCGTTCTTTATAAATTCAAAAAGAAATTTCTTCAGACGAGGGCCTATCTTCCGAAGGAGGAAAAAATGGAACCAGCCGGAGGGCTGGGGGCGTTGATGATTGTTGACTACAAAAGTTCCAACGCGGGTCCTTATTCGGAATTGCTTTTCATTCCGGGAAAGCTTCATATCAATGGAGGCCGGTGGCACAGGATCACCAGAATATATGTTTCCACCATGGATAGTGTCCTGAATGGAAGAAAAAACTGGGCTATTCCCAAGGATTTGGCTGATTTTAAATTTTCCCAAAATGGAAACATGGAGGAAGTCGAGATTTCCACCGGCGGCAGGACTTTTTTCCGCGCGAGCCTGAAAGTCTGGGGGCCGCGTTTTCCCGCGAGCACCAAACTTCTGCCTTTTCCGCTTATGCAGGGAGAAAAGGGTTCCTATTTAAACACGAATTTCAGCGGTTCGGGTTGGGGGCGTTTTGCCACGCTCATGAAGATCGAAGCGGATCAGGTTTTCTTTCCCGATCTGTCGCTTGCGAAGCCTCTTGCCGCGATGTTTGTCGATCCCTTTAAAATCGTCTTTCCCAGAGCGATCCCAGGGCGATAAAGACCAGCGCCTGAAATTGCGATTATCGAAAATTCTTTCTTATCTTCCATTTCCATATTTTTGATTTTGTGGTAGTTTGCAGCCCAATAAAGGTTAAAGAGGAGCAATTTATGAAAAGAATTGTCTTGGCCGTTTTGACGGTTATATTTGTTTTTGTGCTGGCCGGTTTCAGTATGGCCGCGAATGATTTTCAGATACAAGGAACCGTTACCAAAATCAACGGCAATCAGATTACCATCAAAGATAATAAGGGCAAAGAAGTATCTATCGTGGGCAATGCTAATGGTTTAAAAACAGGTGACAAAGTTTTCGTTAATGTATCGATACGTCAGCAGGAAACACCCAGAAAACTGACGGCAGAAGAAAAAGAATTTTTAACAAACCAATGTCAGATTAATCCCGCTGAGCTTGATATCATCCCTGAACTTGGAAATGATAATCAGGCTGTCATTCTAAATGGGGTTGCCCAGCGCGATTGCAGCAAACTTGCTTCATTCAAGGCCTCGCGGGAATATTACAGAAGGCTTAACCCTGGCGCGGCGATACCTCTGGCTCCGGTGGGATGGGCAATTGATTGGTTAACAGACAAAGAATTTCAACGCTATCTGGATATCCTGAATAACGCGCCATGGTAAGTTGATAATTTTATCGCAACCCGCAACGGGTGAGTTTCAGTTTTTAAGTTTGCGGCTTTTATGTTAGTTTACGCCTGCAATGAATGCTTTAATGTCAATTGCTTTTCAAAAAGGAGATGTGTTTGTGAAAACTTTTTTTGTGTCTTTTATGTTAGTGATGATGCTGTTTTGTTTTTCGTTTGCCCGGGCACAGGACAAGCTTTCCGCCGATGATGTAAAGTTTCTGAAAAGTTGCAACTTGGAGCAGTCTGACATCGATGTCATCCCCAAACTGCCACCCGGCGGGCAGGAGAAAATAAACCTTGTACTGGAAAGTAGTAAAAAGAACTGCAATATGGTGTTAATGAAGGAATATAAGGCAACCAGGGACTATCTAAAAAAATACACGCCTGTTCCCGATAGTATTCCCATGCCGCCGGAAAGTTACAATAGTGAATTTCTCACGAAAGAGGAATCGGACTACATTAATGATATCAGCAGGAAAATTTTAGACAAATCATTGGAGAATTTTAACAAGAATACAAAATGAGTTCATTTGGAATCGGTACACACGCGCATGTTGATGCCGCTTTTCTTGCTGTTTTGCTGACGTTTCTCACTTACGGGATCAAATGGATTTTCGGATTGAATTTCCCCGCTTTCATTTTGCAACTGCCTACATTCATGGTAATTTTTTGCGGCTTTTACGCGGTTTTATATGTCGTTTTTCTAGTCCTGTGGAGCGGGAAATAAAGGCTATTCCCTATTTGTAATATCCTGACAAACGCATTTTACGCAATAAGATTTCATTGACACTCAAGAGGGTTTTTCTTATGCTCTTTCAAAAGTAATATTTTATCAACATACAAAGGAGAATTCCATGAAGGCAAAATCAAATATCCTTAGGGGCAAAACTTATCATAGCGCGGGGCTTGCACACATTGCCCGACGTACGGCGCTGATCGTTTTGCCGGTCTTTTTCCTGTTATTTGTCTGGAGCGGCAGGGCCTTTTGCGGAAATTTTGACGAGGCGATACGGAAAAATGATGTGACCGGAGTAAAGGCCATGCTCAAAGCGGATCCCGGTTTGGCGACTGTCAAAGCCTGGGGCAACGCGACGGCTTTGCACCTGGCGGCTCTGGAAGGGCGCAAGGAAATCGCGGCCCTGCTTCTGGCCTATAAGGCAGATGTCAATGCCAAGTCTTTTGAGGGCGCGACGCCTCTTAGCGACGCGGCAAGCCGTGGTTACAAGGATGTGGTCGAAGTGCTGCTGGCTAATAAAGCCGATGTTAACGTCAAAGACATGTTCGGATTCACTCCCCTGCATCTGGCGGTTCTCTCGGGTAAAACGGAAGTGGTCGAGCTGTTGCTTGCACACGGTGCGGATATAGCCGCGGTCGATGGAAACGGTTTAACCGCTCTGCATCACGCCGCCAATCGGGGCGACAAGGCCATGGTCGGACTGCTTCTGGACCATAAAGCCGATATCAATTCCAAAGACAAAAGCGGCCTGACGTCGCTTGCTTATGCCGCATCCGCCAATCACGATGACGTCGCCGGACTTCTGCGCAGCCGCGGGGCAACGTCATCGGGGAATGTGGAAATTCACGCCGCCGCCCGAATCGGCAACGTGGAAAAAGTCAAGGCCCTGCTGAAGGCGAATCCAGCCTCCGCGAACGCCCGTGATGACGGCGGTTACCGCCCCCTGCATCTTGCTGTTTTGTCCGGGCACAAGGATGTGATGGAAGTTCTAATCGAGGGCGGCGCCGATGTCAACGCCAAAGACCTCAACGGCAAGACGCCTCTGTATTACGCGGCGGACAAGGGCTTTGCGGAAATTGTGAAATCGCTAATCGCCCATAAAGCGAATGTCAATGCCAAAGACGGAATGGGCGGAACGCCGCTGGAGATAGTGGCATGGTCAAACAACGTCCCGATACTGGAAATGCTTCTGGCCGCGAATGCGGATGTGAACGTCAAGAATATGTCCAGCATGACGCCGCTGCACGGGGCGGCGGCCAGCGGCTCCAAAGAAGCGGCCAAAATGCTGGTGGCCCACGGCGCGGATGTCAATGCCGCGGCCATCGATAAAAAAACGCCGCTGCATCACGCGGCGGAGAAGGGTTCCAAAGAAATTGTGGAGTTGCTTTTAGCTCACGGGGCCGATCCCAACGCCAAAGAAGCTTTCGGCGAGACGCCCCTGATTATCGCGGCATTTGAGGGCCACAATGATGTTGTGAAAATACTTCTGGCCCATGGCGCCAATATCAACGCGAAAGAAAGCTACAACCAGACAGCGCTCCACGAAGCGGCCACAAAAGGCCACAAGGATGTGGCCGAGACGCTCTTGGCAAACCACGCTGATATCAACGTCAGGGATAACGCCGGAAAAACACCGCTTTCTTATGCGGTGTCGAATAACTTTACCGGCATCGCGAAATTGCTCAGCGAGCACGGCGGCATACAATAGCATGGCACACGGAAAGCCAGTGAACGGGGAATACACGATATGCCGGAAGAAGCAGGATAGGGGGAAAATGTTATTTACTGTTATACCCATACCTGACTTCTCCTCATTAGTATATTTTTATGACAAAGGAAATATTCCATGAAAATTTTAGCGCTAAACGGAAGTCTGAGAGGCGGGAAAGGAGTCACATTTAAACTCCTTCAAAGAATCGGCGAAGGTGTCAAGAAGGCAGGCGGAACATGGGATATTGAAAATCTTTCCGAATTGAAGATTGAGAGTTGCCGCGCCTGCAATCATTGCCAGATAACGAAAACATACCAATGCGTTTTCGATAAAGAAGACGATGTGCAAAAAGTTTTCGCCAAAATGAAGGATGCCGATATAATCATTTACGCGTCTCCGGTCTATGTATTTGGCATATCGAATCTCTTAAAACGTCTTCTGGAAAGAATTCATGCCTGCGCTCCCGCAGAAGAAATACTTTTTACAAAATCGGGGTTATTCTTTCACGCGACAAATCGGTCTCTTTGCGGGAAACCGTTTTTATCCCTGGTCGTGTGCGATAACGTGGAGAATCTGACCGTTCGCAATACGAAAGAGTACCTCCGTATCTTCGGACGATTTACGGACGCGCCGCGTATAGGACATCTGGAACGCAGAGGCGCGGCCGCGTGGATGGCCGCACTGGAAGGAAAAAATAAAGCGGCAAAAGAACTTGCCGCAAGCATTTTGACGGCTTACGAGCGTATTGGCGAAGAACTCGCATCAAGCGGACGCATCTCGGGAGAGGCTAAAAAGAAGGCGGAAAAAGCTTTTCTTAAAATTCCGTTTCCGGTACGCGTGGCCCGGCACATTTCTCTGTTTAGGCCATTCATTGAAAAGGAAGTCCGCAGACGCGCTCATGACATAAAATCAATGAGCGGTGTATAAATTATGTTTAAGTCATGCCGTTTTGCCCAAATCGTGAGACGGGCAAGCCTTAAAGTCCATTAGTCTCAAAAATCACTGCAACTTTTACCCGGTCATTAACAATTTCTTCTTCTGTAATTTTTAGTTTTCAAAACTGAAATTTTATGCTAGATAGCAATCCGTAATTTTCAAAAACCAATCTTCATTTTAAGCGGCACGATACGTCATAAAGCGTAGAAATAAAAATAAAGGCATAATAATGCACTTTAAAAAATAATAGGAGGAATAACAGTTATGGATTCGATGACAGGTCATTTTCTTTTATCAGTATTAATTTTTCTCATATTGGGCGGCATGTATTTTGTTAAGGGAATAAATATAATTCCGGAGTGGATTCGCAGGCCGGTATTATTATTTGGCAGATATGATAGAACGGCCGGTCCGGGATTTGTATGGATTGATCCCATTTTCCATAAAGTTCTTGATGATGTGCCCATTCAGGATGTGGTTAATAAGATTCGGGTGGAAAATGTTCCTACATCTGATAATGTGCGTCTTCAAGTTGAATTAGCCGCGACGACCAGAATATCTCCCGATAAAGTAAAAGACCTGATTGTAAATGTTAAAAATCCCTCGGACGCCTTGTTGCAAAGGGCATTAACCTCTGTCACCGAAACAGTTGGTCAGGATTCACTTGACTATATCGTATCAAAGAAAATTGAATTTTCTGAATCGGTCAAAATTTCTCTTCAAAAAAAGGTATTATCCTGGGGAATTGAAGTAAAGGCTGTGGAAATAAGTGAGTTGAAGATTGCTGATGAAAATATTGAACGCGCGACTGCCATGAAAGCGAGAGCGGCAAAAGAAGCGGAAGCGGAACTGACGAGAGCCGAAATGCAGGTTACGATTGCGGAGCATTTAAAGAAGGCTGCCGGCACTTATGATGAACAGGCATGGACTTTGAAGGGACTGGAAACTCTTGTTGAGTTATGCCGTTCCGCGCAAAACAATACAATTCTTATACCGACTGATTTATTACAGGGAATTGCGAAGGTTATTCCCGAATATAAGATGAACCAGGGCAAATAAAGCGAAATAAGGTTCTGCTTTGCGCGTGATATTCTGAATGAATTTTTTTAATGGATGTTTCCATAGTTAAATAGATTTAACTAAAACCCATTTTTATAGCATGTTGCTGACACCGTAGCAGCTAATGGATAGCTGTTTTATTGATGGCTCCGTTACATCTTGCAACGGGCAAGTCGCAGTTTCTTAATTTCCGGTTTTATGGTAGTTTGCAACCTGTAATCGTGATCTAACGAAGGAGGTATACTATGAACCGTAAATCCGTTATTCTTGCCTTCATCTCAATTTGCCTGACCATGGCTTTCCTGACGGGTTGCGCAACCACCAAACAAATAGCGCCTGTAGCTTCAGGGCCCATTCCAGCCAATTCAGCCCGAATAATAGTTTTAAGAGAAGGTGGGTTTGCCGGATCAGCTGCTCCTGTCGGCGTTAAAGACAACGGCACACAGATTGGCGAAGTTGGGCTCCATAGTCAGCTCGCATGGGATAGAGTTGCGGGACCCATGCAATTGATTGGATTTAACACGCTTGATCCCGTAAATACGCTTACGCCGCCGATTCAAATGTGTATTGGCGCCGGAATGACTTACAAATTCATGGTCTCATGGCCTATAAACTTTAATCATTATCCAACTATTGTTTTAGTTTCAGGCACGCCCGTTGCCTGTGAACAATTCACCGCCGCAAATGCTAAAGAAGGGAAACAGAGTCAGCCATCACCGGCTGCATCGGTCGCATCCACACAGGTAATGCCAGCCGCTTCAGCGCAAAGCGATGGAACAAGTATCATCGCGGGCAAGATTGAAGATTACGCGACAGGTTTTCGTTTTAAGTCCGGTCCTCCCCTGTGGCCATGCGGGGCAATAAAACTTTTAACCGATCCCGGCATGGAAATGAGTTTTCTTGTTGTTGGAGATGGAGAACATGCCACATTATTTTATGATGTGAATGGCAATGAACTGGGCAACCTTGCCTCTGGACGGGCGCGGGTCATAAAAGGCAAGAGAGCGGAGGTTAAGTATGTGGAATCGCCATCTACCGCCATTAAAACATTAGCTGTATCTGTTCGTTATCTTGAATAATTTATAAAAACAGTGCGGCTGATATTTATGCCGCAAAGATTTCTGTTTAAATAAGATGGGGTGTTCACAGCCGCAAAGGTTTTAACCAGAGATTTGCAGGTAGGGTAAGATTTTAACACTTGCAGGCCTGAATGTATGCTGACTTTGAACCCGAAATATTTTAAAAGGTATGTATTGCATAAGGAAATAGAAAAGAGTAAATGACGATAGCCAATCCATTATAATAAATAAAACATAAGGAGGTACAATTTTATGAAGAAACTTTTTATGGCGATTTGCATGGTAATGCTCATGTTAGGCGTTGCCAGCGCGCAGGAGAAAACAGGTCCCCCCATGGAAGGCAGAGGGGCATGCAAAGCGGATGTTGAGAAATTCTGTAAAGGTGTCAAGCCCGGTGAGGGTCGAATCATAGCTTGTCTCAAAGGCAATGAAGACAGGCTTTCGCAGTCATGTAAGAATGAAATAGCTAAAGCAAGAGAAAAAAAGCAGCAGCAGCCGAAGCAGAAGCCAAAGGGTAGCGAACAAGAGGAAGAATGAGGCGGCATTGCCAATAACAGATAATAATCATTTCGCTACCGTTTCAGCCGACGGGTATCTCTATTACACTAACGGTGATACCGGACAATTTGCGCGGATAAAGATATTTTAAAGGTTATCCTATTAAGATGAGCAGGTAAAAGGCAATGGCCGTATCTGCCCTGCCTTTTTATGTAATTTTTGACTCACAATTTTTAAATTTAATGGCTCCCCAGACTACATCTATATGGTTGCAGGTAATCACTTCGATTACGCGAATTAGATATTTTTAGTCGATAATTATTTCCTGCTTCCTTCCGCCACTTGAAATTTTACAATAAATGCATGATATTATTAATCAATAAACATTTTGATAGGAAACATCCTTGATTTTAAAAATTTCATTATTAATCTTTAATGAGGAATAAATCCGCATTCACTTGGGGAATAATTCCTCAAATATAATAAGATACAAATGTTCTGTAATCATCTAAGATATTGATTTAGAAAGGATTATATCATGTGGCATATTTGTTGCTGACATATTAATGAATGACGGAAAGATGTGTTAGAAAGATTTCTAAACCTGTCCATTACGACACAGAAAATTAAAAAAAGGAGAAAAGATTATGAAACGTTATTTGAAAATTATGGGAACCATCTTGATTATGGCTGTTTTTTTCTTAGTCAGTGTTCCAACGGTTCAGGCTGAAACCCAGTGGCAAAAAGATCATCCGCGACGCGCTCAAGTCAATAAACGATTGAGAAATCAAAATCGCCGAATCAATCAGGGCGTCAAGAGTGGGGAATTAAACAAGCAGCAAGCCAGACAATTACACAAAGAAGACCGTCAAATCAGGCAGGAAGAGCGGGATATGGCCTCACAAAACGGCGGGCATATTACCAAACAGGAACGGAAAACATTAAATCAGCAGGAAAATGCGGCCAGCAAGCAAATCTATAATGAAAAACATGGTCAATAAATAAGTCAATATTTAGCGACTGTGTAACACCGGAGTCAGAAAAAGGAGGTAACAAAATGAAAAGGTTGCTTTTGGGAACAATCGTTTTAGCTTTAGTAAGTGTATTTCCTATCACGACGATGGCCGGAGTAGATGTGAGTGTTGGAATTTCCATCCCATTGCCGCCACCTGTCACGTTTGCGGCGCCGCCGGACGTTGTCGTCTTACCGGACACTGATGGTGTCTACGTTGCTCCTGGTGTTGACGTAGATATATTTTTCTGGAATGGTTTCTGGTGGCGTCCGTGGGAAGGCCGCTGGTACCGCTCACCGTATTATGATCGTGGCTGGGCTTATTATGATAGTGTCCCCCGGTTCTATTTTGACGTAGACCCGTATTGGAGAAGTCACTATCGCGACCATAGCTGGCACGGCCATATATGGAATTATCAGACAATTCACCATGCGCAACTTCAACAGAACTGGAAGAGGTGGCAGGGTAACCGGACATGGGGCAATCAAAAAGCCTGGGGTGTTCAGGGTTATGCGCCGAAACCGCAGCATCAGACTCAGATATTAAGACAACAAAGACAAACGATGTACCAGCAAAGACCTGAGGTTCAAAAACATCAGCAATTTCAGAGACAGCAGATGCAGCAGAACAGGGGAGGTTCCCGTCCACAGCCCGGGGGACATGGGGGCGGCAGAGGTGAAGAACACGGACGATAGATGGAGAAATTAAAAACGTTACCCTTTCCACTAAACCTTAAATGAGTGCAGCATTAACGGATTACAAAACCCCGCGACTCGAGAAGAGAGCGGGGTTTTTGTATTGCATAAGGAAGGACTGAAACATAGATAAGCATACATGATACTCGCGTATAATGTTCAGGTTCCCATTGACAGAAAATTGCAAATTACCTACAATCCATCGCCGTGAAAACAGATTTTTATCAAAAACATTAAGGAAGGTGGATCATGAAACGTTTTGCTTTATTCATACTGATGTTAGGCGCTTCATTACTGTTATTGAATATTTTAACAGGTTGTGGGGGCATTCCTAAAAATGGAGCCGCGGGAAATCAATCATTATCAGTTAATAGTTCCTCGGGAAGCGGAGCCGGGTCATATAAGAGCCTTGAATTAAAACATTTCACTCAAACGGAAGGACTGGGGCTGTCTCAGGAATTTGTCGATTCCTTCTACGAGGGTCTGCGCGAACATTTGATAAAAGCGGGAGTTGCAAATCAGATTATCGACGAGGGTGCCGTGGCGCCTGATGCCGATATCGCTTCAACAATCGTTGTTGAAGGCAAGTTTACTGAATTTCAGTCGGGCGCGTTAGCTGGAATTGTCGGCTCGGAGATCAAGTTGTACCGTAAAAACGATCACTCTTTGATCACAACCATTACGCCGAGAGTTCCCTACAAGCCTTCGCCTTTCAACACGGACAGGACCATCGGAAAAGCGTCAGGCGGCAGGACTGCCTACGAAATTAAGAAAGCATTACGGTAAGAGGAACATTAACGCAAACGCACCGGCTGGCAACCACGCTACATTTAACTATTCATTCACACTATTACGGAGATTGATGAATGATTCATCAATCTCCGTTTGAGCAGTCCCATGCCGATGGTATGTCATCGCGCGCTATGCGAGTTTATCACTGTTTCATTTACGAGAAATATTTTTTCCTAATTTCTCAATTTCATTTCCCGTATCTTTGAGTCCTTTTTCAACATCTTTGGCAATCACGCCGCCTTTTGCCTTCAGTTTCAGCGAAAGATTTTTAGACGCATCCAGCGCTTTTCTCGTATGAGTCTCCACCTTCTGTCCGGCCCAGGCAAAGCTTCTCTCCAGATACTTTGAGGATGAACCAAGTGCCTCGCCTGTTTTTGCCGATTCTTTTTTGGTCCAGGATTCCGTCGATTTGATATGCGAATCCGCGGCCAGGGCCAGATAGGCGCGCGCAAAGGGTTGTTCGATTTTACGGACCGATTTCACGGTTCCTTTTTTCACATCAACGGCCAGTTGTTCCAGTTCTTTTGCCGATGATGTCATCGCCTCTTTCCCCTTCGCCGATGCTTTTTCGGATTCAGCCCTCATATATTCCGCACCTTTTTTAATATGCTCGGAGGCGGAATCCATTTTTTTCTGCAGGTAATCTTGTTTCGCCTTCTGAAAATTCTGCTCCATCGATGACGATGATTCCGATTCCGCAAAAGCAATAAGCGGCAGGACTCCCAAAATAAACAAAGCCAATACCAAAACTACATAGACACGATTTAAGCGATACATAGTTCATCTCCTTTTACATGATAAATGTTTAAAAAAATGGACACCTGTTGTTATTGAAGCTGGTTGAGTAACTGGTAATACTCCTTAAGATTGCGAATGGATTCCATCGTTAGCTGAAACAGAAACCAACTGAGCACCAGTATAATGGCTGAGAGTCCGACCTTCCAAGGCCATGTGGTTTGCGGACGCCACCAGATCAGGGGCAGTGCCAGAGGTCCCACGCAACAGACCGCGATAATAATAAAGGATTTTCGGAAATACCATTTGAAGTTCTGCTCCGCAACGCGCGCGCCGTATGCGGTATTCAGAAACTCACCGCAGTGTTTACACTTTATCGCGTCATCCTGAATTTCTTCAGCGCAGAATGGACATTTTTTCATCATAATCCCTTCGGAACAAAGTAGTGTTTATATATACCTGAAAAGTCAAAATGCCGCAAGACAGCCTATCTATTTACACCGGCTATGCCGCCTCCACGCGACAGGGCACATAGCGGTGCATGGGCGTCCCGAACTGATCCCGATGCGTGTTTTTGGTCAGCCGGTTCACATTCGCCCCGTATTTCTTTCCGTTATAAACCAGGCCGAAACCGTGAGGAATGACCACATGGCCGACGCGCGCCGTATCCGTAATTTCCAGCTCGATTTCTTCGGCGCCTGCTTCGGTTGTCACACGGACCTGCTGGCCGCTTGTTAAATGAAGCGACGCCGCGTCATCCGGATGCATGGCCAGCGTGCAGGCCCGCTTGCCCTCGTTCCACGCGGGATCGCGCACTAGCGTATTGGCGTTCATGGACATGTGCCTTCCCGCCATGAGAATGAGCGGAAATTCGGGGGGTGTCTTGAGCGCCGCTTCTTCCGGGGCCGATTCAACGCTCCTAAGCTCATCGATCAGCTCTGGAATGTGCAGGTTTATTTTACCGTCCGCGGTTTTAAGCTCCGCGAAATTATTTTCGGGATCGACCTCTCCCACCCAGATGCCTTCGGGATGATCCAGTATCTTCTGAAAAATTTCTTCGCCCAGAGCCGGTCCCGGCGTAAAGCCCGCCCTCGCGGCATTTTTATGGAAAGATTTGGGCGAGACCTGCAGCATGCCCCAGAGGGCTGCCAGATGGACAGAGCCCATTGCTTTTCCCAGCGTCTTTCCCAGAATAAAGGGCATCGCTTTGAGGGCTTTGGGCTCCGTCATCGCGTATTCCATCAGCGCCCGGGAGTATGCGGCATGGCTTTGGGTTGCCGCTTCATACAGGCTATCCGGAATCGGTGGAATAAGTCCCAGTTTGTCGGCCAGTCTCAGATCAATTTCACCCTGTTCCAGAGGCTCTCCTTCGGCCTCGACAATCGGCCGTCGCATCTGGAAAAATATGCCGGGATAGGTCATGGGGAAAAAAGTGCCGTCCCAGGATTCATAGCCGGAGCGCGATGGCAACACGTAATGGGAAAGGGCGGCCGTTTCCGTCATGGCCAGTTCCACCGTCACCAGAAGATCGAGACGCCCGAACGCTTTTTCATAAGCTGTTGTGTCCGCGTAGGAACGCAGGGGATTCAAACCGGTTACCAGAACCGCCCGCAGTCTTTCGGGATGATCGGAGAGAATTTCTTCCGGCATGACATTGGGTGGAAAACACCCGCAGACCGGAAATGAATTGGTTGTGACGGTTCTCCAGATTTTCGGATCCCTTTCGTCCGTGTGGGGACCGATGGGCACCATGTGGCCGGGTATGATGTTGCCTCCGGGAACACAAAGCCTGCCGCAGACGGCCTGAAGAATAACAATCAAATAGGAATTCAGGCCGCTGTGGCGTCCCATGAATATGCCCAGATCGTAGCGCAGGGATGATTTGCGGGTGGCGTAGAGCCTCGCGACTTCGCGCACCCGGTCAAAATCAAGTTCGCAAATTTTCAGCGCGGCGCGAACATCGAAATCCTGAAAACTTGATTTAACCGTTTCAAAACCCGATGTGAAATATTTAAGGTAGTCTTTGTTTTCCCAGCCCTCGCGCAGGATAATAGCGATCATCGCCTTGAGGAGCAGGGCGTCCGTGCCGGGACGTATCTGTAAATGTATGTCGGCAATCTTTGCCGTTTCGGAAATCCTCGGATCGACAACAATGAGGCGTTTATCCGGATCCCTGGCGATGCGCTGCAGCTGCCGCGGCGCCTGGGGGATCTGGTGGCTTTGCATGCCGTTCCATCCCAGCACCAGAAGAACATCGGTGTTAGTTACGTCCGGTCCGTCATGCAGGTATTGTTTTCCGTGCGTCCGGCCGCACACCCAGAAAGCGCCTGCAAATTCCTGAGCCAGAGCGCTGTACTGGTATTGCGAACCCAGGCCCCGCATCAATCTCACGCCAAAGGCCACCTCAAGATGACAGCCCTGGCCGCCGCCGCCCATGTAGGCAAAAGAGCGCGGTCCGTGCTGATCGATAATGCCTTTGAGTTTGGCCGCGATTTCATCAATGGCCTGATCCCAGGAGATGCGCTCGAATTTATCCCCGACTTTCTTTAAAGGATATTTCAGGCGATCGGCGTTGTGCTGGTGATAGGCGATGTTCATGCCCTTGCGGCAGAAATAGCCCTCGCTTCTGGCGTTGGATTTATCCGGTTTCACCTTGATAATGCGGTTATTTTCCACTTCGACTTCCAAACCGCAGTTCTGCGCGCAAAGGACGCAGCCGGTTTTATGTATCGTTCCCATGAGAGCTCCTTTCTTCCGGCCATATTGCCGGATAGCAAAATGGCATATTGGTCAGCGGGGCGATAAAAGACGCAGCTTATTGATAATGCCCAGTAAATCTTTTTTTTGCGCCTCCGTTAAGACTTCCAGAAATTCCGAGTTGGCTTCGGTAATCACTCTTTTCGCCTCGCGGCTCATGAGTTTACCCTTTTTTGTCAGGTGAATGCGGATGGATCGCCTGTCGTCCGCGTTTTCCCTGCGTTCGATAAATTCCGCGGCCTCCAGACGATCGAGAATTCCCGTTAGTGTCGCGCTGTCAAGCTCCGTGCGTTTACCGAGGGCGCTTGACGTGATCTGATCTTCTCTATCGAGAAACCCTAAAACCATCGCCTGGACCGACGTAATATTGAGTTCAGAGACCTTCTGGCTTAAAAACTTACTGGCGAGCTGATTGGCTTTGGCAAATTGAAAAAAAATACAGTCTCTTTCCGGCATAAGATAACCCATCCACCTTGTATGCAATTTACTTGTATGCAAGGATAATAAAGAAAAGCCGTTTTGTCAAATGATCATTTTAAACATTCTGGTGTGAAATATTGTGTGGATGGTCGCCACGATTTTGTACCAATCCCAAAGGAATTTTCGCCAGCATGGCGAAAATTCCTTTGGGATTGGGCATTATTTCATTCTGCTGAACAGCACACTTCCTACAAGGAACATAACAACCGCGAAGAAAGTAACAACGATGAAATCAACATAAAACGGGAAAATATGAATATTGAGCAATGCCCCCCTGACACCATCCACGGCATAGGTGAGGGGATTTAGGCCCACCAGTCCCCGCAACCAGAAGGGAAGTTTTTCGTCAACCGGGAACAGAGCGCCGGATAAGAAAAAGAGTGGAAAGATCAGAAAAGATGAGATGAGTTGGAAACCCTCCAGACTTTCAAACAAAGAGCCGAGCGCGAGTCCCATCGAAACCAGCGCGATCGATGTAATAAACAACAGCAGCAAGGCCTGCGGAATGCCCCAGGGATTTACAGACGGGAACAAAAATGTGAAGAGAAAAAGAATAATAATCTGCATCGTAACGTCTGTGCATCCACCCAGAACCTTTCCCATGAAGACGGACAGGCGCGACACCGGCGCCACCAGGATGGCCTTGAGCACATCGAGCTTGCGGTCCCAGACAATATAGAGGCCGAAGTAAACCGATCCGAAAAGCACAAGCATGGCGAGAATGCCCGGATAGATATAATCCTGATAATTGACATGGCTGACGCTGACGCTCGCGCCAACGCCGCTGCCAAACAGGAAAAGCCACATGAGCGGCTGGACAATGCTGGAGACGATTCTGCTTTTCTCGCGCTGGAATACCTTGAATTCCCGCCACCAAACAGCGTATATGCCCATCAATTCTCTGCGGACACGACGATCGTTCATGATCAGGACCCCCTCTGGCGGTAACGGACGACCGAATCCACCCAGCCTCCGGAATCCTCCGGGGCATCTTCCCTAATGTCTCTTCCGGTCAGCTTGATAAACACATCGCTTAGCGTGGGTATTCTGATCTCCACGCTCTCCACATTTTGAATGTGAGAGAGAAGGTCAGGCAGGTGTTGATTCGCATTTCTCATCATGATCTCGATCAAACCGTCAATTACAATAACTTTCGATATATAAGGCAGTGAGCGTATTTCTTCGAGTCGGGGTTCCCTTACTTTGATGATGACCGTGTCGCCGCCCATGGATTCCTTTAAAGCATCGGGAGAATCAAGCTCGATGATCCGGCCGTGATCGATAATCCCTACGCGGTCGCAGACCTGCTCGGCTTCTTCCATATAATGGGTGGTGAGCACGACGGTCGTCTGCTCCACTTGTGCCATCTTTTTAATGTATTCCCAGATGCGCGCCCGCGTTTGCGGATCAAGCCCCAGCGTCGGCTCGTCCAAAAAAATAACAGACGGCCTGTGCAAAAGGCCACGCGCCAGTTCCAGACGTCTGCGCATGCCGCCCGAGTAAGTGCGGGTCAGATCGTCACTGCGCTGCCGCAGATCAACCAGTTCCAGCATCTCCGTGATTCTTTGTTCCCGGATGGCCTTGGGGATTCCGTAAAGACGCGCGTGAAGTTCAAGATTTTCCCGTCCGGAAAGAACGGTATCCAAAGTGGGGTCCTGAAAAACGATGCCGACTTTGCGCCTGACCTGCGCGGGTTCTTTTATGACATCGCAGCCGGCGATTGAGGCGCTGCCGGATGTCGGGCGGACAATCGTGCAGAGCATGCCGATGGTTGTGGTTTTACCCGCGCCGTTTGGCCCGAGCAATCCGAATATTTCGCCTTTTTCGATGTTCAGGTCGAGGCTTCGAACCGCTTCTATTTTGCCGTAGGTTTTTGTCAGGCCTTTTGTGGTTATAATACTCATCTTACCGTCTTCAGTCCGTCATTATGAGATTGCTTCGTCACTTCGTCAATCGCTTTGACAGCGTACTTAAGTTTGCCAACGCAAGACGCCTTATAACATTTTCCACTGCCGGGGAATTGTTATGCTACCCTAAGGCACTAATCTATTTTAGCCGGACTTGTCAAGGGATTGTTGGCTCAATACGGTTTCTTCTGTAAAGGCGCAATGCCTAAAATAATTATTTGTTTCATGAATATATAAAATACTTTTTTATATATTTCACCCTTTCGCCGAAACATGGTGAGCTTTAAGAAAGTTCTTGACTGAACACATACAAGTGTTGTTACTTTAAAGGAAACATTTGCCGGGAGGATATTTTACAATGATCGTTAAAACTTGTGAAATTCATCATGTGGTCATGGGGGCGGATCAGAATCACCACGGCACGTTATTTGCCGGCCAGGGCGCCAAATGGTTTGTCGAAGCCGGTTTTATTGCCGCTGCCAATCTGACGGCGCCGGAAAATATTGTGTGTGCCAACATCCATGGCATGCAGTTCAAACAACGTGTACCGGTAGGCACCGTCATTCGTTTTGTAAGCAAGGTTATTCTGACCGGTAAAAGCCGCGTCATTGCGTTTGTAAGAGCCACGAAAAGCAAAAACGATGAATTACTTGTTGAAGGCTTTATTACTTTTGTCCATGTCGATCTTGATGGACGCTCCATTCCACACGGCATAACCATAGAGGCTGTAACGCCCGAGGATATGGCTCTTCAGGAACAAGCGAAGGCTTTATAAAAGATTTACCGCATCTCCGGCTTTATGCCTTACATTTGCCAAGCGGGTCTCGCCGGTCCCTTCACGATCTGTGAGCGGATGATGCGCGGCAGGATCATTTGGTGCCGGGGATATATCGCGGGCGGATTCTGATTGGCGCAGTTGGCAGTGCCGACCATGTATTTTCTCAATTTCCGGTTGCGGACGACTTCATCGACAAAACCCTTCCGGGCGCAAAACAGAAGATTGAACGTATCATTGTTCTGACACCTTCAACAATGACTATTTCTTTCACAATATGTAACTTTTATATGTTTAATTTAGCCTACAAACACCTCTACATCAATGGATAAGACATTATCTTATCCATGACAAAACCCTTTCTGCCTTACGGCAGTTGAGGATTATAAAGGTTGTTCGGCTCTGGTTTCTTTTTTACAAAATAATTATGGTTCGTAAAGTAAACAATACCAAATTGTAAACAATCCGGTATTATTTTTGCGAATCTTATTTATTAGCATTTTTCGCCGCGCTTCGCATCGCTAACATTGCAACTATCTTCTGCATTCCCAGTATAGCGTAGACAAAAATTAATCCAAGAACAATTTCCATTGCCATGTTGGTATAGATATTAAAATCCGGAGTTTTGGCCGCCACCGCCGTTACCAGGAAAAACATGAAGGCAAAAGCGTTAAAGACGACAGGAATAATTTCGCCTAAAGCCACGATGGCATAAACGAAAATCAGAATATAAATCAGCCTTGCCAGATCAAGTCCCAGGGATGGGGCCGTAAGCCCCAGGAAAAATTTTATAATAATTAAATTCACCATGCCAAACAAGCCGCCAATCACTATGTGGGGGATTTTTGTCTTGTCCTCATGTACCACAAAGAAAAATATCATGACCATAAAAGGGGCCCACAGAGGAAGTTTAGCGGCTCCTCCAATAATTTCAGCAATTGCAATCACAATAATTAACATAATACCAAAAATCAGCCTGTTTTTATCTAACTTCGCCATTTTGAAATCCTCCCTAAAATTTAATCAGTTAATGGTTCTAAATCCAATCCCCCTTAATAAAAATAAAAATATCTTTTTTAAAATGAGTTAACCAATTATCAAAACTTATCAGATAGAAGAAACGAACCTTGTCGCGATAGATATTTTTAACGAGACAAAAAAAGCGGAGCATGCAGAAGATCCTTGATCAACATTGATAATTGTAATTTCGCCCGCGCTGATATATTTTTTAGCCAGTATAGTACCTCGCCCATCATTCCAGGTTTCTCAACTCACGGCGTAATATTTTACCCACCGCGCTCTTGGGTAAAGATTCCATGAGCCGAATGGATGTCGGTCTTTTAAAGGCCGGTAAACGTTCCCGGCAGAAATTCAGGATATCTTCTTCCGTGGCGGCCCCTGATGTTTTGAGGACGACGAATGCCTTTACCGACTCGCCGTATACCGGATCGGGAATACCTATGACTCCCGCCTCCAGTACCTCCGGATGCTGGTACAGAATGTTTTCGATCTCCTTCGGGTAAATGTTCTCTCCTCCCCGGATAATCAGATCTTTCTTGCGGTCGGTGATATAAATATAATCGTCTTCGTCGGCATTCCCGACATCACCCGTATGGAGCCAGCCGTTCCGGATAGCTTCCGCCGTTTCCGCGGGCCTGTTCCAGTAACCCTTCATTACGCCGGGGCCTTTGATCACAATTTCCCCTGTCTGTCCTCTCGGTAATTCCCGGTCATTATCGTCAAATATCTTGATGGAGTTGCATTTCTGATAACATTTGCCGATCGAGCCGTATTTGGGCGGCCGCCGTCCGGCGATATTTCCGCAATTAACAGTGGTTGCTTCGCTCAGACCATATCCTTCCCAGATATCGATACCATATGTCTTCTGCCACTGTCGGGCTATTTCCAGCGGCATGGGCGCTGATCCGCAGATGCAGGTTCTCAGCGATTTAAGATTATATTTGGGAGCGTCGGGATGGTTCAGAATTTGAATATACATTGTCGGCACACCGCGAAAATCGGTAACCTTATACTGTTCAATGCACTTCATCGCCTCCTGGGGGTCCCAACGGCTGATCATGACTAATTTCCCTCCCGTCAGATACTCCAGATTCAGCGCGAAAACTCCATAGCCGTGGAACAGAGGAAGCGTGATCAGCGAAACCCGCTGCCGGCTGACACCAAAAATTTCACCCTCTTTTTCCTCTTTTTTGGACTGCCCGTCATCCTGTTCACGCATAATTCCTTTGACGGAAATTCCCCAGGCGTCCAGCAATACCAAATCATAATATCCCGTTACATGGGTGTACCAGTTATAATGAGTCAGCATAACGCCTTTCGGAGTTCCGGTGGTGCCTGCGGTGTAGATTATGACGGCCGTATCGTCGTTTTCCGTATCTTCGATGGACAGCGTGTCCGGCTCCTGCTCTATGATGATATTGTAGTCTAACGTATTTTCCGGGATCGTCTCTCCAGTGCAGATGACATGCTTCAGGTCAGGCGCTTCCCTTCTGGCTTCTTTGATGATGTTTATGTAGTTCGCCGTACTGATCAAGACCGATAAACCCGCGTCGCGGTAAATAAAGGCCAGCTCGTTTGTCCGCAGGGACGGGTTGATCGGGACGAGAATAGCTCCGATTTTGAAAGTAGCGAAAAATGCCTGGATGAGTTGGGGGCAATTGAGCAGTTGAACACCCACCCGGTCGCCCCGTTTGATCCCCAGTTTTTTCAGGGCATTGCCTAACCGGTTGGTCATGCGGTTCATTTCCACATTGGTATGCCACTTGCCTTCAAAGTAGACAAATTCGTATTCGCCGAATCTCTGGATATTATCGTCTGCCAGGCGCCCAATGTTCATGATCTGACCTCCTCCCGAAACATGTGCCACATGTCAACGGCCTGTTGGCCAAATATGTTTTGCAAAGATTATAAAGTGCGTTTATTAAAAAAACAACATATCTTCTAATTTGAAATATTTTACCTTTCTCACCCCTGTCATGGCCTTCCCGTTATAAACAGGAAGGTCATGACAGGGTTCCGGGGTAATAAATGATCCTTCGGGTTTGAATAAATATTCAAATCACATTTATTTCGCTTTCGGACGAGGAAGTCCTTTCACGATCTGTGAGCGAATGATGCGCGGCAGAATCATTTGGTGCTGGGGACATATCGCGGGCGGATTCTGATATGCGCAGTTGGCAAAGCCGATCATGTACTTCCTCAATTCCTGGTAGCGGACAACCTCATCGACAAAACCCTTCCGGGCGCAAAATAGAGGATTGGATGTGTCATCGTAATGTTTGACCATTTCGTTCATCTTGTCGATAGTGGGTTGAAGGGTTTTCCCGGCATCTTTCTCTTTAACCAAACGGCGCGCGAAAGTGGCCGCCGCGGCCGTTTCACCGTGCATCACGCAAATTTGCGTGGTCGGCGTTCCCAGCGAAAAGACATTATTGTTGTTGGCGGTCGGTCCGCCCATGACATAGTGTCCGGCCACGGTACCCTTGCGCAAGACCACCAGCATCATCGGCAGGCGTGAATTTTCAATCGAATAAATCAGAGACTGTCCCAGCCCCAGCAGTTCGGCCTTTTCCGCCGTATCGCCCACGTCGATGCCGCTGGTATCCTGAAACCAGATCATCGGAACTTTATCGCGCGAACACAGTGTGACAAACTCGCTCATCTTCATGAGCCCCTGCCGGTAAAGCTTGCCGCCAACACCCTCATAATCGCTTGTGTATTCCGGATAATGGGGGATATCTCCCTGACGGTTGCCGACCACACCGAAAAGATAACCGTCAATTTTAACCAGACCGGTATATACTTCCGGTCCGAAGTCCGGGCAAAACTCAAGATGCTCGGAGTTATCGGTCAGACGCGCAAGCACCTGTTCAAAATCGTAAACCGCTTTTTTGTCAACCGGCATGATGGAAGCAATTTCGTCCGGCGAATATTTGGGGTCCGCGGGAGCCGCCACGCGGAAAAACCTGGGGTTGAATGCCGGCATATCCCCCATGTAATCCTTGATCGCATCGAGGACCTGCGTCTCCTCATCGAAAACCGCGCGGAAAAAACCGGTCACATCGTAATGGATCTTGACGCCGCCCGGAGGAGCGGACTTATAATGCCGTGTCGCGTTGATGATTTCCTCCGCCCGCGCTTCGTCAAAAGCTCCCGCGGGAGACATGCCGCTTAAAATGCCGCCGCCGCCAACGGCGATGCTGGCTTTCTTATGGGCCAGCAGAATGGTCGGACTGATGGACTGATAGCCGCCTCCGGCGGGGTTTGTTCCGTAGATGCCGGCGATGACAGGTATGCCCATGATTTCCAGTTCCGCGTGACGGAAAAAACACGTTCCCTGTCCCCGGCGGTTGGCGTAAACTTTCTCCTGCTCGGGCAGGCGCACGCCGGAGCAATTCACCAGCCAGACCAGCGGAATATGCAAAAGTTTCGCAATATCCGTTACGCGGAGATTATTGTCCGCCTGACCCGCGATCCAGGCGCCGGCCAGCCATTTATTATTAAAGCCGATAAGGACGCACCATTTACCGTTGATACGCGCCAGGCCGTCCACAACGCCGGTGCTGCCCGACTCTTCGTTACCCGGATCGAAGATGGTGTGCAGCGGACAGAAGGTTCCCGGATCAACCAGGTAATCGATGCGCTCCCAGACGCTCATCTCGCCGCGCTCGTGCAGGCTCTGCAGGGGTGTTCCGACGTTTTTAATGCGCTCGGCTTCCGCGTCGATCTCCCGCATGATTTCTTCGAGCTTTGCGCGGCTCTGCCGCATGTCTTCGATTTGCCGGGCCGTGAGCGGCCCTCCCAGCGGATCCATTTTTTCAAAATATTGTCTCATGTTTTGCTCCTGTCTAAAAAGAAAAACAAATTAATTTTAGTATCGCAATCTCGGAGATATCCAACAATTGCCGCTACGGAGAAATTGGGCCGTAAGGGCAAATCGATTAAACGCGGTTTGGGGCGAAACCCATCGCCGCGTTGGCAACGATCATGGTATGCATGTTGGATGTTCCTTCCAGCGTTTCAAATTGCTTTGAGTCCCGCAGGAAGCGGCCGCAGGGATATTCGTCGGAATACCCGAAGGAGCCGTAGAGTTTCATGCATTCGTTGGCGTCATGCACAACGACTTTCGACCCGTAGAGTTTGGACATGGATGTTTCCATCACGTTGGGGAGCCCTTTGTCTTTGAGCCAGGCTGCCCGGTAAACCAGAAAAGCCAGCGCGTCGTGTGAGAGTTTCATCTCGGCAACCTGTTGCTGAACCAACTGATATTTGCCGATGGGCTGGCCGAACTGACAGCGTTCAGTCGCGTATTTTGCCGAGGCATCCAGGATTGCGCCGGAGAGCCCCAGCGAGCCAGCCGAACAACCCAGGCGCGTAGAATTAAGTTGCGTCATGCAGATTTGAAATCCGCGGTTCAGTTTGCCCAGCAGGAGGCTCTTCGGAACCTTGACGTCTTCAAATGTTATCTCCGCGGTATCGGACGCCCACAGGCCAACTTTGTCATGAATTTTTTTGCGGGTGATGCCGGGCAGTGAATAGTCCATAATAAAACAGCTTACTCCGTTGGCGCCCTTATCCTTATCGGTTTTGACGTACAGCAGGCCGTGATTGCTGACGGTGCCGTTGGTAATCCACATCTTGTTGCCGTTGAGCAGATAGTAATCGCCCTTATCGTCGGCGCGGCATTTCATGGACGCGACGTCGGAACCGATATCCGGTTCGGTCATCGCGAAACTGCCGATGTATTCACCGGAAACAAATTTGGAGATGTAGTGCTGTTTTTGCTCTTCCGTGCCGAATTTTTGTATGGTGAGGGCCGGTCCCCAGCACTGCATATTAAAAGCCATTCGCCAGGACGTGTGAACTTTGGCAATTTGTTCGATGGCCAGAGAACCTTCCAGAAAACCCATGCCGTTGCCGCCGTATTTTTCGTCAATGGAAAACCCGAAAAATCCGAGTTCGGCCATTTTCATAAATATTTCTTTACGCCAGAAATGATTTTTTTCGTCCTCTTCCACATACGGCGCGATTTCTTTTTCTGCAAAAGTTCTGGCCGTTTCCTGGATCATTTTTTGTTCTTCCGTTAATGCAAAATCCATTTTTTTATCCTCCGGACTTTTTCTGTTGTCATTGCGGGAAACGGTCCTGAAACTTTCAGATTTTTCAAACCGTTCCCCGCGGATGATTGTTATTTTCTTTCAATGACCATGCATATTCCCTGACCGCCGCCGCCGCAGATTGTCTCCAATCCAAAACGGCTGTCTCTTCTGGCCATTTCGTTGATCAACGTGGTCAATCTCATGGTTCCCGTCGCGCCTATGGGATGCCCAAGCGAAATACCCGAACCGTTTACATTGACTTTCTTATCCATCTGCTCGTCGGAGAGGCCGGCAAGTCTCGCGTCAGCCAGACACTGGACGGCAAAGGCTTCCTGTACTTCGATCAGATCCATCTGGTCAATCGTCGCGTTTATTTTCCGCAATGCTTTTTCCACGGCTGCCGGAACCGCGGGATAGGTGAGAGTGGGATCCGTGGCCGCCACCGCGCAGGAACGGAAATAGGCCAGTGGCGCTGCGCCAAGTTCTTTGGCTTTCTTTTCGGAAGCCATCACGACAACCGCCGCGCCGTCGTTTTCAGAGGATGAATTCCCGGCCGTGCAGACGCCGTCTTTATAAATGGTTTTCAGCTTTGCCAGACGCGTAAGCGTCGTGTCGCGCCGCGGTCCTTCATCGGTTGTCAGATAAACGATCCGGCCTTCTTTATCTTTGCCTGTGGGCACCGGCACGATTTCATCATTAAACTTGCCGGCATCCTGCGCGGCAATCGCCCGCTCGTGCGAGCGCAGCGCCCAGCGGTCGGCTTCCTCGCGGGTGATCTTTTCTCTTTTTGCCGCCTCTTCCGCCCAGGTCATCATGGAACTCAATTCGCCGTAACGGTCAATGGGCTGCGACATGACGCGTCCCCGCTGAAGCCGGTCATAGAAAGGGATCCCCCACATGGCCAGCGCGCCGTGGCCGCGGGGCATGAAGCCGTATTTTTCGTGGTTCCTGCCGCCCAGGCCCCACCGGATGTCGCCGGGGATATAAAGTTCGCCCTGGCTCATGGATTCCATGCCGCCCGCGATGATCAGATCGGCATTGCCGGTCTGGATTTTCATGGCTCCGTAAAAGATCGTATCCAGCCCCGTGCAGCATCGTCTGTCCATCATGACACCCGGCACGGTATCCGGCCAGCCCGCGTCGAGCACGGCCATACGCGCACCGTTGGCGCACTCGCCGTTTTGATACGCTGATCCCATGACAACATCATCAATCATTGCCGGGTCAATTTTGGCTTTTTTGGCGGCTTCCAGCAGAACCAGACTGGCCAGGCGATAAACCGGAATTTCTCTGAGCGCTCCGCCGAAAGCGCCGATCGGAGTACGCACGCAACTTATGATGACTACATTTTCCATAGATCCTCACCTTTTATAAAAGTTAACCACTTTTCATGGCGGAATTTTACGAGGACTTCATTCATTCCTTTCGCAAAGTTCGATCAATACGCCGAAAGTGGATTTGGGATGGAGAAACGCAATTTTCGCGCCGCCCGCGCCTATCCGGGGCCGCTCGTCAATTAACTGAACGCCTTTGGCCTTGAGTTCGGCCAGAGCTTCCTCAATGTTTTCGACCCGAAAGGCAATATGCTGAATCCCTTCGCCCTTTTTTTCGAGATGTTTCGCGATGGGGCCGTCAGGCGTTGTGGATTCCAGAAGCTCTACTTCCGAATCGCCCGCGGGGAAAAATGCCGTGGTCACTTTCTGTTCAGCAACCGTTTCACTTCCGGTGTGAGCAAGGCCGAGAAGCCCGCTGTACAATTGTTTTGCCGCGTCAACGCTTTTTACGGCAATGCCGATATGATCAACTTTCAGGACTTTCATGATATCTCCTTGAAGATTTTTATCAATCCCGCCTGCGCGCATTCTCTCTGATGAATTTGACGATTTCCTCCGTGGATGTTCCCGGTCCGAAAATCTCCGCGACGCCGGCTTTCTTGAGCTGCGCGATATCTTCAGCGGGGATGATGCCGCCTCCCACCACCAGCACATCATTCATATCTTTCTGGCGAAGCAGTTCCATCACCCGCGGAAAAAAATAATTATGCACGCCGGATAAGCTGCTTAAACCCACCACATCGGCATCTTCCTGCATGGCCGTCGCGACGATCATTTCAGGAGTCTGCCGCAGGCCCGTGTAAATCACTTCCATTCCCGCTTCCATGAATATCCGGGCAAGAAGCTTCGCTCCGCGGTCGTGTCCATCTAAACCCGGCTTTGCCAGAACGATCCTGATTTTCCGATCTCCATCCATATCATCATCCTCCGGTAAATATCTTTTCCGCGCAAATTACGGACGAATTTCTTCAGCCTGTTTAAAAAATTTGTTTTGGCTTATACTCTCCGTATATCTCCCGCCACACGTTACATATTTCGCCAACCGTCGCGTCGGCCTTGACCGCCCCGATGACGGCGGGCATGACGTTTTCATCACTTGCAGAAACCCTGCGCAAATGCTCCAGAGATTTTTTCCATTTTGCCTCATCGCGCGAGGCACGCATTTTCCCGAGTTTTTCCGCTTCCGTCTCGCCGACCTTCATATCCACTTTCAGAAGATTTGAAGGGGGCTGATCTTCCATTGTATATTTGTTGATGCCGACATAGGCGCGCTCCCCGCTTTCAATTTCTTTCTGAAAACGATAAGAGCTTTGCTGGATTTCCTTCTGGATAAAAGCCTGTTCGATGGCCGCGAGCGTGCCGCCCATGTCGTCTATTTTTTTCAGATACTCTTCAACCTGCGCTTCTATTTTGTCGGTCATGGCTTCAACCAGATAGGAACCGGCCAGCGGGTCGATTGTATCGGCGACGCCGCTTTCTTCGGCCACGATCTGCTGGGTGCGCAGCGCGACCGTCACCGCCTGCTGGGCGGGCAGGCAAAGCGCCTCATCATAGGAATTGGTATGCAGGGATTGACAGCCGCCCAGCGCCGCCGCGTAGGCCTGCAGGGCGACCCGGACGATATTATTCAACGGCTGCTGCGCCGTAAGCGTGACACCGCCCGTCTGCACGTGGAAGCGCAGCATCATGGAACGGGGATCTTTGGCTCCGAAGCGTTCTTTCATCACCTTCGCCCAGCACCGGCGGGCCGCCCGGAACTTGGCTGTTTCCTCCAGCACGTCGGTAAAGGCGTTAAAAAAGAAGCTGAGCCGCGGTGCGAAGGCATCGACATCAAGTCCGCGATCGATGCAGGCCTGCACATAAGCGATGCCGTCCGCGACGGTAAAGGCCACTTCCTGCGCCGCGGTGGAACCTGCTTCCCGTATATGATATCCGCTGATACTGATCGAATTCCATCGCGGAACGTTATTGAAACAATATTCGATCAAGTCCACCGTAAGCTTCATGCTGGGTTTGGGAGGATAGATATATTGACCGCGCACGGTAATTTCCTTAAGGATATCGTTTTGCACGGTGCCGCCGAGCTTGTCATAAGGGACTCCCTGCTCATCCGCGACGGCCAGGTACATGGCCAAAAGCACGGTGGCGGGAGCGTTGATGGTCATGGACGTCGTCACCTTATCCAGGGGAATATCCCTGAAGAGCACGCGCATATCTGAGATGCAGTCAATGGCGACGCCGACTTTGCCCACTTCGCCTATGGATAGCGGATGATCGCTGTCATAACCCGCCTGCGTGGGAAGATCAAAGGCGATGGAGAGGCCCGTCTGACCCTGTTTGAGCAGGTAACGGTAACGCTCATTGCTTTCGCGGGCGCTGCCGAATCCCGCGTACTGGCGCATGGTCCAAAAACGTCCGCGATACATCGTAGGCTGGACGCCGCGGGTGAAGGGGTATTGTCCCGGATAGCCCAGCTTTTCGTTATAATCCAGCGCGGCGGTTGAAAGCGGCGTATATAACCTTTCGATGGGAGTGCCGGAAATGCTGGTAAAAATCTCTTTCCGTTCATTTTCGCGTTTCAGGGATTTTTGCAGAATTTCCTTGTCCCACTTTTCTTCGGCGGTTTTAATTTTTTTGATTTCTTTTTTGTCAACCATTTCCTGTTACTCCCGTTTCAAGATTTAATTTCTTCGGGTCCCATTCCCCGTCGCCTGGGACGAAGAAGAGAGTAATGGTTCATCATGATGCTCCGCTGCACGCGGTGGAGAGATTCATTATTTGATCCTCAAATGCTTCAACTTATCTTGGGTAATTCTTACCAAAATAATGGCTTTTATGTCAAGCAGGAAAGAGTGATCTGCCGCCATGAAACAAGTTTCTTATGTGGCTTTCCAGGTCTTGAAACATGATTTTCAACTCACAATTTTCATGAAGTATTTGTTTTAATGAAAAAATAATAATAACTAGTATAATCAATATTTTACACGTAAAGCGGGACGTTGAATTATACAGTTTTTATCATGGATTTTTTTAGTCCGGCGTACAATTTTTTTTAAAAAATCATGAGGCAAAAAAAATTTTTTAACAAGGCAAATTATTGCTTGACATTCTATCTACTAGTAGGTAGACTAACGCATAAGAACATGATAAGCATTTTACCCCGCGCCGCATTTTGATAGGGGAGGGCGATAAAAATGGATTTCAAGTACGACATAAGAGATTTGAAATTTATCCTGAAGGAGTGGCTGCCGGCGGAAGAAGTGCTGGCATGCGACCGATTCAAAGGGAATTTCACCCTCGATGATATCGACATGCTGCTTAACGAAGTCTACAAGGTATCCCGAGAAATAATCAATCCCATCAATGCGCCGGGCGACAAGACCGGCATCAAATTTGAAAAAGGCGTGGTAACGCCTGTTCCCGGTTTTAAGGAAGCCTACCGGTTCCTGCAGCAAAACGGCTGGGGATCTTCCAGTGAATGCATCAAAGTGGAAACGGGTATGCCGTTGATTCTCTACAAGGCCACCGCGGAAATCAACACCGCGGCTTGTCCGGCGCTCACGTCGTGCATAAAGCTCACATCCGGCGCGGCCAACCTGATTCTGCGTTTCGGCACGCAAAAAGACCGGGATATGTTCGTTCCCAAAATGCTCTCGGGCGACTGGCAGGGGACCATGTGCCTGACGGAGCCTAACTTCGGCTCCGATACCGGCGATATTATTACCCGCTCTTATCCGACGGACGATCCCCGCGTCTGGAAAATCAAAGGCACCAAAATGTTTATCACCGCCGGCGATCAGGGCACCTGCGAAAATACCGTTCATCTGGTGTTGGCGCGTCCCGAAGGCGGCGCGGCGGGCTCTCCCGGCATCGGGCTTTATATCGTTCCCAAATACCGGGTCCATGAAGACGGTTCCATGGGCGAATTCAACGATGTCATCACGGCAGGCGTGGAACACAAAATGGGACTGCACGCCCAGGCCACGGCCCTGCTCAATTTAGGCGAAGAAGAAAATTGCTTAGGCATTCTGCTGGGACCCGTGCCGGACGCAAAGGGTTGTTCCCCGGGATTAGCCATGATGTTCCACATGATGAATGAATCGCGCATCGGCACCGGGCACAACGCCAACACCCAGGGCGCGGCGGCTTACTATTTCGCCTCGCAGTATGCCACGGAGCGCGTTCAGGGAAGGCCTTTCGGCATCAAGAACGCCGGGCGCGTGCCGATCATCAAGCACGAAGATGTCCGCCGGATGCTGCTCGACATGAAGGCGCATGTGGAAGGCATCCGCGCCATGATTTTCAGGGGATTTTACTATCTGGATATTGAGAATAACTCAGCCGATAAAGAGAAGGCGAAGCAATGCGCGTCATTTGCCGAAATTCTCACGCCGCTGGTTAAATGCTACGGCTCGGAAGCGAGCCTCGGCGTTATCGCGCAGGCGATCCAGGTGCTGGGCGGCGTGGGCTATACGCAGGACTATCCGGTGGAACAGTATATGCGGGATTCTAAAATTCTCACCATCTGGGAAGGAACATCCTTCATTCACGCCAATGACCTGATCGGCCGCAAAATGCGCATGAAAGACGGAGCTCCTTTTGCCGCCTGGATGAAAGATATCAGGGATTTTATCGATGCCCATATGACGATGGAAGGCTTTGAAAAGGAAATGCGGAATCTTGACAGGGGCTATCAGGCGGCGGCCGATGTGAAAGCCGTGTACGATTCATGGTATGCCAATATGGATACCAAACGGCAGTTCATTCCGCTTTTTGCCATCCGCGCTCTGTTTGTCTTCGCGCAGGTGTATGTGGCGATGTGCCTTATGGATCAGGCTAAAATCGCGGCCGCCAAAGTCGCGGGATTGAAGGCGGGCGATGCGGATTATCATTATTATCAGGGGAAAATTGCGGCGGCCAGATATTATTTGAATAACATTCTGCCCGGTGCGGTAGGTATTGCCGCCCTGATTAAAAGTGAAGAGGACTCGGCGCTGACATGCCCCGAAGAAGCCCTGACAGTGAGTTAGAAGATGCAGGCTTCGCAAAAAAATCGTAAAAGGCTCATGGGCGCTGACGCAGCCGTATCCATTAGCATCCGACTTTAAAAAATAAAAGGAGTTATCTTATGCCAGAAATCGTCGCATTTTCCAAAGAAGGCAATATTGGTTTTATCACTGTTAACAATCCTCCAGTGAACGCGTTGTCCCAGGCCGTTCGCGCCGGAATCAAGGCGGGCGTGGAAAAAGGCCTGGCCGACGCGGACGTGGAGGCTATGATCATCTTGTGTGAAGGCCGGACTTTCATCGCGGGTGCGGATATCCGTGAATTCGGCAAGCCGCCATTGGAGCCGTACTTGCCGGACCTTTGCCGGTTTATCGAAGATTCTCCCAAACCCGTTATCGCGGTTATTCACGGCACGGCTTTGGGCGGCGGCCTCGAAGTTCCCCTGAGCTGTCATTTCCGTATCGCGCTTGTGGGCGCGAAGGTGGGACTCCCCGAAGTGAAACTGGGGCTTCTGCCCGGCGCGGGAGGCACACAGCGGCTGCCCCGCCTGGCCGGCGTTCAGGCGGCGCTCGAAATGATCACATCCGGCACACCGGTTGCCGCGGCCAAAGCAAAGGCCATGGGCATTCTTGATGAAATCGTCGATGGCGATCTGAAAGCGGCGGCGCTTACTTTTGCCAAAAAGATCCTCGAAGAAAAACGTCCCATCCGGAAAGTCAGCTCGCTTGATGCCAAAGCGGATTCCCCCTCCGTTTTTGAAGATTTCGCCAAAAGCATCGCCCGGAAGTCGCGCGGTTTTATAGCCCCGTTCAAATGCATCGAAGCGGTCAAAGCCGCGACGGAATTGCCGTTTGCCGAAGGCATGAAGCGCGAGCGCGAAATATTCATCGAATTACAGGCGTCCGATCAATCCAAAGCCCAGCGGCATGTATTTTTTGCCGAGCGTGAAGTGGTGCGTATCCCCGGCCTTCCGGACGATCAACCCACGCGTGAAATCAAATCCGCAGGCGTTTTGGGCGCGGGAACCATGGGCGGTGGCATTGCCATGTGCTTTGCCAATGCCGGCATTCCGGTGATCATGCTGGAAGTCAAACAGGAATTTCTGGACAAGGGGCTTGGCATCATCAAGAAAAATTACGCAAGCAGCGTCGCTAAAGGCAGCCTTAAGCAGGAAGTCATGGACAAGCGCATGTCGCTCATCAAGCCGACACTGTCATATGACGATTTGAAAAATGTCGATCTGGTCGTTGAAGCGGTGTTTGAAGACATGGAGGTAAAGAAGGAAGTCTTCGCGAAGCTGGATGCCGTTTGCAAACCCGGCGCGATTCTGGCTTCCAATACATCCTATCTGAATATCGACAAGATTGCCGACATCACCAAAAGGCCGCAGGAAGTCATGGGCATGCATTTCTTCAGTCCCGCCAACGTCATGAAACTTCTGGAAAACGTGCGCGGCGCGAAAACGTCCCCCGACGTTTATGCCACGGCGATGAAAATCGGTAAGACCATCGGCAAAGTGCCGGTGCTTGTCGGCGTCTGCGATGGTTTTGTCGGCAACCGCATGCTGGCCAAGCGCACCCGTGAATGCGGCTTTATGCTGGAAGAAGGCGCGCTGCCCTGGCAGATTGACAAAGTGATTTACAATTTCGGCTTTCCGATGGGGACCTACGCCATGGGCGATATGGCGGGCCTGGATATCGGATGGCGCAACCGCAAGGCAAATTTTAATTCCCTCACGCCCCGCGAACAGAAAAATACTATTCTCGACAAGATTTGCGAGATGGGCCGCTTCGGCCAGAAGACAGGTTCCGGTTTCTACAAATATGACGAAAAGCGCAACGCGACGCCCGATCCTTTGATTGAAGAGCTTATCATCAAACACTCGCGGGAAGTCGGCATCGAAAGACGGGCCATCTCCGATCAGGAAATTCTGGAACGTGCCGTCTATTGCATGATCAACGAAGGCGCCAAAATCCTGGAAGAAGGAATCGCCGCGAGGCCGCTGGATATCGATGTCGTCTGGATATACGGATACGGCTTTCCCGTTTACCTGGGCGGCCCGATGTTTTATGCCGACACAATCGGCTTGAAAAAAGTATATGATGCCATCCTGAAATATAAAGATCTGGTAGGTTCCGAATACTGGACGCCGTCGCCGCTTCTGGAGAAGTTGGCCAGGGCAGGGAAGGGCTTCTATTCCAAATAAGAAGCAACGAAAAATCCCGCCTTGCGGATACCGCAAGGCGGGATTTTTATCGCACATGTAATAGAGGGATATGCCGGGTTGTCATTTCCTCACATGCTCAGACAACTCTGTAAAAAGGCCGCAGGCAAGGCGTGCGAATCATGAGGAGTGAGGCGTACTTTTGAGTACGCCGCAACGACGAATGATGAAGCGCAACGCAGCATCCGGCTTTTTTTACAGAGTTGTCCTCTTCGTCGCTACGACAGCATTTTCTATCCCCAAAAATTCCAGCTTCTTTGCTCTTTTCATTTTCTTTATTTTGTATTCCAATTGTCTCGCTTCTCTGGAATCACTGCAGGATATTGTTTTCACCACTTCAAACGGCTTCCATGCCCTTACAAATTTGCTTCCCCGGCCACTGCCGTGCTCCTGGAGGCGCTTTTCAAGATTATTTGTGATACCAGTATACAGATAATTATTCCGGCATTTAAGGATATAAACAAACCACTGGCCTTTAATGGATTTTTTCATGGGATTATCCTGTTTACGCAAGGCCTGCGCGGCGCGCTTAGTTGCGTGCGCCGCGCGATCAACATTACGAAACATTATGAAATATTACGACTCGGATTGCTGATCTTCAATGTCGACTTCGAAAGTGTTCAGAAAAATACTGATCATCATATAACATCCCGCCGCGATAGCCAGTTCGACCAGCACTTCATGGGTAAGATGCTGGCTTATGGCGGCGAAAGTTTCATAGCTGACCTTGCGGTCCCGGATAGTTTCTTCGGTAAACCTCAGAACAAGGCTCTCCAATTCGGAAAACACCGGCGAGGATGAACCCGTATAAAGCGCCTCGATTTTTTCTTCAGGCATGCCGACCTGCCTGCAAAACTTGCGGTGCTGAAAAACCTCATATTTGGATTCGCATACAATACCCGCGCGGGTGATGGCCATTTCCCTGAGGATAGGATCGAGCTTGCCGCACATGAGCAATGACGAGGGCAGCGCGATAAATTCACGGGCAATACTGACCGGGGCGTGAGTAACGATTTTAAAAATATTCAGGTCATCAGGCGCTGTTCCCAATAACTGAAGTTTCTCCGTCTCTGTTGCCTCCGGCTTACAATAAGGTATACGCGCCATAATAACCTCCTGTTAATTAGATGGTTTTTTTAAAAAGTGACGTTTCATGCCGTTGAGAACTACTACGCATCTGGCCAGTTCCCTGAAAGCGGGCAGTCCAGCACTTTCGGCAACGCCTCTTAAATGCTCGGCAAAATCCTTTCTCCCTTCTATCCATAACACGACCGGCTTCTTATGTTTTTTGAGAAGTTCGGTAAGTTCATTAAAAAAATCCTGCGGGATTAACGGTGTGGCGTAAGAGTGAAATATAATCGAGTCCACCGCCGGATCGGTCATGACGGCGCTTAGAGAACGGCGGAATACTTTTTCATAACCGTGCCGTTCAATGGCTATCCAGAGATCAAGCGGATGATCGGGTTTGTTCCACGAAGGAAAAAATTCCCCGATGGACGCGAGTGTTTCATCGGAGAGTTTCGCGAGCGGTATTCTGTAATCTTCCATCAGATCGGCGGTAATGGTTCCGGCCCCGCCGGAGAAGGTGAGGATGGCCGTGCCTTTTTGGGGATCGGCTTCAAAAGGCATTTTCTTCGCGAAAGCCCGCGCCATGTCGGTGAGTTCCGCCGGATCGAACACCTCGAGCACGCCGGCCTGACGAAACGCGCCGCTGGTCACCCGGTAATTGCCGGAGAGGCTCGCCGTGTGGCTTTGCGCCGCTTTGGCGCCCTCATGAGTTCTGCCGCCCATCAAAACGATGACAGGCTTTTTAGTGCCCCTGGCGAGGTTGATAAATCTTCGTCCATCCACGAGGGATTCCAGATAGCAGGCGATGACTTCAGTTTCGGGATCGTTGACCATATATTCAAGGATGTCGTTTTCATCAATATCGCACTTGTTGCCGATGGAGCACGCCTTGCTCACGCCCATGATTCCTTCCTGCAGGGCGTGAAGCAGGAAACCGGCGGAAAGCATACCGCTCTGAACGATAAGTCCGACGTTTCCGCCCCGGAGCACATCCGGCCACACCAGATGATGGATGAACGAAAAGACATAATTTCTATTGCCGTCCATAAAGCCCATGCAGTTGGGGCCCCATAACCTGATGCCGGCCTCACGCGCGTTTTCAAGCGCCCGCTTCTGCAGTTGCGCGCCTTCATCGCCTGCTTCGTTGAAACCGCCGGATTCGATGATGATTCCCTTCACGCCTTTTTTGGCGCATTCGTTTACCGTTTGAGGCAGTTCTTTGGCCGGTATGAAATATATGGCAAGATCGATATTGCCGGGAATCGAAGCCACGTCGGGGTAACAGGGAATTCCCAGAATTTCTTTATAACTTTTATTAACCGGATAAATTTTTCCCTTAAATCCGGCCATGATGTTTTTGATGATATCATATCCACCCTTGTTTTCATTATTGGATGCTCCAATAATGGCAACACTTTGCGGGTTAAAAAAACAATCTAACATTAAAAAAAATCCTCCATCTTCCATTATCATTACGAGTTCACATGAGAGTGATTGGTAAGCTCAATGAGAATGAGATTGCTTCGTCGCTTTGACTGCGTACTTAGGTTTGTCATTACGAGATTGCTTAGGTTTGTCATTGCGAGACGCCTCTCAGGCGTCGCGGTAATCTCTTTCTACTTCAAAACCACAAGCGCATCGACGGCAACCGCCTCGCTTCCCGATATGATCAGCGGGTTAATATCTATTTCGGCAATGGCATCGTACTTCATGCCCAGATCACCCACGCCCACGAGCGCATTTGCCAGCGCGTCTTTGTCAACGGCGGGGCTTCCCCTGAATTCGCCAAGCAGTTTTTTGGTTTTTATTTCGTCGATCATTTCAAGGGCGTCCAGTTTTGAAAGGGGAGCCACCCTGAAAGTCACGTCTTTTAACGCCTCCGTGAATATGCCGCCAAGACCGAACATGACGCATGGCCCGAACTGCGCGTCACGCGTGAGGCCGATCACAAATTCGCGCGACCCTTTCACCATCTTTTCGATGAGCACGCCGTCAAGATTTTTTGCCTTTGAGGTAAATTCATCGAATACATCCGCGACTTCCTCGATATCGCCGATATTAAGCGCGACCATGCCCGCTTCCGTTTTATGGGAGAGATCGGCAGAGCATCCCTTCATAACAAGGGGGAAACCGATTTTCGCGGCCTCGCGGACGGCTTCATCCCGCGTTTTGACCAGAGCCGCCGGCACAACCGGAACGCCCGCTGATTCTATCACCAGCCTTGATTCGTATTCCGATAATGTTTTTTGTCCATTCTTTATAGCTTTTTCAATGATATCCATAAATATCTCCTTAATAAATTAACCTATAAGTAGTTAGTTTATTTTCTTCAGAATTGTCAAGGATTTGTTGGTCCGGTTAGCAATGTCCGATGCATCTATTAAATATCTAGGGTTCCAGCAATCGGCGTATCTGGTTTACAGCTGAATCAAACACGGACCGGTCAATAACCCGCGTCATCTGTAATCCGCCCCGCATCACCGCCAGAACAACAAGCGCCTGATCCCTTGATGATCCGGGAAAAGAAAAGGTTCCCTTCCGCCGTCCCTCATCCAGAAAATTATCCATCCAGGTGAGCACATCCCAAACCAAACCCTTTGCCTCTTCCTGCATGGCAGGCGGCAGCGTTGTAAAATCTGTTTCCAGCACGCCGCTTAGACAGACAGATGCCCTTTTGGTAAGATAATAACGGTAGATATGAAAAAAGCTTTCGAGCTTTTCCCAGTCATCCATCATGGCAGTTTGTTTGCTTTCGCCCCATTTTTTAAAACGCTGTCTGGCACGCGCAATGATACCGAGGCCGAGGTCGCACTTGCTGGGGAAATGGTAATGGATGGAGGGTTTTTTAATTCCGAGGGATTCGGCAATATCGGCATAACTGAAGCCGTTAAATCCCTTCATCAGGAGTAATGTTTCTCCGAGATCCAGTATCTTTGATTTCGTGTCCGTGGGTAATTTGCTCATTTTGTTCCTGTTTGGCAGTCTACCTACTAGTAGATAGGATGTCAAGCGGAAATTTGTCCTGTTTCCCCTCTCCTTCACAGGGGACATGTAATATTTTCATATTTGCAATTAATTTTTCTTGCATTATTCTTAAAAAATAGGTTAATAAAACTTCGTCCCGCTTTTTGCGGATGGTATTGATTATGCCGTGCTTCCGCATGTTTCACTAAAAATAATTTTGTAATGTTAATGGATGCCGGAAACTTATTTTTCAAGATATGATGTCATAAACTTATTGTATTAGTATTTCACATAAACAAGAAAATGTTGTCATTAAAGGCTGAGCGATGGAGGGATGATAAATATGTTTTGCTCAAAATGCGGAAAACAGGTTGAAAAAGACGATATCTATTGTAAAAATTGCGGCAACAAATTATCAGATAACGAAAGTAAGGCTCAAGATGATTCCATAGATCAGACCTGTAAAAAAGAATTTGTAAACATTGAGGAACGAAAAATAAACACGGCTCCAGCCAAGAAAATTAACCCGCATCTTTACTTAATATCCGTATGGGGCGGGATATTATTCCTAATTGCGGGCGGGATAATGGCTAATGATTACAACGACGTACCGCGTACAATTTTATTTTTTCTGGGCGTGGCTGGTCTGATATTTGGATTTGTTTATTCATTAGTGTGTATATACAAATGCTGGAAAATTCTTCAGGGTTTTACTGCAAGAACAACAGCAGGTAAAGCCGTCGGTTATATATTTATACCATTCTATAATATTTACTGGATATTTGTTGCTTTGAAAGGTTTAGCTGACGATGCCAACGATTTTTTTGAACAAAGGCATTTGGATAAAAAAATTAGTGAGGGATTATCTGTAGCCGCAGGGATTTTTTTTGTCATCCCTTATGGCCTCATTCTTGTTCCCATTTTCATAAGCATTCTTATCTATCAATGGGCAAATTTTTATAATACAGCAATCAGTAACTGGGATGCACTTTCAAAGATGCCTGTAGCCGAGACTAAAAGGCGACAAGAAGGTGGGAATTTGGCCGTAATTATTATCGCAGCTCTCATTGGTCTAATAATAATAATAGGAATTCTTGCGACTATTGCAATTCCTCAATTTGTTCAATATCGGACAAAAGGGTATTGTGCCACAACAAAATCTAATTTGCAGAATGCTTATTCCGCATTTCAATCCTATTCTGGTAGTAACCCGAATAAAAGCATAACTGATATCGATGAATTAACAAATTACGGTTTTAAAAAGGCCGATGAAGTCAGTATACGCATACTGAACATGACAAATGACAATTTATCCATGGAAGCAAGTCACCCGCAATGTGATAAGTTATATTATATTGATTCACGGGGAAACATATCAGAAGAAAAGAAACCCTCCCAATAAATTTGGGGGAAATTCAGGGGATAATATACTTAATTAATAAAAATACCGGATTGTCCAATCAAGTTGGGCAATGACAGCGGTGCTCTATATCCCCTTCAGAATTTCAGATTGCCGGATTAGCGCCGCTATATTTTTTTGATCGTCTTTTGTGATCTGCGGAAGCGGGCTTCTTACTTTTGCCGTAATCGGGTGACCCAGTTGACGCAATGTTTCTTTAAAGACAGCCTGCCTTGATTTCCTGCCGATCATGGTAGGCGAGGGCAGGCGGCTGGCTATCTTAAACGCGTATTCCTGCACAGAGGCGGCAATGCCGAAGGTATTCATTAATCCGATGTGTTTGTAGATGGCATTTTCCAACCGCTTAGCCTCAATGTAGTTGCCGAATTTCCAGTTGTTATAGCAATCGATTACCGCGCGGGGAGCGACCGATGGTATGGAACACATAACTCCTGCTCCGCCCGCTTTTAAATTTGTCAAAAGAAGCTGGCTGGTCCCGCTGAATAATAAAAAATCTTTACCGGCTGCCGCCCGGGTATCGCGTTTCATTTCGGATACGCACACGGAGCTTTCTTTGGCTCCCGTTATCCCCTTGATGTTGTAAAGCCCGCTCATTTGTTCGGCGTTGAAAAACAATCCGGTGATCTGCGGGAAATGATAATACATCACCATTTTTTTAGTATGCTCGACAACGCGGGAATAAAAAGCAAAAACGTCATCATAGCAGAGCGGATAATAGTTGGGCAGGGCGACCAGATAGCCTGCAAAATCAAGCTCGTCGACTTTTTGCATAAAGAGCAGGATTTCGGCCAAACTAAAGAACGTACAGCCGACGATGACCGGTATGCGGCCTTTTACTGTTTGAGCTACGGTTTTGACTACTTCGCATTTTTCATCGAGTGAAAAATAGGGCGATTCGCCGCCGCTTCCGAGAATCAAAAGCCCGTGGCAGCCCTCTTTTATGTAATATCCGGCAAGATGTTCAATGCCCGCGATATCGAGGCTTTCATCTTCTTTCAGGGGTGTGGGAACAACAGGGTAAACTCCGCGATATTTATCAAAGCCGCTCATCGTGTCACCTCAATGATTTATTTAAAAACACACTATCATATCAAATAAACGAATGACAAGATTGGAATCTCAAAAGCCCTTGGCTGATAGCAATAAGAATAATCCATGATTGCCGATTGAAATCAAGGATTATTTTCAAGGATATTATTTTAAGGATATTTCGGGAAAGAAAAAATGACTTTGAGTTTGTTTTGGAAGTGCTTGGCGATTTTATTGCCTGAGCCTCATGACCTTTAAGGCTTCATGATATATTTCAAAAAAACAGCCTGCGACGGCGAACAATAAAAAGCCCAGCATGAATTTCGGGGTTGTGCCCAGCCATTCATCGAGGAGGTGACCCAGCCACAGGAAAAATAAAGACGTAATCACCAGCGCCAGTCCCCACGCGGATAACGCGATGATTACTCGAAACAGATTGGAGGATAAACGGCGTGTTTTGGGGACGACAGTTGACATTTTCTATTTCCTCCTTTCGGGCTATTTGGCTCTGTTATAACAAAAAGCATTCCAAACCCTGCTAAAGCCGACAACATCGCCTTGCTTCAATTCTAACATAATCATCGGTTTGCGCTTTTCAAGAGGGCGGCATTTTTTTTACAAAAAATTATAAGAGATTATTAAAGGTGATTATAGCTACGGGGAAGCCGTAATATTTTTTGAAAAAGCGGAAGTTTTTTTCCGGTAAAAGCCCGGATTGCGCCCCGTCCAGCGTTTAAACGCGCGATAGAAGTTTGATAAATCGCTGTAACCCAGCTCCTCGGCAATCTCTTGTGTTGAACTGGCGGTCGTTTGAAGCAGATCAATGGCCTTGTTTTTACGGATATCCGCGACAAGAGATTTATACGACGTTCTCTCACCCGTTAAGCGCCGCCTTAAAGTCCTGGGCGAGATATTCATGTGCCGGGAGAGTTGCGTGAAGCTCGGAAAAGTTTCTTTTTTGAACAGAATTTCCTGCCGGATTTGATCGGTCATGGTCTCTTTTACTTTCAGGCGCAGGCAATCCTGTTTGCATTCCTCTTCATACGTCTTTTTGGCAATGGGATTGGACATGGGCAGCGGCATGGAGAGTAATTTTCTGTCGAAAATGATCATATGTCCGGGGGCGTTGAATTTAACCGGGCAACGGAAGACTTCTTCATAGGCGGCGGCATATGAAGGCCGGGGATAAGCAAACCTGATTTCATTTAACGGAACGGGGGCTTTCAGGACGTCGCTGATAATCCGGTAAATGGACACAAATTCCCGCTCGCAGACAAAGACGCGAAGATCTTTCAAATCGATTAGTTCTTTAATTTTTAAAAAAGCAAGGCGGTCTTTTACCGTCAGTTCATACTGGAAGTAGGTAAGTGTCAGGGCGATATATTTGAGAAACATGGTGATGGCTTCAAGGCCGGTATCGCTGAAGATGGCCGCCGCGCCCAGCTTGCCCTGCACGCCGATGTGGTACTGCTGGCCGATAATAAGGCCGATTTCTGGCTCCGGCACCAGCGCGATGATCCTGCGCATCACCGCGAGTTCCTGCTGAGGGGTTACAAAAATTTCGGGGTTGTCCAGATCGCGGGGGTGAATTCCGCTTCCGGCAAGAAGTGCGTTGACATCGAATCCACGCGACCGGACATAACGCGCCAGGATTGCAAGACTATTGACCGAACGGAAATAGGGCAGTGTTGGGCCCGATATCAGATGAATGGAATCGGTTTTGGATGGTTTATCCATAAATTCCCCCTGGCCGTAAATGACAATATAAATGACTTCACCTGTCATTGTCAAGTTTCTTTATTTAGGGTAGGATGAATCACATCAGTAAAAATAAAAGTCGCGTGAAATAATTTGATTAAGGGGGGAAAACTATGAGATTTTCGGCACTCCTGTTCATTTTGTATCAAGTCCTGAAATGGGCGGCGAAACTGAAACCGGCCTATCGGAATTACATCGGTTCCATTCACTCGGTAAAAATCATGATCAAGACGGCGGACGGAAAGTGGGGAAGGCTTTTCATCTTCGACAAGGGAGCGGTGACCTCCAAGGCAGGCGCCAATCATCCCTACGACGCGGCCATCGTCTGGTCGGATGCCGCGACGGGTTTTAAAGTAATGGCGTCAAAAAGCGACGCGGAGCAGTTCAAGGCGGCCGCTGCCGGAAAGATGAAGCTCGACGGAATGGCTTTTTTCGCGCAGTGGTTTAATGACGGCGTAAAGCTGGTGATGTAATTTAGAAACGGAATCTGATGTTCTTTTCTAAATTAAGTGCTGTATTGTTGGCGTCGTCGGCTTAATATAATAAGAACCGGTGGGAGCTTTAGAAACCGCGCCGGACAATCAAAAAAAAGTTTTTATTAATAGAAGGAGGGCTTTCAATGGCAATGATCAATGGCGGTCATCTGGTCGGTAAATACTTAAAAGAGGTGGAAAAGGTCGAGATGGTGTTCGGCATTTCCGGCGGACATCTGGAAGCAATACTGGACGGTTTCACGGAATATAAAATACGAACCATTGACGTCCGGCATGAGCAGGCGGCGGCGATGATGGCGCACGCGTGGTTTGTTTACACCGGCAAGCCGGGCGTGTGTTTCCTCACCGCGGGCCCGGGTTTCACCAACGGCCTTACCGGCATCGCCAACGCGTATCTGGATAACGCGCCGCTGGTGGTGCTGTGCGGCAGATCGCCCCTGCGCGACGATCTCAAAGGCGCGCTTCAGGAGATGAACCAGATCGAGGCCGTAAGGCCCATGACGAAATGGGCCGCCACCTGTTACGATATAAAGCGCATTCCCGAATATCTGGCGCTGGCATTCAGGAATGCCACGGGCGGAAGGCCGGGACCCGTCATGCTTGAATTGCCGCCTGATATCCTGAATATAAAGGTGGACGAGTCGCTGGTTCCCATGCCTTCAAAATCCAATCCGAAATATTCCGTGCATCCGGACGACGCCGATCTGAAGGCCGCGGCGGAAATCATCAACAACGCGAAAAAACCGTTATTGCTTGGCGGTTCAGGCGTCGGCTTCAGCGGCTGCGCGGGCGCGCTCAAACAATTTGTAGAAAAGACGGGTATCCCCTTTATGCTGCTCAACTACGGCAGAGGCGAATTGCCCGATAATCATCCCCTGTCGGTCATGGATATGGGAACCCTCAGCCTGTTTTTCAGCATCGGCCAAAACGATGTGATCGTCGCGGCAGGCCTGCGGTTCAACTGGCTCCTCCAGTTCGGCAGTATCATCCCGCCGACGGTGAAAATGATCAGGATAGACATCGATCCCAATGAAATAAACCGCAACGTCGAGGCTCATGTAGGCCTCGTGGGCGACGCGGGTTCGGTGCTTGATCAGCTCACGCCATTGGTTAATAAAAACGATCACGCCGAATGGATGAATACCCTGAAATCCGCGGGACGATCGCTTCTCGATTTTGAGCTCCGGACGCGGGAGACAGTATCCAGTCCCATCCATCCGATTCGCATGGTTGCGCAGATACAGAAATTTGTGGGCGATGACGCGGTCTACGTAGCCGACGGCGGCGACACGCAGTATTTCGGGCTTGCCGGTTTCATGTCGAAGCAGAAGGCCGGAGTGGTGGCGTCGGCTGCGGGGCTATTGGGATGCCTTGGCACCGGCATCCCATTCGGCATGGCGGCGAAGCTGGCCCGGCCTGACAAAAAAGTCGTGGTGTTAAACGGCGACGGTTCATTCGGGTTCAACGCGATGGAATTCGACACCATGGTGCGACACAATATTCCGGTGGTGGTCGTTATCAATAACGACTGCGCCTGGGGCATGATCAAGCACTCTCAGGAGCTGTCCATCGGCAAGGATCGTCTCCAGTGTTCGGAGCTGGGCCTTCGCCGCTACGAGAAAGTTGTGGAGGGTTTAGGCGGACACGGCGAGTATGTCACGAAAGACGAGGAGATCATTCCGGCACTGGAGCGCGCGTTTGCTTCCGGCAAGCCCGCGTGCGTCAACGTGATGACGGACCCGACGGTGACAAGTCCGGCGACGCCGCTGTTCTACCAGTCGCTGAAGATGGATTAGCACCAATACTAAATTTAAGCGGACACGTTTTAGTCGAGTTTTTACGGTCTGTTGTCCCAATATCCTTTTTCGCTGCCTGAAAGCATTTTGGATAAATCTAAGGCTCGCTTCAGGCGATTACAAAACTCGCCTTCGGCTCAAACAGTTGTAATCGCTTGTCTTACGCTTCGCCAAGGTTTATTTGCCAAAACGCTTTCAAAGGCCGCTCAAATGGATATAATTTGGGCAACAGCCCGCAAAAGGTTTAGACAGTTCATTTACGCAATAACAACGGAGGTCTTCATGAAAGCTTTATTGCTCAATCTCGATCCTGTGCGCTTCGTAGCATTACAAACACTGCGGCCGATAAGCAAAAAGTTTTGCTATCGGGGACCTTTTTCCACCGTGAAGCTTGCCGATATTCCGGAGCCTTCCCTGCCATCTCCCGAGTGGGTGAAGATCAAGATAAAACTCTGCGGCCTGTGCGGCAGCGACATCAATCTTTTATTAATGAAAGACTCTCCTTCGGCGATGCCGTTTACCTCGTTCCCGTGTGTGCCGGGACATGAATTCTGCGGAGAAGTGGTCGAGGCAGGCGCGCGGGTGAAAAAGGTAAAAAAGGGAGACCTTGTCACCGCGGTTCCGGAGCTGAATTGCCAGACGCGCGGCATAGAGCCTGTCTGCCGCAGTTGCCAATCCGATTCAAAAGCCAACTGCGAAAATTATGCCGAAGGCGCGATCTCGCCGGGAATGTTCATCGGCATTTGCAGGGACATCAACGGAGGATTTGCCGAGTATGTTGTGGCGCATGAAAGCCAGGTCTATGTTGTGCCACCGGGCGTGACGCCTGAGTCGGCATCGCTTGTGGAGCCGCTGGCGGTGGGCCTGCAGGCGGTGCTGGATAACCGGCCCGTGGATACGGACAAGGTGCTGATCATCGGCGGCGGCGTTATCGGCGCTATGGTGGTCAAGAGCATAAGAGGGCTTGACATCGGCTGCGATATTACGGTTGTCGAGCCGTCGGCTTTCGCGGCACAGTATGTGAAAAAATGCGGCGCTAACAGAACCATCAGCGGCGGAATCATCGAAGCCGCGGCAAGCATCGCGGGCGGCCGCGTCTATAAGCCGGAGCTGGGCGAGCGCGTGGTGATGGGAGGCTTTGACAAAGTGTATGATACGGTCGCCAATACCGATACGCTCAACAAGGCGCTGCGGGTCACGGCAACCAAAGGCGTACTATCCATTATCGGAATCGGCAAGGAAGTTAAACTTGATCTGACGCCATTATGGCTCAAAGTGCAGACCATCAAGGGCTGTTACGGTTACCGTTATAACGATGTCGCGGGAACGCAGAAGCACGCGTTTGAAATAGCGCTTGATTTGATCGCGTCGAAAAAAATTCAGGTGGACGATATGCTCACCCATAAATTTCCGCTGGAAAAATTTAGGGAAATGATCGAAGTTAATCTCAGTAAGGAGGCCAACCAGGCCATAAAAACCGCTGTCAGCTTTGAATAAAAGGAGGCATCATGGAAAAACCGGATATTCGCAACATCACTCGCATGAAACTTCCCCATGTCGGCCAGATAGGCATTCTAGTGCGGAATATGCCCGAAGCCGTCGCTTACTATTCAAAACTCCTCGATATCGGACCGTGGTACCGCTCCAATACCGTGAAGCATGAGGCCGTCTACCGCGGCAAGCCCATTTCGCCCGATCTGGACATCGCGATAGCCTTTCAGGGCGGTTTGGAAATCGAGCTAATCGCGGACAAGGGCAACGTGGAAAATGTTTATTCCGATATGTTCTCAAAGTGCGACGGCGGCATTCATCATCTGGGGATGATGGTGTGCTGTTACGAAAAAAAGCTTGCAGAAATGAAAGCAAACGGCGTTGAGATTCTTCAATCCGGCGTCATCACCACAAAAGGCTCCGCCATCACCCGGTATGTCTATCTCGACACGATCAAACAATGCGGCATTGTATCGGAATTGATTTCCACAACCCTGATAGGGCTTCCCATGCCGCATGGCAGGCTGATCATGGAGATAGGCTGCCTCACCGGCGACGTTGAACGCATAAAAGTGTAAATCGTTAAAGAGGTAATGAGGAATGGCGCAGGTTGCCCTGATTAAATGCGGAAGCTATGATGACGACCTCCTGACGGTGGCGATAAAAGATAGTCTTGTCAAAATAGGTTTTGACTTTGCGCAATTTAAAAATACCAGAGTAGGCCTGAAGCCGAACCTACTGATGGCCGCCGCTCCCGAAAAAGCGGTGGCTACTCATCCCGCTTTTTTCAGGGCCGTTGCTAAAATCGTAATCGAGCAAGGCGGCACGCCCGTGCTTACTGAATGCCATGGATTCGGTTCGCTCAAATCGGTGATGGACACCACAGGTTATTCCAAAGTGGTTCAGGAACTGGGACTTGAAGTGGGCAGGATGGATGAAACAGCCCCGCTTCACTATCCGCAGGCAAGGCTGATTAAAAGAATCGATATCTCGAAGGCCTTTTTCGATCTGGACATGATCGTCAATCTGCCCAAATTCAAGACGCACGGCCTGACCTACATATCCGGAGCGGTGAAAAATCTTTTCGGAACTATCCCCGGATTAAGAAAGGCGCGCATGCATCTGCGCTTTCCGAAGTCCGCGGAGTTCTCCGAATGGCTGCTCGATTTAAACGGCGCCCTGATCAATTGCTTTGAAAAACCCAAAAAATTTATTCACATCATGGACGCCATCCTTGGACAGGAAGGCGAAGGTCCGGGGACTTCCGGGACTCCCAGACAAATAGGTGCCGTGATTGCCGGACACGATCCCGTGGCCGTGGATTTTGTGGCGGCAGGTGTCGCGGGGCTTGATTATAAAAAAATTCCCAGCATTATGCTTGGATTCCGGAGAGACTTCGCGGTGTCTTCCCCGGCGGATATTTCCGTCATCGGAGAAAGCATTCAAGAGATGCGCGTAAAAAATTATCAGCCGACCAAATCCTCGGCGACCTCAAATTTTATGATAGATTGGCTATCCTCTCCGGCGGTAAAAAATCTTGTCATCGAAAAACCATGGCCGCGTGAAGAGGCATGCACGCTTTGTTATAAATGCATGGCCGTCTGCCCCGCCAAAGCCATCTCGCAGGCACTGGAGGGTAAAAAAGTCCCCGCTTATGATTATAAAAAGTGCATCCGCTGTTATTGCTGTATTGAATTCTGCCCGGAAGCGGCTATAACGCTTAAAAAGGGAAAATTGCAGTGGATGTTCGGATTATAAAAAGCTGAGGTTAAATCATCCATACGTATCCGTAATTATATTGGATTTATACGGAGCCCGGCCGGGGCATTTCCTTTAAAAAATATTTTTTAAATCCCCGTAAGAATTTTCTCATTTAATTTTATTTTCTGTTATAATCCCCCCGAATTCTTATACGCATTAATTATAATACCGGGCTGCATTTAAAGGATAACGGCGCAGTTAAAAAAGCCGGCCAATAGATACGGTCTGGTTTAAAACAGAAAAGGAGAATGCTATGTTTGATTATGTGATGACAAAGGAACAATTAAAAATAAGGGACGAGGCGCGTGAGCTGGTAAAATGGGTGCCGCGCCAGATGATCCTGGATATGGATACGGACACGATCAAGTTTCCGAAAGAATTTCTTCAGGAGGCGGGCCGGCGTAATCTGCTGGGGTGCCGCTATCCGAAAAAATGGGGCGGCAGGGATATGGATTGGGTGACCACCTGCATCGTCATGGAAGAGATAGGCACCCTGGGTTATGAAATGGCCTGTGTTTTCGGCGTGGGCGCGGAACTTGTCTGCGACGCGATTATTCTGCACGGGACCGATGAGCAGAAAGAAAAATATGTGAAGCCGCTTTTGCGCGGCGATCTTTTCGCGGCGGAATGCCTGACCGAGCCTCGCGGAGGATCCGATTTTTTCGGCGCGACCACCAAAGCTGAAGATAAGGGCGATTATTATCTTTTAAACGGCCAGAAGCGGTTTATCGTCGGGGCGGAGGGCGCTGATTTTTTTCTGGTCTACGCGAAAACGCATCCCGAAGCGAAACCTCAGCAGGCGATGACCTGTTTTATTGTGGACCGCACCGAAGGCGTTGAAGTGAAATATCTGTATGGCCTGATGGGATGCCGCGGCGGCGGAACGGGACGTCTGATTTTCCGCGACGTAAAAGTTCCCAAGAAAAATGTTGTGGGAAAAGTCCAGGGCGCCTATGCCGTTTTCAATACCATGATGATTCCGGAGCGTCTGGGAACGGCCACGATGACGATCGGCGCGGCCCGTCCCGCTCTGGAAATCGCCACCAATTACACGGCCCGGCGCAAGGCGTTCGGCCAGATTATCGCGCAGTTCGAAGGCGTAAGCTTTCAGGTCGCGGAAGCCGCGATGATGCTGGATGCCGCGCGCGCCATGGCCTATGTGACGGCGCGGGCGGTGGATGCGGGCGCGGACATGAACCGGATACGGCGGATGGTTTCGGAGAGCAAAAAGTTTATCACTGAGTCATGCCAGAAGGTGGTTCATAACTCCATGCAGGTGATGGGCGGTATCGCCTATACCAACGTTTTCCCCATCGAACGCATCTACCGCGACGTGCGGCTGGCCTCCATCTGGACGGGCACCAGCGAAGTCATGTCCATGATTACCGCTCACGAATGGTACCGCGAATATTTCACTGAAAAGGCGAAACAAAAGACCCGCGATCTTGAACTCGACGCGCAGGAAGCATCCGAAGATGAGAAAATCTACGACGACGATGATATGTGGAAAAAAGGCTGGTGAGGTTAAAATATGAAACTCGCCGCATCGAAAATAATAATGGTGTTTGGTCTCCTGCTTATACTTGCGTCGCAGGCGCTGGCCTGGCATGACAAGACGCACCTCGCGATTTGCAAGGCGGCGGGCTTCGATGGATGGTATCACTGCGCGGGTCCCGATATTGCCAAAATTAAAGCGGGCGATGTCGAGGCCTTTAATCACTGGTTTAACAATAGTGCGGAAGTGGAAGTCACGCCGCGGATGGTTATGGATCAGGTTGAGCGTTATAATAAAGATAATATACTATTTGACGCTGAAGGGCATTTGCTGGGAGCGATTATCGCGTCTTTGCGCGAGTACCAAAAAGATACCCAACTGGGCAGGTACGCCATGTATCATCTGGTTTATTGCGCCCATTATATCGGCGACCTCAGTATGCCCCTTCATAACACGGCCTTTGATGATTTTAATAGAATGCATCACAGTATCAATGACGGCATCGTAGAGGGCACGATTCTGAAAGAGCCTGAAAAAATAACCGGACACATGTATCCCATAACTTTAAGCGAAAAAAATTTTGAGGCCGATCTGGCCCGTGAGATCGCGCGGATTGCCAATCTCAGCCGCAAGCTGGGTTACAAAATGCGGGCGGAAAATAGAGATATGACAAAGGAGGAGGCCTATATACAACTGGGGCACAGCGCTTCGCTCCTGAGGGCAGTCCTTAAGCACGAAGGCAGGCTGCCGGTTTCGGCAAAAGATAACATTAATTGACGAAGAGACTTCGTCATCACGGCGGGAAAAACCAAGTTAGGCCGAGTCAAAAAGACTCGGCCTAACGCATGTATCATTTCGGGGCTGTTCAAAAATGTTCAGATGCAAGGCGCGCAAAAACCGAATCGCGAGGCGTATGAGGGCATACGTTGAGCGGTGCGGTTTGCAGCGCAACACAGCAGATGAGCGTTTTTGAACAGCCCTTTTTCTCAATCAGGTGGGGATGATTCCCTCTTCGCGGAGATTTCCGGCCGAAAACATCAACTCACCCTGTTTGAAAACCATCTGCGGTTTTCTCAATGCCCGAATGTCATCCAGCGGATTATCATTCAGCGCCACCATATCGGCGTATTTTCCTGTTTCCAGAGAACCTGTTTTGTCTTCCAGGCGAATAATCTTCGCGTTGTTGATGGTCGCGCACCTGAGTATTTCAATGTTGGTGAAACCGGCGCGGTTCATGATTTCGTATTCTCTGTAGTTGCCGCCGAAATAATTAAAAGGCATGCCCGCGTCAATGCCGCAGCCTATCAGAATGCCCGCCTGATTCATTTTTTTGAGATTGGCAAAGCCGTTGGCGATCATGTTGAAAAAAACATACGGATTGACGAGAAATTTCTTTTTCTCCCAGAGATTGTCTATTCCGTATTTTTTGTAATCGTTCAGGGCGGCAAGATTCTGCCTGTGGAGCAGGGGATCGCAATGTTTCCATGCTTCGTTTTTGAAATAATCCCTCCGGACTTCCAGCTCTTTTGTAACTTCCGGCGTCCGGTACTGCGGGGGGAGTTCATCGAAAGCTTCTTCCATAAGGTATGACTGGCCGACTGTCATGGTGGGTACGATGGCGACGTTTCGTTTGGCCATTTTCAAAATGTCCTCATCGGACAGAACCGCGTCAGAGGGCATGTGCTCGATCGAATGAAAGGGAAACTCCATCACGCGGTCAAAACCGTATTTGAACTGGTGATGTGCCGAAACAGGCAGCCCTTTTTTGTCCGCGAAGCGGAAGATGATATTGAGCTGGTCGCTTGTGTAAACGGGAATCTCCTTCTTTTTCTTGCAGAAGATCGTCTGATTGTCCATGGTCAATTTGATAAGCGACGCGCCTTTGGCATTTTCTTCAAGGTCTTGTTCCATTTCGGCGATATCTTCGAAATTGTCCATGACCATTCCGATAAATAAAGAGAGGGGCTTGGCGAAAATATTCATATCCGAAGGCGGAATTTCCGGATGTCCGCCCATCAGGTTGAGTATGGAATTACAGTACAGGACGCGCGGGCCGGGCATACTGCCTTCTTCAATATCCCGTATGAACATGTGAAGAAGTCCGGGGAACGCGCCCATGTCTCGCAGGGTGGTCACACCGGATTCGATGGAGGATACATAATTTTGTTTCTGCTGACGGGCGTGGTGCATGATATTCGTCATTCTCATGGAGAAGACGGACGTCACGGTGCTGTGGCAATGAGCGTCAATAAGCCCCGGTATCAGGTACCGTCCCTTCATGTCAAACACAAGGCGATGCCGGCCGGGCGGGGCATCGCCTGTTCCCTGGGCCGCGATATTCCCTTTATCCACAATAAGCCACGCGTCTTTGACAATTTGTCCGGAGTTCACATCTACCAGATTTGCGTTCTTGATCAGGAACGCTTTATCGTCAAAGGAAGGCACGTTCTTTTTGGGGATCGCGCAGCCCTGCATAGAGGGCATGGACGCGGCGGCCGCCATTAAAAGAGAGTATTTCACAAAATCCCTGCGCCTGAGATGATGAAATGCGTGGTTCATATTCCCCTCCTTAACGCGGAAAGATATTTTTGCCGAAAGTATATTCAGAGGCGTTTTACGCGTCAAGTCATATTAGAACAAAAATTTCCCAAATAGCTGTTGACATTGAATATCTGTTTTAGTATAGCTTACTAAATTTATTGTAATCCAATTATTTAAATAAACGAATCAGAATTTAACAAAAAAAATTTGTCATAAATAAATATTATAAAAGGAGGACTGTTATGAAGAAAATTGGCATGTTAATAACCATCATCATGCTGATTGCTATTTCCACGATAGCACAGGCAGAAGTAAAAGCCGGCTCTGTTACGATTACACCGTTTGGTGGAGTCTACACATTTGAGGGTAATGAGGGTAGTGGTAATTGGAGTCTTAACAAACAGGCTTTTACAGTTGGTTTACGTGCGGGCTATAACTTTACCGATCACATAGGTGTTGAGGGAGTTTTCAACTACGTTCCGGCGGAAGTTAAAGACATGCCCGGCGATAACGGGGTTAATCTTTATGGATATGGTGTAGAAGGCCTTTATCACTTTATGCCTGAGAGCCGCATTGTTCCGTTTCTGGCGGTTGGCGCGGGATATATACATTACGATACGCCCGGCGACGCGAGCAATATGAACAAATTCTTTGTCGATGCAGGCGGTGGCTTGAAATTATTCATAACAGAAAACATCGCCCTGAGGGCCGATGCTCGCTGGGTTCTTCCTACCAATGACAATTATAACGATTTTATGGGTACGATAGGACTTTGTTTCGCCTTTGGCGGACAAAAGAAGCAAGTTGCCATGGCCAAGGTTGAGGAACCGCCTCCTCCTCCGCCTCCTCCTCCCGTAGCCAAGGTTGAGCCTCCGCCTCCTCCACCACCTCCTCCTCCGCCTCCTCCTCCTGAAGTGAAGGTTGAGCCTCCTCCTCCTCCTCCTCCTCCGCCACCTCCTGTGGTTGAACAAAAGAAGCCGGTTCAGGAGAAAGTCTCCATAAAGCTCATGGTGGAATTTGATACGGATAAGTCCGATATTAAAGATAAATATTATGACGAAATCAAGAAAGTCGCCGATTTTATGATAGCGCATCCCGATTGCACGGGTGAGATACGGGGCTATACGGATAACGTTGATAGGTACAACAATCCTGAGCACAATAAAGAGCTCTCTCAGGCCAGAGCCGACAGCGTACGGCAGTATCTTATCGATAAATTCGCGATTGACGGGTCCCGTCTGACCGCTGTAGGTTTTGGGCCGGAAAATCCCATCGCCAGCAACGATACAAAAGAAGGACGGCAGCAGAACCGCAGAGTTGAAGCTGTTATTGATGCTATTGAGGTAAATATTAAATAAAATCTTCAGATATTATTAAGCCCGAGGCCCCTCGACCCTGTATGGTCAAGGGGCCTTTTTTTCCCCTGCCCTTTGCTTTTGCGAGGATAAACCGCGGCTGGTATCAGGATATTTTCGATATCGCGACAAGCGATGTCCAGAAGCAATCCCGTTATTTTTTCATTGCAATACGTTTTCAAAGTTGTAAGATAACAGGCAATTCATTGCGCATTTGCCGTTGCGGGTTATCTTTTAAAGTAACCCGCCATCTAATATAAAATTTGTCATGGATCATCCTTTGCAGGTTGAAGCGTCACTTTAAAACTTTGAGTGACGGAGGCGGGGTACAAAGGGTCGCCACACAATGACATACATTTTCTGTTACATCCGCGAGGGCCGATATCCGGTGGCAGTCCATCCCATGTGTTAAGCCTGCGGGATCAATTTCCAACGCAGTGGAAATTTAAGACGAGGCAAAGGAGGATGTATGCTGTACGAAAATTTATTTTCGGAATGCCGGATCGGAGCGGTCATCATCAAAAACCGTGTTGTCATGCCTCCTATGGAAGTGGGCATGGCCAACCCTGACGGCACCCCTTCAGAGCAACTCATCGCTTACTATGAAGAAAGGGCGCGCAGCGGCATAGGGCTTTTGATCACCGGCATTACGCGTGTCAACGCGAGACACGGCGCTGTTCTGCCGCGTCAGCTGTCCATGACAAGCGACGACCACATAAAACCCTTTGCCCACATGGTTGATCGCGTGCATGCCCACGGCACGAAAATTTTTTGCCAGCTGCACCATCCCGGCCGCCAGAGCAATTCGCTCATGATTGAATTCTGGCCGATGATGGAACTGATCGGCCGCCTCTGGCCCGGTTACTGGAAACATTTTTTCAAGATGGCGCCCGCGATGCAGAAACTTTCCGGGACGCCACTGGTGCCTTCCGTTGTCGCGCCGTCAGCCGTGGCCTGCGAATATTCCAAACAGAAAACCCGGGCGCTGAAAAAATGGGAAATCAGGGGCCTGGTTAATGATTTTATCAGGGCCGCGTATCGCGTTCTCAAGACAGGCGCCGACGGCATTGAATTACACGCCGCGCACGGCTATCTCATTCAGCAGTTTTTAAGTCCTTATACCAACCGGCGCAAGGACGAATACGGAGGATCGCTGGAAAACCGCATGCGTTTCCTTCTGGAGATCATCCGGGGCATACGCGATAAATGCGAGCAGCATTTTCCGATTGTCGTGCGGCTGTCCGTTGACGAATTTTATCGCTGCATCAATAAACCGGACCAGGGCATCGAACTTGCCGAAGGCGTGGAGATGGCCAGGCGCCTGGAAAAAGCCGGCGTCGACGCCATTGATGTCAGCTCCGGCAATTACGAAACCATGAATTACTGGCTGGAACCGATGTCCTACGAGCCCGGCTGGCGCAGCAATCTGGCCATGGCCGTTAAAGAAAATGTCAGCATTCCCATTCTGGCCGCTAACCTGATTCGCAGTGCCGATCAGGCCGAAACTCAGATCAGGGAAGGGATTCAGGATTTTGTCTGCCTGGGAAGGCCGCATTTGGCAGATCCGGAATGGACGCGAAAAGTCGGTGAAGGCCATGAAGAGGGCATCAAGCGCTGTATCAACTGCCTGTGGTGCTTCGAATCCCTCGCGGTGAACGCCCTTGCCGGCAAGCCGCTCGAATGCGCGGTTAACCCGCGCCTTGGGCGCGAGCGCAAATTAGCCCATCCTCAAAGAGACGGCGAAGGCCGGGTCGTCGCAATAATCGGTGCGGGGCCGGCGGGACTCGCGGCCGCTGAGATCGCGGGACTTCGCGGATTCAAACCCATCGTCCTGGAGCAAAACGCTTTTGTGGGTGGCCAATTGCAATTAGCCAACAAAGCGCCTAAAAAAGAAAAAATCAACTGGTGTTTTACCGACCTGCATCATGCCGCCGTGAAAAACGGAGCCGATATAAGATTCAATACCGAAGCCACGCCAGAGACAATCAAGGCGCTTGATCCTTATGCTGTCATCGTGGCAACGGGCGGCAGATCCATCGTCCCGCCCATCGATGGTGCAAGCCAGCCCCACGTCTGCACCGTCACGGAAATCTTAAACGGCAAAGTAAAACTGAAAGGTAAACGGGTGGCTGTAATCGGTTCCGGCCTGAGTGGTCTGGAAACCGCTGAAAAATTAGCCGAGGACGGGAACCGCATCGTCGTTGTGGAAATGATGAAAAAAATCGGGCCGGACGCCAATACACAGAACCTGGACGACGTGATGATGCGGCTTGCCGATTACAAAGTTGAATATCTGCCTCGCCACAAACTCGTTTCAATAACCCCGGACAGCGTTATTCTGGAAAATACAAAAAACAGGCGGCAAAGGGAAGAAAAGATAGATCATGTTGTTCTTTCCATGGGTGTAATCAGCAACGACAAGCTTGCCAAAGAACTCCATCCGTACTATAAGAGAATTTACACCGTCGGTGATGCCCGAAAGGTCGGCCGCATCGCGAACGCGGTACGCGACGGCTTCAAAACCGCCTGGCGCATGAAATAAGCGGATGTCATTGCAAAAATAATCCGTGATCCGGGACGGTTGTTAATGCTCACTAATTAGGTAACTCTTTTGGTATAATAAGTAAAGACAGAAAAAGGCCAAATGAGTGACAAATGGAAAATGAGCAACAAGTGATTATAATTTGAATATAATCATTTAAGACGGCATGGTGGACTGAATTATGAAACACCTTTTGATAAGCACCAAAATGTTACCTAATTAGTGAGCTAGTACAACGGTTCTATTTAATTTAATGTTACTGATTGCCCGGTCAGGCCGGGCAATGACAATGAAAAAGATAGGTTGCCATGCCGTCTTAAAAGAAGGTTCGCAAAGAAAAAGAGCAGGATGTCAAACATTAAAAATATTCCGAAGTACAACAATAAGATTATTAACGCGGTTAGGGGATTGTTGGAGCATAGAGCCACCTGGCTTTATTTCTTGCTTGATGAGATTCAGAAGCGCGGTATAAATCCTGAAGACATCGCGAAATCAGCGGTTATGAGATGCGGGTGTTTTCATGGCGATCAACTGATTGCCAAAGCCGGTACAAGAAGTCTTAAAGGGCTGAAGAAAGCACTTTTTACATGGCCTGCCAGATTGATATTTGAGATGAAGATACGAGCATGTACCGATGACCGTTTAGATATAGATTTTTACTATTGTCCGCTGGTGGCGGCATGGCAATCACAGGGTGCAACGGATGAGCAGATCGCAAAGCTTTGTGATATAGCGATGCAGGGAGACAGGGGTATTGCCGGGTCTTTTGGCTGCGAGTTGCAATTAAGTGAGACGATTGCTAATGGACATAGCAAGTGTGAGATAAGATTTAAAAGATTGTAATAAGGATTGTAAATAATCCGGGACGGTTTTTATTAATTGATGAGATCACCACGCCGTCTCAAGAGACGGCTCGTCATGACAAAGAGGAATTGCCGCGGCGCGGGTTGTGTCCGATGTTAAACTTATATCAAAGGAGAGTCACCATGTCATTATTCAGTATCGATCAAAAAAAATGTAAACGGGACGGCATCTGCGCGGCGGAATGTCCATCGAAAATCATCGCGCAGGACGGCAAATCGTTTCCGTCTCTTATAGAAAATGGCGCGGAATTCTGCATTAACTGCGGACACTGTGTGGCTGTGTGCCCTTACGGGGCGATCGCGCTCACCACAATGCCCGTTTCCGCCTGTCCGCCAATTCAAAAAAAACTTCTTCCGGATGCGGATGCGTTAAAGCAACTTCTCATGGCACGGCGTTCCATCCGTCAATATAAGAAAAAACCCGTTTCCCGCAAGCTTCTGGCCGAATTGATGGATGTGGCGCGCTATGCTCCCACGGGCAGCAACGCGCAGCAGGTGCAGTGGACTATTTTTCAGAATCCCGAAGATGTCCGTAAACTGGCCGGGATGGTCGTTGATTTTACGAAGATTATTCTTCCGGTTCTCACGGACATGGATCGGGCAAAGCGTATGCGGCGGTTAGTCGATGCCTGGGATGAGGGCAAAGACCGCGTTTTGCGGGGAGCGCCGCATTTAATAGTGGCTCATTGCCCCGCCGATCTGAATTTTCCCGCGGCGGACTGCGCGATCGCGCTCACTTATCTGGAACTCTACGCGTATGCGATGGGTCTGGGAACCTGCTGGGCCGGTTATTTCACGGCAGCCGCCGGTATGCACGAACCGCTGATCAAGGCATTGGATATGCCCGCGGGGCATAAATGCTTTGGAGCGGTGATGCTGGGATATCCAAAGTTCAGTTATTATCGGGTACCCCTGCGCAATAAGGCCCATGTCAGTTGGCGCTGATCGCAAGCATATGACGGCTATCCGCCTTTCAGATTTTTTTGGTAAGCTGATAGCCTTTTTCCCGGAATAATTTCAGACAGGCATCGACAACGGCGGCATCGTAAAGAATGCCTTTGTTTTTTTCGATTTCTTCAAGGGCCGGTTCGATACCCAATGAGGCGCGATAGGGACGGTGGGAAGCCATAGCCTCAACCACATCCGCCACGGCCATAATGCGGGCTTCCGGGATAATTTCCTCGCCCTTCAGATGTCCGGGATAGCCTGTTCCGTCCATCCGTTCGTGATGCTGATAAACAATCTGCGCCAGCGGCCAGGGAGATTCCACATCCCTGAGCATTTCATATCCGGCCTTGGGGTGTTCCTTAATCAGAGAATATTCAAGGTTTGTCAATTTGGTAGGCTTGACCAGTATTTCCGCTGGGATGGATAATTTTCCAATATCGTGGATGGAACCTGCCATGCGGATTCCTTCAATTTTATCCTGGGAAAATCCCATCTCCTCGGCGATGGCACAGGCCAGATGCGCTGCTCTGGACTGGTGGCCTGACGTATAGGGATCTCTCGCCTCCAGGACGGAAACCAGAACTTGAATGGTTGTGCCCACCGCTTTCTTGAAACTTTCAAGGGTCCGTTGAAGTTTTTCTTCAGCCTGTTTGCGCTCTGTGATGTCTTCAACATGCACCATGACGAGATCATCGGGCACAAAAGCAAATGTGGTCACTATATCTCTTCCCGGCAGGAAATGCTTTGAACGCAGTTCCTTTTTGATGACGGTTTTTTTTTCAAAACATTTTTGCATATCCCGCAATACATCCTGATGGTTGTGATACATCTCCCGCGCCGTCTTATTGATGAACTTTTTAGCAACTCCTTGGGTTACTAGAAGCGCTGCCTCATTGAGTTCTTTCAGAACAAAGTCCGCGCCAATTTTTTGCCAGGTGAATGTAGGGATCGGACTTCCATGATATTGCGCCTTAAAACGCACCTCACTCTCTTTGAGGGCTTCTTCGACCTGCCTGCGTCTGGTGATGTCTCTGGCGATGATGGATGCTCCGATTAGATTTCCGGACGCGTCAAAGACAGGAGATAAAGTAAGGGATACATTAATGCGGGTTCCATCTTTTCGCACGCGTACGGTTTCAAAATGAGTAACATGTTCGCCGCGTTTAATTTTTTCGGTTAAATGCTTTATTTCATCCTTTAGTCGAGGCGGCGCGAGCATGGATATATTTCTTCCGATAACTTCGGAAGCCCCGTAACCGTAAATAGACTCAGCCCCTTTGTTCCAGCTTGTTATCATCCCCCCAAGGGACTTGGTGATAATGGCGTCATCAGACGATTCCACAACATTTGCCAGAAACTGGATTTTCATCGCGTCTTTTTTACGCCCGGTAATATCAATCACCGTGAGGATGAACCCTCTGACCGTTCCGTCCGGATTTAAATACGGCATATAGGTATCAAGTCCGTATAAAATTTCACCCGCGCGGTTTTTGATCTGACTCTCCATCGTCACCATTTCACCGTCAAGAACCTGTTTAAAAAAGGGCTGCAATCGCCCGAACAGTTCCTCGCCTAATACCTCCGCGACCGTGCGGCCGATCACGGAATCGGGTGCCAGACCGCAAACCTGTTCATATTGCTTGTTGATGAAAAGGTAACGGAAGTCCCGATCCAGTTGCGCGACGCCGCCGGGAAAACTGTTGATGATGAGTGAAAGCCGCTGTTCGCGGTCACGCAGCGCCAGTTCCGCCTTTTTGCGCTCGGTGATATCCCGTATGATGGTGGATATATAATTGATATTGCCGTCCGGGGAAGTATGAATCATGATCACCTGCGAGACGGGTATTTCCATGCCGTCCCGGCTAAGCATGGCGGTTTCGCCCTGCCACACTCCGTTTTTGATCGCGTCCGGGACACCTTCATTCATTACAATCTGCCTGGCCCATGCCGGATGCGCGTCCCAAAATTTAAAGCCGCTGAGATCTTCATCAGGTCCAATGCCCAGCATGCGTCTGCCGGCGGAGTTTATGTACGTTAACTGTCCATCCGGCAGCGCCGTGGCGATCAGGTCCGTCGTCCGCTCCATGATCGCGATCAGGCGCGAACGTTCTTTTTCCGCCTGATTTTTCTTTTGCCTGATCCCCGCTTCTTCCAATTCTCTTTCAATGACCGGGCACAGACGGGAAAAGTTATCCTTCATGATATAATCCTGGGCGCCCAAACGCATGCATTCCACGGCTGTTTCTTCACCGATGGCTCCGGATATAATGATGATGGGGATGTCGATACCGGATTCCTTTAATAAGGCAATGGCTGAAGGAGCGCTGAAATGCGGCATCTTATAATCGCAAAGAATGATGTCCCAGAGTTTATCCGTTAAGGCTTGTTTCATGGCGGGGGCAGTTTCCACCCGTTCAAATGCCGGAATGTATCCGCCTTTTTTAAGCTCACGGATGATCAGCAATACGTCATCTTCCGAATCATCAACAATTAATGCCCGAAGTGGTTTGTCCTTCATAGGGTTATCCCCAAGCGCTCAGGATTTGCGAAAATGAATTGTACGTTAAATACTATGGTGACTTATCGGGGGCTTTAAATCATGGTGATTTAAAGCCATCAATATCATTCAAGAATTTCCCTGCTCAATGTCAAATTATACAAATAACGGTCATGGATGTCAAAGAAAATAATGCCGGATATGTTCCATATTTTAACATCTAACTTATTGGGGGTTGAGCGTGAAATTAAGTCTGAAATTAAAACCGGTGCTGCAGGGATAAATGGAACACGACGTCGGGCGTGTCAACCAGGACTTCTTCCGTGATGCCGATATCCAGGGATGTTTTGGACGTGAAATTCAAAGCGCCGCCGAAGGTTAGCTGCAGTGATGAATAGTAGATTTGCTTGAGATCGCTGTTCGAATAAAAAGGCGAATTATAGTTGGCTTGAAATTTAAGTTCAATCCATTGCGCGGGACTAAAACCCAGGCCAAGCTCGCCGAATCCGACCAAAGAACGCTGCTGATCCGGCAGGATTCTGCCCCGTGTCATTTCCATCCCTCCTGCCGCGCCGAACAATTTATATTGACCTAATGATAAATGACCGCCCGTATTTCCAACCACCCATAACGCGAGATCCGTGCTGCCGCTGCCAAGCATAATGCCCGTGTCGCCCGTAGGAAGTTTCAGGCTGGCGCGCAGCGCTAAATTATTCTGCTTATCCGCGCTTTGATAGACTTGCCATCCGGCGGAGAAGCGCATGTCGCCCAAACCCTGTCCGGATTGTTCCATATCTAAAAGCGTGACGCCGTTTTTTTGATATTTGTAAAGGATGCGGTTATCCGGGGCATCTTCACGGCCGCCATTGGGGAGGCTGAAGGTCTGATGAAAGTCTTGAATAAAGTTGTCGAGAAAACCGCCGCCGACGATGATAAAAGGAACATCAATGCCCAACTCCACCCGGCTGCCGATGCCGTAGTGTCCTGATAGCGTCAGGCGCAGGCTCTCGCCATCCAGCACGATCGATTCGCTTGCGTTTGCGCTTGTTTCCCTGATGTAACTGTTGGCCAGATCCATCGTCAGACGTAAATCGCCAACTCCTTTGGCCGCGACTTGTGCATCTCCGATATAGGGCAGGCCGTAAATTGAAATCAATGGCGCCTGATTAAACGTGTAGAAAGGGGAGAGTTCCACAGCTGAAACATTCGGAATATTAAAAAACAGGTTGGCCGCGAAGAAGAAAAAAAGAGTAATATATTTTATCTTACCGGTGCCTGTCATTATTTTCATATCCTTATTTTTTCTATGCCGGTAAAAATCAGCCATGGCAGGCCGGTTCATGTTTACCGTGTCCGTTTGCCGCGCTTTTTCTCTTTACGATCAGATGTCTTTTTTCCCTCAGGACCGGGGCGGGTCAACCGGTAGGCCCTGCCGATGCCGAAAAGAGCCAGGATCGCGCACAGCCATCCTATCCAGTCTCCCAATACGGCATACACCGTGCGGCCGTGCATCAGCGGAATCCTGCCCGCAAGCGTTTCTTTAGTCCACTGCCCGGTTTGGCGGGTCAGGCGTCCCGCGGGATCTATGATCGCGGAGATGCCTGTGCACGTGGCCCGGACAAGGGGACGCCGGTGCTCAATCGCCCGGAAACTGGCAAGCGTCAGGTGTTCCCTGGGCTCGACCGTATTGCCGTACCAGGAATCGTTGGTCAGGTTGAACATCGCCTCGGGAACGCGGCCGTCCCTCCCTCCTTTCATCAGATCGCGAATCTGTCCGGGGAAAATATCTTCGTAGCAGATGTTAACCGAGATCGGATGGACGCCGAGCATGAGCGGCTCGTAATTTTCGCCCGGCCAGAACCGGCCGGAGTAGGGCGACCACGAATAAAGCCACGGGAATGTATCCCCGAAGGGAATGTATTCGCCCAGGGGCACAAGCGTCATTTTATCGTAAGTGCCGGTAATTTGTCCGGCGGAATTTACAAGCACCGCGCTGTTGTATAAGCGGGTCATATCACCGCTCTCAGTCCGCAGGATCGCGCCGAACAATGTCGGCGTGTTCTGGTTATTAATCACATCGGACGGCAGCTGCCCTTCGCGCGACGTGAGGTCGGCCGTCAGGGTGTTTTCGGGCCACACGATGAGGTCGATATTGCCCGCGCTGATTAATTCTCCGGACATTTCGATGTGTTCGCGGAGAAAACGGACGCGGTCCTTATACTTTTCATCACCGCCGCGATTGGTTTGAACCAGGCCGACGGTTAGCTTATCCGCCGCCGCCGCGTCTTTGTCCACGGTATAAACGCGAAGCGATCCGTATGCCAGTATAAGCGCGATGAGTACGGCGAAAACCGCCACCGGGCGCAAGGATATGGGCTGCTTTTTGAGACGCTCCTCGATGACCCCGAATATCAGCGAATTAAAATAGACGACAAGAAAAGTAACGCCGAGGATGCCTGTCACATCCGCGATCTGCGTTAAAAGGGTAAGCTTGTACTGGCTCGCGCCGAGGTAGTTGGGAAAAACCTCGGGCCAGAATTTTTCGAGCGCGGTCCATACGACGGGTGAAACCCAGATGACGCTCCAGCCTGTGCCGCGGGTAATGTACCGCGTGGCTCCCGCCCATACCCCGAACACGATGCCGTTCGCGGCCGCGATGAGCAACAGTCCCAAAAAAGCGAGCGGCCAGGGCAAACCGGCGAATTGCCGTAACATGTGGATGATCCAGTAAAAGCCGCCGCCGTGTCCGATGATGCCCGCGAACCATCCGATGAAGAACGCGCGGGCGGGACTCTGTTCGCGGATCGCCCACAGGATGGGCACAAGACAAATCCATTCCAGATAGAAATGGTCAAATCCGGCATAACCCAAAAACGCCAGAATGCCGCCTGTCGCCGCGGCAATCCACGGCAGAAAATTATGGATGGTTATCCGGTGTGCCACTTACGACTCCCGCAATCAGAAAATAATAACATGGCATATCAATACGCGCTTCGCTTCAGTTTAGACTTAAAACATGTACTACATGTTCAAGGAGAATTCAACGTTATTTGATGATCAGGCCTGAAATGTTGTGCGGGCTGATAAAAATAGAGAACTTCAATTGACAGAATATTCGGCAGCGGCCTCAATACCCAATGACGTGCGATAAGGACGGTTAAAGGCATGGCTCCACAATGCCTGTCACGGCTTTCATGCGGGCCTCCGGGAAAATTTCATCCCCTTTCAGACTTATCGGATAACCAGTACCATTCAAACGTTTGTGATGTTGATGATTCATTGAAATGTGCATATAAAAAGGGCAAAGCCGTTTCCGACTTTGACCTTAAAAAAAATAAAACCCGGCGGATTATTTTATGGGTTTTTATCTTTTTCTGCGGGAAATATCTCTGTCACATCGCGTAAAGAAACAACCTCCAGTTTCAGGAGGTCATCCCATCCCATGATGGATGTCCTGATGACTCTGGGGTCATTTGTCTCAAAGACCAAAAAACCTCTGCCTCCGCCGGCATCAATCCATTCATGAAGCTTTGTCGCTCCCTCCGCGAGAGAGGGTCCTTTCTTCAGGGTACGTCTTTTAATTAATGCATCTCTCTGTCCGGGTTCCCATGTGTAAATAATCATGAAAAGCATATTTAATCTCCTGATCATTTGAGTGATATCATTTAATTAAATTCACTCCCACGCTCTTTTTATGTCCAAACGCCTCTATGCCTTTATGGTTTTAAGATATCCAGCCCTTCAATATATGCGGAGTCTTCATGGTCAATAAGCGTGATGATGTGCCGGTTGAGCTGCTTTTTTATTTCCGCAAAGATGCCGCGGTTCTTTTTGAATGTCATCGCAAAAGCAATGGATTCCCGCCGGAGGGCCAAGGCGTTATCACAGGCTTTTATAATCACATGATGCGCTTCGAGTTCTTTCGCGTCATAACGCCCTCCGGTCAGAATCGCTTCTTCCATCTTGTAATAAGGGAAGGCTTTTTTAATCATTTCCTGAATCCCTGGCGGGTAGGAGATATTGATGTCCACTCCGGGAAAAAAGAAATAACCTCTGTCCGCCTTCATCAATCGGAAATCGCAGCAGCAGGCAAGTATCGCCCCGTTTCCCGCGGCATGACCATTGATCGAGGCGATGACGGGCATGGGAAAAAGAAGAATCTTTTTGAACATGGCATTTAAACTGCAGAAGAAATCCCTGATCGTCCGGAAGTCTCTTTTAGCGATAACATCCTTGATCCAGGGCAGGTCCAGGCCCTGGGACCAGTTCTTTTCATCACTGGAGGTGATGACAACGGCATAGAGGGACTCATCTTTTTCAATCTCCGTAAAGGCATCGAGGATTGCCTCGGTAAACAGGGGATTGTGCCTGTTTTCCCCGTTGTTCAGGGTCATGATCGCGACCGTGTCATCTTTTTCCCATTCTATGATCATTTTTCGCGCACCCGCAACTTTTTATCTCCCGTTCAATAAAACCGGCCCATCAACTTGGCATAAGCGATTCCGGTACTTCCACGATTCTGGCCCGCAGGTATTCACCGAGTGTCTTGGCCTGAGGGTCGAGGCGAAAAGATGCGGCGGCCCCTTCGCCCAGGATACCCCGGATGTAGAAGTTCACCGCCAGCAGGTTGGGAAGTTCACAGCGGTCGATCTCATAATCCTTCAAGTCCTTGAGTAAATCCCGCAGTTTGTCGGTGGTCAGGAATTCTCTGAGAAAGGCAAAGGCCAGGGGCGTCTTTGCCCATACCCCGAGATTGGCATTGCCTCCCTTATCGCCGGATCGGGTGGCAAACAGCCGGCCAAAAGGCAGCCGCACTGTTTTGCCGCCGGGCGCGGCGGGCAAATCGACCCTAAGCGGCGCAGGCGAAGGGTACGTTGGCATGGACTGTACGCACTCTATGATAAATTCCTTTTCACCGATTACCACCTTCTGGTGAATATGCTTACTTCCTACCAGAGCCGGCCAATAAACAATGGCGGGAGTCCCTTTGGCGGGCGGCGCGGTACCGGTAAAGCCGGCAATATTGGCCAAAGCAAGTTCCACGACCTTCGACGATATTCTGTTCACTTTTTTCTGATCCGGGTCGATGACGGTGATGCGCAAATAGGCGAAGGCCTCTTCATTGGTCGCCGGATCTTCTTTATCGGAGCGGATAAGCTGGACCCGGGCCTGCTGGTACTGGTCTTTGCCGCCTATAGCGTCGAAAAGGGCATCTTCCAGAACGCGGGCTTTCTTCTCGATATCGAGACCGGTGAGTACAACCGTCATGGAGTTACGATAGCTGCCCAGGGTGTTAATGCAGACTTTTGCCGTTTTGGTGGGCGGTTCGCCTTTGACGCCCTCCACCAGGACGCGATCCTGTCCCTCGCGGGAAATTTTGATGGTATCGAAGCGCGCAATCACATCCGGCGTAAGATAGCGTGGATCTGTAATCTCATAAAGCAGCTGCGCCTTGACGGTGTCCACAGAGACAAGGCCGCCTGTGCCCGGGTGCTTGGTGATGATGAAAGAACCGTTTTCACCGATTTCGGCAATGGGAAAGCCGACTTTTCTGAAACTCGGAACTTCATCGATGAAGGAATAGTTCCCGCCCGTGGCCTGCGCGCCGCACTCGATGATGTGCCCGGCCGTTGTCGCGCAGGCAAGCTTATCCCAATCATCCTGTCTCCAGCCATGCCACCAGGCCGCGGGACCTACCGCAAGCGACGCGTCCGCGATGCGTCCGCCCATCACGATATCGGCGCCCTCATCCAGGGCCTTCACGATCCCCCAGCACCCAAGGTAGGCGTTGGCGGAGATCGTCATCGCCTGGGAATCCTTCAGGGCGATCCCCTTATCCATGTGCATGAAGTCCTCTCCCAAGGCCTGAAGTTCTCCTAGGCGGCCCATGAGATCGTCGCCTTCAATATAAGCAATCTTCGGGTGAAGCCCCAGTGTTTCCGCGATTCGCGCAAGTTCCGCGGCCAGACCCTTCGGGTTGAGGCCGCCGGCATTGGCGACAACACGGATTTTTTTATCGAGGCACTCACCCATCACCTGTTCCATCTGTTTTAGAAAGGTCGACACATAGCCGCCATTGGGATCTTTCATCTTGGTCCGAAAGAGGATGGCCATGGTCAACTCGGCAAGATAATCGCCGGTGAGAAAATCAATGGGACCTCCCTGTACCATTTCCCTGGCGGCGCTGAGGCGGTCGCCGAAAAATCCGCTGCAATTGGCAATGATAACCTTTCCTTTTTTCCTGGAATCATCCACGTTCATAAATATCTCCCTTCACTTTCCCTTAAAAATCGGCGTTCTCTTTTCAATAAATGCCGTAATGCCCTCCCGGGCATCTTCTGTTGAGGCTACTTCCGCGAGCTTCTGGGATAGGAAATCCAGCGCGTCTTTTAAAGACATGTCGGCGGCCTGATCATAGGCATCCTTGCCTATCCTGATGCCGATGGGGCTCTTGGCCGTCAGATTTTTCACAATATTAAATACAACGCTGTCCAATTCCTCCGCGGGCGTCACCCGGGTGATCAAACCCATCGCCAGCGCTTCCGCAGCATTTAACCGCTCTCCCAAAAGGATCATCTCCATGGCTTTCTTCCGCGGCACATTACGGAAAATAAGCGCCCCGATCATCATGGGCCATAATCCCACATTGACCTCCGGCGTGCCGAACTGGGAGTCGTCGCTGGCGATCGCAATGTCGCAGGCCAGCATGAACCCCATGCCGCCCGCCAGACAATATCCCTTTATCCGTGCCACCGTGGGTTTAGAAAACAAGGCTATACGCTTTAGAAGCTGCGCGTAGTTATGGAACACCTTCTGACCGTCGGCAGACATGCCATCTCCGAGTTGAGCGCCGGTACAAAAGGCCTTGTCGCCCGTTCCGGTAATGAGCACTGCTCGTACATCCCGGTCGTCCTCCGCCATGTCCAGATAACGAAGAAATAGGGTAATGGCCTCCGGCGTGATAGCATTTCTTTGTTTTTCACGATTGATCCGGATAGTGGCTACATGATCTTCTACAGAATAAAGCAGGTGATCTTCAGACATCATATTTTCTCCCTTCCCTCCGTAATTTCTTCCCGGGGCTTGCTTTCGTCTTCCACTTCCTGTTCAATGTCCGCGAGGATCTGGCCGGGCATGACTTTATCTCCTTCAGCCACATTGATCTTCAAAACTTTTCCCCTGAAGGGCGCCTGAAGTGTCGCTTCCATTTTCATGGCAGACACCACGATAAGACTCTGCCCCTTTTCCACCAGGTCGCCTTCAGCGATCATGATACGCTCCACCACGGATGGCATCGGGGGTGTGATCTCCCGGGGAAGTTCCTTACCGCCGCGCTTTCTCGTGCTGTTTCGGGCAAGGGCATCGGCGTCCTGAACCAGATAGGTGGTGCCATTGATATTGATGAGCTTGCCATCGCTGCAATCGGCCAGATAGATGTTCCTGCCGACGCCTTCAACTTCCAGATGCATCCGGTTTCCCGAAATAATCCTGTAACGGGCATTGTACGTCTTATCTCCGATTTTGAAAAGGAGTGTTCCGTCATCTTTGAGGCCGGCTTCCACCGGGAGCGTCCGGCCGGCAATTTTCAGGTTATAGTCCATTTCATATCTCCGTCATTGTCCCGGCATTTAAGCTATGGCCGGAAATTTCCCAGCGTCTGCCATGGCGAATACGTCTCACCATCGGTTGGAATGAAGCTGCCCTTTGTCCTGTGGTTTGACAGGCTATCGGCAATATACGCGACACAGGCCAGGTCGACGCCTTCCATGGCGGGACGCCAGTCGGCAAAATGCGTGTCGATGAAATTCGTGTAGGTTTCCCCTCTGATGAATGCCTCCGAGGACAGAATATCCATGAGGAAGGGAATGGGCGTCAGGACGCCAAGGACTATATAGTCCTTCAACGCCCTTATCATTCTTTCAATGCACTCCTGTCTGCTTTCGGCATGCGTGATCAGTTTCGACAGGATAGGGTCGTACTCCATCGGCACCGTGTAGCCGGAATAGACTCCGTTGTCATTCCGGACGCCTGGGCCCCGCGGCTCCTGCATGAACTCGATCCTCCCCGATGACGGCAGAAAGGCGCTTAAGGGATCTTCCGCGTAAATACGGCATTCGATGGCATGACCGCGGCCGACGATATCCGCCTGGGAAAACTTCAGGGGGTTCCCTGCCGCGATCTCAATCTGCTGGCGTACCAGGTCGATGCCGGTAATCATTTCGGTAATGGGATGCTCGACCTGAAGACGGGTGTTGACTTCCAGAAAATAAAATTTGCCGTCATGATCGACCAGAAACTCGACGGTTCCGGCATTGACGTAACCTGAAGCCCTGGCCGCCGCGACGGCCGCTTTCCCCATCTCCTGCCTGAGCTTCGGTGTGAGCGCTGTAGAGGGAGTTTCTTCGATGATTTTCTGGTGTCTTCTCTGAATGGAACATTCTCTTTCCAGCAGGTGGATCACATTTCCGTGGGTATCCGCCAGGATCTGAAATTCCACATGGCGTGGTTGATGGAGATATTTTTCCAGGTAGATGGCTCCGTTGCCGAACGCGCTTTTGGCTTCCCGGGAAGCGGATTCGGCCGCCTCGAGGAGTTCTCCCGCGGCATGCACAATCCGCATCCCCTTGCCGCCACCACCGGCAGCAGCCTTTATTAGAACCGGATAGCCTATCAACCGGGCTTCTTTCATCAGCACATCGGGATTTGCCTCGGCCTGCATCATGCCCGGAATGACAGGAACACCACTGTTTGTCATGGTTCGCCGCGCCACGGTTTTGTCTCCGAGGTCCCGGACGGCCCGGGCCGGAGGACCAATGAAGACAATCGCTTCCTCGCGGCACCGCTCAACGAACAAAGGATTTTCCGCCAGAAAACCGTAGCCGGGGTGAATGGCCTGAGATCCGGTTTGTTTGGCTGCCGCAATGATCTTGTCCATGTTGAGATAACTCTCGGCAGGCGCTGAGGGTCCGAGACAGACGGCCTCGTCGGCCTCAAGAACATGAAGAGCCTCCCGGTCTGCCTCGGAATAGACGGTCACCGTCTTGATGCCCATTTCCCGGCAGGTGGCAATGATGCGGACTACGATTTCGCCTCGATTGGCGATGAGTATCTTATCGAACATGGTATAATCCCCCTACATCCTGAAGATGCCGAATCCTGTTACATCATCGCGAATGGGCGCGTTGAGCGCGGCGGAAATAGCCAGCCCCAGGATATTGCGCGTATCAACGGGGTCGATTATTCCGTCATCCCAGATATTGGCTGTACTATAGTAGGCATCGCCCTCTTTCCTGGCCGCTTGCGCGATGGGGTCTCGGATGAACGCCTCTTCTTCCGCGGTCATGGGAGGCAGGCCCGCCTTGGCATTCTGGTCGTTCTTCAGGGTAATCAGCACGCCGGCCGCCTGTTCTCCGCCCATGACGCCGATCTGGGCGTTTGGCCACATCCACAGAAAGCGCGGCGAATAAGCCCGGCCGCACATCCCATAGTTGCCTGCCCCGAAGGAGGCACCGATAATGACCGTAAATTTTGGAACCGTGCATGTGGAGACGGCATTGACCATCTTGTGTCCGTCCTTGGTGATTCCGAGGCGCTCATACTGCCTGCCGATGATATAACCGTTGATGTTTTGCAGAAAGACAAGAGGAATCTTGCGCCGGTCGCAGATCTGGATGAACTGGGTGGCTTTCTGGGCGCTGTTGGAAAACAAAATGCCGTTATTCCCGAGGATCCCGACGGGGTATCCGTGGATAGTGGCAAAGCCGCACACAAGTGTCGGTCCGTAAAGCTCCTTGAACTCCAGAAATTCACTGCCGTCAACGATACGCGCGATGACCTCCCGGCAGTCGTAGGGGATCTTCAGGTCCTCACTCACGATTCCGTAAATTTCCCTGGTATCGTAGAGGGGTGGCTTGGGCTCGCGCGTGGTCAGTCTTACCTTTTCGTTTTTCGGCAATGTCCCGGCAATCTTGCGGACGATGGAAATCGCATGGGCATCATCCTCGGCAAAATAGTCCGAGACGCCGGACTCAATGCAATGCACTTCAGCACCGCCGAGTTGATCGGCAGTCACTTCTTCACCCGTCGCGGCCCTCACCAACGGCGGTCCGCCGAGGAAGATGGCGCCCGTGCCCTTTACGTGCACAACCTCATCGGACATGGCCGGGACATAAGCGCCCCCTGCCGTGCACAGACCCATCACCGCCGTGATCTGGGGAATTCCCATCTTGGAGATAACGGCCTGATTATAAAAGATCCTGCCGCCGTCATCAATGTCCGGGAATATTTCCGATTGCATGGGCAGGTAGGCCCCGGCGGAATCCAGGAGATTGATCATCGGCAGGCGGTTTTCCATGCAGATGGTCTGGCAACGCAGGTTCTTCTTGACTCCCATGGGGTAGACAGCGCCGCCCTTAATCGTGGCATCACTGGCAACCACTAAAACCTCGCGGCCTTCCACGATGCCGATGCCGGCAACCAGCCCGGCAGCGTGAACTTTGCCGTCATACATGCCTCTGGCGGCAAGCGGGGCAATTTCCAAAAACGGGGTATTTCTGTCAAGGAGTAAGTCGAGCTTTTTGCGCACGGGCATTTTGCCCTGAGCGGCCAAACGATCGATGTCTTTCTGAGGTCTTTCATCCCTGGCTTTTTTTAATTCTTTTTTGAGATCCGCCACCAGAGATTCCATGGCCTCATATTTTTTCTTGTAATCCCCGGAGCTGGTATCAATTTTTGATTCTATGATATCCATCACATTTCACCTCTTCTGTCTCACTTGTTCGTTTACATCATTCATCGGGCATTATCCATATCATCACGGCAGTGATCATTCCCTACGTCTGAACAAACTTATCCAATTCGCTGCGGGCTATCAAAGAGCGCTGCATTTCCGACGCGCCCTCGCATATTTCTCCGAATTTGGCATCGCGATATAACCTTTCAATGTCACACCCGGCAACGTATCCATGTCCGGCAAATATCTGCATTCCCCAGTTGGCGATTTTTGTTACCGCCTCACTGGCAAAGAGTTTAGCGCACGCGGCCAGAATATCGGCCTCGTACTCACCGGTATTGAATGCCCACGCCGCTCTTAAGGCAAGCATACGCCCCAGATCGTTGATGGTAAACATGTCCGCCAGCCGGAAGCCAACATCCTGGTAAAGCCCGATCGGTTTGCCGAACGCGGTCCTTTCCTTGGCGTGTTTGACCGAAATTTCCGTGCAGGCATTTCCTATTCCGACGCACAGCGCCGCGATACCCACTTTGCCCAGGGTCAGGATTCTGCCCGCCTGTTCATAGCCTTTTCCGGGAGTGTCACCCAGAATCCCGGCGGCAGCACAATTATTCATGGAGATACCTGCCAGAGGAACTCCTCTCATGCCCATGGTCTCGACGGGTTTTTCCACGTTTAAACCCGCGGCGCCTTTTTCACAGATGAATAGGCTCATGCCGCCTTCGGCCCCGGCCTCTTTTTCATGATAGGCAAGAACAAGAAAAACATCCGCGATCGGGGCATTGACCACCAAATTTTTATCGCCTGTGAGCCTCCACGTTTTGCCGTCTTTACGCGCGACGGTCGTGATCGCCGCCATGTCCGTGCCGGCCTGTTCTTCAGAATAGGCAAACGCGCCCACCAGATCGGCCTTCATGAGACCGGGGATATACCGCTTTTTCTGATCAGGCGCGCCAAACAATCTCAACGCGCCGGCGCAAAGGAAGGCGCTGGCGCGCGCGCTCAAAAATGTGGCCGGACAAGCCTTCGCGATTTCTTCGCCGGCAAGATAAACGGCGATCAAATCGATTCCGTCGCCTTGGTGACCCGCCTCCAGGCATCCGCCGCCTGAAAGCATTTTCAGATTTTCCTTCATGGTCGCGCATGCCTCCGGGCGCGAACTGCCATCGAGCATCTTTGCCCGGGGCGCGATCGCGGTCCGGCAGAAATCGGCCAGATCCTGCCGCATTTTCATTTCTATCGGAGATAGCTGATAATCCATCTGTTGACCTCCCTCAGAATTACATCATCATGATCCTGGATACGATCATACGCATGATATCCGACGTGCCGCCGCCTATGGCTGCCAGTTTCGAATCACGAAAATTTCTTTCCACCCCATACTCATGCATAAATCCATAACCGCCGAAAATCTGCACGGCCTCCGATGCCATTTCGAATCCTCTGTCGCCGCAATAAACTTTGCTGACTGCCGCCTGCAGAGGGTTGAGCATCTGGCCGTTATCTTTGGCCGAGGCCACCCGGTAAACCGCGAGCCTGACCGCCTCAATAAAAACCTTCATATCGGCGATCCGATGCTGAATCGCCTGGAAATTCCTGATGGGGCGTCCGAACTGGTGACGCTCATTGGCATAACGGGCGCAGGAATCGAGATTGTTGAGGGCCGCGCCAAGCATCGGGGACAGCAGTGTGCAGCGGTCCCACTCGACGCCGCTTAACGCTATAAACCAGCCCTTTCCTTCACCGCCCAGAATGTTTTCCTCCGGGACTTCACAGTCCGCGAGAAATACTTCCGATGTGGATGAACACTTGCACCCCATCTTGTGAAAGGGTTTGCCGGTCGTGAGTCCGGGGGTGCCTTTTTCGATGATGAAGGCGGTGATCCCTTCGTGCTTTTTGGCCTTGTTGACATTGGCAAAAATAATCATGACATCGGACACAGGGGCATTGGTAATAAAGGTTTTGGACCCGTTGATGACATAACGGTCGCCCTTTTTCACCGCCGTGGTCGCGAGCGAGGCGGCGTCCGATCCGGCGCCGGGCTCGGTGAGGCCCATGCATCCGATCCATTCGCCTGACGCGAGCTTCGGGACATACTTTCGCTTTTGCGCCTCTGTACCGAAGGCATATATGTTATGGGCGCACAGATAGGTGTGAGCGCCCCATGCCAGCAGACTGCCGCCGTCCACACCCGCGTGCCCCAGGGCCTCTCCGGCCAGACAACAGGTGAGTATGCTGGCCGCTGACCCTCCGAGTTCTTCGGGCAGGGGTAAACCCAGTATCCCGAAGGAGGCAAGCTTTCGCCAGATCTCGAAGCTAAACTCGCCTTTGAGATCCGCCTCTTCGCACAGAGGCGCAATCTCATCCCTGCCATAGCGGTACACGGTTTCTCTGAACATGCGTTGCTCTTGCGAAAGAGAAAAATCCATAGAGTCCTCCTCAAGCGTATTTGCGCGTCACCGGTCATTCATAATTTGTCATAATGATGTCTTGTTCCCAAGAGCATTCGATCGTCACGCAAATTATTCCTGCCGTCATTCACGCCTGACGTTATTTCAGACGAGCCGGATTAACCGGAAGTTAAATGGGTTACTGTTAGTATATTTTTAGACACCCATTAAATATTTTGTCAATAGAAAACTCCTTTTTCTTGACTATTTTTTTACCAATGGTATAAGAATTACCCACAGTATTAAATTTTACGTTCAGTTTTTTACAATATTTTCCACACCATGAAGGGTAATTATGTTAAAACATCAGCAAGTTATACGCGAGAGAAAATCACGGGAGAAGGATTTGCGCATCCAGAGCATTCTGGAGGCGGCCAGGAAAGTCTTTTTTTCCAAGGGTTATCTGAAGACCACCATGGACGAGATCGCCTTTGAAGCCCAGATCAGCAAACCAACCATTTATCAGTACTTCAACGCCAAGGAGGAGCTTTACTCTTCCCTCATGCTGCCGTTTCTGGAAGAATTCGGCGCTCAGATGGGACGGATAGAAAAAAAAATAGACAACAAAAAATATGCCTCCGGCAGTGATCTGGTGAAAGACTTCATTAAAATATTTATCGCCAGTTATGAAAAGGCGCCGGATTCGCTGCGTGTCGCCAATATCTTTTTCCAGCAGCAGGATCTTATCAATGAGCTCAGTCCCGAAACCCGCGCGGTCATCAGCAATAAAGGCAAATACGACTTCGAACTGGCCAGAGGGGTGTTCGAATCGGCAAAAGCGCAGGGGCTGATTAAGAATATTGACAGCTATGCCCTTTCCGACATTATATGGGCGCTCTTCCTCGGCCTTACCCAGGTGATGGATATGAAATCCACAAAACAATCACAATCCAACAAATATCTAAAATCCACGCTGCGGATTGCAGAAAAGCTTCTTATTGACGCACTTGTTCTGAAATAGGGTACACGAGGAACCTTTCCTTATAATGAGGAGGCGGCCTGATGAAAGAAGATTTATTCTGGAAAAAATCATATGCTTCAGACCTCAGGGATATCGATCCCGCCCGTTGGGAAACCACCTGTCCGGAGATATGCCGGCGCGTATTTCTCAACTATCCGGACAAAATAGCCCTGGCCTTTATGGGAGTCCACATCACCTATGCTCAGTTGGATCGGTACGCGAACCAATTCGCCAATATGCTTTTGTTTCTCGGATTGAAAAAAGGGGCCGTTGTGGGAATCAACCTCCCCAATATCCCGGAATATGTTATCGCCTGGTTGGGAACATTGCGGGCAGGCTGCGTTGTTTCCGGCATTTCGCCGCTCCTTTCATCCGAGGAGCTGGAATACCAGCTTAAAGACTCTCAGGCTAAAGTGCTGGTTACCCTCGACGCGTTGTTTGAAAAAAAACTGGCGCCGATTGCCTCCCGTCTGAATGATCTCCAGGCTGTTGTTGTCACGAGCGTTGGCGGATTCCTCCCGGGAATTAAGAGGATGCTCGGTAAACTGCTGGGCAGGATCCCCAAAGGGAAGGTAACCCCATTGGATGGCAAAACTGTCTACCTCTTTGATAAGGTTATTCGGCCCGGATTTTTTTCCGCCCGATATCCGGATATTCACCTCACGCCCGATGACGTTGCCTATCTTCAGTATACAGGCGGCACTACCGGGATACCAAAGGGCGCAATGCTGAGCCATCGAAATGCCGTTGCCGATCTCCTGATCTTTCAGGCATGGCTTGGCCTTGAGCCAGGCATTGGTGTCGGACTCTCAGGCTTTCCCTTTTTCCATATCGCCGGAGTGTTCACCAATGCTAATTTCGTTATTTTGGGCTGGACCCAGATTCTCATTCCGAACCCGCGGGACACGGATCATATCTGTAAGGAATTGGACAGGTATAAACCCGCCATGATGGCAAATGTCCCGCCATTTTATATGCTGCTCGCGGCAAATCCCAGGTTCAGGACGCTGGACCATTCAAAATTGGAGGTCTGTGTCTCGGCTGCCGCTCCGTATCCGGAAGAGGCGCAACGGGAATTCGAGGCCATCGTGGGAACCGGGAAAATCCTGGAAGGTTACGGTATGACCGAGACGTCGCCTTTGACGATTTTCAATCCCATGAAAGGGCCGCGAAAGGTCAACACCATCGGATTGCCGCTTTTGAATACAGACGTCCGGCTCATTGAACCGGCAACCGGAAAAGAAGTCGAAGTGGGGCAACCGGGAGAGATCTGCGTCAAGGGCCCTCATGTCATGGTGGGTTATTTCAATAGACCCGAAGAAACCAGGCAGGCCATTGACGCGGACGGGTATATGCACACGGGGGATGTGGCCATTCAGGATGAAGACGGATTCCTGCGCCTCGTGGATCGCACAAAAGACATGATTAATATCGGTGGATTCAAAGTGTTTTCCCGAAAGGTGGAAGATGTTTTGAATCAACATCCGGCAATCAATATGTGCGCCATCATCGGAAGCGATAATTCCGAGCGGCCCGGTTCGGAAATCGTGAAGGCCTATGTAATCCTAAAGCCAGACTATCTTGTTGCCCAGGGGGATATGGAAGTTCTGAAGAAGGGCATCATCGATTTTGCCAGGGAGAAACTCGCGCCTTATGAGGTGCCTAAAATTCTTGAGATCAGAGGGGAACTCCCGCTCACTAACGTGGGTAAAATCGACAAAAAGGCTCTGAGAAAAGAGGTTCGATGACGGTCACTCTTTTTATGAAGGACATGGGCAGATAATGCCTCTGTGGCCTTTTTAGCCGTAATCCGAAGCCGCCGCCCTTACGGGGGAAGGGTTTCCCTGATCATACTTATATCAATGGAGGAGCGAATATGTACGAATTAGACAGACCGGATAATCTTGTGGAGATTTTTGAAGACAGTGTAAAAAAATACGCAAACAACCTCCTTTTCGGAACAAAGAACGAGAGGGGCACCTATGAATGGGTAACCTATTCGGATGTCAGCCGCATGGTTGACGGCATAAGAAGCGGGCTTGTGGCTCTCGGAATTAAAAAGGGCGACGCGGTGGGCATCATCGCTGGCAACCGTACCGAATGGGCTGTCTGCTGTTATGCCTCCTATGGCGTGGGGGCGCTGTTTGTACCCATGTACGAAGCAGAGTTGGAAAAGGTTCAGAAGTATATCATCAGGGACAGCGGACTAAAGGCGCTGTTTGTTTCTAAAAAAGAATTTTATGAAAAAGCGCAAAGCTGGATGAATGAAATTGATTCTTTAAAGCACATCTTTATCATCGACGAGAAAGGTCCAAACAGCTATCAGGAACTCATGAATACCGGCTTTAAGAAAATCATTCCGGCCATCACACCCAAAGCAAGCGATATCGCGGGATTGATCTATACATCAGGGACAACAGGCGATCCCAAAGGGGTATTGCTTTCCCATGGAAACTTCACCAGTCAGGTGCATGCCCTGAAGAAATCCTTTTACATGCTTGATGAAAAAACGAGATCAATGTCATTCCTTCCCTGGGCGCATTCATACGGGCAGACAGCCGAGCTTAACACGCTCTTGAGACTTGGCGGCAGCACGGGCTTCGCGGAGGGGCCCGCGACGATAGTCGGCGACCTTCAGTTGGTTAAACCGACCATGCTTGTGGCTGTGCCGCGCGTATTCAACAGGGTCTATGATGGTATTCTGATGAAAATTCGCGACAAGGGCGGCCTCGCCCAGAAGCTGTTTGATATGGGAACACAGGAAAACCAAAAGAAGCGTGAACTGGCGAAGCAGGGCAAATCAAGCCTGATGAACTCTATAAAACTTACGCTTGTCGATAAAATTGTTTACAGCAAATTGAGGGCGCTCTTCGGTGGAAATCTTCAGCTTTCCATCAGCTCAAGCGCGGCTTTAAGCGCGCATATAGCCCAATTCATGTTTGATATCGGCGCCCCGGTCTATGAGGCGTGGGGCATGACGGAAATTTCACCCGCGGGCGCGGTCAATACCCCTGCCGAATACAAGATCGGGAGCTGCGGCAAGGCGATTGACAAAGTCAGGCTTGTCATTGACAGGACCGGCATGAATGACGATTCGGCGGAGGGAGAGCTTGTCATCTATGGTCCGAATGTCATGCAGGGTTACCACAACAAACCGGAAGAAACAAAGGCCACCATGACTCCTGACGGCGGATTGAGAACCGGCGACAGCGCGTTTGTTGACCGGGATGGATTTCTTTATATCACCGGCCGCATCAAGGAGCAGTTCAAGCTTGAAAACGGAAAATTTGTTTACCCCTCAGCCATCGAGGAGCATATTAAATTACTGCCCGGCGTTGAGCAGGCGCTGATCTTCGGGCTGAACAAACCTTATACCGTTTGTGTCATCGTTCCTGATTTCGCTGTTATGGAAAAGGTCGCCAAAGAAAAGGGCCTGCCTGTAGATAAAAATGAGTTTGTTCAACATCCGGCTGTTATAAAGATGTACGAAGATGATATCCGCGATCACCTGAAAAAAACCTTTGCCAGTTATGAGCTTCCTAAAAGGATATTGCTTCTGAGTGAAGGATTCACAACTGAAAACGGCATGCTTACCCCGACCCTGAAACTTAAACGCCGTGAAGTTTTAAAGAAATATTCGGAGATGATTGACGCAATGTATTTGTAACGGGTAAACCGGGAATATCTCCGGGTTTGCCGGCCGCGCGGATCATCCATCCGCGTTTGGCATGCTCTGAAGCCAGGAAATCGCTTCTTCGGGGTTTGTGCACCATTTAACGGGTATCCCGGCATGTTCCGCCACATACTGGCGAAAGGACTGCAGCTTCTCGTTTTCAGGCAGGTCGATAAGGGCCGTTGGGATATTAAAAAAAGCGGAAGGCACATTGGTCGCGAATAGATACATATCGGTATATCCGAAACGTCCCTTTACGCCGCGAACATCGCATAACAATTTTTTAGCATTGGTTAACTGGACGATTTTATATACCTCATTGGTCAGGTCTTTGATATCGTCCCGGGTCACTTCTCCGGTAATGACAATTTTAACAAATTCTTCATGAATATATGGCGTGAGCTTATACGTCGGCTTTTTTTGCATTCTGATCCCTTCAATCCGGTAAGAAAACGGAAAACCCGTGTTAGAATTATTGTGTAATATATCATATGAATGAATCATAATCAATCCCTTAAATGAAATTTTTTTCAGACGATTTTTCAGGATGTTATTTGTAACATAACATAATAATTGTGGATTTTAAAAACGAGATTCCCTTTGAAGACAAAAATAAAAAAAGCGCTCCGGATATGAATGTTTCAGTTTTGAATCCCGGGATAAGCGCCTCCGCGGTATTTCATATATGAAGATGAGTTATCATTCAGGTTCTTCGAGCTTTCAAAAGGTCTGAGCGTGCCGCGGCGATTTCGTGAAAGATCAAAGGCGGGACCGCTCATGATGGATGAAAAATATATTGAGGATCAACGCGCGGCGGAATTTGCAAGGAACTGTCATCAGGGGGGACTTTTAAAAAAAACATTGGCAATATTGTATCATTTATGTCAAGAATATTGACAAATCGTTCATTCTACCAAAAAACCATGAAAAGCATATTGAGGTTCTAAGGATATGAGCGGGATAATTTATGACATTTGAACGCAACAAAATAAACAGACGCGTGGTGCAGGACCTGAAAAAACGTTCCACCTTCGGCATTTTTTTCTATATCATATTATCCTTCGTTGTCGTATTCGCGGCCAATCTTCATGAAAAACATCTCTTCTTTTCCATATCTTTTCTGCTGTCGATTCTGGGCATTTGTCTGTTTCGGCTGATTCACCTGAAAGTCTCCCCGAAAATGGGAGAACGTTACGAAAATTTAAATAAAAATATTTTCTTTGCCAGCGTCATCATCACGGCTTTAATCTGGGGGACGGTTTTTGCCGTAACCATGCTTCTGGATAAAGAATACGTCCCGCAAATGCTGATGACCATATTAATATGCGGCCTGTGCGCCGGAGGCGTGGTCGCTTTTGTTCCGTATATGCGGCTCTCCATTATTTTCAATCTATGCATCCTGATGCCGGCCGTTATAGTCATATTGGTCGGCGGCGGTAACGTGCCGCTTGCCTTCATGATCACTTTATATTCAATATACATGGGCCTGATCGCCTACCGGGGACACGGCGAATACTGGGACGCTCTGGAAAATGAATATCTGCTGGAAATCAAATCCCTGGAAATGACACGTCTGAGCAACACGGATGTTCTGACCGGTCTTTATAACCGGCGGTATTTTGATAATGAATTTGAAAGAGAATTGAAACGTTCGGGACGCAGCGGCAGTATATTATCCGTCATCATGATGGATATAGATCATTTTAAAAAAATAAACGACACTTTTGGCCATCAGGTCGGGGATGAGTACCTGAGGAAACTGGCGGCGACCCTGACATCCGTTTTCAAAAGGGAGTCCGATATTGTGGCCCGATACGGAGGGGAAGAGTTTGTTGTGCTGCTTCCCGGCATTGATGTCGATCATGCCCGCGGGCTCGCTCACGATCTCCAGCATAAAATCAGAACCATGACCTTCGATCATCAGGGAAATAACGTCGGGGCAACCATCAGTTCCGGCGTCATCTGCTGCGTTCCCGATCTAAACACCATATCCGATTCCATTATATCCGGCGCGGACCAGGCTCTCTACATGGCCAAGCAGGAAGGAAGAGACCGGGTTGTCGTGTTCATATCACCCCCTGAAAATAATAATGAAAAAAATGATCAACCGCTGGGTGCCGCAGAAAATTAAGCCCGAAAGCTAAAAAGTTTTCGGGCTTATTTTTTCATCATTCGGCATGTCCAGCCGCTTTTATTTCAGAAGCTCGGCAAACGCCTTGAACATATCCATGGACTGATAATAGTATTCAGGATTATCGAGGCTCGTGATTTTTTTCCAGTTGTCCTTAATATCCTCGGGCGTGGGAATCCTCTTTCCGTCCGACAGGATGGCGCCGGGACCGGTGACAATGGCCGAACGGCTGTAATAGCCGGCTGCGGCATTGATAACCATGCCGGAGTCCGCGCAGTCCTCGGAACACAGATACAGCACGGCCGGCGCGACAAAATCCGGTTTCATTTTCGCGAAGAGTTCCGGCGGGAAGACGTCTTCCGTGAACCGGGTCGCGGCTGTGGGGCCGATGAGATTTGATTTGATATTGTATTTTCCGCCTTCCAGTTTGAGCACGTTCACCATTCCCAAAAGCGCGAGCTTCGCGGCGGCATAATTGCTCTGTCCGAAGTTTCCGTACATGCCGGAACTTGAGGTGGTCATGACGATTCTGCCGTAATTATTCTCGCGCATGTTGATAAACGCGGGCAGTGTCACGCAGAACGCTCCTTTTAGATGAACGTTGATGACGGAATCCCAGGTTGCTTCATCCATCTTATTGAACGTTTTGTCCCTGACGATTCCCGCGTTGTTGACGAGGATATCCACCTTGCCGAATTTTTCCACGGCGGCTTTGACGATGTTTTCCCCGCCCGCGACCAATGCGACGTTATCGTAGTTGGCGATGGCTTCTCCGCCATTGGCTTTAATCTCATCGACAACATGATCGGCGGCGGATGTTCCCTGGCCGGAGCCGTCCCGGGCACCGCCCAGATCATTCACAACCACTTTGGCGCCGCGTTTGGCGAGCTCCAGCGCGTAGATCCTTCCCAGACCGGCTCCCGCTCCCGTGATAATCGCGACCCGACCCTTAAAATTTATTTCCGGCATATCTGTACTCCTTTATCCATGAATTATTTAATATTTAAAGTTTGCCCCGTGTATTTACGAAAAATCTTTACGCATTCACCACAAGACTTTTTTTACCCGTCATCCTTACTTGAAAAAAGAGTCCGTATCAACTGCTTTTTAAAATTTATATTTCCCGGCCGTGATATCTTTATACAGAGCGTCATCCACGGGAACATACGCCTCGCTTCCGGGAAGGAGCGCGTACAGGCCGCCTTTGGTCAGGGCCGGATTATATCCGTCGTTTTTAAGGTCTGTCTTCTTGATCTTATGCGTCGCCGTCCATTGGAAATCATTGACAAAGCGTATGAAAATCGGCACCGCGTATTTGGGCAGAACAGATTTCAGATGCGCCGCAAGCGCCTTTAAATCGATTTCCTTTCCCTCTTCGCGGATGATCGCCGCCATGCCGGCCCTGCCGTCGCCCTTGGGCATGCTCACGCCGTACACCGCCGATGATGAAACACCGGGAACGGAATCGACGGCCTTTTCCACTTCCATGGTGGCGACGTTTTCGCCTTTCCAGCGGAAAGTGTCGCCCAGACGGTCGACAAACTGGGCGTGCCTGAATCCCATGTTGCGCAGCATGTCGCCGGTGTTGAACCACATGTCGCCTTTGGCAAAGGCGTCGCGGATGATTTTTTCGTCGGTTTTCTTTTTGTCGGTATAGCCGGGAAACGGGGTCTTCTCCGATATCTCCATGAGGAGCAGACCGGGCTCTCCCTTCTTTACCTTTTTGCAAAATCCGCGCTCGTCGCGCTCCACGCAGTCGTTTTCGATATCGTACCTCACAATGGCAAAGGGCGTCAGGCTCGTGCCGACGGTATAATCGAAATTGAAGAGATTGGTAAAAACGCCGACGCCTTCCGCGGCGCCGTAAAACTCGAACACTTTTTTGATGCCGAAACGTTTTTTGAAAGCCATCCAGATATCCGGCCTAAGCCCGTTGCCGATGATATATTTCAGCGTCGTCTTGTTTTCTCCGGGCGCTTCGGGCTGCGCCATCAGATACCGGCAGACTTCTCCCACGTACACGAAATGCGTGGCCCGGAATTTTCTCACGTCATCGAGAAATCCGCTCGCGCTGAATTTTCTCCTCATGGCGACTGCCGCGCCGCTGTAAAGCGCGGGCGGCCATCCCACGGTGATGGCGTTGGTATGGAAAAACGGCAAAGGAATATAAATGGTGTGTTTCGGCGCGACCCGCGTGACCACTCTGCCGAACCAGAATGTAGAGGAAAGGGCGCGCTTGTTGGTGATGACGGCCGCTTTGGGCAGGCCGCCTGTGGTTCCCGATGTATAGACATACGCCGTCGTATCTTTAAGCGTGATTTGACCGGTTTCGGGAAGATTGGTTTTGGGCAGGGCGGCAAGTTTATCCGTGATATCGTCGGGGTCCTTCATGCGGTTAATAGCCGGATCACGCAGAGTGCACAGCTTCGATCCCTGAAGATCGATCCTGTTTTTCACTTCATTAAAAAAATCGTAACATTCCTCTCCCACCACCACGACCTTGCCTTTGTTGAGATTAAAACTGTGGACGAGGGAATCGCCCCGCTGGTTGGTATTGATCAGCGAGCATACGGCTCCGATCTTGGCGCACCCGCAGTACAGGACAAGAAGCTCCGGCCGGTTCTCCAGACACACGGAAACCGTGTCGCCTTTCGCGACTTTCGCATCCTTAAGAAAATGAGCGAACTGGTTGGCCTTCTCGTTTAACTCGCGGTAGGTGAGCGTGCCGTCGGGCGACTTCACCGCCGGGTTATCGGGATACCTGCGCGCGGTATCCTCAAGGAGCAAACCCCAGGAGACCTTCTGGTTACCGCTTATGGATTTGATGCCTTTCAAACCGTGGTAGACCACGTAGGGCAGACGCACCAGCATCGCCATCATCTTCATAAAAAATTGAAAACCGCTAATCGTAGAAGGGTAGTGCGTGTCGATATTATTTTTCATTTATTTTCTCCTGATAAACATCCCTTGAAGGGAGTTTTTGATCGTATGTTTTGGTTGGCCGTTCTTCCAAAACGCCGCGCTACGATATTATTTTGTTAAAATGTAGAGCATGCTCTAATTTTTGTCAAGATAAATTTAAACGGCTGTTGTTTACACGAAATGGCCCGGCTCGCGGGTAACAGTTTTATGGGTTTGGGCGGAATGCCGTTTTAGTTTCGCCTATATCCTGAAACCGTACAGGGTTAAAGAATTTCTCGAAGTCAGTTCAAGGGCTTTGGCAATGGCTTCCTTTATTTTTTTAGGGGGAACATTAAAGAACTTAAGACCCGTTTCGATCAGGAAGGAGCATTTTGCCTGATAATCAATCCTTCCGGCACAAAGCCGTTCTTTAATAAAGGTCAGTCTCATCCCTCTGAGCGCGAGAGTCTTTATGTAATAATCCTCATCCGTGAAATCCGGATTATATTTGTGGAAAAAAGCTTTATTTCTTTCAACATTTATCGGGTGCAGCACCTCGGTAATCCGCCATGAACTGTATGATTCCAGATAAAGCTCAGCGGCGCGGTCGTATTTTTCAATCGCTTTCATCTCCAGCGCGTAAACGGTGGCATAGACCAGGGCGGAATCATTTTGTTTGCCGATGATATTGATCGCCGCGTTCATGGCTTCGGAAAATGTTGTCAGGACGATGTTCAGAAGGATATCCTCTTTGTCGAGGAAGAAATGATAGAGCGTGCCTGTTGTAATGCCGGCTTTTTTGATAATTTCCCGCGTCGTGGTTGATTTGTATCCGTTTAAAATAAAAAGATGAAGGGAGACAGCAAGGATTTTTTCCTTGATCATTTTGCTTCTGTCTTTTTGTGTCATTGGGGTTTTCATACCTGTCGTCTTAGATATTTCCTGATAAATTGTCAAGCGATGATGTACGCGGTATTGTTCAATGATTTTCGGGATGCGCTTCCGGGGCGTCGCTCTCATCGCGGTTAGCGTATCTTTGGTCATAGGGCAAAAAAGTCCTGAGCAGGAAAGAAAGGTCAAAAGGAGTGAGGGAGAAAGAACTTAAGTTCTTTCTCCCCCTGAGAGAAGTGATGAAAAAAGGGGTGTAAAATAAAACAAACGTTGAATTTTAAACACAAGTATAATATAGTGCATTTGTGTGAATGTCAATAGTCAATATTTTGCCAGTTCGTTTAATATTGAACACATAATGCCTAATATGTCGGAATTTGAGGAAAAAATTTACAGGAGAACAACAATGAGCCCGAAATCAGCGCGCGTAAAGGCGGAATATCGAAGCGCCATTCGATCCAGAAAATTAATCAAGCAGGCCTACGTGGAATTGATCAAGGAAAAGGATATCGATAAAATTACCGTGATGGACGTGGTTACCAAGGCGGATATTAACAGAGGAACCTTTTATGCCCACTATAAAAGTGTGTTTGATGTATCGGAACAAATCGGAAACGAGATACTAACGGCCATGCTTGAATTTCTCGATGAATTCAAAACCACTCCGCTTATTGAAAATCCTTTGCCGTTTCTCACGAATATCGCGCGCTTTCTGGAAGAAGATCTGGAATTTCACCGCCTGCTGATTAACACGCAGCGTTCCAGAGATTTTTTGAATAAACTCAAGACACACATTATGAATAAAATATTAAGCGATGAAAAAAAGATGTCGGCTATTAAAAACAAGGATCAGTTCCAAATTTGTGTCAATCTGTATATTACCGGATTGGTCGGCCTTTATCAGGATTGGTTTAATGACAAATTAAAAATGTCGCTGGATGAATTAACCCTGCACGCAAGCGATATTCTTAAAAACGGCTTCAAGCCTTTTTTACCCGCGAAGAAATAAGGTAGAGTTTCGGCCTGTTGCCCCAATATCCCTTTTCGCCGCCGAAATCATTTTGGATAAATCCAAGGCTTGCTTCAGGCGATTGCAAAACTCGCCTTCGGCTCAAAGTTGCCATCGCTTGTCTTTCAGATCACTTGGCGCTTCGCCCGGATTTATTTTTCCAAAACGCTTTCAATGGCCACTCAAATGGATTTATTTGGGCAGCAGGCTGATTCGACCGAAAACCATGTTACTGGATTGCCCGATCAAGTCAGGCAATGACAGTGGAGAGCGGCGCGTTTAGGAAACGCGCCCTACGTTCTTTCTTGGATATTCCTGTCAGTTCCCCCGGCGATCCATAACCCTGAAACCGTAGCGGGCAGTCACCACGTACCGGCCGGCGCTGTATCTGTAATAGGCGCGCGCCTCGTAATTGCCCGGCCTCTTGGTTCCAAAAGTCAGGATACCGTTACCCCGCCTGGGGATGTATCGGTAGTCTCCGGCATCCGTATCAGGGGCGCCTGCCGGCACAATACATATCCAATCCCTCCGGTAGCCGGGCGCGTGGTAATAAATGACTCTGATCTTCTCGCCGTAATAATATATATCCCTGTCGGTATTGATTAACTGCGGGGCGCGGGCAATAGCCGTCCCGGAGCAAAAAGCCAGTATCATCAAAATTATCATGACTGCGCCTAATCCGGTTCTTGGACGGGTAGTCTTCATCATCGCTTTTCTCCTTTCTTCTTTCTTTACTAAAAAATTGATAAAAACTTTCCTTAAACTCTAAGAATTATAGGGAAAACGGGATTATGTGTCAATCATGAAATGATCCGTAAATACCCGCTGAATATTATTTTAATAACGGCCGGAGAAAAAAACAATGGCATCATAAAAAAAGCTTGACCATTCATATAAACTAATGTATATATGAACCAACGTATATATAAGGAGGCTGTCATGTCACTGCCCCACGCGCTTTTGGGTTTAATCAGTTATAAGCCGTCCACCGGTTACGACCTGAAAAATAGATTTCAGAGCTCCATTCATTTTTTCTGGAATGCCGCCCTGCCACATATCTATCGGTCGTTAAAGCAGATGGAAGGGCAGGGGTGGGTCGCTTCAACCGTTTTGCAGCAATCGGGAAAGCCGAACCGCAAAGTCTATCAAATCACCGATAAAGGGAAAGAGGAACTCCTTCGCTGGCTGGCGGAACCGCCCGAAACACCGGAGCTTCGTCTCTCCATGCTTGTGAAGATATTTTTCGCGAAACAGCTGCCGCCCGAAAAACTGGCGGATCACTTGAAGAACTGGCGGGAATATAATGTTAATTTACTCAAACAGTATGAGACGGAGGCCATGCCGCTGATCGCGCGGCAATCGGGCAAGCCCGGCTTTGGCGAGGAAGGCTATTACTGGGGCCTGTCGCTTGATTACGGCATCCGGCACGCGCACATGGCCATTGACTGGTGCAATCAGGCGCTTCAGGATCTGGAGGCCAGAAAAGGAAAAAAACGAAAGGAGAAAAAACATGGCGGATGAAGTCTATTACAAACTGGCGAAGGTGTTCGATACCCTGCCCAACGGTTTCCCCGCGACCGAAAGCGGCATAGAGATTAAAGTTTTAAAATGGGTTTTCACGCCCGAGCAGGCCGATCTTTTTTGCGACATGCGATTGACTTTTGAAACACCCGAACAGGTGGCCCAAAGGACAGGCCGTCCGCTTGCGGTGCTGGAAAAACAATTAAAAGAAATGGGCAAGGCCGGACAGCTTTTTGCCATCGATTTCGCGGGTGTTCGCGTATACAAGATGCTGCCCTGGGTTTTCGGGGTGTACGAATTTCAACTCGGCCGGATGGACGAGGAATTCGCGAAGCTCAGCGAAGAATACGGACCGATTTACAGAAAGCAGTTTTTTTCCGGGACGCCTTCATTGATGCGGACCGTGCCGATTGAACAGGAAATATCCTCCTCGCAGGAAGTTCTGCCTTATGAGAGAGTTTCCAATATTATTGAAGCGAACCAGTCTTTTTTAGTCAACGACTGCATTTGTAAAAAAGAAAAGGCGCTTCTGGGACATCCCTGCGACCGGCCGGTTCAAGTATGCCTGGCTGTCGCGCCCGTGCCCGGCGTTTTTGACAAGTATCCGATAGGCAAGGTGCTGACCAAAAAGGAGGCGCATGAACTGATCAAAAACGCGGAAGAATGGGGATTGGTTCACCTGACTTCCAACGTGCAGGGAGGCGGCTTCTACATTTGCAACTGCTGTAAATGCTGCTGCGGCGTGCTGGATGCCATCAATACATTAGGCATTCCGGCGTCAACGGTTATCAATTCCAATTATTATGCCGAGATCGATCCGGAAAAATGCATCCAGTGCGGAAAATGCATAGACGAACGATGCCAGGTGAGGGCCATCGAACAAGGCGATGAGGCGAGTCATGTTATTCGCGAGCGGTGCATCGGCTGCGGCCTTTGCGTCATGACCTGTCCGGGAGAAGCCATAAGGCTTACGCGTAAAGCGCCTGATCAGATCACAGCGCCGCCTGTCAATGAAGATATCTGGTTTGAAGAACGCGGCAGGATGAGGGGGATAGACTTCTCACGGTATAAATAACGCCGGGGAGGACAACCCTGTAAAAAAGCCGGATGCCGCGTTGTGCTTCATCATTCTTTCTGTCATTGCCATGGCTCCCTTTGGGAGCCATGGCAATTCCTTCTTGAATCCCCCTCTTTTCTAAAGAGGGGTGAGGGGAGATTTTTTTTAAAATCCCTCTTACTCTCCCTTTAGAAAAGGGAGAAATAATCGTTGTTCGGTCGAGTCAAAAAGACTCGACCGAACTTAATTCAATCAAAGCGAAAATAAAAAAATCTAGCAATACTTGTAAATTAATGTAAAAATAAACTCATGAAAAAAGAAAACACGGCACAAAAACTGATCGCGTCCAACAAAACAGCGCGCGTGAACTATGAAATCGGCGATATTTACGAAGCAGGCCTTGTCCTGACCGGCACGGAAGTCAAGGCCCTGCGCGCCGGCAAGGCCAATCTGAAAGACAGCTATGCCGTTGTCAAAGACGATGAAGTCTTCCTGCGGGAAATGCATATCAGCCATTACGATCACGGCAACCGATTCAATCATGAACCGCTGAGGGCGCGAAAACTGCTCCTCCATAAACGTGAAATCAGAAAACTTTACGGCAAATCCAGGGAACAGGGCCTGGCCCTGGTGCCGCTCAAACTTTATTTCAGAGACGGCAAAGTTAAAGTGGAAATCGGCATCGGCAAAGGCAAGAAACTCTATGATCGCCGTCACGATATCAAAGACCGCGAAGAACGCCGCTCGCTTTCGCGCGATTTTAAATCCAGGCAGATAAAAATTTAAAAATCATCGAAAAACAACAATTAATTCAGATAGCTTACAAGATATTGTTCATTCTATACTTTGACAAAACAGATGTAAGTGTATATAATACAAACAAATACTAACTAAAAGGGGGCGTCACGGTTTCGACGGGGACATTTGAAGTTGTAGAAGCGTACCGAGGTTCCTACAGGCCTCGTTAAACAGGTAGGAAACATATAATCGCAGACAACTACGATTACGCTTTAGCCGCTTAGTCGGCTAACGTTCTACCCGGTTTTCCTGTTGGCTGGACTAGAACGTCATTAAGACAGGATAGCCAAACTTTTTGCCTGGGGAAGGGCGGCGAATATTTACAGGATAGCGCGGAGAGATCCGGCCTTAGGGAGCAATCCAGCGTGAAGTTTATAAAACGAAGGCTACGTACGTAGAAGCTCCAGCGGAAGGTTTTCGGACGCGGGTTCGACTCCCGCCGCCTCCACCAAGAAAGTATAATAAATACAGTTACTTACCATTTTTAGACCTCTCGAAATCCGGTATCAAAGCAGTATCAATCTTTGATATCGGTATCACCTCTGCACCGCGTTTGTAAATTGACAAAATGTCATCATCCTGGGCCTGTCCTAAATAGCGTTCAAATGCCTTATTCGTTTTACTCATAGCCGCTTCTTTGATCTGCTCAGGTGAGTAATGTCTTCGTAATGCTCTGACCGTTGAGTGTCTTGTGCCACCGTATAGATCAACATCTTCAATGCCTAGATTAGTACAGGCCTTTATCCACCATTTATAAAAATACTTAATTCCAAAAGGTCTATTTTCAACGCAACTTTGAATTCCTTTGATGTGCCGGAAAAATGGCATAGAGGGAAAGGAAGGTGTAAAAGATTTTAGTATCTCAACATCTTCAGGAAGAATGGGAACGGATTTAAAAGTTTTTTCCTTAGGATGCGGAAAGTAAAGATAGCCGTTAGCTGTATCAATTTCCCCTTCTTTCATTTTAATCATTTCAGCCGGTCTAATGCTGAAATACGTTGCAAGCCATTTAATCCCTAAATAAACTTTGGGATTTGAGCATATCCTTTTCACTTCTTCAATGATTGCTCTTTGAGTGTCCTTATCAACTGTTCGTCTATACCCAAGAACAAACGACACTTCGGGAAATTCCGGCAGTTCTTTTATTTCTTGCCTTTTCAACATCCATTTATAAAAAACATGCATAGTGGAAATTATATTATGCTTTGTCTTATCGGATAAATTAAGAGTGTTTAAAAAATCTTCAAAGTCTCCGCATTTTAATTCTTTTACATTTTTATTTTGAAAATAATTTTGTGCATGATTAATATGAGGCTTCATGTTTTTAGCTGTTTTAGGATTGGCAACTTCAAGAAACTTATTACTCATATTAATAAATCCGAGAGGATTATTTTTTTTATAATCTCTTTCATCTAAAGTATTCTCGTCAGTCTTAAATCTTAGCCCCGTAAGAAATCTATAGGCCTGTTCGTATGATCGAAACCGTTTAAGGATTGTGCCAAATTTCACGAATAATCTGGTCGCCCTGATATTTTTATGATTTGGACAAGAAAGAGTGTTCCCAGTATCTTTAAGCACACTGCCGCAGATAGAACATTTTTCAGCACTATAAATTCCGCCCCTCATGCACAGATCCCCCCTGATTATTTTATAGAGGGTATTATCATGTCTTTGAGATAAGTTCAATTTTCATCTCCCTTAGCTTCAAAGAATTCGCGGCATTCACTTTCCAATAAGTCTTGAGTATTCTCTATGATTCTTTTTACTGTTTCTTCTTTTGTGATGACAAATGTTGATGATTCTTTTTGTTTTAATGCTTTTTGTATGGGATGTCTTTTTCCTGCCAGTTTTCTTAACCTTCTCCGAATATGCACCATCTCTGCCTCTGTTTGTTCCCGTGTTTCTGGCTCTGGTATATCAAATTTGCCAATCGTTCCCCAACTACGACCAATACTTTCATCCGTCCAATTTTCACTGGGTTTGGTTACATATTTTATTGCATACATCACTGCATGCATCCGGGATTTTATAATTCGATAACTATTAGAATGTTGAGCAACTTTAAGGGATTTATGGATTTGTTTTGTTCCTGTGCAGTCAACCCATATCTTTGCTAACTCAATTGCCAAATTGAAAAGTTGGTAATCTTCTCTACTATCAGAAACACTTATGAACATATGAAAATGGGGAACATACTCTCCTTGTAAATTTCCCGATTTTTGAGCTGGTCTGGGAAAATCGGACAGTGACATAAGTGGAAAAAACTGCTCTATAATGCAAGAAGAAAGAAAAAGAGGAGGAAGCGTTATATGAGCAAACGACCCAGACGGAATCATGCCCC